>Ga0306925_10005465_pt1 | contig 11653 bp, 13 predicted proteins | sample flu12Cox44000176_FD_203755 | JGI IMG/M metagenome (GOLD analysis project Ga0306925, IMG submission 203755) | Lab enrichment of tropical soil microbial communities from Luquillo Experimental Forest, Puerto Rico - flux8day.12C.oxic.44.000.176 (v2)... | ecosystem: Environmental > Terrestrial >...
AGCTCGCGCTGCTGGTGTGCTAGTTCGGTGTCGGTTAAATTGCGAATCTTCTCTGCGTTCATCTCACGAATCCTTATTGCATGCCTTCACGTGCCACGAACTTGGTGTGCAACGGCAGCTTATGCGAAGCCAGGCGCATGGCCTCGGCGGCCTCAGTCGCGGTGACCCCTTCCATCTCGAACAGGATCTTTCCGGGGCGCACCACGGCAACCCAGTGATCGGGAGCCCCCTTGCCCTTGCCCATACGGGTTTCGGCCGGCTTCTTGGTCACCGGCTTGTCAGGAAACAGGCGGATCCAGATCTTGCCACCACGCTTTACGAAACGCGTCATTGCCACACGGCTGGCTTCAATCTGCCGGTCGGTGATCCAGCCTGGCTCCATGACCTTCAGCCCGAAGTCCCCGAACGACAGCTCACCGCCGCGCCATGCCTTGCCGCGCATGCGACCGCGCTGCTGCTTGCGATACTTTACTTTCTTTGGCATCAACATAATGAGTTCTCAGTTCCCCGCTGTCAGTTCTCCCTCTCCCTGGTCAGTTCCCAGTCGTTTCTGACAACCGGCAACTGGCCACTGACAACTGTTTTTAGAACGCTCCGCTCTGCACCGCCTGCGGCTCGCGCTTGCGTTCGCGCAGAATTTCGCCCTTGTAAACCCAGCACTTCACACCGATCACACCGTACGTGGTCCGCGCTTCCGCGAAACCATAGTCGATATCGGCGCGCAGGGTGTGCAGCGGCAAACGTCCTTGCAGATACCACTCGGAACGCGCGATTTCGTTGCCGTTCAACCGACCGCTTACCCGCACCTTGATGCCCTTGCATCCAAAACGCAGCGCCGAATCCACAGCTTTACGCATCGTGCGACGGAAGCTGACGCGCTTCTCGAGCTGCAACGCGATGTTCTCGGCGACGAGCTGCGCATCGAGTTCCGGCTTGTGCACCTCGAGGATATCGACGTATACGTCGCGGCCGGTGCGCTTCTGGATCTCCTGCTTCAGCTTGTCGATCTCCGCGCCCTTGCGCCCGATGATGATGCCCGGACGCGCGGTACGGATGATGATGCGCAGCTTGTTGCCAGGACGCTCGATCTCAATCGAGCTGACACCTGCTGACTTGAGCTTGTCTTTAAGCTCTTCCTTCAACTTCACGTCTTCCAGCAGTAGTTTGTCGTAGTCGCGCTCTACGAACCAGCGCGAGCGCCACGGCTTGGTCACACCAAGCCGGAACCCGTATGGATGGACTTTCTGTCCCATAGTTTTTACTCTCCGCAGCGACCGCCTACCGGCATCGCCGCTTCGTATCGGGGCACGGTGTTAGCCATGCCGTCCACTTCCCAGCCTTGTCATCCCGAGCGACGCCGCCTCTCGGGGCGGAGCCGAGGATTCGCGTTTATTTCTTCGCCGGCTTCTTGGCTGCACCCTTCTTCGCTACAGCCTTCTTTGCCGGGGCCTTTTTCGCCACTCTCTTCACAATCTTCTTCGCGGCTGCTTTCACGGGAGTCGTCTCTTCACCCACCACCGTCGCCGCGCTCTGTTTCTGATCACCGGTCTTTTCCGCCAACACGATGTTCAGATGCGAAATGCGACGCTGATAGCGATACGCCCGCCCCATCGGAGCCGGACGGATACGCTTCATGCGGGGACCGTCGTTGGCGATCGCCTGCTTCACATACAGTCGATCGAGATCGACATCCAGCGACTTCTCGGCGCTGACATAGTTCGCGTTCTCCACTGCCGAACGCAGGAGCTTGTAGATTTGTGGTGCAATGCCCTTCTTGGTGAAGCGCAGCGTGTCGAGCGCCTCTTCCACCCGGCGGCCCTTGATCAAGTCCAGCACCAGGCGCGCCTTCTGCGGCGAGACTCGCACGTAATTCAGTTTGGCTGTGAATTCCATGTTCTTCCTTACCTCGCCGGTGCCGGCGCGGGCTTGGCCGCAGCTTCGGTCGCTGCCTTCACGGAGTGGCCCTTGAACGAGCGCGTGAGGCTGAACTCGCCCAGTTTGTGGCCCACCATGTTTTCCGTGATGTACACCGGGATAAATTTCTTTCCGTTGTGCACTGCCAGGGTATGGCCCACCATCTCGGGAACCACCGTCGAGCGGCGCGACCACGTGCGCACAACCTTCTTTTCGTTGCGCGTGTTCATGTCCTCGATCTTCACCAGCAGGTGCTTGTCGATGAACGGACCTTTCTTCGTTGAACGTGCCATATCGCCTCAGTCCTACTTCTGTCTGCGGTTCACGATGAACTTATCGGTCCGCTTGTTATTGCGTGTCTTATAGCCGCGCGTCGGTTGGCCCCACGGCGTCACCGGATGCCGTCCACCGCTGGTCTTGCCTTCACCACCGCCATGCGGATGATCAACCGGGTTCATCACCACGCCGCGGTTCGTAGGACGAATTCCCATCCAGCGGGACCGTCCCGCCTTGCCGATGGAGATGTTCTCGTGATCGATGTTGCCCACCTGACCGATGGTCGCCATGCAATCCACCAGCACCTTGCGGGTCTCGCTGGAGGGTAGCTTCAACAGCGCGTATTCGCCTTCCTTGGCAACCAGCTGCGCCTGGGCTCCGGCCGAACGAGCCATCTGCGCGCCCTTGCCCGGCTTCAACTCGATGTTGTGCACCGTCGTTCCAGGAGGAATGTTGCGCAGCGCCAGAGCATTGCCTACCAGAATATCGGCTTCCGGTCCGCTAACGATCTTCGATCCAACCTTCAGACCGACGGGGCAGATGATGTAGCGCTTCTCACCATCGGCATAGTTCAACAGCGCGATGCGGGCCGAGCGGTTCGGGTCGTACTCGATCGATGCCACGACTGCCGGAATCCCAAACTTGTCGCGCTTGAAGTCGATGACTCGCAGCTTGCGCTTGTGTCCACCGCCGCGATGCCAGATCGTCTGGTCGCCTATGTTGCGGCGGCCGCTGATGCGCTGCTTCGACTCGGTCAACGGCTTATACGGCCGGTTCGTAGTCAGGTCATCGTTGACGGTGCTCGTGGTGAAGCGCCGCGTCGGAGTAACCGGTCTGTAAGTTCTGATTGCCATTTGTCTACTCGCTCAGCTGTCAGCTATCAGCTTTCAGCCGTCAGTCCATCTCGTTGCTTTGCGTGCTTAATGAATTGCTGATTGCTAGTCGCTAGAGATTTTCGGCATACTCGGGCATCTTCTGCCCTTCCTTCAGCCGCACGTAAGCCTTCTTCCAGTCCGGACGGTAGCCGGTAAACTTGCCCCGGCGGCGCTCCTTGCCCGCAAAGTTGGCGGTGCGTACCGTGTCGACCTTCACCTTGAAAATCGTCTGCACCGCATTCTTGATCTCGGTCTTCGATGCCTTGGAGGAAACCTCGAACACCAGCGTCGCTTCCGATTCCTTCGCGCCCAGGCCCTTTTCGGTGATCACGGGCCGGCGAATGATCTGATAGGCCGACTTCATTACGCGACCTCCTTCTGAGCCTTGCGCTTCGCAGCTGAAGCCTTCAGCGAATCCTGCAGCTTCTCCAGCGCCGGCTTCGAAAACACCACGCTCGAGTACCGCAGCAGGTGATAGGGATGCACCGCATTGCCCGCCACCAGCTCCACGCCCTTCAGGTTGCGCGCGCTGAGGTGCAGGTTCTTCTCCGTCTCACCGATGTACTTTTCCACCAGCAGCGTCGTGCCCTTGGCGTTCAGCTTGTCAAGCGAAGCGCGGAAGGCCTTGGTCTTGGCTTCCTTGGGCTCCAGGCTCTCGACCACAACCAGCTTGCCGTCCGACAGCTTGGCTGCCAGCGCCGAGCGCAGCGCGCCCAGCAGCTTCTTGCGGGGGAACGAATAGTCATAGGAATGGGGCTTCGGGCCATGGACCGTGCCGCCATGCCGCCACAGGGGGGAGCGGAGCGACGCGATACGCGCGCGTCCCGTGCCCTTCTGCTTCCACAGCTTCTTGCCGGCGCCGCTCACCAGGCCGCGGGTCTTGGTGGCGTGCGTGCCAGCCCGCTGGCTGGCACGGTAGTGCTTTACCGCTTCCCACAGCAGATCCTCGTTGATCGCGCCGAAGACTTCATCGGCCAGCTCCAGCGAGCCCACTTTTTCGCCATTCAGATTCAGTACATCAATCGTCGCCATGTTCTTTTCCAGTTGTCAGCGGCCAGTTGTCAGTTCTCAACAAAACCACCAACACGAAATTCTTTGGTCAACCGCTGCCAGTTTTTCAGTTCGCCGATTTTACTGAGAACTGATCCCTACACAACTGACCACTATTTTTTCTTGCCCGCCTGGCGCTTCGAGGCCTTCAAGGGATCGACTGTGCCCGCGCCGCCGAATCCACGACGCTCTCTCGGCGGCTTCTTGGCCTTCGAGATCACGACGTAGCCATCCTTCGCGCCTGGAACCGCGCCTTCCACAACCAGCAGGTTCTCGTCGCGATCGACGCCCAGCACCCGCAGGTTGCGGACCGTCACACGATCCACGCCCATATGCCCCGACATACGCATTCCCTTGAACACACGCGACGGAAACGCCGAAGATCCGATCGAGCCCGTGATCTGGAACATGGAGCCGTGCGAAGCCGCGCCGCCGCCAAAGTGATGTCGGCGAACTACGCCTGCGAAGCCGCGCCCTTTACTGGTCGCAACCACATCGACGAACTTTTCGCCATCGAAGATGTCCACCAGGACTTTGTCGCCAACCTTGGCGCCATCCTGGCTCTGCCCATCGGTCGCGATCTCGACTTCGCGCAGAAACCGCATCGGAGGAAGACTGCTCTTCGCGAAGTGTCCTCGCATCGGCTTGCTCAGCCGCGACTCTTTCACGAACTCGACTAGTCCGATCTGCGCCGCCTCGTAGCCGTCTTTTGCCTGCGTCTTGCGCTGTGTAACGATGCACGGCCCGGCCTTCAGCACGGTGACCGGGCGTACGTCGCCCTTGTCATCGAACAGCTGCGCCATGCCAACTTTCCTTCCCAATATGCCGTTAACTGCCATCTTAGTGACTCTTTCTTCTCGGGTTCCCAGATTCCCGCCGCTTTTGTGCGGATCTGGGCCGGACTCTGCTTCCTGTGTTTCCGGTTTTTCTGAACCGGGGGCTGTCGCCTCGGAAGCTTTGTTCTTGTGAGCTCTCAGCAATCAGCCTAGCTCTTAGCTTGCTGCTGCATTCCGCTCTTGAACGGTTGTAGTTAACAGTTAAGAGCTAACGGCTAACAGCTACTTGTGTTCCTTCCCAAACGCCTTGATTTCTACGTCCACACCCGCGGGCAGCTCCAGCTTCATGAGTGCATCCACCGTCTGCTGCGTCGGCTCCAGAATGTCGAGCAGGCGCTTGTGGGTGCGGATCTCAAACTGTTCTCGCGACTTCTTATCCACGTGGGGAGAGCGCAACACGCAATACTTGTTCTTCACCGTCGGTAGCGGAATCGGTCCCGCGATCTGCGCTCCGGTGCGGCGTGCCGTGTCCACGATTTCGCCCGTGGACTGGTCGAGAACACGATAATCGTAGGCCTTCAGTCGGATGCGGATTCGTTCTTTACCAATCACGTTAGTTTCTCTCAAAGATCATGTCGGGGACCTTCGAACGCTTCCGCCTCAGGTCCTGCGGCAATTGCCGCGGTTGGTAATTGGGTGCGGTGTACTGCTGCCGCACCCGGTATGAAAACTCAAATACTTGCGGGCCCACTTAGGCCTTCTTCTGGCATATGCGGGGAGCAATAGTCTAGGCAATAATCTCCGTGATCGTACCGGCGCCCACCGTGCGTCCGCCTTCGCGGATTGCGAACCTGAGCCCCTTCTCCATCGCCACCGGCGTGATCAGCTCGATCTCCAGGTTCACGTTGTCGCCCGGCATCACCATCTCCGTGCCGGCCGGCAAATTGGCCACGCCCGTCACGTCCGTGGTGCGGAAGTAGAACTGTGGCCGGTAGCCCTTGAAAAACGGAGTGTGCCGCCCACCTTCTTCCTTCGACAGCACGTACACCTCGCCCTTGAACTTGGTGTGCGGCGTGATCGAGCCCGGCTTCGCCAATACCATGCCGCGCTCCACCTCCTCTTTGCCGATGCCGCGCAGCAGCAGGCCGGCGTTGTCTCCCGCCATGCCTTCGTCCAGCTGCTTCTTGAACATCTCCACCCCCGTCACTACCGTCTTGCGCGTCTCCCGGAAGCCCACGATCTCGACTTCCTCGCCTACCTTTACCTTGCCACGCTCGATGCGGCCGGTCACCACCGTGCCCCGCCCCGAGATCGAGAAGATGTCCTCGATCGGCATCAGGAACGGCTTATCCACTTCCCGCGCCGGCAACGGAACGTTCTTGTCCACCGCATCCATCAGCTCGTCGATCTTGGCTTCCCACTGCGCCTCACCGTTCAGTGCACCCAGCGCCGAACCGCGAATCACCGGCAGATCGTCGCCCGGGAACTGGTACTTCGTCAGCAGCTCACGTACTTCCATCTCCACCAGGTCGATCAGCTCCCCATCTTCCACCGCATCGCACTTGTTCAAAAACACCACGATGTAGGGCACTCCTACCTGCCGCGCCAACAGCACGTGCTCCTTGGTCTGCGGCATCGGACCATCCGTCGCCGCCACCACCAGAATCGCTCCGTCCATCTGCGCTGCCCCCGTGATCATGTTCTTGATGTAGTCGGCGTGGCCGGGACAATCCACGTGCGCGTAGTGCCGGTTCGGCGTCTCGTATTCCACGTGCGCCGTCGCGATCGTGATGCCGCGCTCTCGCTCTTCCGGAGCGTTGTCGATCGAATCGAACGAGCGGAACTTGATGTTCGGATTGTGCTTCGACAGCACCTTCGTAATCGCCGCCGTCAACGTCGTCTTGCCGTGATCGATGTGCCCGATCGTCCCAACGTTCACGTGCGGCTTGCTGCGATCAAATTTTTCTTTCGCCATGGAACGCTCCGTCTCTCTATGAAATCGCTAAAACCTGATTACTTCGTTCCTGCCGGACTCTTGCCCTGCACCTTGGCTACGATTTCCTCGGCCACGGCGCGAGGCGCCTCTTCGTAGCGCGAGAAATGCATGGAAAACGTTGCACGTCCCTGCGTATTCGAGCGCATGTTGGTCGCATAACCGAACATCTCGGCCAGCGGCACCATTGCCTTGATCACCTGCGAACCCGCTCGGTGCTCGATGCCCTCGATGCGGCCCCGGCGGCTGTTCAGATCACCAATGATCGTGCCCATGAACTCTTCCGGCACCACGACTTCCACCGACATCACCGGCTCCAACAGCACCGGACTCGCTTTGCGCGCGGCTTCCTTGAACGCCATCGAACCGGCGATCTTGAAGGCCATTTCGTTCGAGTCCACTTCGTGATAGCTGCCGTCGTACAACGTGGCCTTCACATCGACCATCTCGTAGCCCGCGAGAACGCCCCCTTCCATGGCTTCTTTAATGCCCTGGTCCACCGGCTTGATGTACTCCTTGGGAACCACGCCACCCACGATCTCGTTGACGAAGTCGTAGCCTTTGCCGGCCTCGTTCGGCTCGATGCGGACCTTCACGTGTCCGTACTGGCCGCTGCCGCCCGTCTGGCGAATGTACTTGCCTTCCGCCTCCGCCTTCTTGCGGATCGTTTCGCGATACGCCACCTGCGGCTTGCCGACGTTGGCCTGCACGTTGAACTCGCGCATCATGCGGTCCACGATGATCTCGAGGTGCAACTCGCCCATGCCGCTGATGATGGTCTGTCCGCTATCAGGATCAGTCGCAACCTTGAACGTGGGATCTTCCTGCGCCAGCTTTCCCAGCGCCACGCCCATCTTTTCCTGATCACCCTTGGTCTTGGGTTCCACAGCAACTGAAATTACCGGCGAGGGGAACTCAATCGACTCTAGCGTGATCGGGTGTTTCTCGTCGCAAATCGTGTCACCCGTCGTGACGTTTCGCAGTCCTACGCACGCGCAGATATCGCCCGCGAAGATCTCGTTGATTTCTTCACGCTTGTTGGCGTGCATTTTCAGGAGGCGTCCAATGCGCTCGCTCTTCTGCCGGCCGCTGTTCAGCACGCTATCGCCGGTCTTGAGGTGGCCCGAGTACACACGGATGAACGTCAGCTGACCGACAAACGGGTCGGTCATGATCTTGAACGCCAGCGCCGAGAACGGGGCTTTATCGTCCGCCGGACGCGTCTCGTCCGCGCCCGTGTCCGGATTCACGCCCTTCACCGGAGGAATGTCCCCTGGCGACGGCAGGTAATCGACCACCGCATCGAGCAGCGGCTGGACACCTTTGTTCTTGAACGCACTACCACAGATCACTGGGAACAGCTTCATCTTCAGCGTCGCGCGGCGCAGCGCGGCCTTCAGCTCCGACTCCGTGATCGCCTCACCTTCGATGTATTTGTGCATCAGCTCGTCCCGGTCATCGTTCTCGACGACTGTCTCAACCAGGATCTGATGGAAGGCTTGCGCCTTTTTCTTCAACTCTTCCGGAATCTCTTCGACCACGTACTCCGCGCCCATGGTCTCGTCTTTCCAGATAATCGCCTTCATCGCCATCAGGTCGACGACGCCCTTGAACTTGTCTTCCAGCCCGATCGGCAGCTGAATCGCTACTGGCTTGGCATTGAGGCGCTTGCGAATGGTATCGATGGCGTGCTCGAAATCGGCCCCCATCTTGTCGATCTTGTTGATAAAACAGATCCGTGGCACCCCGTACTTGTCGGCCTGGCGCCACACCGTCTCCGACTGCGGCTCTACGCCATGGACCGCGTCAAACACAGCGCAAGCGCCGTCAAGCACGCGCAACGAGCGCTCCACCTCGGCCGTGAAGTCCACGTGGCCAGGGGTGTCGATGATGTTGATGCGGATGTCCTTCCAGAAACAGGTGGTTGCGGCAGACGTAATCGTGATGCCGCGCTCCTGCTCCTGTGCCATCCAGTCCATCGTCGCCGTGCCTTCATGGACCTCACCGATACGGTGCGTGCGTCCTGTGTAGAACAGGATTCGCTCCGTCGTGGTGGTCTTACCGGCATCGATATGCGCCATGATGCCGATGTTCCTGCAGCGCTCTAATGGGACCTGTCTTGGCACAATTCCTTCCGTTTCCTGCTATGCGGCTCTCCGTCCGCTTTCAACCTTGTTGCGCGGGCGACCATCCCCCGCGGGTTCTAATTCGCTTCTCAGGCGGACCCGAAGACCCGCTGCAACCGCTTACCAGCGATAGTGTGCGAAGGCCTTGTTGGCTTCCGCCATGCGATGCACGTCTTCCTTCTTCTTGATCGCTGCACCGCGTCCATTGGCTGCGTCGAGCAGTTCATTCGCCAGCTTGTCGACCATGCCCTTTTCACCGCGGGCCCGGCTGTAAGTCAGAATCCAGCGGATTGCCAGCGAAGTCCGGCGATCCGCATTCACCTCGACCGGAACCTGGTAGTTGGCCCCGCCCACGCGGCGGGTCTTCACTTCCAGGACCGGCTTGGCGTTCTCCACCGCCTTCTTGAACAGCTTCAGCGCCTCGTCCCCACCCTTCTCCTCGAGCTTCTTCATCGCATCATAGAAGATGGACTGCGCCGTCGACTTCTTGCCGTCCCACATCATCGAGTTCACGAACTTGTTCACCAACTGCGACTGATAGACCGGATCGGCCAGCGGTTCACGCTTTGCGATATGTCCTTTTCTCGGCATAGATCCTCGTTACGCCTTAGGCCTCTTGGCCCCGTACTTTGAACGTCCCTGTTTGCGGTTGGCGACACCAACTGAGTCCAGCGTGCCCCGCACCACGTGATAGCGAACTCCTGGCAGGTCCTTCACGCGGCCGCCGCGGATCAGCACAATCGAGTGCTCCTGCAGGTTGTGGCCGACGCCAGGAATGTAGGTCGTAACTTCAATGCCGTTGGTGAGTCGCACGCGCGCGACCTTGCGCAGCGCGGAGTTCGGCTTCTTCGGCGTCTGCGTGTACACGCGGGTACACACACCCCGTTTCTGGGGGCAGGACTGCAGGGCGGGACTGGCCGTCTTGTACTTCGGCGCCGTCCTTCCCTTGCGCACCAATTGATTAAATGTAGGCACTCGTTCGAGCTCCTTAGTTCTTCTTGCCGGCTTCCACCGGCAGCGCCCGCGTTCCACCGCAGGCAAAAATCTTTGCGGCATCCGGCCGCTATTTCACGCCACGAACGCAGCCATGGGGGCGCACTGCCCGCAACGCGATGACGCTCATCTTTGAGTCTGGGCTCGAACCCTTGCGGGTCGGTCTACCCATACTTCCCCTACAAGCCGGGGAAAATCGCTTCGTTCTGGTTAAGCCAACGACGGTGGCACCGTGATCGCTCCCCACGCCAGGGCTTCCCTGGGCAGTGGAGTTGTGGAACGAGGGCACTCCGTTTCGTTGCTTTGGCCTACATACCCAAAAGAAAGCTCCCTTGGAAGCGCAGGCACGTTTCAGCGAGGAATCCCGCAGCACGACACGGGATTGGGATTACTGCAGCACAGCCGGGCACTACAGGCAGGCTAAGGAATAACTCGCAGAACCTTTTTAGTGTAGCAATCACCACTCCAATCGTCAACAAGAACGCGAACGAGCGAACGATCGCGAATGATCGCAGAATCCGAGCGCCATCCCAAGCCGCCTTCGCCGCACAACTCCTGCGCTCCATTAGGGTTTGGAGATTCGGCGGCCAACCTGGTTGGGCTCGCAAATAATTGGGTGACACCGTTGCAGTCGGGGCGAAGGTTGCCGAATTATAGGTCAGCTTCTACACTGAAAAATTCTGATAAGAATCATGTCTTCGGTCCTAATTCATCCGCCGAAGTGGTTTCGGCGGGGAGGGTGCATGCGGCAGTTTTCAGCAGCTCAATCGGTAGCTGCCATTTTCGCGGTCCTGAGTTTAACTCTTCTGGTCGGTTGCAGCGGCACCAGTACGCCCACCAATCCCGTCACCAGCATCGTTGTTACACCCAGCTATCTTTCCTTGAGCCCGGGCCAGACAGCTCAACTTATGGCGAGTCCAAAGAACTACGCTGGCAACGCCATCGTCGCTGATGTCAGTTACGCCAGCAGCAACAGCAATCTGGTGACTGTGACCGCGACCGGCTTGGTCTGTGCCGGAATTTGGGACGCAAACTTTATCAACTGCAACGCGATCAAAGGTCAGTCCGCAGTGGGCCAGGCCAATATCACGGTTACCTCCGGAAGCGTCAGCGTCACTGCGACCACGTACACGCACCTGCAGGTCGACCGCATCTTAGTCACTCCGCCGACCGGTTGTGTCAGCCTGGGTGCAACCCCGACGTACCTCGCGACGGTGTACAACACAACCGCACCTGGTTGCTCTCCAACGATACCCTGCGATATTACTTCCAGCGTTGGCCCCATCACCTTCAACAGCACCGACCGCCGGGTAATGACCAACAACGTCACTTCCGGAGTACTGACTGCTACTGCTCCGGGGGCGACTACGATTTACGCTTCCGTCTCAGGCCTTAACAGCATTCCGCAGCCGGCACTGGTTTGCCCGGTTCAGTCGATCCTGATTCATGATGCGAACAGCTCCAACACAACCTTCAATCTCGCGCCCACGGGGACCCAAGGGTTGGTAGCTGACGTCCTCGACACCAGCGGCACGAGCATCACGCCTACTCTGACATGGAGCTCCGTTCCAGCGGGCGTAGCATCGGTAGCCGCCACCACGAGCACCGGCACTACGACCACCCCGCCTAATGGAGAAACCGTTACGGCTA
>Ga0306925_10005470_pt1 | contig 11649 bp, 11 predicted proteins | sample flu12Cox44000176_FD_203755 | JGI IMG/M metagenome (GOLD analysis project Ga0306925, IMG submission 203755) | Lab enrichment of tropical soil microbial communities from Luquillo Experimental Forest, Puerto Rico - flux8day.12C.oxic.44.000.176 (v2)... | ecosystem: Environmental > Terrestrial >...
CCCGCGTAGGATCCTGATCCCGCTAGTGATCGGCTGCGCCTTTTTCATGGAAGGCCTCGATTCGACGATGATCGCCGTGGCGATCCCCGACATGGCAAAAAGCCTCGGCGCCAATCCGCTGCGCCTCAATCTGGTGATCACGACCTACCTGTTGAGCCTTGCGGTCTTCATCCCGCTAAGCGGCTGGATCGCCGATCGGCTGGGGGCGCGCATCGTGTTTTGCGCGGCGATCGCGATCTTCGCGACCGGATCGGCGCTCTGCGGGCTTTCGATGAGCCTGCCAATGCTGCTGCTGATGCGTGTCGTTCAAGGGTTCGGCGGCGCGATGATGACGCCGGTCGGCCGTCTGATCCTGCTGCGCAGCTTTCCACGCTCGGGGCTCGTCTCGGCGATGAATTGGATGACGATCCCGGCGATGATCGGGCCGACCGTCGGTCCGATCGTCGGCGGCTTTCTGACGACCTACTTTTCCTGGCGCGCGATCTTTTACCTGAACGTCCCGATCGGCCTCGCCGGTGTCGTGCTGGCGCTCTACCTGATCGATAATTTCCGTGCACCAGCGCCGACCGGGTTCGATTTCAGAGGCTTCCTGATTGCCGGGTTCGGGCTCGCCTTTCTGCAATTCGCCATTGAAAACCTCGGGCGCCCGATCATCCCTACGCGGCTTGGCGCCCTGCTCTTTCCGGTGGCCCTCGCGATACTGCTGCTCTACATCTGGCATGCACGGCAGCGCGAGGACCCAATCCTCGACCTGCGACTCTTGCGCATCCGCACCTTCCGCGTCGGCACGGTGACTGGCAGCTTGTGCCGCATGGGTCTCGACGCCACACCCTTTCTGCTGCCCTTGATGTTTCAGGTCGGCTTTGGGTTGAGCCCGCTGCACGCCGGCCTGCTGACCTTCTCATCGAGCCTCGGCGCGATGATCGTGCGGGTATTTTCCGGCCCGCTCCTGCGCGTCTTCGGCTTTCGCCGGCTACTCGCCGGCAACGCCTGTCTCGCCGCCGTGGTCACCGCCGCCTGCGGGCTGTTACACGCCGACACGCCGGTGTGGCTCATCGTTGCTCTTCTGCTGCTCTCCGGGTGCGTGCGCAGCGTTCAATATCTCGGGCTCAACGCGGTGAGCTACGCCGACGTCCCTGCCCCGCTCCTAAGCAAGAGCACCAGCGTCGGCGGCGTCGCCCAGCAACTGGCGAGAGGCTTTGGCGTCGCGGTCGGTGCGGCGTTGCTGGCGGTGATCGCCGGCCCCGCCCGAGTTACGGTCGGCGATTTCCAGCTCGCCTTATTTTTGATCGCACTGATCCCCCTCTTTTCGGCGCTCGGCTTTTTGCGCCTGTCGCCGGTCGACGGCGCCGAGGTCAGCGGCCATCGCCGGGCAATTGCTCCTAGCGGGGGCGCGGCAGGCGGATCGTAAATTCGGTGAATTCGCCGACCCGGCTGTCGACTTCGATCATCCCGCCATGCTGCTGGGTGACGATGTCATAGCTGATCGACAGGCCGAGCCCGGTGCCCTCGCCGGTGGGCTTTGTCGTGACAAAAGGCTGGAACAATTTGTCCCGGATCTCCGGTGCGATGCCGGTGCCGTTGTCGCGTACCCGCACTTCGACCGCATCGCCGAGATCGCGCGTCGCCACCTTTAACGTCGGCCGAAACTGCGGCCCGCCGCCGTCGCGCTGCCGCTTGGCGGTCGCATAAAAGCCGTTGCCGAACAGGTTGAGAAACACCCGGGTCATCTCCTGCGGCGCCAGCTCCGTCGGCGCGAGCCCGCGGTCGAACTCCCGCTCCAGCGTGATGTTAAAGCTCGAATCCTGGGCGCGAGCGCCGTGATAAGCGAGGTTCAACGCCTCCTCGATCAGCGCGTTGAGGTCGACCACGCGGCGCTCGCCCGAGACCCCCCGCGAGTGTTCGAGCATGCTCTTGACGATGCCGTCGGCGCGCTTGCCGTGCTCGGCGATCTTGTCGAGGTTGCCGCGCAGCATCTCGATGACCTCGTCGACCGCGGCACGCTCGTCCTCGCCGAGTGCGGCCACAACCGGCGCCGTCGTCTCCTTCAATTCCAGCAATAGCTCGCCCGACAATTCGGCAAAGTTGTTGACGAAATTGAGGGGGTTTTTAATCTCGTGCGCAATGCCAGCGGTCAATTGGCCGAGCGCCGCCATCTTCTGCGCATGCACTAGGCTGGCTTGCGCTGCCTGCAATTCCTGCAAAGCGCGCTCGGCGGTGTCTCGCGCGGCGCGGATCTCGGCTTCGGCACGCTTCCTCTCGGTGACGTCGCTGTAGATCACGACAAACCCGCCGCCCGGCACCGCGTTGCGCCGTACTTCGATGACGCTGCCGTCGGGCCGGGTGTGCTCGAAGCGCGATTCCTGGCCGAGCCCTTCGAGACGGCGGCTCAGCTCCGCCTCGATGTCGGCGCTGCCATACTCGCCGCGCCGGGCGAGGAAGCGAATGTAGTCGGCGTAGGGAAGACGCTCCGCCAGCAGCGCGTCGGGCAGGTCGAGGAGGCGCTGGAAATTCAGGTTCCAAGCGGCGAGCCGCAACTCGCCGTCGAACATCGCGACCCCGTCGCCCATATTGTCGAAGGTCACACGCAATTCGGCCTGACGCTGGCGGATCTCGTTCAACAGCCGCGCATTGTCCATTGCGATCACCGCCTGCGCCGCGAAATTCTGCAGCAGCGCGATCTCTTTATCGGTGAATTGCCGGACCTCGCTGCGGCCGGCGCCGATAAAGCCGAGCAGCGTCTTTTCCTGGCGCAGCGCGACGTAAAGAACGCTGCGCACGCCGGCTCGTGCGACGAGGTTGTGCGTCCACGGCACGTCGATCTGTGCTAAGTCGGGCACATTCGCGAAAGGTTCTCCATCAAGCAATTTGTGGATCGGATGGCTGGCGGGGACCCGGCGGGGCTGCCGCAGCTGCTCGGCGACCGCCGACAGCCGGCCGTGTGTCGCGACCGCGCGGATATTCTCGCCATCGTAAAGCTGCAAGCTACCGTGATCAACCCCGCAAAGGCTATGCGCCTTGTCGAGGATTGCGTCGAAAACCGGCTGCAAGTCGCCGGGCGAGGAGTTGATGACTTGCAGGATTTCGGCGATCGCCTGCTGCTGTTCCAAGGCCATCGCGCATATCGGTGATCAGCCGGGTGTTCTCGATTGCGATGACCGCTTGGTCGGCAAAGGTGCGCACTAACTCGATCTGCCGCTCGGAAAAAGGCTGGACGCGTTGCCGGTTGAGAGCAATCACGCCGAGCACGCCCCCCTCACGCAACAGCGGCACGCCGAGCACCGTCCGAAGTTTCCCAAGGCTAACCGCCTCGGTCATCGCCGATTCCGGGTCGGAACTGATGTCGTGAATATGCACGACACGACCCTCAAGCGCGGTCCGCCCTGTAGTGGACCCACGGTTCGCCGCTAATAGGCGACCTCGCATAAACGCGGCGAACTCGGGCGACTGCGCGAAGGTTGCCCCCACCCGATAAGCCTCGCCCGCACGGCTCGAGATGGTCGCGGTATCGGCATCGCAAAGCCGTGCGGCGGTCGTGACGATTGTCTCGAATACTGGTTGGATGTCGAAGGTGGACCCGCTGATGACCTGCAGCACGTCGCTGGTCGCGGTCTGGTACTCGAGCGACTCCTGCAGATCGCGGGTGCGGTCCTGCAGCTCATTAAGCAGCCGCGCATTCTCCATCGCGATGACGGCCTGCGCGGCGAAATTCTGCAACAGCGCGATCTGCTTGTCGGAGAACGGCCGCACCTCTTTCCGATAGATCACGAACGCGCCAAGCAGTAAGGCGTCCTTCCGGAGCGCAACCCAAAGCCCGGTGCGTGCTCCGCCCAAATCGGCAAGCGCCCGCCGGATGGGATTCCCTGAACGGTAGGCGTCTTCGGCGGTCACGTCAGCGACGTGGACGAGGTTTTCTCCTTGCGTCAACTGATACAGCGCCAGTCCTGGGCTGGGCCGACTCGGCTCGCGCCAGGATTCGGCAAAACCTGCTGGCACGCCCCGCAATGCAGCCCCGTGGAAAGCCTCGCCATCAAAGTTTGTCAGGAGGCCGAACTCGGCCTCACAGAGCCGCATCGCCTTTTCGAGCATCGAGTCGAACACCGGTGCGAGATTGCCGGGCGAGGAGTTGATGACCTGCAAGACCTCGGCGGTCGCAGTCTGCTGCTCAAGCGCCTCGCGCGTCTCAGTAATGAGCGGCGCGTTCTCCATCGCGATGACCGCCTGCGCGGCGAAGCTTTCGACGAGCGCGATCTCCTTGTCGGAAAACGGCCGCACTTCCTGGCGGGCGGCGACGATCTGCCCGAGCAAGACGTCATCCTTGCGCAGCGCAACGTACAGGATCGTGCCGACGCCGCCGAGTTGACGCCGCCTTCGCGCGCCACTGGACTGTCGACCTCGGCGAGATCAGCGCAGTGGACGACGCGCTCCCCCTCGACGATGCGCTGGCAGGGCATGTCGGATGGGTCGTAACCGGCGCGCAGCTGCTCCACCATTGCTTCCGAGAAGCCGCGCATGGCGACGCCGCGAAACTTCTCGCCGTCCCAGAGCTGCAGGCTGCCACAGACGGCGCCGCACAGCGTGTGCGCCTTTTCCACGATCGACTGGAACACCGGCACGAGGTCGCCGGGCGAGCTGTTGATGACCTGCAACACCTCGGCCGTCGCAGTCTGCTGCTCCAACGCCTCGCGCGTCTCGGTGATGAGCCGCGCATTCTCCATTGCGATGACGGCCTGCGCCGCGAAGTTTTGGAGCAACGTGATCTGCTTGTCGCTGAATGGCCGCACCTCCTTGCGGTATATGACGAAAACCCCAAGCAGGGCGTCGTCTTTGCGCAACGCGACCCACAGTGCCGTGCGAGCACCCGTCAACTACACAAATTTCAGGCGAGAAGACACCCCGGAGAGGTAAGCCCCGGTATCGACCACATCCGGGATATGCACCACTCGGGCGCCGTCCACAATCTGTTGCAGCGCGCTGCCTGGATCAGGCACCCACTCACGGAGAGGTTCCGCCTCAGCGGCGGACACGCCACCCACCGCCAGCACCCGAAAGCGCTCGCCGTCATAGGTGTGCAGCAAGCCGAACGCGGCCTCACAGAGGTGTAGCGCTTTGTCGAGCATCGCGTCGAATACCGGCGCGAGATCGCCGGGCGAGGAATTGATGACCTGCAATACCTCGGCGGTCGCGGTCTGCTGCTCCAGTGCTTCGCGCGTCTCGGTCAAGAGCCGCGCATTCTCAATCGCTATAACGGCCTGTGCAGCGAAATTCTGCAATAACGCGATCTGTTTGTCGGAAAATGGGCGCACCTCCCCGGCGATAAATGACAAAGGCGCCCAACAGCAAGTCATCCTTGCGCAGCGCAGCCCAGAGCGCCGTTCGCGCGCCCCCCAAATCACCAAGAGCCTGCCCGCTGGAGTTACCTGAGCGGTACAAGTCGTCGACTGTTATGTCCTCAAGGTGGACAAAATCCTCGCCGCGCCGCAGCCGAGAATGAGCGTTTTCCGGCATTATCTTTCTAGGTTGGCGCAAAAACTCCACGAGAGGCGGGGGCGCACCGCGTTCGGCGATTGTGTAAAAAAGGTCTCCGTTAATGTGCGTGAGGTGGCCGAAGCTCGCCTCGCACAGCCGCATCGCCTTTTCCAGCATCGCGTCGAACACCGGGCCGAGATTACCGGGCGAGGAATTGATGACCTGCAATACCTCGGCGGTCGCGGTCTGCTGCTCCAAGGCCTCGCGCGTCTCGGTAATGAGCCGCGCGTTCTCCATCGCAATCACCGCCTGCGCGGCGAAATTCTCTAGCAGCGCGATCTGCTTGTCGGTGAACGGCCCGACTTCACGGCGGTAAACCGTGATTGAGCCGGCGAGGTGCTCATCCCTAATTAGCGCGACGGACAATGCCGCGCGCACGCCGCTCCGGTCGACCAGTTCGCGTAATGCGGACTTGCGGCGTAGGCCTCGTCCTGTGCGACATCGGCGACATGGACCAGGCGCTCGCCCCGAGCAATCCGATCGAGTAAGGCGCCGCGCGGAGGCTGGAACGGGCCTTGCTGACGCATATGATCGGCATGCCAACGCTCCCCATCTACGGCCACTGGGTCGAACTGTTCGCCGTCGTAGAGATGCAGGCTGCCGAGTGTTGCCCCGCACAGGGAGACCGCCTTGGTGACGATCGCGTCGAATACCGGGGCGAGGTCGCCCGGTGAGGAATTGATGACCTGCAATACTTCGGCAGTCGCGGTCTGCTGCTCCAATGCCTCGCGCGTCTCAGTGATGAGGCGCGCGTTCTCCATTGCGATCACCGCCTGCGCCGCGAAATCCTGCAAGAGAGAGGTTTGTTTGGTGGAGAACGGCCGGACTTCCTGGCGGTAGATCGAGATATCTCCGAGGAGGACATCGCCCTTCCGCAATGCCGCTGTAAGATGAGTGCGAGCGCGGCCCAGATCCACGAGCGCCCTACGGGCGGGTTCTCCGCGCTCGTATGCCTCGGTAGCCATCAGGTCGGCGGTCTGAATCAAATTCTCGCCAGCGACTAATCTCGCGGGGGTTGTCCCCGATCCGTAAGTAATGGGCCCTCGTTCTCGCCGGTAAAGCGCGTAGGCCGAAGGGACACCGTGGTCGGCTGCGTGATAAAAATGCTTTCCGTCATATCTGTTCATCACCCGAAATCGGCACCACATAGCCGCATCGCCTTTTCGAGCATGGCGTCGAACACGGGTGCCAGATCGTCAGGCGAAGAGTTGATGACCTGCAAGACCTCGGCGGTCGCGGTCTGCTGCTCCAATGCCTCGCGCAGAGCCTCTTCGGCCGCCTTGCGGTCGGTAATGTCGCCGGTCGAGCCGACGACGCGGTAAGCGCGGCCGGAATTGTTCTTGAGTGCGATGCCGTGATGCCGGGCCCAGTGCCAGCTGCCGTCGACGTGGCGATAGCGGTACTCGGCCTCGAGCCTATTGGTTTCACCTTTGAAATGGGCGACAACGGCATTTCTGAACGATTGGCGATCATCCGGGTGGATCCGGTCGGTCCAGTCGGTCATCGTCCGCAGCTCGGAGGGCTCTAGGCCGACCAGCTCGCACACCCGGGGTGAGTAATACATGCTGCCGGTGGCGACATTCGTAGACGCCCTCGTTGATCGCCCGCATCGCCAGCGCATAGCGCTCCTCGCTGCGGCGCAGTGCGCCCTCGCGGCTGGTCAGTTCTTGCGTGCGCTCGCGCAACTCGCCGAGGAGCCGTGCGTTCTCCATCGCGATCACCGCCTGCGGTGCAAAATTCTGCAGCAGTGCAATCTGCTTGTCGGAAAACGGGCGCACTTCCTGTCGGAAGATCGCAAAATCGCCGACCAGGTTGTCACCTTTGCGCAACGGCACCGTCAGGTAGCTGCGGGCGCCGCCGACATCAACCAACAGGCGGCGCCGCGGATTGCCCGAACGATAGGCCTCATCCTCGCGCGCATCGGGAATGTGTACCACCGGCTCGCCCCGCAGGAGACGTTCGACCGTCGACCCAGGATGGAAGCGAGATGGGCCAACCCCCCGTGTCCATTCGTCAAAGCGCGGATGGCCCCGGGCAGCTGCGAATTGAACCAATTCGCCGTCATAGGTCCAAACCATCCCAAAAGCCGCTTCACACAGACGCAGTGCCTTCTCCAGCATCGCGTCGAATACCGGACCGAGATCGCCGCCCGAGCGGTTGATGATTTGCACGATCTCGGAAATCGCGGCCCGCTCGGCCAACGCCTCGTCGCGCTCGGCCGTGCGCGCGGCGAGCTCGCGCCTAAGTGAGTCTATAGTCTCCCTGGGATCAACCTGTGCGTCGTCGGGCATCGCATTCGCCTACCTCGCGCCATCATATGCGACGATTCGCCCCTGCCCGTTAAGCTACCAGTAAGGAATGCGCGGAGGGTCGGCGTGCCAGCCTGTCCTCTAGTCAGCTCCCGGCACCGCAGTCTCCGGCTAATGCGCGGCGATGTGTCTGATCAAGTCCGAATAGCGCGCGAGCTGTCGATCGGCAGTGTACAGGTCGCGGGCTCGACGATCGCAGCTCGGGCGATATCGGCTGGGCAAGCGCCCAAAAGAGGACATGCGTGTCGGGCAGCACCCGCATCAACGGCCTTCGAACGCCTCGGTGACCTCGTCCGGCAATGGGTCGTCGAAATCCTCAGGCACACGCAAATTTTTCGGCCAGAATGCCGAGGCGGCGCTTTTGTCGGAGGCCGGCGAGCGGCCCGGGGGACCATCGGTTTGCCCGATTTGGCGATAATGATTTCTTCACCGGTTGCTGCGGCTTCCACCAGGCGCGACAACTGCGTCTTCGCCGCATGAATGTTGACTGTGCGCATGTCCGGACTGCACATGATCGGACTAAGTTTAGCCCTCCGGTCCTATCGGTCGATCGGCAGACGGCATGAGGTAAGGAGAGACTCCCGGATCGAGGCGCGCAACCAGGCGGAAGCGCTCGCACCAGAGCAGCATATCCGACGCAAAAGTGCCTTGCCGGCCAAAATAATTTTGATGCGCCCGCCGCCACGAGGCGAGTGTGCGATCATCCTCGCCTTCGTCGTAGGCGAAGGCCTCACCGACCTCGTCAAAGCGCCGTTGCGTCAGCTCGGTCGTTTCGATCACCGCCACCGCCACACCCGAGCCATTCAACACCACCCATTGTTTGCCGACCCAGGTCTTTGATCCCTCGCTCGCCGCCCAACAGGTGGCTGATTTTTTTTGGCCGCCAGCACCAGTGCCACGAGCGCATCGGCCAGTTTCGGACTATCGCCGAACGAGAATTGCGCAAGCGAGCGCCAGTCTGAGCTGCCGGACTTGGTCATCGGCGCCTCCCTTCCGCCATCGCGAGATCAGGCAGCATCATACACCCCTTGCCGTGAGCGGCATTTATGTGAGAATATCAATTAATCAAATTGCTTCCATTGCAGAATTCGGCAAGTCAATTCTGCGCGGCAAATTCCGCTGCCATTCCGCTGCCGAGCCGCTGGAATTCCGCTGCCCGCCGTCCCACCGGTTTTAAAGTAAAGCATTGATTTTTATGTGTTTTCATCGCGGCAAAGTGATTCAGGAGGGACAAAAGCACGATTTCCCCTGCCGGCAGGGGAATCGCGAGGTGCCGACAACCCACCGGCGAGCGCGAATTGACAGCGTTCTTTGGCATCCTCATACTCCGCCGCTTTCCTGCTCGATGGCGGTTCGGCGCTGCGCCGGGCCGGCGAGCCGAGGGGAGGGCCGAAGATGCGCGATCCCGGCGGAATGAGCCGGCGTTCGGGATGGGGGCGGAGGATCGTCCCGGCGGGAAGCCGGCGACGACGATAGCTGCGCCAACCCTCGTCTTCTTCCCCCACTCTATCGCGCAGGAGATTGTCCGTGATTACAGCCCTTATGCCGACCTACGGTCGGTGGGATGTTGCCGTCGACCGGGGCGAGGGCCCCTATCTTTGGGCCACCGACGGCCGCAAGTTTCTCGATTTTACCAGCGGTATCGCGGTGACCGGGCTCGGCCACTGCCACCCGCACCTCGTCGAGGCCATCACCGAGCAGGCCAAGCGCCTGTGGCACACCTCGAACCTGTTTCAAATCCCCGGCCAGGAGCGGCTGGCGCAGCGCCTGGTCGACAATACCTTTGCCGACACCGTGTTTTTCGGCAATTCCGGGGCCGAGGCCTGCGAGCTGGCAATCAAAGTCGCCCGCAAGTACCAGTCCGAGACGGGTCACCCCGAGCGCTACCGCGTCGTCGGGTGCGAGGGCTCGTTTCACGGCCGCACCCTGGCGACTCTCGCCGCGGCGGGTAACGAGACCTATCTCGAGGGTTTCGGACCGCCGATGGACGGCTTCGACCACGTCGCCTTCGGCAATCTGAACGAGATGCGCGCGGCGATCGGCAAGGAAACCGCGGCGATCTTTGTCGAGCCGATCCAGGGTGAAGGCGGCGTGCGTGCCGCTCCGGCCGGATACCTTAAGGGGTTGCGCGAGATTGCCGACGAGTTCGGCCTGCTCCTCGTTTACGACGAGGTGCAAAGCGGGATGGGGCGGACCGGCAAGCTTTTCGCTCACGAATGGGAGAACGTCCCGCCCGATGTCATGGCGATCGCCAAAGCGCTCGGCGGCGGCTTCCCGATCGGCGCCTGTCTTGCCACCGAGCGCGCCGCGGCGGGCATGGTCCCTGGCACTCACGGCTCTACCTTTGGCGGCAACCCGCTAGCGGTCGCGGCCGGCAACGCCGTCCTCGACGTGATGTTAGGACCCGGCTTCTTCGAACGGGCCGACACAATGGCGAAGCTGTTGAGGGGACGCCTCGACGCGCTGGTCCGGTCCTATCCCAAGCTCTTCTCCGAAGTGCGCGGTTCGGGTCTGCTGTTGGGCATTCGCTGCGTCGTACCGGCTGCGGATTTCGTCGCCAAGTTGCGCCAGAACGGCCTCTTGTGCCTGACGGCCGGTGAGAATGTGTTGCGTATCCTGCCGCCGCTGATCGTCGGCGAGCGTGAAATCGACGAGGCGCTCCGCATCATGACCAAGGTGGCTGCGGAGTGGCCGACATGAGAAGCCTCGCTCGCGATGCCGCACCGATCCGCAGCCACGGCGCGCCCACCGAGCCGCCGCGCCATTTTCTCGATCTCGACCAGTTCGACAGCGCCGAGCTGCGCCGGATCCTCGATCTGGGCGTCGCCTACAAGAATGGCCGGCGCGACCGGCCGCTCGCCGGCAAAACGCTGGCAATGATCTTCGAGAAACCGTCGACGCGAACCCGCGTCTCCTTCGAGGTGGCGATGTGCCACCTCGGTGGCGACGCGATCTTTCTCGACAGTGCCGACACTCAACTCGGGCGAGGCGAAACCGTGGCTGACACGGCGCGCGTGTTGTCGCGCTATGTCGACGCGATCATGATCCGCACGAAAGAGTCGAGGAAGTTGGATGAGCTGGCGCATCATGCAACCGTCCCGGTGATCAACGGGCTGACCGCCGCCTCACATCCCTGCCAGCTGATGGCCGATGTGATGACGTTGCAGGAAAAGAAGGGACCCCTCGCCGGCAAGGTTGTGGCCTGGACCGGTGATGGCAACAACGTCGCGGCGAGCTGGGTTCATGCGGCTGTTCGCTTTGGCTTTACGCTGCGCATCGCTTGCCCCGAGGAGCTCAGCCCGCCGCGGCGGCTGTTCGACTGGGCGCAGCGCGAGGGCGGCCGTGTCCGCCTGACGACCGAACCGCTGGAAGCCGTCGCGGGTGCGGATTGCGTCATCACCGATACCTGGATCTCGATGGGCGATGAAGGGAACGTCAACCGCCACAACATGTTGGCTCCGTACCGCGTCGACGAACGCCTGATGACGTACGCCAAGCCGGACGCCATTTTCATGCATTGCCTGCCGGCAAAGCGTGGCGAGGAGGTGACGGCTGGCGTCATCGATGGCCCCCAATCGGTCGTGTGGGACGAGGCGGAGAACCGGCTGCATGCTCAAAAGGGCATCCTCGCCTGGTGTCTCGGCTGAAGGACGGTGATGAAATGCCGGATGGTGGTCCTTGTGGAGCCGTCTCAGGGCCCGACGACCTCGTCCAGCCCTTTCGGATCGATCCCTACGCGCTGCGCGGCCGTCTGGTCCGACTCGGCCCGACGATCGACCGCATCCTGTCGCAGCATGCCTACCCCGAGCCC
>Ga0306925_10005472_pt1 | contig 11648 bp, 8 predicted proteins | sample flu12Cox44000176_FD_203755 | JGI IMG/M metagenome (GOLD analysis project Ga0306925, IMG submission 203755) | Lab enrichment of tropical soil microbial communities from Luquillo Experimental Forest, Puerto Rico - flux8day.12C.oxic.44.000.176 (v2)... | ecosystem: Environmental > Terrestrial > Soil...
GTCGCAAAAGATGCAGGCCGTCGGTCAGCTCGCCGGCGGGGTCGCGCATGATTTCAACAATCTGCTCACCGCTATGATCGGGTTCTGCGACCTCTTATTGCTGCGCTTTCAACCGGGTGACCCGTCTTTTGCCGACATTATGCAGATTCAGCAGAACGCCAACCGGGCTGCCAATCTGGTGCGGCAGCTGTTGGCCTTCTCGCGGCAGCAGACGTTGCAGCCGCGGGTCCTCAATATCACCGATGTTCTCGTCGACTTATCCCACTTGTTGCGGCGTTTGATCGGTGAAAATATCGAGCTGAAAGTTGTGCACGGGCGCGACCTTGGCCCGATCAAGGTAGACCAAGGTCAGCTCGAGCAGGTCATCATCAACCTCGCAGTCAATGCTCGGGACGCAATGCCCGGCGGTGGGACGTTGACCATCCGCACCACGAATGTTCGTTCCGCACAGGCCCAGCGGCGCGGACACGAGATGATGCCGGCGGGGGACTACGTGCTGATCGAGGTGGCGGATACCGGGGTCGGGATCCCTGGCGGCAATCTGGCGCGCATCTTCGACCCGTTTTTTTCGACGAAGGAATTGGGCTCCGGAACGGGGCTCGGTCTGTCAACGGTTTACGGCATCGTCAAACAGACCGGAGGCTTTGTGTTTGTCGACAGCTATCCTGGCCGGGGAGCAGTGTTTGAGATCTATCTGCCCCGCCACCAAGCGACGGACGCGTCAATGAGCGCTCGTCCCGACGCCAACGAGCCTTCAGCGGGCAAGGATTTGACCGGGTACGGCACGGTGCTACTAGTCGAGGACGAGGATCCTGTCAGAAAATTCGGCGCTCGCGCGCTGCGCAATAAGGGCTACAAAGTAATCGAGGCCGAGAGCGGCGAAGCAGCCCTCGAGGTGATCCGCAACGTCGCGGAGAAGATCGATCTCTTGATCACCGATGTGGTCATGCCGCGCCTGGACGGGCCCGGGCTCGCGCGGGAGGTGCGGGAGATACGCTCCGATATAAAGGTGATCTTCATATCGGGTTATGCCGAAGACGCATTCCGACAACGGCTCGATAGCGACACCGATATTGATTTCTTGTCGAAGCCCTTCAGCTTGAAGCAGCTCGCCACCAAGGTGAAGGACGTAATTGGCGGTGGCTCCGTGTGAGGGGCCCAATGTTCTGGCGGAATTTGGCGCGCGGCAAACCAGGCTCGGTCTTGGGCCGTCGATGAGGTCAGGGCCTCGGTCGTAGGCGACGCAGCGCTGACGCCCTTGAAGATAATCCGTCCGCCGATTTCCAGCATACAATCAGCGGTCGGGCACGGAAGCTGCCGCCGAGCATGCTGCGTGTTGAGCGAGGCTACCGATCTTTAATTTTTGTCTGGTTCCATTTCCCAATTGCATCCCTGAACAAATCGTGTACAGTGTCTTTCCCAGCTCCGTTGCACCGCCTCACCGGCTGTGGAATAAGAGAGGAAGGATGATGCAGACAGCGTTGCGCCTTTTGGACAAGGAAGCGATGGATAAGCAACGGGCTTTGGACGCGGCGCTCGGCCAAATCGAACGCGCCTTTGGCAAGGGTTCGATTATGAAACTCGGGTCGCGCGAGGCTGCGGCGGAGACAGAGGTGATCTCGACGGGCTCGCTCGGCCTTGATATCGCACTCGGCATCGGCGGATTACCGCGCGGCCGTATCATCGAGATCTACGGACCGGAAAGCTCCGGTAAGACCACTCTCGCGCTGCACGTAATTGCCGAGGGACAACGCGGGGGTGGGGCTTGCGCGTTTATCGACGCGGAGCATGCTCTCGATCCGGCCTACGCTCGCAAGCTCGGGGTCAATGTCGATGAACTATTGATTTCGCAGCCCGATGCCGGAGAGCAAGCGCTCGAGATCGCCGACACGCTGGTGCGCTCAGGGGCGATCGATGTCTTAGTCATCGATTCGGTGGCCGCCCTCGTTCCTCGCGCCGAACTCGAGGGCGAGATGGGCGACAGTCATGTCGGTCTACACGCCCGGTTGATGAGCCAGGCGTTGCGCAAATTGACGGGGTCGATCGCCCGGTCTCGCACGACCGTGATCTTTATCAATCAGATTCGCCTCAAGATCGGTGTGATGTTTGGCAATCCCGAGACGACGACTGGAGGCAACGCGTTGAAATTCTACGCTTCGGTTCGCCTCGATATTCGGCGCATCGGCGCGATCAAAGAGCGCGACCAGGTCATCGGCAACCAGACGCGTGTCAAGGTAGTTAAGAACAAGATGGCGCCGCCATTCAAGGTGGTCGATTTCGACATCATGTATGGCGAGGGCGTGTCAAAGCGCGGTGAGCTGATCGACCTCGGCGTTCAGGCGGGTGTCGTCGAGAAATCTGGCTCATGGTTTTCCTACGAGGGCCAGCGAATCGGTCAGGGCCGCGAGAACGCTAAAGCCTATTTGAAAGACCATAACGAAGTGAGTGAAGCGATCGAGCACGCTATCCGCGCCAATGCCGGACTCGTTGCCGAAGCGATGATGGCCGCTCCAGGGGATGCGGCAGCCGAGGAATAGATCGCTGCCGTCCGAAGACGTCCGTCGGGCGATGATGTAACGGTTGCATCGCTTAAAGAGGCTGCTCCCAATAAGTTGTGCAATCTATCTCCGCTATCGCCTCACCCTAGCGAGCCTCCAGCGCAGCCGAGCATTCCGCTTACGGGCCGGCAACGCGGATCCAGAACTGCTCGAGCCGACGCAGCGTGATGCCGACAGCCTGAAGATCGACCGCGGTGAGTTCGGCCTGCGACAGCATCTCAAGATGACGCTGATGCATCGCCGTCAGGCTGTCCCGCAACTCGCACCCCTTTTCGGTAAGATGAACGTGGATAGAGCGACGGTCGTGCAGGGAGCGCTCCTGCACGAGATAGCCGTTCTCGACCATCTTCTTGACATTGTAAGAGACGTTCGAGCCGAGATAGCAGCCCCTAAGCGTCAGTTCGCCGACGGTCATTTCGGCATCACCAATGCTAAATAGCATCATTCCCTGGACGTTGTTGATGTCGTGTATCCCGAGTCCCTCGAGCTCAAGCTTCACCAGTTCCAGGAACTGACGGTGAAGGCGTTCGACGAGCGAAATGACTTTGAAATACGCGTTCATTCGAGCCTCGTTTTAGCGACGATCTCGTGCTCGTCAGCGTTGGCCTCGAGGACAAGTCACTTGTACCCGTCGGATTTTGCGGGTCAACCGATAGACAGCGCTCGCGCTCTTAACACAATCGACCACCAAATCAGCGGATGTCCGGGTGGCGACCCATTGGCGATCAGGCCACTTTGGGGAGACGGGCCGACAGCAGTATCTCCACCGCCCGATAGTCTTCGAGGATCGCGCCGACCATTCCCCCGGCGCCGGCCGCGATACCTGATTGTGCCATCGCTTCGAGCTCTCCGCAACGCGATGACAATATGACCGCACCCACATTTGCACTAACCGACTTCAACGCATGGCTGGCGTGGTGAAGCAGGACAGCGTCCTTATTCGCAGCGCCTTCCTTCAAATCCTTCAGGAGATCTGCTGCGGCCTTAAAAAATAGATTGATCATTTCTTGCACAAAGTCCGACTGCCCCTCCCTCTGCAATTGCCCGAGCGAGTCGAGTACCTCGTAGTCGATGGGTTCGTCCGCCGACGGCAATGCGAGCACCAGCGCCAAATGGTCTCGCTTGGCGGCGGGGGCGGACGGGCGGAGCCATGTTGTCAACATCGCCTTCATCTGATTCAGTGTAAACGGCTTTGCGAGGTAGTCGTCCATCCCCGCTGCCCGGCAACGTTCTCGGGCACCTTCAGTTACGTTTCCTGTAACAGCGATGATTGGGGTTCGACGGTTCGAGTGGGCCTCCCGACGGCGGATTTCCGCAGTTGCCTCGTACCCATCCATCTCGGGCATCATGCAATCCATAAAAATCAGCCCGAACTCGCCGTTGGCATGTCGGTCGAGCGCGCGTACACCGTTTGTGGCGGTCTCGACCGTGCATCCCATGCTCTCCAGCATGGCGACACACACCTCAAGGGTGACGGGGCAGTCTTCGACCAACAATACCCGCGCCCCTTTGGTGTCCGGGATTGTTGAAATCGACGCTTTGGCGGCCTTCGGCGTCGTCGGGGCAACCTTTGAATTGCCCGAGGCGAGACAATCCCAGAGCGCAGCCTGTCGGATGGGCTTTGTCAGGCACCGGATCAGACCGTTGCCGCCCTCGCCGACATCTCGACCAAAAGGGGTCAGCAGCACCAACTGCAAGTCTGCGTGCGCGGGGACCGACTTGATCGCGCGCGAGAGCTCGACCCCGCTCATGTCGGGCAGCCAGTCGTCGATGATCGCGCGCTCGTATGGGGCCTCGCGAAAAACCGCGGCACCCAGCGCCTCCAGCGCTTCCGAGCCCATTTGCGCTTGGCCGCTGCGGACCGCCCGGGCCGACAACTGATCGATCAAGATCTCACGATTGAGCGCGTTTGCGGAAACCACTAGGACACGCATGCTGTCGCAGGCTCGGTTCGGAATTTCAGTCTTTTCCGCCGTCTCGCTCTGCAGTCCGAGCCGCGCCGTAAAGCGAAAAGTAGATCCGACACCCGGCTCGCTCACCACGTGGATCGCCCCGCCCATCATCTCGCAAAAATGCTTGGCGATGGTAAGGCCCAGTCCGGTGCCGCCATACCGTCGTGTGGTCGAGCTGTCGGCTTGGGCGAAGGCCTCGAAGATCTGCTCTCGCTTTTCCGCGGGAATGCCGATCCCCGTATCGGTGACCTCAAATGAAAACGATGCCGACGAGACGCTTTGATCGATCATTTGCACGCGAACCCCTACCCCTCCGCGTTCGGTGAATTTGATCGCGTTGCCGATCAAGTTCGTCAAAATCTGGCGCAGGCGTCCGCGATCGCCGACGAGCGCCGTCGGCAAATTTACCGGGACGAAGCACGCGAGCTCCAATCCCTTACCGTAGGCCAAGTCGCTGAAAGCTTCTGTTACTTCCTCCACAATGGTCCGCAAGTCGAACGCGCTGCGCTCGAGCTCAACCCTGCCGGCTTCGATCTTCGACAGATCGAGGACTTCGTTTATGACACCGAGCAGCGCCTCGGCCGAACGTTGTGCGGTGTCGACGAAACGCTGGTGCGCGGGTCCCAGCTCGGTTTGACGCACGAGCTCCAGCATCCCGAGCACGCCGTGCAGCGGCGTTCGCATTTCATGGCTCATGTTGGCCAAGAACTGTGACTTGGCCCGGACGGCTCGCTCGAGCTCTATGGTTCGCTGTTGGATCCGCGTCTCGAGCGTCGCGTTTAGCTGGCGCAATTCCTCCTCGGCTCGCTGCTGTGCTGCATGACGAGCTGCAAGGGCATCGGCCATGTCATCAAAAGCCGACCCGAGTCGACCAATCTCCGACCCGCGATCTTCAAGGCGAACGCGGGCATCGTAGTTGCCATTACGCCATTCGCCGGTAACTTTCAGAAGACCGTCTATCGGACGACGGATAAATTTCCGACCACCCACCCAGGCCGCATAAATTGCCGCCAAGAGGCCGGCAAGGATGAGCGCGAATCCGCGCAAGGTAGCGCTGTCTATCGCTGCGAACGCCTCGGCTTTAGATTGGCCGGCACTAAGAAAAAAGTCTTTCGGCGGCAGAGCCGCCGGCACATATCCGAATATTCGTATAACATCATCGACACCGGCCGCCTCTTCCCATCCCGCTTCTTCTCCGTCCATGATCCTTTCGTGGGATTGCCTCATGTTCTTCCCGACGAAAAGTTCGGGATGCGGTAGCCGTGCGATGATGTTGCCCTCGCGATCGGCTATCAAGATCGAGGCTGTCGGCGACAATCCACGTTCTTTGAGGTGATCAGACAGCCAAACCAAGTCGAGGCCGGCGAACACGACCCCGGCGATGTGGCCATCACTTCCGTCGAACCTCTCCGCGAAGTGTATCATCTTCTGGCCGTTGGCGGGGTCGACCCAGTAATTTCCGACGGCAAGCCCTGGCTGAGCCATAGCCCGCGTGAAGAACGGCTGATCTGTTACCGAAGAGAAGGAGATGGGCCCGCTTGCACAAAAGACTCGACCGGCCGTGTCCGCGGCCCCCAGCAGGCTGTAATTTGCAAATCGGGATTTCAGTTGCGAAAACAGCGCGCTGCATAAATCCGACTGCAGTGATTTGACGGGTTTCGATTCTGCGAGTACCAGCAGTAATTGGCGAGCGCCTTCACGGAGCACGCCGATCTCCTCGCCGAACTGCTTTGTAATTTCGATGACATGTTGTCGGATATCGTCCTCGTGGGCGATACGTTGGTCGTATTCATTCCAGGCCTGGATCACTAGGGCCGGAACGACGGCCAGAATGACGAGCAGCAACAATCGACCCGTCAAGCCGATACGAACGATGCGCGGAACGACGATCCGCCTTGTCTTACCCACCTTGGGTCCGTCCGCCTCTCGGCTCGTCAGTCGCCAACTCACCGGCCAACTCCGAGCCACAACCCGGGCCAATGCGAACCTGCCTTCGCCCGGACTCCGAAGAAAGGAGCCGGATCCGCCCTACCCATATCGTGTTTTGCGATCATTCAGGGCATCGCGTGCTCGGCAGTCCGGAGCGATGCGCGCCCGATGGTTGGCTGCCCGAAATAGTGACCCTGGAGATAGCCGACACCTTCCGCGCGCAATAGCGCCGCGTCCTCGGCGTTCTCGACGCATTCGGCCACCGTGGTCAAACCGAAGCCGTTGATGAGACCGAGCAGATGGCGCAGAAAAATCCGGGTTTGTGGCCTGCTCGTCAGATTTCGCACCAGAGAACCATCGATCTTGACGATGTCGACGGGCAAGATCTGAAGATGTCGCAGCGAGGTATGACCGGCGCCAAAATCGTCGAGCGCAACGCGGCACCCGGTATGGCGCAGAGTGTCGACAAAGCGTGCCGATTCCGCGATGTCGCCCAGTGCCGCGGTTTCCGTAATTTCGATGACGAGGCGGCTGGCGATGTCGCGGCGGTGACGCAACAGCGAGGTCAACGACCGCAGCCACGGTCGATCGCCGGCCGTCATCCCGGAAATGTTGAAACCGAGCCTGACCCCCGGATCGGCGGCGAGTTCCTGCACCGTTTTGTTGAGAACGTAGCGGTCAATGAGGCCGATCCAGCCGAGCCCCTCGACGACGGTGATGAACTCGGCCCCGGAGATGATGTCACCATTCTCGTCGCGCATTCGCAGCAGGCATTCGAAATAATCGACCTCGCCTGTCGCCGCGCATACCACAGGCTGGAACGCAAAGAGCAAGCGGTCCTCGCGCAGTGCCGCCTCCACCGCCGCCCCGACAGCCAACCCGCGCCGCTCGCGGGAAGCTCGGCTCGCAATGGCTTCCACCTGTCCGTCACACCCAGTTCGCTCGCCTCTCATGCCGGCGAGGCCGTAAGTCGTGCAGGAAGTCGAAATCGGCAGATGAGCTGGCTTGTAATCGCTCGCAATCGGCTTCGAGCCTGAGATCGACGAAATACACCGTGTGTTCGCCCGAGCCTGCCCAGACCGCCCACTACCTCGCAAAGCGCCAGCCTAGATCGATTATGTGGCGGTAGCCCCGCTGCAAAGTTGCGGTGCGCACGCCGCCGCACTCTTTCGCTGTGCAGAAGCTGTTTCACCCTCAATAGGGTCCACCCGTTAGCCGCTACGCAAATCTTAACCAGACCTTCGTCAGCATAACGTCCAATCATCGTCCGAAATCTGTCCCTGCATTCTGATTTGTGCAGTTTGGTGTGGTCCCAGGCTGCACTTGATACCGTGTGAATTTCTCCGGAACCGGCAAGAGTTGATGCTGCGAGATCCATCACCGCCGCTATGTCGGATTCGCAGGGCGATTGATTTGGACCCGCGTCCGGCAAGGTACAACGACCCAATTTATTATACAACCGGTCAGAGCGATAGCGGCGCAGACAATCAATGTCATGTCGAAGCTGCCGATGGCGACGGCCTCCCCTCCAATAAGGGATCCAAGCGAGATTCCCAGGAAAAGCGCGCTGTTGTTCCAAGCAAGTACTGCGCCTCGTCTGGCAGGAAAGTCGTTGGCAAGACCGGATTGCTGGGCGGGGAAGAATAACTGCGCCACCGCTGCACTCAATCCCACGACGAGGTCGACGAGCACGCCGGCACGAAGCGCCAGCAGCAGCAAAGAGAAGCAGATGCAAAGACCAGCGAGGCTCACCCCAGCCGTGCATTTTGCTCCGAGCCGATCGGCCAGACGCCCACCGATCAGCGTCCCGGCGATCGCCCCGAAGCCGTAAACCATGACTGCTCGGGCAGCTTGCGATTTCGAAAAACCGAACGCGACGAGTCCGACGCCAAGATACGTATAGACCCCATAGAGCCCGGTGCTCCATACGATCATCGGAATCAAGCGACGCATCAAGGATGCCACGGCGAGGCGATCACGCGGCGGGCCGGCCGCCGATCCATGGCGGCACTCGCTCGGCCAGACCGAGCAGTTTAACGCTACCAGGCCTAAGCTGAAGACTGCGAGAGCGACGAAGACAGGGGCCCAGCCAAAAGTTGCACTAACCAGCGCAGCAGGAGAGGCGCCGAGGGCGAGGGAGACCAGGAGCCCGGAAACCGTCAGCGCCAACCAAGCGGCGCGGCGATCCGGCGGGGCGGCGTCACCGACCAATGCGTAGATAGACGGCGAGACCCCTGCTGCGGCAGCGCCGGCAAACAACCTCAGAGCGAGCAGCCATGCAAAGTTTGCAGCTGAGGCGGTGAGTAGGTTCGCTGTGCCAAACGCGAGCAAGCAGCAAATCAGCACTCGCCGTTTCCCGACCCGGTCCGCGACGTAACCGAATAAAGGGGCACTGATCATGTAGGCGAGGGAAAAGGTCGTCACACACAATCCCACCACCTTCGAGGAAACATCGTAGTTGACGGCAAGTGTGGGCAGTAAAGGAGAAAATACAAAAAGCTCAGTTCCGATAAGGTACATGGTCAACCAACCGACAGCCAATTCGGCCGGTGGAATCATTGGGTTGATCTTCATTTCCTGACAGCCTAGGCGCCGGCGCATCGCGTCGACAGCCGACAAGAGATCCATTGTGCGCTGGAGACTGCCGTTCGACCGATCGGCGACCAGGGTTTGCACACCGAATTGCAACGATGGCATCAAGATAGGTGCTATCGTTCGCGCGGATAGGGTTTATCGGTTGATTGGAGCACCCTTTCGCCGTATCGGGGAGGACCGTTGTTCCGGGCCCGGCGACGAGCATTCCGGACGATCCTGTCCAAGTGAGCCCATACACCGTCGAGCGCGTCAGCCATTATCCTAGCGTCGTGCAATGTTTCGGGAAGCAGTTCCGGCCGCTCCTTAAGAACAATTTGGGTGACTGCGAGCGACTCATCCGCATGTCGCTCTTCGATCCGCTGTGCGAAACACTCGCGGAAATAGGGCTCATTGACGAACTGCGGGAAATGCACCGAAATTGCCTCGGCGAGGGCTCGCATCCAGTCGACCGACAGGACCTCGACCGCGCACCAGGGACCGAGCGATCGCCCATATAGTTCTCGGGCCAGTCGCACAAATCGCACCGTTTCGGCATCGAGATGACCGCACAATTCCTCGGGATCGCCGAACTCCTCGTCTGGGAGCAGGGACTTCGCGCCGATGTGGAGGAAGGCTCGGGTCAGTTGATAATGGTGCGTGTCACCCTCCGGCAAACCATCGTCATCGATCAAGATCTGCAGCTTGCGCTTACGCAGCGCAGGGCTATTGAGATGAGGCAAGTAATAAACCGCTGCCCGGGTGGCGTGCATGGCCGATTGGTAGATTAGATGGATCCGACCGAGTAATGTGGGGTCGCTCGCGACCGAGAACGGCAAATTAGCCAAATGTCGGAAGAACGGCATGCGCGACGGGCGGTGTTCCTTGAGAAGGTCCCTGATCACGCTTGGAAATGCGTCGATCGCGTCTGAACCAGGCCCGCCCGGATATGGATCCTTCGAGGGTATGCTGCTGAGAGATGTCACACCAAATTCCTCCAGTTATCTTTACAGTAGCCGTGAATACGCGGCACGACCCGCGGAGACGCTGCGACGGAATCAACGCCAACGTCGGCTGGGCAGACCGATTAGGCCGACCCGCCTCGGGGCCTGCTATCAGCAGCAGGAACCCGAGTGAGATGCCGAAATCGCTCGCGTTTGAGTTTTATTTGATGCAGTTATCTTTAGAACATAACATGAACAGAGTCAAGCAAAAAATCTGCCGCTGTCCTCCGCCGGCGGCACTTTACGGCGAGCCGTCACCCTTCCGTCCGCGGGGGCTCGATCAACCGGTGCAACTGGAGAGAGGCAGCCGCGGCAGCGCCCGGCTGGACAGGAATGCGGAATTTCCTCTATAAACGCCCCCATCAGGCGCCCAGGTAGCTCAGTTGGTAGAGCAACGGACTGAAAATCCGTGTGTCGGTGGTTCAATTCCGCCCCTGGGCACCACGCTTAACGAAACCCTTTAGATTCCCTTCAGATATTCCGGATTAATGGTTTGGGCGTCACGACCGGAGTCGCAAAGGGTGTCGCAAGTGGCCGGAAGCGCGGCGCTCGTGTGGAATAGAGCGGTTTCTGCATTGGCGTCCTGAGGGATGATGGTGGTTCCGCCGTCGCGTGCCCGGCGGTTTCGTCGAAATCATCAGAAATGCCAAGTGACGTCAGACGCTCGCAGCGCGCAGTTGGCCCGCGGCCGAGCGTGAGGCTATCCGGTTTCTCGACAAGACCGACCGGACCATCAATCTCGCTTTGGCCGGCAACCGGCTTCCGGTGGGGGTCTCCGTAGTGCCACGTAATCCTCCTTGTTCTGTGGTCGGAATGGGCAAAATCCATATACCAGCGCGGTAAGGAGGTCGTCTGCTAAAACGACCGTCGATTCGTTAGTTTATTCAATCATTTAGAGATTACCGCTAAATGGTGCCCCTTGACTCCGCGTGTTAGCGTATCGCCTGAGCAAGTCGGAAATTCCGAACGGATTGGCTCGCATGCTAGTGCGCTGGCTCAAACAGAGGCGGTTGAGTTTCGCTAGGATAGCCTCGGCGGGTTTGCTCCAGATGAACGGTTTGGGGCTGGCGTTGTACTCTGCGAGATAAGCTGATGGTAGAGTCGGAATGTGGCGCGGTGGCGTTAGGTCAGGCATACGTGTTTCCGCCTCTTTCGTTTGGCGGTGCCTTAGTGGTTCACCATCGCTCCGTTTCCACATCCCGCTCATCGAACCGGACATGCGGATTTCCCTGCATCCGGCTCTCGGACAAGACCTCACGCCTTCGCCCGCGGCACGTCGTGTCCAAGCCGGGTCAGACACACGAGCCCGAAGGTCTCGTAGAGGTGCGAGAGTGGATAGCTGCCGCCCTTGCTTCGTCTGGTCTTGTGCTTGAAGCGCAACCACCGACGCAACCGCACAGGCGCGTAGTTGTCGAGCGCCCGATACGCCGGATTGATGGTGCCTACTGAGAAGTAGTTCGCCCATCCGCGAAGCGTGCGGTTCAACTTTCCCACCAGCTCTGTGGTCTCTTGCCCCGTATGCGCTCGGACGGTCAGCTCATGGACCTTTTCGACCGCGCGCTTGATGCTCTTCTTCGATGGCCGCTGTCCCAGGCGAGCCTGGCCGGTTCTCGGAGAATACATCCGTCCGAACG
>Ga0306925_10005477_pt1 | contig 11645 bp, 6 predicted proteins | sample flu12Cox44000176_FD_203755 | JGI IMG/M metagenome (GOLD analysis project Ga0306925, IMG submission 203755) | Lab enrichment of tropical soil microbial communities from Luquillo Experimental Forest, Puerto Rico - flux8day.12C.oxic.44.000.176 (v2)... | ecosystem: Environmental > Terrestrial > Soil...
CTGGACGGCACCGTGTACGCCCTTGACGCGAATTCCGGCTGTACTATTTGGGCGAGCAAAGGCAAGCCGGTGCGCTCGGGCCTGCTAGAAGGCCGCGCAGGTTTAAAGGACGCAATTTTCTATGGCGATACATCCGGCGGCGTCGATGCGCTCGACGCTGACTCCGGGGCGTTCCTATGGCGCACAGCAGCCGATCCCCATCCCGCAGCCACAATCACGGGCACTCCGAACCTTTTTGAAGGACGCTTGTATGTTCCTCTCTCTTCGAGTGAGGAGCAGTCCCGACGCCGTCCCGAGTACGAATGCTGCACCTTCCGCGGCAGCGTAGTGGCGATCGACGCGGCCAATGGAAAGGTTCTTTGGCAGACCTACATGGCTTCAGAAACGCCCTCGCCACACGGCAAGACTCTCGAAGGAAAGACGATTATGGGACCTTCGGGCATGGCGATCTGGTCATCGCCGACAATCGATGCGGAGAGAGGCCGCATTTACGTGGGAACGGGCGACAACTACTCTGAACCCGACACGCCAACGAGCGATGCCGTGGTCGCGCTCGATCTCAGAACCGGCGGGATCCTTTGGTCGGCGCAATTTGATAAAGAGGACATTTACAAGATCGAATGTGGCGATCGGCCGGCCGCGGGCTGCTCGCCTCCGACCGTGCCTGAATTCGATTTGGGCGCCTCGCCGATTCTCATCTCACTGCCGCATGGCAAACGGGTTCTGCTGCTCGGGCAAAAGTCCGGCATGGTTTACGCCGTTGATCCCGACGCAAAGGGAAAATTGCTTTGGCACGCGCGAGCCGGCGCAGGAGGCCTGCTCGGGGGCGTTCAATGGGGAATGGCTACCGATGGCAATGCGCTGTTCGTAGCGGTCTCCGATCTCGCATTCCAAGGACGGGGGCCCGATCCTGGCAAAGGCGGCGGTATCTTTGCGTATCGAATTTCCGATGGAAAACTTCTCTGGCACACGCCGCCACCTGGCTGCGGCGACCGCCGTCCCTGCAGCCCCGCGCAGTCGCAGGCCATCACGGCGATTCCCGGTGCCGTCTTTTCCGGCTCGATCGACGGCCATCTGCGCGCCTACGCTTCCAATGATGGCAAGATCGTCTGGGACTTCGACACCAGTCAGACATTTAATTCCGTCGATAATGTGCCCGCCAAAGGCGGCTCACTTGACGTCGGCGGCCCGGTCATCGCCGGCGGAATGATCGCGGTGGTCTCCGGTTATCCCGGTTTCGGGGCCATGCCTGGCAATGCCCTCCTCCTCTTTTCCAAGCAGTAGGAGGACAGCGGTCGTGATTGCCAGGTTGGTACCGGCTCTGCGGGTCGCCTGCCGGCGACGGTCTCTCGTCTTCTTCAACGGTTCGTTTCGGCGCAGTCGGTCGAACAGGGAGCGGATGGGGGGACCGCGCATCGCTGCTCGGCACTTAATCGCCCCAAAGATATGGCAGCAACTGTCAGGTTAAGATAATATGAGAGTTAGTTTCTGGAGATTGCGTTGAGCCTAAGTCAAATCCAGGGAACTACAAGCGGGTTTAAGACGCTCGTTCGTGTTCGGCCACGCGGCTTTTGTGCCGGCGTCGTGCGCGCGGTCGATATCGTCGAACTGGCGCTCGAAGCCTACGGCAACCCGGTTTATGTCCACCACGAAATCGTGCACAACCGCTACGTGGTGGATCAGTTGCGCCGCCGCGGCGCGATCTTCGTCGAAACCATCGCGGAGGTGCCGGTCGGCGCTGTGCTTGTTTTCAGCGCTCATGGCGTGCCGCCGCGCGTTCGCGCCGAAGCGAAGGAGCGTGAACTGAAAGTGATCGATGCAACTTGCCCGCTGGTCACCAAGGTTCACCTGGAGGCGCTGAAATTCGCGCGTGAGGGCCGGACCTTAATCCTGATCGGCCACCGCGATCACCAGGAGATTGTGGGCACTTCCGGGGAAGCTCCGGAACAGACGGTGGTAGTTGGAAGTGTCGACGAAGTGGACCAATTGCAGGTACCCAACCCCGAGCGCCTTGCGTTTCTCACCCAGACGTCGCTCTACGACACGCAAGAAATTGTCGCTCGACTTCGCGAGCGCTTTCCCTTGATCGTCGGCCCGGCATCGGATGACATCTGTTACGCGACCCAGAATCGCCAGGAGGCTGTCGAGGCGCTGGCCCGCGAAGTGGAATTGATTCTCGTGGTCGGCTCGGCAAACAGCTCGAACTCGAATCGACTTGTCGAAGTGGCACAGCGCGTAGGCGTGGTTGCACGCTTGATCGAAGACGCCAACGATATTGACGAGTCCTCGCTCGAAGGCGTGAAATCGATCGGCCTCACGGCGGGCGCGTCGGCTCCCGAAGTGCTGGTCGAACAGGTGAGCCAGCGCCTCTCGGCGTTCGGATTCACGAATCATCGTGATCTGGAATTAATCCGCGAGGATGTGCGGTTCACGCTTCCCGCCGAGTTAGCGGCCCGGCTCGGTCGGGTCACAAACTAGAGTTCAGCGACCCTGCCTGCGGGGTCTCCGGCACGTCGACCTGCCCGCCGCGGCCTCGGCGAAGGCGGTTTTTCCGTGCTGGGGTGGTGAGCCCTGGGGCACCAATTCAACTGCAAGGAGAGCGCGAGTGGCGGTCAGAATCGTCCGCCAGCCGAACAAGATTGCCCTCTTGGGCTCACCTACCAGTGCGGCGGCCGCGTCTCTCGGTCACGAAGGCGCCCCCGCCGCGCTGCGCACCGCAGGGCTCATCGATCGACTGCAGTCGGTCGGCTATGAAGTCACCGACCTCGGCGATGATCCGCAGCAGTTGTATCAGCCGGATGAGGAGAGCCCACGCGCCCGCAACATTCCGAGGGTGATCCAGGCGCTGGAGGCACTGAAGCCGCGCGTCGAGCAAGCCGTCAAATCCGGTGCCCTTCCGTTGATTCTTAGCGGCGACTGTTCGGTCGTACTGGCGACGATCGCCGGCGTGCGCCGCTATTTTCGTAATGTTGGCTTGATTTACATGGACCGCGACGCGGACCTCAATACCCCGGCGACCACGCCATCCGGCTCGGTCGATGCAATGGTCGTCTCCCACGTGGCCGGCCGAGGCGCGGCGGAACTCGTGCGGTTCTGGAGTGAGCCGCCGCTCGTCCGCGACCCAGACCTGGCCCTTTTCGGCGCTGCTCGGCTCGATCCCGCTGAAGAGGAAACGCTGAGGCGCTCGCCGCTGCGGCGTTATTTGGCGGCGGATGTCCAGCGCATGGGCGCCGGTGCCGCTGCACAAGCCGCGATCGACAGCATTCATGCCGGCGCGCACGAGTTCGTGTTGCATTTCGACGTCGACACGATTGCAGATTTTCAGGCCACCAACTACCCAGGGGAAGGCGGTCTCTCTCTGTACGAGGTCCACGACGCCCTCATCACCTTTGCGAAGCAAAGGCATCTGGCTGCGATGGACGTTTCCGCTTACAATCCCACAAAAGATGCAGACGGCTCGGCCGCACGAGTCATCGTTGATTTGTTGGCAGACGTTTTCAAAGAGCGGCTAAAGGCGCTGCCTGAGGGCGTGCCGCTGACCGTTCAGGTGCCGGCAGCAGCTTCCGAAGTACGCGCCCAGGGCGCGGGCACGCCGGCTGCTCCGGCAGCGGGCCAGGGTTGGTCGTCAGATTCTCCCGATCAAACAAGCGCACCTTGCCGCACGCCGGGCGAAAGTAGCGCTGACGAGTCTTCGCAAGCTGCGGACGAACCAGGTGAATCGCACGGCGAATAGAGGCCCCCTAATTCCGTGCCAAAATTAGTCACGGCCTTGAACACCCAGCCCGAAATCATCATCTTTGACATCGACGGTGTCCTCGTCGATGTGCGCGCCTCGTTTCACAAGACTGTGCTCGAAACGGTTCGATTTTTCACACAGCAGCGCGTCACTGGCAAGCAGTTCCAGATCTGGAAACGCAAGCCGGGATTCAACGACGACTGGAAGCTTTCAACGGCATGGGTGCAGTCGCTTGGGGCAAGAAAAAACTATGACGAAGTGAAGAACAAGTTCGTCGAGCTGTATTGGGGCAAAAACGGCAAGCGCGGGAATGTCGCGGGTGAGAAATGGCTCTTGCCACGGCAAAATCTGCGCCGACTCGCTGAGCGCGCAGAACTCGCCCTTTTCACTGGCAGGGTGAGGCAAGAAACCGACTACACACTCGACCGATGCCGTGTCCGTGAATTTTTCCATCACATTGTGACCGTAGAAGATGTCTCCCGGCCGAAACCAGATCCCGAGGGCTTGCTCAAAATTCTGGGTGGCCGGTCGTCCGAAAAAGCGATCTACGTGGGGGACAACGTGGACGACGCCGCCGCAGCGCAAGCCGCCAACATCCCCTTCCTAGCGGTTCTCAAGCGCAACAGCGAGGCCCGACGGACTCGCGGTCCCCAGCTCGTACAGTCTGGCGCAATCGCTCTGCTAGACAATGTTCAGGAATTGGAAGGCTGGCTCCTGGCAGATTCAGCAAGAAATCAGGGGCCGAGACCCTTCCAGCGCCACGCACCCTAACTCCTTTAGTTACTGCCGAGCAGGACACTCGTACCATTGCCGACTGCGGGGCGAACGTCCATATTGCGGTAGGACCGGCGGCCATCCGCCGCGACATATATGCCGGACAATCCCAATACGAGGGCCGCAGCAGCGCGGGGCTTCGTTCGTAGCCTAAACATTCTACTGAAGTTCGCCCGCATGTATGATTTTGGCCATCCGCGGACAGCCAAGCAGTACGAGACGGCTTGGGCTGAGCTCAAGACCGCCCTGGGCTCAGATGATGAGGCAGGCCTGTTGCTGGCCGTCTCGTCAGACAACCTCCTTCTTGATGGCACCCCGCTTGAATCGGCCGCGGCGGAGAAGAGCTTCGCGCGCATGCTCTCGGCGGCCGGCATCGCTAGTATTCACTTCTCACCGAAGATCACACAACAAAGCCTGGCGCGCTTCGTTCGAGGTTTCCCCACAGGTTCGACAGCCAAGCCGGTACAACTCGCCGAGCAGCTGAAAGCGGCATTGCAGGGCGATCCGCATATCCATGTCAATGAAGTCTGCTTTGTTCCGGCCGATTCGGCGGTTGCGAAAACAACGGTAGCGGCAACTTTGGCTGCCAAAACGCTCGGAATGAGCTCTGAGCAAACCGACGAGCTGCTCAATGATCCTGAAAAATTGCTTCAGCTGCTGGTGGCCGCCGACGGTGCGAGGAGTAGCTCCGGGTCGGATCGTGGCACGGGCCATGGTTTGGGAGAAGGATCGAGCCTGCTGGGCGGAGAAGTTGCCCAAATCCTCCCGGCCATAGGCGGGGCCGATCGAACCGCCGCTCATTCGAGGGAAGACTTTAACTCTGGCACGAAATCGGGAAGCAGTGCCGCTGGCGCCGCGGGAGTCGAAGGGCCTATCGGGCAGGTTCACAGAGACGATGGCCCTGCGGATAGGTGGAATATCGTCGGGGGCAATGGCGGCGGCACGCCGATTGATCCGAACGTCGGCGGTTTTTGGTTTTCGAGACAGGGGTCCGGCGAGGGGGCCGTTGAGGGTGCTGTCTCTGTCGCGGGAAGCCGAACTCCTGGTGAAAATTCAGGCTGGAACATCGTCGGTGGAAATGGGCCAGGCAAGGCCATTGATCCCAACGCGGGCGGTTTCTGGTTCACCAAAGACGGTGCCGGATTTTCAGAGGTAAGGGTAACACCGGTTGGCGCGGCGGCCCCTCCAGCCGGCATTGCCGGCGGGCCCGCCACTGGAAGCGGCGCAACTGGCGCGGCAAGCAGCACCGCGCAGAGCGGCAAAATTCGCGGCCGCGCCGGATCAGGGACAGGCCCACTGTCCCGATGGACGAACGCCTCGGCTGGCATTCGCACGGCGCGCGCGGAGCGCGGCGGCGCTGGCGCGATGACGGTCGAAACCGGGCTGATGACCCTGCAAGAGAGCGAGTTGCAGGGGATCATGCAGGTGCTCGCACAGATCGCGAGGACCAGCGAAGCATCGAAAGAGACGCTGGATGCGAACTCATTTCAGTCGCGGCTTTCAACCCTGCCACGGCGTGCACGCTTTACCGTCAGCCAAGCGCTTGCGGCGCTCGCGGCGCAAACGCCAACCGGCGCGTCGGACAAGCCAACTCTGCTGAAACTGGCAGAGCATATTGCGATTCGCTTCGCACTCGAAAGCTACGAACGCGGCGATGTTGAGGTCAACAACGTCCGGCAGATGCTGTGCGATCTGAGCGCCGAACTCGACGGGCTTCGAAAAATTTTGGGCGTCTACGAAGAAACGATGGAGGAAGCGGGAATTGCGGTTTCCTCGCCCGCCGAGATACTGGCGCAGGAGTTCTGGGGCCAGATGAGCGAGGAAAGGAGGAAGGAGGTAATCGAGTCGCCGCGAGCATGGTGCGTTCCCCCGGTTAGGCTGCGCGAACATATCGAGTCGCTGATTGCGAGCGGTGAGACGACTGCTATTGAAATGGTCTTATCGAACTACGCCAGTTGCATTCAGAGCAGCGAAACAGAAGCGAGAAGACAAACAGCGCTGGGCTTGGCCGACTTGGCGCAGCTGTTCGCGAAGGGCCAGGAGAATCTTCTTGCCAACACCATCCACCTAGTAGGGACGCAATTGACCCAGGAGAAGGAGACTCAGCTGCAAAGCCTTCTGGGCGCGGCATTTGTTCGCCTTTCCCAAGAGGCTGCTAAGAATCGGTCGTATGCCGGATTGCAAAAGTCAGTCGAGCTACTCGATCAAATCGAAGCCCGACTCCCCGGCACAGGCAAGAGTTTGCGACCAAGAATTAGCATCGAGAACAGGCTGCCGGAGTTTATCGATGAGGCGCTGAAGGCTGGTAGTTTCCCAACGGGGCTAGGCGAGCTGCTTTCCCGCATGCCGCCACCCGCGGCGGAGCAAATCGCCGTGAAATTTGGGCGTGTGGGCTTCCGAGAGGATTGTGAGCTACTGATCTCCCTGATGGATTGCCTTGGACCCGAGGGGATCGATCATTTGCGGAAACAGCTCGAACATGGAAGTCCGACTGCGGCGATCGATACAATAGGAATCCTGGCGCGCATGGATTTGGACACGCTGGAGCGGGTCCTGCCGGACCGAATGCGCGGGTGGAAGCGCACCGCACACGATCGAATCGTGCGGCAGTTGGCTTCGAGCGGGGCGCCAGAGCGGGGCCGGCTGCTGTTGCAAATCTTCGACGGTCTCGATCCCCTGATCCGGCCCCTGGCCATCGATGAAATCGGAATGAGCGGAGAGAAGATGGCCGCGATGCGTCTTCTGCGCATTGCAGAAGGAGATATGCCCCGGGGATCGGGCGACTATCTGCGGCTGAAAGCGATTGAGGCGCTCGGTCGGTTGCGCACGTCGGCGGCAGAAGCAATCTTGCGCAAGGTCGCCGAGGCGCGAAAGGCATTTCGTTGGGCCAATCCATCTGAGCTGCGCGTCGTTGCTGCCCAGGCGCTGGAGAAGATCGATCCCGATTGGATGCGCGATTTTGTACCGCGCAGCGGGTTGAATATCGCCGAATTCTCAATCGAACTTCTGGACAACGATCCCAACTCGTCGGCCATCCGCCAGCGGCGCTATCCGCGATTGCGGCTCGGCCGTCCGGTTCACGCGACGACCATGAATCTCAAAGACAATTGCGGGGTGGACATCTCCGAGATGGGGCTCGGTGGCGGCGTGGCCGTTTGCGAGCACAGTCTCCATCCCGGCAATGTGGTGGAACTGAAGCTCAACGCGCCTCAGAAGTCGATCAAGGTTCACACCATCGTCCGCGATGCCAATACGCAGGCGCGCGCTTTTGAAGTTGTCGATATGAACATCGAGGAACGCGCCAAACTGCGAAGGCTACTCGTGCTGCTGGGGAACGCGCAGAAGCAGTCCACGCCGAACGAGCGCAACCGGTCCGGCAGTCGTACGATTTTTGTTACTGGCTGATTGCCGTCTCGTCGAGCTCGCACCCCAAAGAGCCGCTCACCTGCGCTCCATCAAGCGCTTCGAATTTCAACGCCCACCAGAGAAACAAAGCCGACAGCCCGAGTTGATAGACCGCTGGGACCTTCTGCGTGCGGGCGGAAGGTGGTGTGGACCTAGGCCGGTCGGGTCTTTGCGAAACCCGCCGTTCCCCCGCGTCAGTGAAGTTTTTGGCTGAGCCACGTTGGTTCGTAAGCCCGCGGGCGCGGTTCGAAAGGTAAAGGATTTCCTGTATATCGCCTGCGAGGGAACTTCCCTACGATGTTGGTGGCCCCGGATTTAGCACGCCGACTGGCAGTAAATGGCAAAGCCCGAGCAAACTTCAAGTCGATCGTTCTGGCTCTCAAAGCTAACCGTCAGCGCTTGAGGATCAATGAAATACATTTGCGTGCATGGCCATTTCTATCAGCCGCCCCGTGAGAACCCCTCGCTTGAGGCCGTGGAGCTGCAGGATTCGGCCTACCCATATCACGATTGGAACGAGCGTGTAACGGCCGAGTGCTACGCCCCCAACGCAACTTCGCGCTTGTTCGATGAGCAGCAGCGGATTGTCGAGCTGGTCAACAATTACGCGCAAATTAGCTTCAATTTCGGGCCCACCCTGTTCCTGTGGATGGCGCAAAAAGCGCCGGACGTACTGGAATCCATACGCCAGGCCGATCAGGCCAGCCGCGAGCGGTTCGGAGGTCACGGTTCGGCAATCGCACAAGTGTACAACCATATGATCCTTCCGCTGGCCTCCGCGCGGGACAAGGAAACCCAGGCGATCTGGGGTATAGAAGACTTCGTTGCACGGTTCGGCCGTAAGCCGGAAGGCATGTGGCTTCCGGAAACCGCGGTGGACACTGCCTCGCTCGAGGCGCTTGCGGCGCAGGGGATTCAGTTCACCATATTGGCGCCTAAGCAAGCCAGTCGAATTCGACCTTTTGATGGCCAGACGTGGACCGACGTTTCTGACGACCGGATCGATCCCAGTCGCGCGTATCAAGTGCGCCTACCCTCCAAAAAGACAATGGCTTTGTTCTTCTACGACGGGCCGATTTCGCATGCCGTCGCTTTCGAAGGACTGCTGGATGATGGGAGACGCTTCGCCGAACGGCTCCTGAGCGGATTCAACGACGAACGCACGTGGCCTCAGCTGTCTCACATCGCGACGGACGGCGAAACCTACGGCCATCATCATCGTTACGGAGAGATGGCTCTCAGCTACGCACTGCACAGTATCGAAGCGGGCCAACAGGCGCAGCTGACAAACTATGGCCAGTTTCTGGAGATGCATCCTCCCAATCATTGGGTCGAAATCGTGGAAAACACCTCTTGGAGTTGTGTACACGGCCTCGAGCGCTGGAAGTCGAACTGCGGATGCAACTCCGGCGGCCACCCGGGATGGAATCAGCAATGGCGAGCGCCTCTCCGGGAGTCGCTCGATTGGTTACGAGACAATCTGGCGCCCGTTTTTGAGGAGCAGGGCGCCCGCTTGATGAAAGATCCATGGAAGGCCCGTAACCAATACATCTCTGTGATCCTGGATCGTTCTACAGCGAACGTGAGGCGATTCCTAACCGAACATGCGAAAGGCGATCTGGATCATCGCCAGCAGGTCCGGGCGCTCAAGCTGCTCGAGATGCAGCGCCACGCGATGCTGATGTACACGAGCTGTGGTTGGTTTTTCGATGAACTTTCCGGGCTGGAAACCGTTCAGGTGCTCCATTACGCCGGCCGCGCTATCCACCTAGCGCGCCAGGTGACCGGCCAGGACAAAATCGAGGGGCCGTTCCTCGAGAGATTACAGAAGGCGAAGAGCAATGTTCCGGAGCACCAAGACGGAGCGCAGGTTTACAAAAAATGGGTGGCGCCCGGGGTCGTAACCATGGACACGGTCGCGGCACATTACGCGGTGAGTTCGCTCTTCGAGGACTACGCGGAGAAAACGAAGGTCTATTGCTACACAGTCGATCGTCAGCAGTACGAAGTGGAAACCGAGGGAAGAGTGCGCCTCGCAATCGGGCGCGCGCACGTTCAGTCAGATATAACAACCGAGGACGTGGACCTCAGCTTTGCTGTCCTTCATTTGGGTGATCACAATCTGAGCTGCGGTGTGCGCCCGTTTGCGGAGACAGAGGCTTTTCAAGAATTGCGCAATAGACTGACTACGGGCTTCAGCAACGCAGATACGGCCGAAGTCCTTCGCGTCCTTGACGAAGAATTCCCGGAGAAAACCTTTACTCTGCGCTCTCTATTTCGGGATGAACAGCGGCGCATTTTAGACCTGATCCTGAAAGATACGCTGAACACGGTCTCTGCCTCTTTCAGTAGCGTTTACGAAAACCAGGCGGTTCTGATCCGCTTCCTCAATGCCCTAAACGTGCCCGTGCCGCCCGCATTGGTAGCGGCGTCCACCGTGGCTTTGAACGGTCAGCTACAACAAGCGCTAGAGCGCCCGGAGATTGATACTGCCGTTGTGAAGAACCTCCTTCGGGAAGCTAGTGCAAACCACATCACGCTCGACAGCACCACGCTCGAATACACGATGCGGAAGAGGCTCGAGGAGCAGAGCGCTTTGTTTGCTGGAAAGCCGAGAGATCTCGGCGCCCTGAAGCGTCTTCACGCCATGCTCGATATCGCCTTGACGCTGCCGTTTCCGGTATATCTCTGGCGAGTCCAAAACCTATCCTTCGCGCAGCTGGTGAATGGCACGGCCGCTCGCGCGCGCGTGGGAGGCCGTCCTCAAGAGACAGCGGAGATTCAAGAGTGGAGCCGTGAGCGAGCCGCCGTTCGCGAACAGCTGCACATCCGAGGACCACTGTGACATCTTGTGTGCCTCTGGCAACCTATCGCCTGCAGTTCAACGCAAATTTTGGCTTCCGGGACGCAATCGGGATCCTCGACTATTTGCACGGTCTTGGCATTTCTCATGTCTACGCATCACCGATCCTAGCCAGCCGGCGAGGCAGCCATCATGGATACGATGTCACCGATCCCTCCAGAATTGACCCCGCCCTCGGCGGGGAAGAGGCCTTTGACGCATTCCAGGCTGCGCTCGAGGAGCGCAGCATGGGCCTGCTGCTGGATATCGTGCCGAATCATATGGCGGCCAGCGGCGAAAACCCTTGGTGGATGGACGTCCTCGAGTACGGCCCCGACTCGCCGTTCGCGTTTTATTTCGACATTGATTGGCACCCTCCGTCTCGCGACTTGGAAAACAAGCTGCTTCTGCCATTCCTCGAAAAGCCCTTTGGCGAGATTTTGGACGCCGGCGAATTCAAAATTCGGTGTGACAACGGCAGATTCTTTTTGGGTTACGGCGAACAAACATTTCCGATTGCGCCGCACTCCTACCGGGAAATCTTGCTCCACGCGGAGCCCGAAGCAAACGAATCAATCGACATAGACTCCCCCGCATGGCACGAATGGACGGGGATCCTCGCGGTTGCAAATTCCGTAGCCGCCGACTACAGCCCGGGCACGCAAGCTGCCGCAGAGCGCCGAAGTAAGTTCGAGCAAATGCGCGAACGGCTGAAGCAGTTGCTGACATCTTCTCCGGGAGAAGCCGCCTTGCTGGAGGGGACGCTTGCTAAGCTTAACGGTGTTGTCGGCGAGGCGCGAAGTTTCACTGACCTCGAACGCATTCTCTCAGAGCAGTACTATCGGCTGGCGTTCTGGCGGACACCGAGCGAAAGCATCAATTACCGCC
>Ga0306925_10005479_pt1 | contig 11643 bp, 10 predicted proteins | sample flu12Cox44000176_FD_203755 | JGI IMG/M metagenome (GOLD analysis project Ga0306925, IMG submission 203755) | Lab enrichment of tropical soil microbial communities from Luquillo Experimental Forest, Puerto Rico - flux8day.12C.oxic.44.000.176 (v2)... | ecosystem: Environmental > Terrestrial >...
TCTGCCCCAGGAATTGGCGGGCGTAGGCCGACAGCGACTCCACGTAACGACGCTGGCCTTCGGCGAAGATGGTGTCGAACGCCAGCGACGACTTGCCCGATCCGGACAGCCCCGTGAACACGATCAACGAGTCGCGCGGCAGGTCGAGGTCGACGCCGCGCAGGTTGTGCTCGCGGGCGCCCTTGACGATCAGGCGGTCAGCCAAGGCGGCCCCTCTCTTGAACTATCTGGCAGCTGTTGCCGGTGCATAAAGCGAATATTGCGCACGGCGCATTCCATGCTATGTGCCCATACCGACAAGCACTCCGTGACCAGTAACGTGGCCGCTATGACTGCCTCCCACAAGCCCGTCGACAACTACACAGGACACGTCGACCCTGGTACCGTGGCGCGCCGGACCCTGCCGGGCGCCACGATTCTAAAGGCGTCGGTGGGCCCGATGGACAACAACGCGTATCTGGTGACATGTTCCGCTACCGGTGAAACTCTGCTGGTCGACGCCGCCAACGACGCCGATGTCCTGATCGACCTGGTCCGAGAGTATGCGCCGAAGTTGTCGCTGATCGTGACCAGCCACCAGCACTTCGATCACTGGCAGGCATTGGAGGCCGTGGCCGCCGCCACCGGTGCGCCGACCGCCGCCAATGAGATCGACGCCGGACCGCTGCCGGTGCAGCCGGACCGTTTGCTGGCCAACGGCGACACCGTTCAGATCGGCGAGTTGAAGTTCGACGTCATCCACCTGCGCGGGCACACGCCCGGATCGATCGCCCTGGCCCTCGACGGGCCGGCGACCGGCGGGGTCACACAGTTGTTCACCGGTGACTGCCTGTTCCCGGGAGGTGTGGGGAAGACGTGGCGGCCCGGCGAGTTCACCCAACTGCTGGACGACGTCACCAGCCGGGTTTTCGACGTCTACCCGGATTCCACCGTCATCTACCCCGGGCACGGCGACGACACCGTGTTGGGCGCAGAACGCCCACACCTGGGCGAATGGCGCGAGCGCGGCTGGTAGACCCGACCTAATTCGTGGTGTGCACGATCAACACGTCGACCTTGGCCCGACGTGACACGTTCGCCGGCACCGATCCCAGCAACCGGCCCGCGATCGTGCTCAGGCCGACGTTACCGACGACCAGCAGGTCGGCCTTTTCGTCCTCGGCCAGCTTGACCAGCGCGTCGACGGGAGCGCCGACGATCGACCGCTCTTCCACGTTCTTGGCGCCCGCCGCGTGCGCCCGCTCCTTGGCGTCCTGCAGGATCGCGTAAATCGGGGCGGTGCCCGACACCTTGTAGCTCTCTTCCCGCAGTGCGTCGGCGGCGCGGGTGTCCTCATGGTGAGGCAGATACGCCGACGCGATGATCAACTTGGCGCTGTCCCCGGCGATTGCGGCCGCCCGGTCCACCGCACGAAACGATGAATCCGAGCCGTCGGTCCCGACCACCACGGTCCGATAGGCGCTCATTTACCCTCCCAGTTTCGGTTGGTCAGCCGACAAGACAGTATCGCGTTTGCCGGATTCAGAGGAGAAAGATTTGCGGCTCAGCGTGGCGTGGCGCGACCGGCATTTGCGGGGCCACGCTGCACCAACGGACGATGTTCTCACCGCGAAAACGGCCGATTGATGACGGCTAACGCGGAAAGCATTGCATTACCTGGCTTTTCGTGAAATGGAAGACCCCAGCGCAAATGCGCGGTCAGGCCTATTCGCCCCGTGCGGGCCTGATGGCGAGCCGGTTCACCTGGCGCACCTTACAGTGACAAGCATCATGTCCATGCCCACCCTTGAGCAGCGTGCCGCTGAGGTCGTTGACCAGCCCGCGCCCGCGCGCCCGGGCGGCAGGTTGCTGGACCCGTGGGCAGTCGCCGTCCTCGCCGCCGTAATCAGCGGCGCCTGGGCCAGCAGGCCCTCGTTGTGGTTCGACGAGGGTGCGACGATTTCGGCTTCCGCGAGCCGCACCCTGCCTGAGCTGTGGAAACTACTGGGCTCCATCGACGCCGTGCACGGCCTGTATTACCTGCTGATGCACGGCTGGTTCGCGATGTTTCCGCCGACCGAATTCTGGTCGCGCGGGCCCAGCGCCCTGGCGATCGGGGCCGCGGCCGCCGGCGTCACGGTGTTCACCAGGCAGTTCGTCCCCGGACGGGCGACCGCGCTTTGCGCCGGTGTCGTCTTCGCGATTTTGCCGCGCACCACCTGGGCGGGCATCGAAGCGCGCTCGTATGCCTTCGCTGCCGCCGCGGCCATCTGGCTCACGGTGTTGCTCGTCACCGCTGTCCGCCGCAACCGGCCGCCGGCAAAAGGGTTGTGGGTGTCCTACACGCTGGCGCTGATGCTCTCGATTCTGTTGAACCTCAACCTCGTCCTGCTGGTGTTCGTGTACGCCGCGATGTTGCCGCTGCTGACGCAGAAAGAATCCCGCAAATCTCGGGTCATTTGGTGGGCCGCCAGCTCGGCCGTCGCGGTCGGCGCCATGACGCCATTCATGGTGTTCGCCCATAACCAGGTATTTCAGGTCAACTGGATCTACCCCGTCAGCTGGCATTACGCCTTCGACATCATCCTGCGCCAGTATTTCGACCACAGCGTTCCGTTCGCCATTCTCACCGCCGTCCTCATCGTGGCGGCGGTCCTGGCCCACCTGAAGGGATTTCCGGGGCCCGCGGGCGACACACGCAGCCTGGTGATCATCTGCGCGGCGTGGATTCTCATTCCCACCGCCCTGGTCGTCATCTACTCGGCCGTCGGCGAACCGATCTACTACCCGCGCTACCTGATCTTCACGGCACCTCCGGCGGCCGTCCTCATGGCCGTGTGCATCGTCACGATCGCCCGCAAGCCGTGGCGGATCGCGGCCGCGGTGCTGCTGTTCGCCGCAGCCGCGCTGCCGAATTACCTCTTCGTTCAGCGCTGGCCGTATGCCAAGGAGGGCTGGGATTACAGCCAGGTGGCCGACCTGATCAGCTCCCACGCCGCGCCCGGTGACTGCCTGATGGTGGACAACACCGTGCCCTGGAGGCCCGGGCCGATCCGCGCCTTGCTGGCCGCCCGCCCGGCGGCCTTCCGATCGCTGATCGACGTCGAACGCGGCGCCTACGGACCTAAGGTCGGTTGGCTGTGGGACGGCCACGTCGCCGTGTGGCTGACGACGGCCAAGATCAACAAATGCACCACCATCTGGACCATCACCAACGAAGACAAGTCACTGCCCGATCACCAAATTGGACACGCGTTGGCGCCGGGGACGGCATTCGGGCGTGCCCCGGCGTACAAATTCCCGGGCTACCTCGGGTTCCACATCGTCGAGCGTTGGCAATTCCATTACTCGCAGGTCGTGAAGTCGACGCGCTGAATGGGTCCGCGTGAGCTAGCTTGACGGACATGCAGATCTGGCTGGCAGACCCGCTGTTCGGTGGACCTGGCCAAGGCACCCGACAAATCGTCGAACTCCTGGCTGCGTTCGGGCTGACATCGCTGGTCGGGTTGGAACGCACTATCCAGGGCAAGAGCGCGGGACTGCGGACCCAGACCATTGTCGGCACGTCGGCGGCGCTGATCCTGTTGATCAGTAAGTACGGCTTCGGCGATGTCCTGAAGTCGGGCACGGTCGAACTCGACCCGTCCCGCATCGCAGCCCAAATCGTTTCCGGCATAGGCTTTTTGGGCGCCGGGATCATCATCACCCGGCGTGGCGCGGTGCACGGGCTCACCACGGCGGCGGCGGTCTGGGAGTCGGCCGCGATCGGCATGGCCGCGGGCGCTGGCCTTCTGGCGCTCGCCGTCGTAGTTGTGGCCCTGCACTTCATCAGCGCGCTCGCCTACAGCGCGGTGGAGCGCCAACTGACCGGTCGGCTGAACGGAACGGTCCGACTGCACATCGTCTACGACGGCGGCCAGGGTGTGCTGCGGGAGCTGCTGCGGGTGTGCGGGCGCAGGAAGTGGCACATCTACGAACTCGATTCGGCGCCGCTCGACGTCGACCGCGATCAGGTCGGGGTGACGATCACCTTGTCGGGCGCCAAGATCATCGACGCAACGGACGCGCTCGCCGGAGTCGCCGGGGTTGGCGCGGTGCTGCAGGCCGCCAACGAGCCGGAATAGGCCAATACTCGCAGGTCGTGAAGTCGGCGCGCTGACGGGCGAGTGAAACCGCCGGCTGTGGGTAGTTGACGGACATGCAGATTTTGCTGGCCGACCCCTTCCTGGGTGACAGCGTGCAGTGCGCGCGACACCTCGTCGAACTCTTGGCCGCGTTCGGGTTGACCGCACTCATCGGCCTGGAACGAACCATCCAGGGCAAGAGCGCGGGGCTGCGCACCCAGACCATCGTCGGCACGTCGGCGGCGTTGATCATGTTGGTCAGTAAATACGGCTTCGGCGACTTGTCCGCCGGCGCGGTCGTGCTCGATCCCTCGCGCGTCGCGGCCCAAATCGTTTCGGGCATAGGCTTTTTGGGCGCCGGGATCATCATCACCCGGCGCGGTGCGGTGCACGGGCTCACGACGGCGGCGGTCTGGGAATCGGCCGCAGTTGGCATGGCGGTGGGCGCCGGCCTGTTGCTGCTCGCCATTGCCGTTGTGGTGCTGCACTTCGTCAGCGCGCTCGCATTCAGCTCGGTGGAACATCAGCTCGCGGCCAAGCTGCGGGGGACCACCCGGGTGCACATCATCTACGAAAACGGCCGCGGCGTGCTGCGGGAGGTGCTGCGGATCTCCGGGCAGCGAAAATGGCAGCTCACCGAGCTCGACGCGGACGCCCACGACATCGACGACGGCGAGGTCCGAGTGACGATGACGTTGTCGGGCGCCAAGATGGGAAACGCGACAGACATTTTCGCCGACGTCGACGGCGTTGTCGCGGTCCTTCGCGCCGATGACGAGGAGGACTGAGCTCAGCGATTACCGCGGGACGCCCCGTAAGAAGCCACGACACCGACCGCGCTCAACGCGGTGAACACCGTGAACAGCCAGCGGGCCGCCAGCACGTCGCCGCCCTCGGTCATGTTGACGACGACACCGGCCAACCCGGCTCCGAACGCTGCGGAGATGACCTGCACGGTATTGATCGCCGCGGCCGCCGCGCTGCCTTCGGCCGGGTCGTTGACGGAATCCATTGCGCGCACCGACAAATGGGGCCAGGCCATCCCGATCCCAATTCCGGCCACCGCCAATGCGATCGTCCAGAGCGCGACGGACCCGACCGTCGCGTCTTGGCGCTGGGTGACGGCGCCCAGCGCCAGGCCCGCCGCCACCACCACCGGTGCGGCCGCGATCACCCGCCCGATGGTTCGCGGATTTTCCACCGATGCGCTGACGATCTCGCTGACCGACCAGCCGACCGCCAGCGCCGCACCCAGAAATCCGGCCGCCATGGGCGTCAGATGGGCCAACCGCTGACCGAACAGCGGCACATAGGTGTCCACCATCGCCCCGATCATCAGCACCGCCATGGTCAGGTAGATCCACTTCAGGGGTCCGGGGCCAAATACGCTGGGCGGCAACACCGCCGCACGCATCCGCCAGTCGACGATCACGAAGAGCCCGACCAGCACGACGCCGGCGGCGAGCAGCCCGACGGTCGCGAGGAAGTTGTGCGGTATCTGGGCGACGCTGATCGCCAGCGCGGCCGCACCGATCAGCACCAGCGACCACACCGGCACCTTCATCGCCGGCGCCGCGACGCTCGGGTCGACCCGGTCCGCGGCCAGCGCGATCGGCACCAACATGGCCATCAGAACGGTCAGGATCGCCATCGCGACGAAGGCCCACCGCCACAACCCGAATTGGGCGAACAGCCCGCCCGTCGCCGGCCCGACCACCGTGGCGACGCCCCACATCGCGGAGACCAGCGCCGAGGCCCGGGTCCAAAGGGAGCGGGGCAGGGCGGCGTTGATGACCGCATAGCCGAGGCCGGCCAGCAGGCCGCCGGCCACGCCTTGCAGAGCGCGCGCCGCTATCAGGATCTCCATGTTGGGAGCCATCCCGCACACCAGACTGGAGACGCCGAACAACGCCAACCCCATCAGGTACGACGAACGGGGACCGACGCGCAGCAGCATCGGATTGACCATCGTCGCCGCGGCCACCGACCCGACGAGGTAAAGGGTGGTCACCCAGGCATAGAGGCGGCTGCCGCCGATTTCGGCGACGGTGTTCGGGAGCAGGCTGATGGTCAGAAACTCGTTGGTTGCGTACAACGCAACGCCGCCGGCCAGCACGACCGACGTCCCCACGTGCTTGGCGCCCAGCAGCTCCCGCCAGCTGCCGGTGATGCCCGTGGTATGCGTCACTTCAGGCCGGCGGCGTCCATCCCGCGCAGTTCCTTCTTGAGGTCGGCGATCTCGTCGCGGAACCGGGCCGCCAGCTCGAACTGCAAATCACGCGCGGCGGCCATCATCTGGGCCGTGAGGTCTTTGATCAGGTCGGCCAGTTCGGCGCGCGGCATGCCGGCGACATCGCGGCCCTCGAACACGCCGGCACTGACCGCACGGCCGGGCTCGCCCTGGGCGCGCCGGCCGCGGGACGAGTTGCGCGCCGATCCCCCGACCTCGACGGTGTCGCTGTCGTCTGCCTCGCGGTAGACCTGGTCGAGAATGTCGGCGATCTTCTTGCGCAGCGGCTGCGGGTCGATGCCGTTGGCCTCGTTGTAGGCGATCTGCTTCGCCCGCCGCCGTTCGGTCTCGTCGATGGCCTCCTTCATCGAGTCGGTCAGCGTGTCGGCGTACATGTGCACTTCGCCGGAAACGTTGCGGGCGGCGCGGCCGATGGTCTGGATCAGGCTGCGCGACGACCGCAAAAAGCCCTCCTTGTCGGCGTCGAGGATCGCCACCAGCGACACCTCGGGCAGGTCCAGGCCCTCGCGCAGCAGGTTGATTCCGACTAGCACGTCATAGTCGCCCAACCGCAGCTGGCGCAGCAGTTCGACGCGGCGCAGCGTGTCGACTTCAGAGTGCAGGTAGCGCACCCGAATGCCCATCTCCAGCAGGTAGTCGGTGAGGTCCTCGGCCATCTTCTTGGTCAGCGTGGTCACCAGCACCCGCTGGTCGGCGTCGGCACGTTTGCGAATCTCGCCGATAAGGTCGTCGATCTGGCCCTTGGTGGGCTTGACCACGACCTTCGGGTCGACCAGGCCGGTGGGCCGGATCACCTGTTCGACGAACTCGCCGCCGGTCTGGCTGAGCTCGTAGGGCCCGGGCGTGGCCGACAGATAAACCGTCTGGCCGATCCGGTTGGCGAACTCCTCCCAGGTCAGCGGGCGGTTGTCGCACGCCGACGGCAGCCGGAACCCGTACTCCACGAGGTTGCGCTTGCGCGATATGTCCCCCTCGTACATCCCGCCGATCTGCGGCACGGTGACATGGGACTCGTCGATGACGAGCAGGAAGTCCTCCGGGAAGTAGTCGAGCAGCGTCGCCGGCGGCGTGCCCGGTCCCCTGCCGTCGATGTGTCGGGAGTAGTTCTCGATGCCCGAGCAGAACCCGACCTGGCGCATCATCTCGATGTCGTAGTTGGTGCGCATCCGCAGCCGCTGGGCCTCCAAAAGCTTGCCCTGGCTCTCGAATTCGGCGAGCCGCTCGGCGAGCTCCTCCTCGATGGTGGAGATCGCGTGGGCCATCCGCTCCGGGCCGGCCACATAGTGGGTGGCGGGGAAGATCCGCAGCGAATCGACCTGGCGGATCACCTCGCCGGTCAGCGGGTGCAGGTAGTAGAGCGCCTCGATCTCGTCGCCGAAGAACTCGATCCGGACCGCCAGCTCTTCGTAGGACGGGATGATCTCCACGGTGTCGCCGCGCACGCGGAACGAGCCGCGGGTGAACGACAGGTCGTTGCGGGTGTACTGCACGTCGACCAGCAGCCGCAGCAGCCCGTCGCGGGGCACCTCGGTGCCGACCCCCAGTTCGACGGAGCGGTCCAGGTAGGACTGCGGTGTGCCGAGGCCGTAGATGCACGACACCGACGCCACCACCACCACATCGCGGCGCGACAGCAACGACGACGTCGCGGAGTGCCGCAGCCGCTCCACGTCGTCGTTGATCGAGCTGTCCTTCTCGATGTAGGTGTCGGTCTGCGCGATGTAGGCCTCCGGCTGGTAGTAGTCGTAGTAAGACACGAAGTACTCGACGGCGTTGTGCGGCAACATCTCTCGCAGCTCGTTGGCCAACTGCGCGGCCAGCGTCTTGTTGGGTGCCATCACAAGGGTGGGCCGTTGCAGCCGCTCGATGAGCCAGGCGGTGGTGGCCGACTTGCCGGTGCCGGTGGCGCCGAGGAGCACCACGTCGCGCTCCCCCGCCCGAACGCGCCGCTCCAGCTCCTCGATGGCGGCGGGCTGGTCGCCGGCCGGGGCGTGCGGGCTGACCACCTCGAAGTGGCCGCCGGCGCGCACGACCTCGTCGACGGCGCGATATTCCGAATGCGCTACTACCGGATGCTCAGTGGCGAAAGCCATGCCACCAGGGTAGAGGCGGGCACCGACACGTGTCCCGGCGCTGGTCCTAGGATCGTTCGATGGCAAGTCCTTCTGAAGTGGTGGCAGTCGACCTTACGGAGACGGAGCGCGACTTCATCTCGCAGGCGCTGGAACAGTGGGCTTTGGCGGCGTCTGTGATGCCGTTTCCATTTCAGGTTCTGGGTTTGTCGACGTGGGACGAGTTCGGCGAGCTGACCTTTCGTCTTGGCCATGCCGTTACCGCTCGTGAGCCGCTGACCGATCTAGATTGGGCGCGGGTGCTTTACCTGACGGAATGTTCCTGGGCGAGCGAAATTGTCGGTGCGGGCCGAGGCTTCGCGACCGTGACCGGGTATTCCGACACCGATGCGGTGAGCTTGCTGCGCGGCTTGCAACGCAAAATCGGCGGCATCAAACGCGCCAAATTGTTATTTCCAAAGGGCGGCCGACCCCGCACCGCGGAGGAGATCGACGACAGGAAACGGTGGGTCGAACAGGTACGTCGCGAGCAAATCGAGCGGGAGTATCCGCCTGAACTGTGAAGAGGCGGTGGCACGCCAGGTCACCCTGATTAGCCTGGCATATGGCAAGGCAGTCAACCTCGCCAACGGCAGCAACGCGTTATGGGGTTAATCCACCCCAGGACCGTCGACATCGTCATCCCCGCACCACACGCAGCAGCTCGGGTCGTCGCTATTCCGATTCCACTCGATCGAGAATCATTCGCCGTGGTCCCACGGGTCAGGGTCCATATCACCGAGCACCGGCGGGTGGTGATGGCCGGTGTGCGGGGGCGGCACCAATCCGGGTCCGAAAGGCGTGGCAGCGGGTCCGCCGCCAAGGACGAGTCCCTTCCCGCCCTGCACCGGAGGTACCGGCTTCGGCACCGGTGGCGCTTCCACTGGCGGCGGTCCGGTCCGCGGCGCAGGTGGCACTTGTGGGGCGGGCGCATGAGGCGCCATTTCGCCGGGAGTCAGGGGCGGTAGCCGTCCCGACGCGGGGGGCGGCAGCGGCTCCAGTGCCCTGGTGTTCTGCTCGAAGTATTCCAGCGGCGTCCGCCACGAATCGCCGGGACGCGGCCGAGGTATGAAGGCAGTTCCGTAATCCGGCGCATGGGGATCGATAAAAATGACGGTTCCGTCATCCCGCAGCAGCGCCAATCCGCCAGATTTGATACTGGTGCCGATACGAGTATTGGGGTCATTCATCGCGTCGTAGACCGACCTCGCCAGGTCTCGCGGAGTCATATCCGGAAAATGGAGTGAAGCGTGGCCGTGGGCGATTTCGGTCGCTACTTGAGCTTTTTGCTCGTCGGTCCAGCCCGCAAACGGATTGCCCGGCGGCCCCGGCGGCGGTGGGTCTTGTTTGAAACTGTGGTTGTCGACGGCTTCGATCTTGGGATCCCGTGGCGTGCCGGGGTCCTGGGGGAAGGTGTCGCGGATTCCAGCCGTCGCTGCGGTGACTTTGGCGGCAACCTGTTGATCGACGCCGACCAGCTCCGCGGCGCGGTGGCTGATGTCATCGGCGAAGGCTTGTGCCTGCGCTTGCCGGGTGGCCCGCTGCGCGGGCGAACCACCGCTGGACCGGTCGATGACCGACATGTCTTCACGGACGTCGAACCCCGCCGAGCGGGCGTCCTCGACCGCACGGCGCAGCCGCGAGCGCGCCGCGTAAAGATCCGAGGCCCCGCCGCGGGCGACTTTGGCCGCCGCTTGCAGCTGGTCGGCTACCGCGCTGGTCGTCAGCATGTCGGCGTGGGTCGCAGTGCGCATCGAGTCGGCGCCGTCGCCGTGCCAATCGATCGAAAGCGCATCCCGCCAGATCTGGTTCGCCAGCCCATAGCTGCGCCCGCCGACGGTCTCCCAGTGGTCGGCCGCATCCGTGAGATGTTCCGTGGGCCAACCCAACAGCCCCGAAAGGCCGGGAAACCCTGCGACCACCGACATCGCTAGACGCCGGTCACTCGATCGGCAACAGCCGTCATTGCGTTGGCCGAGTCAGCCTCATGGGCGACGTAGCGGGTGTCGGCTTCGGCGACGCGGGTGGCGCGGGTGCCTACCCGGGTGGCCAACGCCGCTGTGAAAGCGGCGACGTCGGCGTGTGCGCCGCTGATGGCGGCCGCGCTGGCCTGACACGACAAGCCGCGCCCCGACGGAGCCGCCGTCTCGTTCAATTCGCCGACCGAAGCGCCCCACCGAGTGGCCATCGCTTGCGCGCCAACGGTGTCCACACGCAGTAGCTGCATGGGCGGGATTTTAGTCAGGCTGCCCGGCAGCGAAAGTCAGTCGAGTACCACGGGAGCACCACCACTCGATCCACGAATGCGCTATCACATGTGCGATCGCATTCGAAAGTCGTCTATGGGTGTGCGCGGACGTCGAGGCTATCCGGCCGGGCGGGTCCAGGTCCGGGTGACCGGATCGCACTGCAGCAGGTAGCCATCGTTCGAGGTGGACATGGCGAACACCGACGTGTTCGGCCGGTCGCACGAGGCTCCGGCGGCGTGCACCCCCATCGTGATGGGGGCTTTGCCCCAGGTGCTGCCTTCGCAGACGATCTGCTCGTTGGTGGTCGGGTCGTAGGCGAGCTTGTCGACGTCGTTGCACGACCCGCCCAGTACCGGCTGGGACGGCGTGTTCGAGGTGCTGATCAGTTGGTTGGGATCGGCCAAGGCCACGCCCGCGGGCGCGTCACCGACCCGGGTGGCCACCATGGGCACCCGGACCACCGCCCCCTGGGCCCCGCATTCATTGCTGAGCACCGTCTCGGTTTGCGTGCCGCGCAGGGAGCCGTCGGCTTGCGGCGCTAACGACCACGCGATGGTCTCCTGCTGGGTGGCTGTGACTTGTCCATTCGGCTGAGTGCAGCCCACGCGCTCTTGCTGGGGAGTGCCCTGCCAGTAGCCACTGATGAAATGCAGCGTGTCCGTGTGCCCGCCGTCGGTGGCGCTGGCGATCTGGTGGTTGGCGTCGTCGAGTTGGGTCCCCGTGGCCGCGCACCCGTTGGTGGTGGTGCACACCCAATGGAAGGCCCACCAGGCGGTGTTGGCCCCGTCATGGCGGATCGGGACGCCGTTGCCGGTCTGCTTGCTGCGGTCGAAGGTCAACCGGAAGGTGCCGTTGGCTACCGGCCCCCCGGGTTTAGCGGCCGCGGCGCTGGGCGCCGGGTCCGAGGGCCTCGAGGTCAGCGAAGGGGT
>Ga0306925_10005481_pt1 | contig 11642 bp, 12 predicted proteins | sample flu12Cox44000176_FD_203755 | JGI IMG/M metagenome (GOLD analysis project Ga0306925, IMG submission 203755) | Lab enrichment of tropical soil microbial communities from Luquillo Experimental Forest, Puerto Rico - flux8day.12C.oxic.44.000.176 (v2)... | ecosystem: Environmental > Terrestrial >...
CTGTGCGCAATCGGCTCCATGATAGCCGATGTGTCAGGACTGCCCTGACCTCGCTCCTGGCTCCAGTTCGTCAGCTTCTTGAGGATGTAGTCTTGCAGCTGGCCTGCCAGGCGAGGAAATGGCCCGTTACCCCTGGCATCGGTACCGTGACAGGAAGCGCATGGAGGAATATTGGCGCTGGCAATTCCTTCCTCGTAGATTTTCTTCCCCGCCGGAATGAGGTCCTTTGGAGCGCCCCCCAGCGGCGGAGGATTGAGGTCCCTGAAATGCGCAGCCAGGGCGGGCAGCATCGCCGGGCTGAGCACATGCGCCACGCTGTACATGAACTTGTTCTCCCGCCTGCGGTCAACGAAGGCGTGCAACTGATTCTCGAAATACTCAGGCTGTTGTCCAGCGAGGCGCGGGATGGGAAATGCGCCATGATAGCCTCGCCCATTGGCGCCGTGACAAGTCTTGCAATATGCCAGCTTGGCATCGAGCTCCTGCTTCGAGATGACCCCTTCCTGCGCACGACCCGTTGCGGCAAGAATGATTGCCAGTACTGCCGTTGGCAACGTGCGTCGTAAGGCTTTCATGATCCGGCTTCCCGTTGTCTCATTATCTTGCCGATGCATTGCGGCACTTTGATCCAGATCAAGAAACGCGAGCCGGTCGCATCACAACCCGACCGGCGGCGGAACTTTGTGGTTAAAGTTTGTCCACAAGCCACATGATCTCATAGTCTCTTATTTTTAGTTGCGCAAATACGACATCCATTTTTCAGCCGAGTAGGCTGTTGCACAAATGCGACGATCTTCTGATGAAATCGGCGTGTCCGGAATCAGCATAGCAGTAAAGGCCTAAGTCGGCCTAACGACGAACTGGTTCCGAACCGGATATCGTCATGAAGCAAGATGGGGAGCACGTAGCCTCGCGAGAACGCGCTTTCGCTCCAATCGCTGCCATTTGCGCTGCCATCGCGGGTATCATCATGATGGGACTGCCTACGCGGCAGGCGCAGGCGCTGCCGAGTTTCGCGCGCCAGACCGGGCAGCCCTGCGGAACCTGCCACACCGATTATCCCGCGCTTACCCCGTATGGGCGCCGGTTCAAGCTCTACGGCTACACAATCGGAGGCGGTAAGTACCGCACGACCCCATTTTCGATCTCGCCCAAGGATAAGGCGGAGATCGCCTTCGAATATGCCAAGGCCGCGGCGCTGCCCTTTCCGGCGCTGGATTCCGGAAAGGAAAAGTCCAATCTCGTCGCCTACGCCGACACGATACATCCGATTGCTGGGTATGTGGAGGAGAGCGGGCCAAAGAGCTGGGTGCCGCCAATCTCGATAATGGGAATCCTCGGTTTTACCCACACGGATTCCCCGCAGCCTCCGCAGACCGCCCCGTATAAACCCAATGACGTCCTGACGCTCGATCCGGTCAGCTTCTTCTGGGGCGGAGCGATCACCGAGCACGTCGGCGCGTTTGCACAGATGACGTATGCTGGGCCTCCACCTGGAGGATTCAGTGATGCATTCGGTAAAACATGGACGTGGGATAATACTGACATCCGTTATGCCAATGCGACGAGCGTCGGCGGCATGGATGTCGTCTACGGGCTTACCTTCAATAACAACCCTACGGTCCAGGATCTTTGGAACACCACACCTGCGTGGGGTTTTCCGTACGCAGCCTCGACCATTGCGCCGGGGCCATCGGCGTCTACCATCATCGAGGGCGCCTTCGCTGCGCATGTGGCCAGCGCCGGCGCCTACGCGATGATCAACGACATCCTCTACCTCGAAGTGACGGGCTATCGCACGCTCGACTTCCACACGCTTAACTCTTTGGGCGAGGATCCGTTCGATATACCCGGACCGCTCAAGGGCGTCGCGCCGTACTGGCGCGTCGCACTCGAGCCTCACTGGGGCAATCACTACTTCATGTTAGGCTCATTCGGCATGCTCTCTAAGGTTAATCCCTGGGTCAACATGCCGCTTGTGGTCGACCCGACAGCGACCTTTCCGCAGACGGACAACTTCACTGACGTCGGCTTTGATACCCAATATCAGTACCAAGGTGCTGGATGGTGGCTGACGCTGCGCGGCACCCTCATCCGGGAATATCAGCAGCTCAACGCCAGCTTCGCGAATATGCTGTCCGCAAACCCTACCAACCAGCTCAACTCGCTTAAGCTGCAGGGTTCATTGGCTTTCGGCGACGACAACAAGATTGTGCTCACCGCCCAACACTTCAGGATCTGGGGCACCCAAGATCTCCTCCTGTTTCCAAGCGGGAGCCCCGATAGCGACGGCTGGACCGCGGAGCTTGCTTACATCCCGTTTGGCGTAAGCAAAGCACCGGGGTGGCCGTGGGCCAACGTGCGACTTGCGCTGCAATACACGTGGAATCACAGGGTCGACGGCAGCACGTTCGGTGCCCAAAACGATAACACCATCTTTCTGTATGCATGGTTTGCCATGTAGCGGGGGGTCGGCATGAGTGGGGGTTCTTCTATGAAAAAGCTTTTGCTCGCAAGCATCGCGGTCTTGTTGTTGATCGATGGCCAGCCCGCGCTGTCTGCCGATTTTCCGATCCAAGTAAGACCGCCTGTGCTCATTCCGGCATTCACCTGGAGCAGCTGCTACCTCGGAGCTCAGATAGGCTACGGATGGGCGCACAAAGACATGACCGATCCGGTCGAGCTTGTTCAGGACTCCATAAATAATTTCCTCGATCTGGGATTACCGTTGACGCCTCCGGTTAACACGGCGGGGCTCCGCCCAAAAGGATACATTGTTGGTGGGCAGTTCGGCTGCGATTACCAGTTCGCGGCTTCCAACTGGGTGATCGGATTCGAGGGCTCCGTCACGGGCGGAAATCTCAAGGGCGAGACTCACATTGGGCTTCCGTTGGATCCTGATATTCCCGGCAACCCCGCTGTGGTGACGGCAAGATCGGACTTCCTACCGAGTGGAACCGTGCGCCTCGGGTACGCATGGGATCGATGGTTGCTGTATGCAAAGGCCGGCGCTGCTGGGAGCAGCGATCGATATAGCGTGTCCGGCCTGTTTGGGCCGCTGACAATTGTGCAGCCGTTCAACTTTCAGGGGGTCGACCTTCGCATCGGGTGGATCGCGGGAGCCGGCGTGGAATGGGCCTTTTATGAGGATTGGTCGGTCAAAGTCGAATACGAATATTATAACTTCGGGCACCAAAGCGTACTGATGACCGACTCAATCAATTTTGGGGGTACCTCTGTATTTGGGAATGTGGATATCAGGCAGAGCGTGCAAACGGTCAAGGTCGGCCTGAACTTTCACATGTGGTCGACAAGGTGGTGAGGAAATGAGGAAATCTTCGGCATTCTGAGGACTATGCTGAAGGATTACAGACGGAGCGGTGTCATGAAGGTCATCGGCTTACAATTGATGTTGCCAGCTGCAATTCTGGCACTCGTCTTCTCGCTAGCGGAGGGCGCGAGCGGCAGGGACAGAAATAGAGGCAAGGTCGTGCGAGCACACTCTGCGAGCAAGATCGAGTATTGCATGGACTGCCATGGGTCGGGCGGGCAGGGCTATTTCGGTTACCTCGTGATGCCGCGCCTTGCGGGCCAAACCCCCGAGTATCTCGAAAATCAGCTGCGCGCCTTCGTCGAGCACACGCGTGATCGAGGTCTTTTCATCAACATGGCCAGGGTGCACGGGCTCAGCCCAGAGCTGCGCGCTTCGCTGGCCTCACAGTTCAATAGCTTCAATCCGCGACCCGTCGGCGGCGGAACAAGGGGTGCCGCGGAGAGGGGCAGGAAAATCTTCGAAGAAGGAATTCCGGAAGCCAACGTTCCGGCATGCGCGGCCTGTCACGGTCCGGAGGGTCAAGGCGAGGGGCCAAATGCGCGCTTGGGAGGTCAGCTGTTCCCATACACCGTGAACACATTGAAGAACTGGAGCAGAGAGCGCACCGGCACCTCCGCCTCCATCATGGCGCCGATCGCCCGCAGCTTGAGCCAATCAGATATCCTGGCCGTCGCTGCCTACATGAGCAACCTGCGTTAGGCTGCGACTGGGAGCATCGATCTGAGAAGACAATGAAAGAGCTTGGATCATGAAGCTGATCAGATGGAAGGTAGCGATCCTGGCGATTGTCTGCTCCGCGCTTCCCTCGCTGGCGGGCGATGTGGGCGTGCCTATTCGCAACTGCACCTGGTGCCATGGAACCTCCGCGCAGGGTTATGCCAACGCGCCGCGCCTGGCGGGACAACGATTTCGTTACCTGCAGAATCAGCTTGCGAGGTTCTTCGCCCATGTGCGTGACAACCCGCTGTCGCAACAATACATGTGGTCTGCAGCCGAGGCTCTCGACCCGCTGACTGCGCACGATCTGGCGGTGCATTTTTCGCTGCTTCCGCCGCTGGCTGCCAACGATGGAATAAAGGAGCTCGCGGTCGTTGGGGCCTCGCTCTACATTGACGGATCTCCGGAAAACGACATTGTGTCCTGCGCCGTCTGTCATGGCCCGAACGGCGAAGGCATCGGCGAAATTCCTCGTTTGGCAGGATTGTCGTTTGCTTATCTGAGAAGACGGCTGGCGGAGTGGAATGAAGGTTTCGATCTCGCTGCGGCGCCGCCAATGCCGCATATCGCCAGCAGACTGGGCCCGTACGAGATCGACGCGCTGGCGTCATATCTCAGCTTTGTCCAAAGCACGCCCAATGACAATGACATTGCGCCCTGAGTTCGGCTGGTGGAGCGTTACATGATGAAGCTGCTGAACGGTGTTGTTCTGGTGGGCGCCGCGTTGGCTGCGAGTCCGACGATGGCGGCCGATTACCCGCCGCCCGTCTATGCGCCGTCGCCGGTCGCCGTCGTCGAGCCGGCCTCCATTTGGACCGGTTTCTATGTCGGTCTCTCCGGCGGGGGCCGCTGGTCAAAAGTGACGTGGACCACGATATCGGTGACGCCCGCCCCCGGGATTCCGCCGGATTTTACGACGACCCCCGCTTACTTCGATAACTCGACCGGGACAGTGGGCGGCTACTTCGGCTACGATTGGCAAGTTGCGCCGCGCTGGGTGTGGGGCCTGCAAGCCGATTTCGACTGGGGCAACAACGGCAAGCGGCAGGGGGGCGTCCCTGGAACATTCGGCAGCGGTGCGCCACCTTTTGCTACCCTGGCGGCAGCAGCTGTTGACAGTTCCTGGATCACGGAACGATGGGACGCTAGCGTGCGCGCTCGCGTAGGCTTTCTCGTCGCTTCACCGTGGCTGATCTATGGGACCCTGGGGGTTTCTATGCAATCGATTGAAGTCGGAGCAAGCTGCGCGGGTCCTCCCGCTCCAAGCTGGTGCACGGACATCCCGCGCTATGAGCCCACACACTACGCCCGAACCGGTTTTACCTACGGCATCGGCACCGAAGCCGCATTGTCGCATAGCTTGTTTGTACGCCTTGAGTATCGCTACACGTACTACGGCTTCATCGACAACACCTTCTTCGTCGATCCGCCCACTGTCGATGACGTGCAAACGAGCGTGAAACTGCACACCCAGACCCTGGTCGGCGGCATCGCCTACAGGTTCAACTAGAGTATTTCCGTTGGAGGAATAGGCTCCGTAATGTTGTACTCGCACGGAGATATCGCCCGACGGGCGCTTGAACCTCCTTTACCCACCATCTAATCATGTAATCTAGTCTATGAAATATCCCTGGCTGATGCAGCTCCTGGCACGGCGTGGCCATTGCGTTCGCCAACAAGATGGCGCGCGTCGTCTGGGCGCTGCTGGCGAGGGGTGGCACCCATCGAGTGCCTGCGCTCACGGCAGCGTAAGAAAAGGTTGTCCGATTTGAGGATGAGGCTGCGTCCGTGCGTTTTAGTGCCGTCGGCATCAAACTGCTTGAGATAAGCCCAGAGATTCTTCGCATCCGCTTCGTTTTTGATACCCATAAACACCATGGTTGTGCCGGGAATCTTCGCCTTCGGATCCTTGATGTAGTCGAGGAATTGCGCTTCGTCCCATACGATCCCAGAATTCTTATTTGCTTCCGAGTATTTAAAATTCGGAACCGTTCCGCTATGTCTTCCAGCCAGGCCATTCAATATTGGACCGATCTTGTTCTTTGCTTTCTCGCCAATGTCATGACAGGGGGCGCATTGTCTGAACTGGGCCTGACCGGCCGCAAGATCTTGCGCTGAAGAAAATCCACAGAGGCTGCAAATGCCACGGCTGAAAGCAGCAACTTTTTTGCCATAATAAAACTCCTTTGAATTGCTCAGATTTATTCAAAGTAGTTGAGATAGGCTGCAACTGCTCCGATTTGTTACTCGTCAAGCTATGCGCAATCGGTTCCATAATGGCCGACCTATCGGGATTTGCCGGATCGAGCCCCCGCTCTCTACGTTGGTTAAAACCGGCTATGTGGCTCAAATCGGCCACCTGCACTTTCACCGCACCGGGCGCGCACCGGGTGAACTTTTCGCGGAGAAGCACGACGGTACCGTCAGTATTTTCAGCACTCGTGGTCACCCTGATCATCCTCGTCCCTGTCCGGCCTTCGCGTGAGAACGTGATCTTGATGCCCAGCCTCCGGAGGAATGTCCGCAAGTCCGGTAGTGCCTGACAGTGACCCTCACTGCACCTCCCATTTACAGGAAAGGAAAGTTACTCTTTGCGTCAGCACCGTCTGCGGTCTTTGTGAACGCCGCTGGAGTTGGCCGCGTGTCAGTTCGATGATTCTCGAAGGGGACACTGGCCGAACCCAAGGGGCGTCGTTCTGCGACGGGTCCCACCCCAGTACGGACGGTGCTGACGGTGCTGACGGTGTTTTCGAAAGACCTGCGCATGCGGATCACTCTACTTCCGTTCCTGCCTTCACGACTGAAGCTAATGTCGACGCCGAGCGCGCGGAGAGATGTCTGCGCTCGGCGCAAGTGACCGGCTAGTGCGCGCGGATTTTTAGGCCAGCCGATGTTGTCGCCTACCTGGCCCGCGCGTTCAACGCTGATCCGTAGGAGATCGGCGGCACTACCAGTCCAGGAACTGCGCTCGACCATGAAATCCCGCACGCATGCGGCGATCGGGTCGGAGTCGATCATGCCCTCGACCGCGGTTTCGCGGTTGGCCTCGTAGGCGCGCGTGAAGGTGCCTGAGGGCCAGAGGTTTCTTTCGCAAGCTGTGGCCCAGAGCGCGAAGTCGGCCATGCGGGGCAGGCGAGTGAGCCGAGTGGACGCCACAGTTCGCAAGCCGTCTACCGTCGCATCAAGCAGGGCGCCCAGGATCCACGGCCGCGCCAGTTCGAATTCCCGCCAAAGCTCGGTCTCAGAACGCCGCTGCTCGTCGGCGATAGGTCCTAACGCCATAAAAATCGCGCGGTCGGCCAGATCCGAGCGACCAATGACATCCTCAATTCCATTCAACAACGTGGGGCGCGCGGCTTTAAACAGCACCTCTTCATCATTGGTGTAGAGTCGGCGGACCGCGAAACTGCCACCACTCGCAAGCCGGCAGAGTGCATCGGAAAGCCAGGGGGATAGCCCTGACAAGTTATCGAAGGCGAGCATATGGCCATTATTCGCGGCAATCATCAGTTCGCGCTCCTCGCGCGGTAACGCTCTGACTGCTGTTACATTGGGATCGACCAATGCTCTGAGGAGCTTTGATAGAAACGTTTTCGCCGACCCCTGCTCGCCCGATATCGTCAACAGCGGATAGGGACCAGTTGGTCGCAGCGCGGCTAGTAGCCACGCGACCACCAAGATAAAGTCATTCTGGCTTGAAAGATTGAGGAATGATCGCAGAGCTTCAATCGATCCGCCGCGCTCCGGCACTGGAAGCGGCAACATCCCGGGGGCCCGACGGAACCGCACTGGGGGACGCTCGAGCACGCGCCAGCCATCGGCTCCAATCTCGACGGCACGCCAGTGCTCACCGGCAAGATCAAGATAGACGCAATCCGCGTGCTCAGCGACGCGAATACTTACCACCCGTTCGGGAGCATCAAATTGCGCGCGCGCCTCCAGCAAATCGAGCGCCGTCGCAATCGCTGCCGAGGATGCTGCAGCTCCGGTCGCTTGATAATAGCAGCGCCGTAGCCAAATTCGGAACTGCTTGCTGCGAATAGGCCAACTTTCTCGATGTCCGCCTGCTGTGAAATCCGCGTATGCGACCCCGTCGGCGGTATGAAACAGCTCCTCGGAGAGGATTATTTCTTTTAACATATTGACCGTTGATCGTCCGCCGCCCGAGTCGGATCGACGAACTTGCTGCTTGAAACTAAGTATTATGCTTGCGACTGTCCGGGGCCGTGGAAGGCGCGTTCTTCGGACGTGCACCATCGTTGTGAGCAACAACATCCGCTGTGCTGGCATGTGTGTGCGTCATTAGCGCAGGTTCGTCATCTGTCCGCGTTTGCTGCCAGAGCCTAAGTGCGATAGGAAGCGGATCAATGTTGAGCCTGCGCCACCATGCGAGCTCATCACCTGAGCGATGCAGCTCGCGGTGATGGACCCGGCAGATCGGAACGATAAACTCGTCGCTTACGCGGCGTCCGAGCGCTCGTGGTTGTGTGAAGGTGAGGTGGTGCGGATCCGACGGTACCCGGCCGCAGACGAGGCACGCCTGCCTTAGTACGAATCTTCGGTGATCCTTATCGCGTAGGCGCACGGTCTTTCCCAGAGCGCTGATCACCTCGCGGCGAGACTGCTTCTTGGCTCTCGCCGAGGCTTTCTGGCTATCACACACCTCCGATCTGCCAATAGAGACTACGCTGTGGTCCGAGACAGTATGGGGCGGCCCCACAGATGCCACATCCGACGCTTCATCCGGGGCTTGCTCGCTAATCTTGGCCAGCCTTGCTTGAAAGTGCTCCTCGATAATCTTGGCATCTGGCGCCGTCAGCGTGTTCTTGGCAGGCAGATTCCGATGCGTCCAGGCAGCCGCCTCATCCGCGGAATCTATGGTAGCGATTTGCTCAATCAGGCTTTCGCGAAGGCTTGCCGATAGCTGTGCTCCGAGCACGGATTTTGCTGCTGAATGCTGCCGAAGCTCCCCACTGTTTGGCGCTGTTCGTCGCGTTGCAGCTTGCTCGTTCGATTGCTTGCGATAATTCGCTGGTAGTGGCAGCTCCGCCGCAGGATTAGGTTCGGTACTAAGGCCTGGCGCATCGAGATCGTCTTCTCCGGCAATCCCGACCAGCGCGAAAAGGGCATACCGCCGCGCATAGGTGAGGGCGGCCCCTACGCGTTGTGCTGAGGCAATATCGGCGATCTGGCAGACCGGCCAATCCGACGAGATCCATTCCCCCGACGAATGCGCGAGGACGGTGGTGAGTCGAAGAAGGCCAGTTTCTGCATCGATACCCGTCGCCTGGATTGTTGCAATCTCATGCCCGCCAAGGCTTTTGCGGATAATGTCCAGACCGCTCGATAGCGGGGCATAACGGAAGGTCCGATCCGCCTCGCGAGGAAACGGCGAGCGGATGGTGGCGACGAGCGATTTCTCTGGATTGATTAACTCGACCTGCGCCTTGGCAAGCGCAGCTGCAAGGGTAGCAATTGTATCACTGGAGCGGTGCATGGCTGGCGCCCTCCATGCTCAGGAGATCAAAGCTCACGGCGCCGGATTTTGAGCGCTTGGCTCGGACCCCGTGCCCGATCGCCTCTTTGGCGTCCTCGGGCATCAGCCCTTTGAGCTCCGCCTTTGCCTTCTCATGTTCGAGGTGGGCGTCTCGGGTCCGGCGAAACACGCTGGAGAATTCCGCCCAGGCATTGGACGAGCTCATGTCCACGACCCGCACCGCCTCGATGCGGGCCCGCGGTGGCTCGATCCCGAAAAGGGCAGGGACCTCGCCGCTCTCCACGCAGCGCCAGAATTTCTTTTCCGCGGTTAACAGGAGGTGTTGGTAGAGAGGGTCGGCGGATATTTTGATCTCGGCCCATTTGCCTCCCCCAGTAATGATCGAGAGCACCGCTTCCCTGGCATTGGCGACCCACATGTTATGCTGCAGCTGGGCCATGTGCTTCTCGGCCGCCGCTTCCTCCGAGAACGACCAGGGCAGCATGAATTTGGCCTCGAACACTGCGCCGGTGCCATCCACCGTGCCGTCCAGGGTGGCAGCCATCCACCGGATCACAGGATGCCTAATCCGTCTCTGGACGTCCTTGATCGCCTGTCCGGTCGTCTTCTCAAACCAGCGCCGGTTCAGTGGCTCCGTGGCCAACCCCAGCTGGACGACGAGGTTGTCTGAGTAATCTGGCGGCTCAGCCTCGCCCCGCTTTTCGTGCCAGAGCCGGAGAAGCGCGGCCTCGTCGTCGCCCATGATTATACGGGCATCCGAGCCGCCGACGAACGCTCGACGAGCTAAACAGCTGTGATTTCGTGAGTATTCTTGTGACATAGCGGTCGATTCTGATTAGGGTTTCTAAAGCGCTTAGACGAAAAGTACAATAATAGACTTTTCGTCTAAGTCAATGCCTTCGACTAAATAATTCCTGAGGCTGCTTTGAAGAATCTACAATTGACCAGCGAGTTGGTGCGGGCAGCCAGAGCCCTTCTACGATGGGATCAGAGCGAATTGGCAAGGGCTTCCTCGGTATCACTTGGTACGATCAAGCGACTCGAGGCAAAACCAGGCATCTTAATTGCTCACGCGCTGACGCTTATAGCGATCCGGAGCGCTTTAGAAGCTGCTGGTATCGAATTCACAAATGGGGAACGGCCCGGGTTGCGATTAGTTAAGGGGCACAAAAAAAGATGATCGGGTGATCCGTTACAGCGCGGGCGAGGAGACCTCGCGCGCGCACTGGCGTCTGGACAGATATAGGGGCGGATCTGGCAAAATCGGTAGCCGCGGCGGCCGCCGTTTTCATCGCGGTCGGCACCCCTTCGCGCCGCGATGATGGTCATGCGGATCTTACCTACGTCTATGCCTCCGCGCGCGAGATCGGCGGTGCAATCGCCGGCTTTACTGTGATCATCACCAAATCGACGGTGCCGGTGGGCACCGGCGATGAAGTCGCGCGCATCATCCACGAGACCCGGCCCGATGCCGACATCACCGTCGTCTCGAACCCGGAATTCCTGCGCGAAGGAGCGCCATCCAGGACTTCAAGCATCCGACCGCATCGTGGTCGGCACCGACGACGAGCGCGCAAGGAAGTCATGGCCGAGATCTACCGGCCGCTCTACCTCAACAAGGCGCCCATCCTCTACACCAGCCGCCGCACGGCCGAGCTCATCAAATACGCGGCGAACCTCGCCACCAAGATCACCTTCATCAACGAGATCGCGGATCTCGCCGAGGAGGTCGGCGCCGATGTGCAGGAGGTCGCGCGCGGCCTCGGCCTCGACAACCGCATCGGGTCGAAGTTCCTACACGCCGGCCCCGGCTTCGGCGGCTCGTGCTTCCCGAAGATACGCGCGCACTGCTCAAGACCGCGCAGGATCACGACGTGCCGTTGCGGGTGGCCAAGTTTAATATCGCTGGGCGTGGCCTCTACCCACAACTACAGGTGCAGGTTTGAGGCGTGAGCTCAGGTCACCCCCAAAAACCACTGGTTCTGACCTGCGCCGCCTCGCATGGCGACCATTTCGAAACACCCACCTCAGTTTTGAGCTTGAGATCTGTGAATTTCTTTCTTCATGCATTGACGATTCGGCGCTAACTTGCGT
>Ga0306925_10005482_pt1 | contig 11642 bp, 10 predicted proteins | sample flu12Cox44000176_FD_203755 | JGI IMG/M metagenome (GOLD analysis project Ga0306925, IMG submission 203755) | Lab enrichment of tropical soil microbial communities from Luquillo Experimental Forest, Puerto Rico - flux8day.12C.oxic.44.000.176 (v2)... | ecosystem: Environmental > Terrestrial >...
CGATGGTGCCGGTAAGGAAGCCCTTGCCGAGCGGGCTGTAGGGGACGAAGCCGATACCGAGCTCCTCCACAGTGGGCAGGACCTCGGCTTCGGGGCGCCGCCACCACAGCGAGTACTCGCTCTGGACGGCGGTGACGGGCTGGACGGCGTGGGAGCGGCGGATGGTTCCGGCGGCGGCTTCGGACATGCCGAAGTGCCGGACCTTACCGGCTTCGATGAGTTCCTTGACCGTTCCGGCGACGTCCTCGATCGGCATGTCAGGGTTCACCCGGTGCTGGTAGTACAGGTCAATCACGTCGACGCCGAGGCGGCGCAGCGAGCCATCGGCGGCGGCGGTGATGTGCCCGGGCCGACTGACCAGGCCAGTCTGGCGGCCCTGATCGTCGAACCGGAACCCGAACTTGGTGGCGATCACCACCTGGTCACGTACCGGGGCGAGGGCCTCGCCAACGAGCTCCTCGTTCACGTAGGGCCCGTAGACCTCGGCGGTGTCGAAAAACGTGACACCGCGGTCCACAGCAGCCCGGATAAGCGAGATCATCTCGTACCGGTCTCCGGGGTTGGGGCCATAGCTCTGGCTCATCCCCATGCAGCCGAGTCCGATCGCCGAGACCACCAGGTCACCTCCGAGGGTGCGCTGTTCCATCGTTACCTCCCATCTGATGTACGTTGACGCCGACGTCCGCACCACGGTCCCGCAGGCCGCTGTCAGCCACATCCGTGCCTTCATTGTTTAACTGCGCTATGGCGGATCAGGGACGCAGCAGGGCCTTGATCGCGCGGCGCTCGTCCATGGCCTGGTAGCCCTCGGCGGCCTGGTCGAGGGGCAGCTCAAGGTCGAAGACCCGGCCGGGGTCGATCTGGCGGTTCCAGATCAAGCCGATCAGCTCGGGCAGGAACCGGCGCACCGGCGCGGGACCGCCAAGCATGTGCACCTCGGCGTAGAACAGCTCCTGGCCGGGCAGTTCGACGCCGTGGGCGACGCCGACGTAGCCGACGTGCCCGCCGGGGCGGGTGGAGCGGATGGCCTGCATCATCGACTCCTGGGTGCCGACCGCTTCGACGACCGAGTGTGCGCCGAGCCCGCCGGTGAGCTCCTTGATGACCGCCACTCCCTTGTCGCCGCGTTCGGCGACGATGTCGGTGGCGCCAAACTCGCGGGCGAGCTTCTGCCGGGACTCGTGCCGGCTCATCGCGATGATCTGGTCGGCACCCAGCTGCCTGGCCGCGAGGACGGCGAGCAGGCCGACCGCGCCGTCACCGATGACCGCGACGGTCTTTCCAGGTCCGGCCTTGGCGGCGACGGCGCCGAACCAGCCGGTGCCGAGCACGTCGGAGGCGGCCAGCAGGCTCGGAATCAGGTCCGCCTCCGGCTGGCTCGGGGTCGCGACCAAAGTGCCGTCCGCCAGCGGCACCCGCAGGTACTCGGCTTGGGCGCCGCCTGTGCCGACGTACTCCACGTGTATGCATCGGCTCTGGTAGCCGGCCTGGCAGATCGGGCAGGTGTTGTCCGAGGCCATGAACGAGCCGACCACGAAATCGTCGGCCTTGATGGTTCGCACGTCGCTGCCGGTCTCCTCGACGACACCGGCGTACTCGTGGCCCATCGGCACCGGGCCCTCGATCGGCTCGATGCCGCGGTAGGGCCATAGGTCCGACCCGCACACGCAGGCAGCGGAGATCCGGACGATCGCATCGCCCGGTGCCTGGATCGCTGGTTTCGCGCGTTCCTCGACGCGGATGTCGCCAGGAGCGTAGAGCACAGTCCCGCGCATGAGTTTGTAACTTCCTTCCGTCTGAGAGATCAGGTGGTACCGGCCGGGCTGCGGATCAGGTCCAGCCCGGCGCGAAGGCTTCGGTCCGCCGCCCGCGGGTGCCGTCTGCCACGGCCGGCGTTACTCGCCGCGGAAGACCCGCTTGGCGATGGCCATCGCCGCCATGGCCTTCGGCCAGCCGGCGTAGAAGGCCAGGTGAGTGATCGCCTCGATGAGCTCTGGCTCGCTGGCGCCGTTCTGTTTGGCCAGGCCGAGGTGGTAGACGAGCTGGTCGGTGTTCCCGCTAGTGGTCAGCGCGGCGACCGTGATCAGGCTGCGCTCTTTCGGCGACAGCTCTGGCCGGGTCCATACCTGCCCGAACAGCACGTCATCGGTGAAATCCGCCAGCGCGGGCGCGAAATCGCCGAACTGTTTCCGCGCGCCGGACGGCTCGGTGTCTTGTGCCATCTCCTTAGTCCTTTCTTCTGTCGCCAGTAGCGGGAGCGGGGAGCAGCAGGCTGGCGGCCGCGGCGGCCAGCGCCACCACGGCGGCGATCAGCAGGCCCACGCGCACGCCGTGCAGGAAGCTCCCAGGGCCGGCCAGCAGCGCGCCGAACACGGCGATGGCCAGCGCGCCACCGACCTGCCGGCTGGTGTTGAATACGCCGCTGACCACCCCGGCCCGTTGCTCCGGCACGCTGTTGAGCAGCACCCCGGTCACCGGCGGCATCACCAGCGGGCCGCCCAGGCCGACCAGGACCATCAGCCCGGCCAGCGCCCATGCCGGCGCCGAGGGCGCGACGACGGCCAGGATCACCAGGCCGGCCGTCATCACGACCAGTCCGGCGGTGATGAGCACCCGGGCCCCCAGCCTCTCGGCGATGCGGGCGCTGACCGGCGTCAGCGCCGCGCCGGTCAGCATCATCGGCAAGAAGACCGCGCCGGTGCCGAGCGGGGACAGGCCGCCCAGCTGCTGCAGGTACAGGCTCATCACGAACGGCAAGCCGTAGTAGCCGACGATAAACGCGAACCCGACCGCGACCGAGACTGCGACGGTGCGGGACCGGAACAGGTCCAGCGGCGCCATCGGGTGCACGCCACGGGCCTGGACCGCCACGAATGCGGCCAGCGCCCCAGCCGCTACCGCGAAGGCGGCCACCACCCGGGGCGCGGCAAACCCGGCGGCGCCGGCCTCGATCGCCCCGTACGTCAGCGCGCCCATCGCGATCACCGCGGTAATCAGCCCGCCCCGGTCAAACGGAACCGCCCGGTGCGGGGACGGCAGGACCCGGGCGAGCAGCAGCAGCGTGACCGCGCCCGCCGGCACGTTGATGAAGAAAATCAGCCGCCAGCTCACCACGGTGAGCACCCCGCCCAGCAGCGGGCCCGAAGATGAGGCCACCGCGCCACCCATCGCCCACACCGCCACCGCGCGGGCCCGCCGCACCGGGTCCGGATACGCCTGCCCGATCAGCGCCATCGACGACGGCATCATCACCGCCGCGCCCGCGCCCTGGACGAACCGCGCGCCGACCAGCGCGCCGATGGCAGGCGCCAGCCCGCACGCGGCCGAGGCCGCGACGAACACCGCCAGCCCCGCGCCGAACACGCGCCGTGCCCCGAACCGGTCCGCCAACGACCCCGCCGACAGCAGCAGCGCGGCGAACATCAGCGTGTATCCGTCGACCACCCACTGCAGCCCGGTGAGCCCCCCGCCCAGCCCGGCCCGGATGGACGGCAGCGCCACGTTCACCACCACCGCGTCCAGGGTGATCATGAAGAAGCCGAGCACCGCGGCGGCCAGCGTGAAACCAGGGCTGGAAGCGTCCCGTAGGCCGTGACCGGCACGGCGCGGGTTGGCAGCCAAGAGCGTAGACACCAGAGGTTCTTTCCTGCGTGACGCGGTCCGCACCGACCTGGCGCGGGAAGCCGCCGCGTCACCGCGGCGACGCATCCAGGCAACCACTCCCCGGCGGCGCGAGGGAGAGCCTGCTGTTAGGGGTACTGCCAGGGCCTCCCTACCGCAGACACGCCTGCCTAACCTCGCTAACGTGGCCAGCATGAAGGACATCCGCGGCGAGATCCGCGAGTTCCTGACCACCCGGCGCGCCAAGATCACCCCGCAGCAGGCCGGGCTGCCCCGTTACCGCGGACGGCGGCGGGTGACCGGGCTGCGCCGGGACGAGGCAGCCCAGCTGGCGGGCATCTCGATCGAGTACTACACACGGCTGGAACGCGGCAACATCCGCGGCGTCTCCGACGAGGTGCTCGACGGCATCGCCCGCGCCCTGCAGCTGGACGAGGTCGAGCGCGCACACCTGCTCGACCTGGTACGGATGGCCAACGCCTCCCCGGCCGCTCGGCACCAGCCCGCCCGGCAGCAAATCCGGCCGAGCGTGCAACGGCTGCTGGACTCGATGACCAACACCGCGGCCTTCGCCCGGAACGGACGGCTGGACATCCTGGCCGCCAACCAGCTGGGCTACGCGCTGTACTCGCCCGTGTTCGACTCGCCGACCTCCGGTAACCCGCGACGGCCGGCCAACCTGGCCCGGTTCATCTTCCTCGACGAACGGTCCGCGCAGTTCTACCGCGACCGGGACGGCATCGCCCGCCAGGCCGTCGGCAGCCTGCACGCCGAGGCCGGGCGCGCCCCTCATGACCGGGCTGGCCGGCCTGATCGGCGAGCTGTCCGTGCACAGTCAGGAGTTCCGGGACCTATGGGCCGCGCACGACGTGGTGTACTACCGCAGCGGCGTCCAGCCGTTTCACCACCCGCTAGCCGGCGACCTCGACCTGGACTACGACGCCCTGGAGATCCCAGCCGATCCCGGGCAGACCATCATCGCCTACAGCGCCGAACCCGGCTCGGCCGCACGGGACGCGCTCGACATCCTCGCCAGCTGGGCAGCTGGCGACCGCCGAGCAGACGGCAGCGCTGATCCGGAAGGCCGGGAAGACGGCGCCACGACCGCGTAGGTACATTCCGCCTCCATCGGGCCCTGAGAGCGTGGGGCGAATGACGGGCATCTCCGCAGTTCAGATGAGTGGACAGGTGGGGCTCGAACCCACGGCCTCGGTCCACGCCCGAGGCCCTGTGCCCTCTTCATCCTGCTACTGTCCGTAAGGCCGAGCGTCGCGGGACGAGATCACCGTGCCAGCGCAGACGCTCAGCTTGAACGGCCCTCATCCTGCATAAGCCAGAAGCTCAGAGGCCATGACAGGTTATCGGCACCCAGTCCAGGTCGGGAAGGATCAGCTTCCCCGAACCCGCCAGGCAGGGGCAGCCGACCTGGCGCCCGCTGGACGATGTCTATCGCCTTGCTGACCAGTTCGTCGAGCGCGGCATCCTCGGCGGCCTCACGGGCGAGACCGCCGAGGGTATTGCGGGCGGACAGGCGGGTGGTCTCGGCCGGTTCTACCGGGACGCGAAGATCCTGGAGATCGGCGAAGGCACCAGCGAGGTGCAGCGGATGCTCATCGCCCGGCAGTTGGGGCTGTAGGCCGGACCGGGCGATTACAGCCGGCCCGGCGATAAGCACCTCGTGGTGGGACATCGGCCGGGCGGCGGTCCGCTTAGGTGAAACATGCCAGCGCTTGTCCGACGCTTATAACGGCATGGTCAGCTACCCGCATAAGCTGCGGCACGCCCTGCCGCTGTAGCACAACTGGATCGTGGGTGGCTCGCCAGTGTCCGCTCCATCCTGAGCCGCTCCACGCCGGGATGGCGCCCCCATGACGGTTGCCGTCGCTCGACGCGACAATGATGATAGACGATTGCGGCCCCGCGGCTGCGGGGTAGATATGGCCACAGTCCGACGGGTCCGCGGGCAGGATCCGGCCAAAGGAGGCCGCTGATGACCGAGTTGGACAGGACGGCTGAGCCCAGGCAGGTGACCCTCCGGTCGTTGGATGCGGTCCTGCACCAGGTTCGCGACGGTGTGGTTGTGCTGGACCGCGACCGCTGCATCTCATTCGCGAATGTAGCGGCTCGTCAGCAGCTCGGGATGCGGGCAGGTGATCTGCTGCCCGCCGGTGCGGTTCCTTTTGTCCCGCCGTTGTCGAGTGAGGCCATCGAGGTCGAGCTGGACATGGCCGGCGAGCCCTTTACCGCTGTCATTTTGCGAGATCTCACCGCTGCCGATCTTGATCAGCGGCGCCTTGCGGCTTTCGCGCGAACTGCCGAACGAGCGGCCTGTGCGGGTTCGCTGCAGTCTACTCTGGATTCGCTGGCGGCCGAGGTGCTAGAGGTGACCGCGGCGGTCACCTGCGCCGTGATCATGACCGATCTGCAGACGGGCGCACTCTCGCTCGTCGGAGCGGCCGGTCATCCCGCGGACTACCTGGCGAGGGTGGAGGAGGCCAGGCGGCGAGGGGCTCCGCTGCGCACCCTGGCCGCGGTGGGACGCCGGCGTCCGCGAGTGGAGCGGAACCTCCGGGCCCTCGTTGAGGATGACGAAAGGTTCGCTCCCCTGGCGCCGATCGTTGCTGAGCGCGGCTGGACGTCGCTGGTGGCAGCTCCGCTGGCCATGCGTGAGGTCAGCTTGGGCGCGCTGACCGCGTTCTACTCGGGTCCAGCGGACCCGGACGAGGCCGAAGTCGCATTTCTCGGGGCGATGGCCGATCAGGCTGCGGTTGCGGTCAACACCGCATTGCTGTTCGCCGAGGCCGAGGCGAAGGCGGTGGTGGAGGAGCGGAACCGGCTGGCCCGTGACTTGCATGACTCGGTGGCGCAGACGCTGTACTCGATCGTGTTGCAGACACGGGCAGCTCAGGCGGTAGCTGGCCGGCTCGACAGTGCCGCCAGCGCGATGATGGCCGAGCGGCTAGGGACGGTGTGCACGCTGGCGGAGGGAGCCTTGGCCGACATGCGCTCGGCGATCACGCAGTTGCGGGCGCCGACCTCGGCCGCAGAGTCGGGGCTGGCGGTCGCGGTCCGGGAGCACGCCGCCGCGGTCGCCGAACGCGAGGGCATCGCGGTGCGGGTCTCCCTCCCCGAGGAGCCGCTGCTGCTGTCCGTGCCAGCCGAAGACGAGCTATTCCGGGTCATCGCCGAGGCCTTGACCAATAGCGTCCGCCACGCTCAGGCCACCATGGTCGAGATCGCCATGACGGGGCCAGACGAGCGGGACGAGCTGCTCGTCACGATCACGGACAACGGGGTCGGATTCGACCCGGTGCGAGGCCGGCCCGGACACGTCGGGCTGGCCAGCATGCGGGAACGGGCGGAGCGGCTCGGGGGCCGCCTGACGGTCGAAAGCTCCGGTCAGGGCACCACCATCCGCGCTGTTGTGCCGTGCCGGCGCTGGCCGAGCCGGAACATTGACCGCGGATGACGTCTCCACCTGAGCCGTCTGACCCGCCCATCCGGGTGCTGGTCGTCGACGATCACCTGGTCGTCCGGCGTGGCATCGTCACGTTCTTGGAGGAGACCTCCGATATCCGGGTCGTCGCGGAAGCGGCCGACGGGGCGGCGGCGCTGGCCGAGATCCAGCATCTCAAGGCGGCCGGGACCCCGGTGCACGTCGTCCTCACCGATCTGATCATGCCGGGGCTGGATGGCATCGAGACGACGAAGCTCGTGAGGAAGCGGCATCCTGAGGTCGTCATCATCGTCCTGACGAGTTTCGGCGAGGCCGACCGGGTGCGGGCCGCTCTGGCCGCGGGTGCCGCGGGCTACGTGCTGAAGGACGCCGGAGTGGAGGAGCTGGCCGCGGCGATCCGGGCCGGGAAGCGCGGGGAGATCCACCTGGACGCGGCGGTCACCCGCCATCTCACCAGCGGCCTGGCCCGTCCGGCCGCGCCGGACGTCCTCCTCACCGCCCGCGAGCGTGAGGTGCTCGGTCATGTCGCGGCGGGCCGGTCCAACCAGGACATCGCCGACCGTCTGGTGATCAGTGAACGCACCGTGCGCACGCACGTGAGCAACATCCTGGCCAAGCTAGGCCTGGTCTCGCGCACCCAGGCCGCCATCTGGGCCCGGGAGAACGGCGTCGGCTTTTCGTGACCTGCGTCGTTTGACGTAGTCCGCTGAGTCGTTCCGCCGATGTGCCCTGCCGGGCGAACGGGTGGAATAGGCACCCCAGGCAGCACAATTGGAGGCCGAGGTGCCAGCGGGCGAGCGCATCGGATCGATGCCGATTCATCATGTCGGGTACGTTGTCGACGACATCCACGAGGCCATCGCGCAGTGGGAGCGCGTGTTCGGCGCGGGGCCGTTCACGGTCCTGGACAAGGTTGCGTTCGATGAACTGACCGTCGACGGGCAGACAGCGACGGTCGGGCACTCGGCTGCCTTCGGTCCGTGCGGCGGGCAGCTCGTCGAGCTGCAGGCATATCAGGACGTAAGGCCGGAAGGGCTGCGCGAGAGGCTGCTAGGCCCGCGCAGACCGGGCATCCACCATGTCGCGATCGCCGCACCAGAGGCCGAGCGAGAAAGTGAGCGGCTCGCCAGCCTCGGATACCCGGTTGTCGTTCGCGCCCGGTCGGGACCGTTCCAGATCTTCTGGCACGACACGCTGGACGCCCTCGGCTTCCTGGTAGAGGTACACCGCTCAGGACCGGACTTCGACGCCTTCTTCACCGCCGTCCGCTCAGGCGGAGCCGGCCGGTGAACGTCCCTCGGCATTCCGGCGCCAACGGCCCGGAGGTTTTTCTCAGCGCATCGGCGGCCCGGTAATGACCGCCGCGTCCATGCCGGTCGTGCAGGTGGCGTTCAGCACACTGGATCCTGGCCGCACCGTGACCTGGTACCAGGATGTCCTGGGCTTCCTGCCGGCCGGGCAGATGCGGGGAGCGAGCGGGCCTGAGGTCGCGGCCATGATGGGGCTGCCCGGAGTTTCGTGCGACATGCGGTGGCTGGTCGACTCGTCTGACTTCTTCCAGCTGGAGTTCTTCGAGTTCCACGAACCGGTCCCGCAGCCCGGGGTCCGTCGGCCCGACGAGATCGGGTGGTCCTTGCTGGGGCTGCACGTCGCCGAGTTCGACGCGGTGCTGCGCAGGCTGTGCCAGACGGGTACGCCCGCCGGCCCGGTCCGGGGCAACGCTCCGGCGCGCCGAGTATGTTGCTGCGACCCGGAGGGCGTGTGGCTGGAGTTGCGCGAGCGTGGGCCATTGCCTCGTCGCACGGTCCGCGACGCCCCGGTGACCACGACGTTCGTCCGGGCCGTGGTCCCCGACCTGGAACGGTCTCGCCGGTTCTTCTCCGGTGCTCTCGGCCTGCGGGACAGCGGAGCATCGCTCCACGATCCCGGCGACGAAGCGCTGTGGAAGCAGCGGCGACCGCCGGCGAATCCTGCGTGCTGGTGCCGCAGGATGACCCGCACGGATGTGCCGTTGAACTGGTGCAGTACACCACGCGCGCAGCGCTCCCGGAGCCGGCCAATCATCGGCTGTGCGACCAGGGGATCCTCAACATCGCCTTCGGCTCGCGGACCGTCGCTGACTATAAGGCCGTGGTCGCCCAGGTCAGCGCCGGTGGGTACCAGGTTCACGACGAGCTCGCGATCGGCCCGGCCGCTGCCCGCTACCTGCTCGACGACCAGGGCTTCAGTGTCGAACTTCTGACGATCCCTGACCCCGCCATCGAACGGGACTTCGGGTTCGCGCCCCTCGGATGAAGCACGTCCGTGCGGTGCCGGTCACCAGGGACATACGTCGTTTGACCTAGTCCGTCGCGTCGTTCCGCCGATGTGCCGCAGCAGACCAGCGGGTTCCAATAGCACCGGATAGTTGAAGGAGGCGATCATGATCGTCGTTCATGGCCGTGACGGGACCCGCCGCGAGGTCGACGTCAGCAGTCAGAAGAGCCTCATGCTCCAGCTACGGCCGCTGAAGGTCGGGATCGTCGGCCTGTGCGGCGGCAACGCGATGTGCGGGACGTGCCACGTGAAGGTGCGCGCCGACCAGTTCGACGTCCTGGAGCCAGCCGATGAGTACGAGGAGGAGCTGCTGGAGACCCTTCCCGGGCGCGCGCCGTGCTCCCGGCTGGCCTGCCAGCTCGTCTACGAGCCCGCGATGGACGGGCTGGAACTCACCGTCAACACCCGAGCCTAACCGCTGCAACGTGCGGCCGCCCGCCGTGCAGGAAGGAACATCATGCCTCAGATCACCCAGAGCCGCCGTACCGAAAAGCCGCTGATCCCGATCGAGATGATCTCACACGGCACACTGACCTCCCTCGACCTGCAAAAGTCGCGGCGCTTCTACGAGGAGGTCCTGGGCCTGGAGGTGATCCAGGTCAGCACGGTGTCGATGCTGGCACGCAAGGGCACCGACCACGTGTACGTCATCGTGGAGACCGGCGAGCCGAGCACGATGGCGATGTTCGACCACAACGGCATCGACGTCGCGACCCGCGAGGCGGTCGACGAGGCCCACGCGGTCCTCACCGGCAACAAGTCACAGTACGGGCTCGGGCGCATCACCAAACCTCTCGACCAGCACGGCGCCTACTCCTTCTACTTCGCCGATTGCGACGGCAACTGGTGGGAAATCGTGCATGCGCGGCCGCGCGGATACGCCTCCCTTTACGACGACCCGGCACGTGACCTGACGGGGCGGACCGACATCGACCCGGACGTGTTCGAGCACACCGGCAGCGACGAATACACCGAGACCCTCCGCTCCCAGGACGCGTGATCCGACCATGGCCGCAGATACGCGCGTCGTTGTCGTCGGGGCGGGGATCGCCGGGGTCCGCCTGGTCGAGGCACTGCGCGCTGCTGACTTCGGCGGGAGCCTGACGGTCATCGATGCCGACGTGGAGCTGCCCTACGACCGGCCCCCGCTGTCGAAGGAGTTCCTCACCGGCGTCTTCGACGAGGACGACGTGCGGGTCTGGACCGCGGACCGGGCGGCGGATCTGCAGGTCGACCTGCGGCTGGGCACCGCGGCCGTCGGCCTTGACGCCGCGCGCACTCGGCTGGCGGTACGCCGCGCCGACGGCAGCGCCGACGAGCTGGCCTATGACCGGCTCGTGCTGGCCACCGGCGTCGTCGCGCGGCGGCCAGCCGGCCTGTTCGGTCATCACGGCGTGCATGTCCTGGGTTCCCTGGCCGATGCCCGGTCCCTGCGCGACCGCTTGCGTGCGGGCCCCGGCCGGCTCGTGGTGGTCGGGGGCGGGTTCATAGGCGGCGAGGTGGCCGCCTCGGCGGCCGAACACGGGCTGGATGTCACCATCGTCGAGGCGGGGACACACCTGCTGCCCGGCGTGCTGACCTCCGGCCTAGCCCGGCCGCTCGAGCGGTTGCACCAGGCTATGGGCGTCCGGGTACTGTGCGGCACGCCGGCGGCCAGGGTGCTCGGCGCCGACACCGCCGAAGCCGTGGAGCTGGCAGACGGTACCCGGCTGCCGGCCGACGCGGTGCTCGTGGGCCTCGGCGGGGCGCCTGAAACCAGCTGGCTGCGACACTCAGGCCTAAACCTCAGCGACGGCATAGTCGTCGACGAGTACCTGCGCACCTCGGCGGAGGATGTCTACGCCATCGGCGACACGGCCCGATGGCGAGACGGCCGGACAGGTGCGCTGGTCCGGTTGCAGCACTGGGAATCCGCCCTGCGGCAGGGGGCCTATGTCGCTCGCAGCCTGCTGGGCGCGGACAAGCCGTATCACGACGTGCCGTACATCTGGACCGACCAGCACGGTGCCCGGCTGCAGATCGCCGGCTCAGCCGATGGCGACGAGGTGTACTTCGCATATGGCGGCCCGGAGGACGACGCGTACCTGGCGCTGGTGCGGCGCGGCCCTCACCTAGCCGGGGTGATCGCCTTGGGCGGCGGCCGCGAATTCAACCGGCTGCGCCGGACGCTCGCCGCCTTGCCGGCCTGGGAGTCGGTCGTGGCAGGCGTCCCCGGATCATGATTGGATCGGAAGGCTTCGCATGCGCA
>Ga0306925_10005483_pt1 | contig 11641 bp, 12 predicted proteins | sample flu12Cox44000176_FD_203755 | JGI IMG/M metagenome (GOLD analysis project Ga0306925, IMG submission 203755) | Lab enrichment of tropical soil microbial communities from Luquillo Experimental Forest, Puerto Rico - flux8day.12C.oxic.44.000.176 (v2)... | ecosystem: Environmental > Terrestrial >...
CATCAATAGCCCGCAAGATGAACTGTACGCCTAAGCAAAGGCCACGAAATGGATAGCGGCAAAAAGACAGGCTTACGCCCCCGGCCCAATCTTGGGTTCGGGGTAACGCCGTCAGATGCTGCTTCGCCAAAACTCTCGGTTTCGCCTCCCTCTCGCCCCTCGGTGATGCAAGCGCCCGTTCTAGTGCTCAATGCCACTTTCGAACCCATCAACGTTACGGCCGTGCGGCGCGCATTAGTGCTCATGCTCAAGGGTGTCGCGCAGGCCGAGGAGACGAATCATTCTGAGGTCCACTCCACTTCGAAAGCCATTCCAGTACCGTCGGTAATTCGTCTGCTAAGCTATCGGCACATTCCACAGCAGAGCCGTGCCCTTTCGCGCAAAAACATCCTCCTGCGGGACCGAAATACCTGCCAGTTCTGCGGCATCTCCTTTCCCGCTTCGGAGCTGACCCTGGATCATGTGCTGCCGCGATCTCGCGGGGGACGGTCGTCGTGGGAGAATCTCGTCGCTTCCTGTTACAGTTGCAACAATCGCAAGGGTGACAGAACTCCGGAAGAAGCCGGACTGAAGCTTCAGCGTCGGCCGCGGCCCTTCACGTTGCACACTTCCCGGCAGCTGATGCGACTGATCGGCCATCGCGACGAAAAGTGGCGCAAGTATCTGTTCTACTGAGTCTTCTGGGCCTCTCGGATGCGTGCAACCTTTCCAGCTTATCCGCGTCTAAATATTCAAGACTGCTTCTAGGACACACCCCGGGAAGCGCGATCAATGACCTTGGTCCGCTTCCCTCATTATTTTCCGCAGCTGCCAGTCGATCCGCGGGAGCTGAATCTCAGGCGAGAGACCTCACAAGCGCTTCTATCGAGCGGCAAAACTGGAGCGCGATGATGTGAAGTCCTGCACGTCGACGACAAAATGACCTGAGGAGTTCCGAATCCGCCGCACGACAAGGTCATCGGGACCCACCCTGCGGCCATAGGAAACAAGTGTTGAGCTTCTATTGCAGAACGAGACCTGTAATGCGGAAAGCAGGATATTGCCGGTTCCATTCGACGGGAAGATGCGCCCCGAGCGTAATCTGAAAATCGCGGCTTTCGGCTGGTTGCAAGGGCTTTTCGTCCGCCGTGATGACCCGTTGGGGATCGCGCAAAACGACTTGATTGAAGGGATCACGAAACTCTAGCACCACATCGAGGGCCCGCACCGCTCGCTGACCACGGTTTGTCACGTTACCGGCCACGTAGGTGAACTCTTGATTCAGAAAATTCGTGGCCTGCGACATCTGACCCGGCTGAAAACGAATTTGCTGGGCGTAAGCTTGCTCCCCGGGACCGAAAGGGAGCTTACCGACTTGCGCCGGGACGCGTGACTGAGTGATGCGCGTAAGCCAGACCAGACCGCCCACGAGCAGCAGAACGAGCACGAGCCCCACGGCGAAGGCCGCCGGAAAACCGCTTCTTTTTGTGCGCTGCTCGCTGCCCTCCGCTGCCATTCGCGTCTCGCCTCCACCTCAGCGTCCAAATGAAAGGCGCAGTACCAGCGGTTCGGGAAGCCCAGCCTGTGTCATGCGAGTCTGCACAGCTTCAATATCGTACGCGATGCGCCAGAATTCAACCGTACGTTCCTCGAGATTCGCAATGGCGAACGCTGCGCGCGGATCACCGTCCCGCGGCTGCCCGATCGAGCCGGGATTGAGCAAATATCTAACACCGTCTTCAATCATCAGGCGCGAGAATGGATTGGCGCCTGACGGCCGAAGCTGCAGTATTCCCATTTCCTGGCCGCGCAAGGTATACCCGCCTTGAATGTGCGTATGGCCGAAAAAAACCACCTGAGACGGCGCGTCCTGCAAGCCAGGCAGCGCGAGCTCGGGTGCAAACACGTATTCGTCCTCATCATGGACGGAGCCGTGAATCATTGAGAAACCATTGGTCTCATTGGTCTGAATTGGGCCCTTGGGCAGTTCCTTCAGGTATTCAAGATTTTGCGATTGCAGCTGCTGCCTAGTCCAAAGCACCGCGGCCCGGGCCACGGGATTGAACTCCTCGAAATCGCTTAGCCCAGCGACGGCTTTATCGTGATTGCCACGAATTGTCGCGACGGAAATCTGACGGATCCGCTCGGTCACCTCATTCGGGTCGGGACCATAACCGACCAGATCGCCGAGGCAGACGGCTTTATCCCAGCGGCCCTTTGCCGCCTCCAAAGCCGCGTCGAGCGCAGTCTGGTTCGCGTGAATATCGCTCAGAATGAGATAACGCACCGCCCGCTCCGGGTGATAAGTCGCAACATCATAGACGAAGATTCCTCGCGTTGCACGAGACTCGCGCCCGCCGCGCTCGGTGCTTACCGGCCAGGTCAGCAAATCAGCATCGAATCTCCATAACTGTAGAATCGATAGCCCGCGTCGATTGCGTGTTTATATGCGCGAAGGATATTTTCGCGCCCTGCAAAAGCAGCTACCAGCGCAAGCAAGCTCGAACGCGGCAAATGAAAATTCGTTAGCAGTTGACGCACAACTCGAAAAGGCTTGCCCGGATACAGCAATATGCTTGCTTCGGCCTTGCCTGATGCAACAAGGGCGGTTTTGCCGAGATTCTTCTCGGCGGCATCTTCGAGCGCGCGCACAACCGTCGTCCCGATCGCCAGCACTGGACGATTCTCGCGCTTGGCGCGCTCGACTGCCGCCGCGGTCTTCTCCGGAATCTCATAGGCCTCGCGGTGAATCGCATGAGCCTCCACGCGCTCGGTTCGAATTGGCTCGAACGTGCCGAGACCGACCTCCAAAGTGATTTCAAAGATTTCGATTCCCCTATCCCGAATTCGTTTCAAAATCTCTGGCGTGAAATGCAAGCCTGCGGTGGGCGCTGCGATCGCCTGCCCTGTCCGGGCAAAGATCGTCTGGTAGCGCTCGCGATCCTGGGGCTGATCTGCACGTTTGATATAGGGCGGCAAAGGAATATGGCCCAAGCACCCGAGCGCCTGGTGAAAACCGTCCTTTGACTTAAACCGCAGCAGGCGAACTCCATATTGCCCGCGCCCTTCGACATATGCTTCAAGTTCGCCAGTGCCAAAAATGATCCGTTCTCCGCTCGGGATTTTTCTGCCGGGACGGACCAGGGCTTCCCAGGTGTCCTCGTGCAGCTGCCTAACAAGCAGCACCTCGATCTCGGTTTGCAAGAACTCGGTGCGAGCCGGGTTGTGCATACCGATTGGCTGCGCGTGAACCCCCACCCTGCGGCCGAAGAGCCGTGCCGGGATCACTCGCACATTGTTGAGTACGATGAGTTCGTCACCGCGAAGGAGGTCTGGCAACTCGCGGAACCGACGGTCTTGCCAGACCCCGGTGGCTCGATCGAGCAGCAGCATTCGGGAAGCATCCCGCTCGGGCAGCGGGTGCTGCGCGATCCGATCAGACGGCAAATCGTAGTCGAGCTCACTAAGCTTCATCCGCCGCTGTCCATCGCCTATTGTTTCGCGGCGTCTTCGGCAATGCCGGCGGCGAGCTGCACCGTCTCCGCGTGTACGCGCGCGTTGGTCGCCAATATGCTCGGGCCGCCAAGTCGATAAGGCTGGCCCTCGAGATCCGTGATTCGCCCTCCGGCCTCTTGCACAATCACGATTCCTGCTGTCGTGTCCCAAGACTTCAGGCCAAATTCCCAGAACGCATCGAACCGTCCACAAGCGACCGAACACAAGTCAAGCGCCGCGGCACCGTCACGGCGAACGCCATGCGACCGGAGCGTGAACTGCCAGTAGTAGTTGATGTTCGCACTCTTTTTGCGTTGGTGAGTGGGAAAACCAGTCGCCACCAGGCTGGTCGCCAGTCTTTCCACTGATGAGACCCGGATTCGTTCACCGTTCAAATAAGCGCCCTCGCCGCGCGCCGCCGCGAAAAGCTCGTTGTAGACCGGATTAAAAACAGCGCCCGCAATCGGACGGCCTTCCTCGGCCAGCCCGATCGATACCGCAAAGCAGGGATATCCGTGTGCGAAATTGGTCGTGCCGTCGAGCGGATCGATGTGCCAGCAATATTTCGCGACCGCCGCCGTGCCACCTCCTTCTTCAGCGACGATCCCATGATTCGGGAAACGCTCCCGCAGCCGCGCGATCACCAACTCTTCCGAGCGCTTGTCTGATTCTGTGACAAGATCGACCTCGCCTTTGTACGAAATTTGCTTGGGGCGGTCGAATCCTTCGCGCAGGATGGCTCCCGCTTCACGGGCGATCTCGATGGCTGCGTCGAGGTACTGTTTCATTGAGTCTCGCTCAAAAGTCTTGGCATCCCCGTCGTTTAGTTCGAACAGAAGATATCCCTATCGAAGCGCACCCGGAGTGAAGTATTCCTTGCGGTACCGCACGATGTAGTCAGCGGTGACCTGGACACTGACATGACGATCGCTTCCCGGCGGAGGCGTTGGGCTCGGATAATAGCCCAGCAGATACTGCGTCCGCAGTTCCCGATCGATGCGGTCGAACATTTCCTGGATCTGCGCCATATCGTCGAGAATGTACATGTTCCCACCCACGCTGTCGGTGATCGTGACCAGTGCGTGCTCACCGGCTGTGTTGCGTCCACCCTCATTTTTTACAGGCCGAATGAGAATCGTGTAAAGCAGCGCTTCGGAGACGATCGCCGCGCGCCGAGTGTCATCAAATTTCGAGATGCTCGTTGTCTCGCCGCCATCGGTGACGAGCACGATTGCCCGGCGCCGGTTTTCTGGTCTGCGCTTGAGTTCATTCGATGCGAGCACGATGGCATCATAGATCGAAGTCCCGGTTCCGGGAGAAACGCGACGTACGGCCGACTGCAATGCCGATATATTGGGGGAAAAATCGGCAAGCCGCTCTACCGACTCTGAAAACTCGAACACGCCCATGGCATCTTCCGGGTGAATTACCTGTTTAATGAAATGCGCGGCGGCGTCGGTTTCGAAACGAAGGTCCTTGTAGGTGCTGAGGCTGGAATCGATCATCAAGGCGAGATCGAGCGGCCGGTTTGTCTGCGCTTCAAAATAGTCGATCTTTTGCGGAACCCCCTCTTCGGAAAGTTGAAAGGCGTCCTTGGCTAGATCGGGCATGGGACGCCCGCTGGTATCGGTCACGCTCGCCAAAATCGTGACCATGTCCGTTCGTGCTCGAAGAACGCGCCCGCGTTGCTGCGCGCCGGCAAATGTCCAACGACTTACGCTTGCTCCAAGGACGGCAGCGAGCAATAGGCCTTTCCGCAGGAGGCGGCCGAGGCGGGCCTGCGCTGCCGGAGATGTACTCATCTAGGAGGTAGATTCGCCAGAAGGAGAAATGGCTTCCTGCGGGGGTAGTTCGCCCTCGGCCCACACAGCGCCACCCGCGAAATGCTCTCGCTTCCAGATGGGAACGACTCGCTTGAGGGTGTCGATGGCCGAGCGGCAAGCCTCAAAGGCGGCCGCTCGGTGCGGCGAGCTCACTGCAATGAACACGCTGGTTTCGCCGATTTCCAGCCGCCCTAGACGGTGGACAATCGCAACGCGGTGCACGGAAAATTTAGCTCGGATTTCCGCTCCGATCTGGCGCATCTTCCCGAGCGCCATCGGCTCATATGCCTCGTATTCGAGGTAGAGACTTTGTTTGCCCTTGAAATTGTTGCGCACGAAACCCTCGAAAACCACCAGCGCCCCGTCTTGGGGCGCCTTTAGTGCTCGGACGATTTCCTGCGGTCGAATCACATTCCGCACGATCTGGAAGAAGTCTTCTTCGACTGCCAATGGCTGGCCCCCACTCACGGGGGGTAGAAACGCCACCTCGTCTCCGCTGGCTAGGCGCGCGCGCCAATTCGCGTACTCTTGGTTCACAGAAGTGGCGATCGATTCGCGAAACGAAGCGAGTTTCGGAAACCGCCGTCCGTAGCGCTCAAACAAGTCCTGGACACGAGCGCCTTCGGAAATCTCAGCGTCTTCTTGGGCGATACCCGTAATGTCCTTTAGTTGCCCGAAGAAAAGCACGCGAACCCGCATCTGCTCATTCTAGCGCGCCTCATCGGCAACGAGAAGGGACGCGGACCGCATGGCAGCTAAGAAGCCGCCGAGCGCCGCGAGGCGAGAGCTTCCGCCAACTTGGCAAGAATCCACGCCCACCCGTCCTTGTGCTGGCGCCCCATCGCATCGTCCGGCAGGCCGGAATGGTGGAGAGTCACTTCGGTTTCGTCTCCTCGAGGTTCGAGAGTCAAGGTCACCATGGATTCAAGGCCCCTAGTCGCCTCCGAGACCCACGTGTAGGTCAGCTTGCTCGGCCGGTCGATCTCGATGAACCGCCCATAGTGAGGCCAGACTTTTCCTTCGTGCTTTACAGCTAGATAGAAAAGCCCATCGACGATGGGATTCCAGATGACGCGCTCTGCACCGAACCATGGGCCTCCGGGGCTGTTCGGGTTCATCCAAACATCGAACACTCTTGGTGCCGCTGCGGGAATCGTGCGCGACACTGCGACATGGGTAACGTTCAACGTGGTTTCTCCTTTTCTCCGGCAAACCAATCGTGCAGGCGATCCAGGCGCGAATTCCAGAATTGCTCGTAGTTCAAGACCCACTGCCCCAGTTGGCGAAGTGGCTCAGGCGAGAGCTCAAGCGTATTTTCTCGTCCGCGACGGGTCTTTCGAACCAGCCCGGCGCGCTGCAAGACTTTCACGTGCTTGCAAAAACCGGTCAGCGTAATGGGGAATGGGGCGGCGAGATCGGAAACGCGCCCGGGACCGCAGGCCAGCCTCTCGAGGATCGCCCGGCGCGTCGGGTCAGAGATGGCCGCCGCTACCCGATCCATGTGCAGGGCCCTCGAACACTTAACCATATGGTTCAGTATAGTTGGAGGGCAAGCTTTTGTCAATTTCGTGCGAAATTCTCTTCTCCCCCTTCGCTCAATCAGGTAGAATTCCGGGATCGGGTTCTAGTCGCTCCTGGCGCCGTCAAGCGTTCGGAACGGAGCGGGAGGTTTCAAGATATGAAGATCCTCGCTGCAGTCCTCCTGTAGTCCAACTGGTCGTTCTTTCGCTGTTCGAATTTTCTAAACAACTACAGACGCTCGACGGCGCTCGCCTGCTTTCTAGTGCTGAGCGAAAAAGGGAAAGCGATGAATACGGCTGTTGCAGGAGCCCCCTCACAACCGAGCTTGTGGGCCTCGGTTCGCGAGGCGTTGCTCGGCTCGCACCAGGACTTCACCGTAGGAAATCTGAATCGCGCTATCTTGCTGCTGGCGATTCCGATGGTGCTGGAGATGGTGCTTGAATCGCTGTTCGCCGTGATCGACGTTTTCTGGGTAGGACGCCTGGGCGCGGACGCGGTCGCGACCGTGGGGCTCACCGAGTCCATGCTCACGCTGGTCTTCGCCGTGGCGATGGGACTCAGCCTGTCCACAACGGCGATGGTGGCGCGCCGCATCGGCGAGAAGGATCCCGAAGCAGCTGCCGTTGCAGGAGTCCAGGCGATTTTTGTGGGACTGGCTACATCTGCGATGGTGGGCTTGCCTTGCTTCTTTCTGGCCCCGCAGCTGCTGCGATTGATGGGAGCGACACCAGAAATTATCGCGGTGGGCAGCAACTACGCCCGTATCGCCCTGGGCGGGAGCGGAGTCGTCTTGCTGCTGTTTCTGAACAATGCAATCTTTCGCGGCGCGGGCGATGCTGCGATCGCAATGCGGCTGCTGTGGGTGTCAAACATCATCAATCTGACACTCGATCCGTGCCTGATCTTTGGATGGGGTCCGTTTCATCGTTTCGGCGTCACCGGTGCGGCTCTGGCAACCTTCACCGGGCGTGGAATCGGAGTGCTGTACCAATTCTATCGCCTGCTGCGCGGAACCCAGCGCCTTCGCGTTCTTCGTCGACAGATTCGTCTGGAATTCGCCGTTCTTGCACGGCTACTTCGGCTCTCGTTTACAGGCATCGTTCAGTTCGTCATCGCGCAGACAAGCTGGATAGGGCTGGTGCGCATCGTCAGTCTTTTCGGAGCGGCCGCCGTTGCGGGCTACACGATTGCAATTCGCATCGTGATCTTCATCATCCTGCCGTCGTGGGGCTTGAGCAACGCGGCGGCGACGCTCGTAGGCCAAAATCTCGGAGCGAAACGGCCCGACCGCGCCGAGACTTCCGTTTGGCGAACGGGGCTTTACAACATGCTGTTCCTGGGCAGCGTGGGGATCCTCTTCACGATTTTCGCGACCCCGCTGGTGCGCCTGTTCACCAACGATCCGGGGGTGGTCCCTCTTGCCGCTTCGTGCCTGCGCATTGTGAGCTACGGCAATGTTGGGTACGCCTACGCGATGGTCATGTTGCAGGCATTCAATGGCGCGGGCGACACCGTGACGCCGACCGTCCTGAACTTCTTTGGCTACTGGCTTTTCGAAATTCCGCTGGCCTATTGGCTGGCGGTTCGAGAAGGATTGCACGCAAATGGTGCCTACTGGGCGATTGTCATTGCGGAGTGTTCTGTCGCACTGGCCAGCGTTCTGGCCTTCAGGCGCGGGCGTTGGAAAGAAGCGAAAGTTTAGAGCTTACAAGCAAGCGTGGCTCAGTGGCCAGCTGGGGCTCGCGTCTGGGCCGCCTCGCGGGCCATTTGGGAAATCTCGTCCAGGCGTGCCGCGGCCCGCAGAAGCGCTGCCGAAAGAGATTCGGCTTCGCCTCGCAGCATGGCGGAATCATTGCGCAGAAGAGCATCGTTTTCGCCGGGTATCAGACTTGCTGTGTATCCTTCATAACTTCCCGGCGCAAAAATCACGTGCTTGAACCACGGACGCCCGGTGAGCCCACTGGGAGCGAGCAGAGCCTGGTCGACCGAGGCCAGAGCATGATTAATTTGACTTGCGTGTGCGGCATCGAGCGGCCCCTCAGAAATTAGCTGCAGAGCCTCCGATGCGCGGTGGGCTGAGGCAGAAAGATGCGCCGCGGCATCCAGCGTGGCCTCGAGCGCATCTTGATCCTCTTGCTTCACGATTTTCACGTACACGTCCGTTGCGGCATGCTCGATCTCCAGCGCATACGCGGGGTAGTTGAAAGGAAGAACGTCTGCCTCGTCCAAGCGAAGCGCGAGTGTGCCCAGAATTTGCGCGAGCGTGACATGATAGGAAAAGGTCGGATCTCCGAAGCGCTTCATCCAATCGAAGTCGTCGTAGAGTGAGTGGTACACACCGTAGGGACCGGTGAATCCCACATCGATGCTCGGTATTCCGGCATGGTCCAGGAATGCCGAATAATCCGAGCCAGATCCCAACGCACTGAGCGGCACTTTGCCGAACGGATCTGTGGGCGGAGAGTGCCGAGGCCCGCCGGAGGGGGTCTTTCGCTCGCGATTCGCATGATCGACCCAGGCCTCCTCTACGCTCTGACCCGTTTTGGGATCCTGGATGTCGCGTGTCACGTCGCGAACCAAATCCTTAAGCGATGGAACGGCAGAGGCCTCAAAACTTGGACCGTCAACCCCAACGTCCGTGTTGATATACGCAACTGCTTTCTCCTGTAGTTCGGGTACGCGCGCCTCAACCCATTCCGTGGAACCGAGCAGTCCCTCCTCTTCTCCGTCCCATTGGCAAATCACAATCGTCCGCCGCGGCGTCCAGCCGGATTTGGCGAGCGCACCGAGCGCGCGACCAGCTTCGAGCAATGACGCCGTTCCGCTGCCGGGATCGGCGGCGCCGTACACCCATGCATCGTGATGATTGCCGAGAATCACCCATTGGCCATCGTCGGCGCCGCGCAGCTTGGCGATCACGTCATAGAGCGGCCGCTGCTTGTACTCCATAACCAGCTTCAGGTGCAGCTCTGAGGCACCGGGACCGAGGTGATAAGTAAACGGCAGGCCACCCTGCCAGCCGGCGGGCGCCTGCGCGCCGCTCAGGCCACCCAGGATCGCGGCGGCATCCTGCGCACTAATTGGCATGGCGGGAATATGCGGCAAGCTTGCGGCATCTGCCGGCGCAAGACGTGTCGCGGAAGGTGTCGCGGCTACACCCGGAGTTAACGGGTCACCGGGATAAATTTGCGTGTAAATAATCGAGCCGCGCTGAATTCCGCTAACCGGCCGCCAAGGACCATTGGGGTAAGTCGGGCCCACCCCTGCGCCATCGTCCTGCGGATCCGAATAGAGGATTACACCTGCTGCTTTGTGTTCTTCGGCCACTTTCACCTTGATGCCCCGATAGCCGCGGCCGTAGCGGGCAATAACGATCTTGCCCTCCACCTTCACGCCGAGCGCCGAAAGCTGATCGTAATCGTTGCGCATCCCGTAGTTCACATATACGACCGGCGCCGTCACTTCTCCCGAGGGTGAATAGGAGTTGAACGCCGGGGCAATTGCTTTGTCTTCGGTGGCTTTATCGGAGCGAATCGATTGTTCCGGCTTGGCCAGAAGTTTGGTTTGTGGCTTAGTGAGTTCCAGCCGCACTTCGCGAGGCTGCGGCATCCAGGCCATGTAGGTAACAATTTCTGAGTCGAATCCAAAGCTGCGGTATTGGTCGCGCAGCCACTCGGCCACGCGATGGCTGGATTCGGTTCCCGCCATGTGCGGCTCGCTTGTCAGGCGCCGGAGACTGTTTTCGGCGTGAGCGGCGTCGGGGATTTTCCTAAAGTTCGTTTCGAGCTGCCGCTCTGAACGGGCGTGCTCGCCTAGAAAGCCGGTAATTCCTTCCGTGTCCTGCGCGTGACCCACAAGGGCCGCGAAGAGGAAAACCAAGCCGGCGGTAATGAGCCAATAGGTTTGACCAGGCACCACAGATCGTTCGCTCACGATAATTCGCTCGGGATGACGATGCTCGTCTGATCGTCGCTTCAAATGGGGATTGTGCGTCCCCAGCGGGCGTGTGAGACACCCATTGCCAGATATGAGCTCGCACGCGGGAGCTGGCACTCCCGGAGGCGAGACTTCGGTCGCGCCCCCCTTTCGGTTCGCCCTTGGAATCCTCATCACGCGAGCAGGCTAGCAGTGTGGGACGGTTTGTCAAGCGCGCGAGTATGTGCCCCCTGAGTTGGAAGCGCTCGCGGCCTGACCCTGCTGGGGCGCTCCCTCAGCTTTTCAGTGGGAGCAGCGCGCGCAGGCGGCCCTCGCGTAGGTACAGGCCGAGCCAAGCCAGGATTCCGAAAAGAATCGGAAACACGGTATTGAACAGTGGGCTTGCGCGAACGTTTGCGGCGGTTGCGCCGCCTAGGTAGCCGGTCAGCAGGATTGCGCCAAGGATCGATGTCTGCGGAATCACGTAGAGTATCGTCGAGATCAGCAGCGTGACTCCGATGCCCACGATAGTGCTGACCGGGAATCCGATTCGAACGGTTGCGTCAATCACCTGCTGCGTTCTCAGAATCTTCGTGATGCTGTCGAAGAGCATGAATAAGACAACCAAGGCGCTAATAATGCGTCCGGCCCAAAGGGCACCCTTCGAAATTGAAGCTGACTCCGCGGCTGGTGGCATTTTTGATGGCCTCCCGAAACTGGATTTAGAAACGTGGCCCCACTGCTTCCAAAGGACCCTCTTTCCGCTAGGGCCGGCAGCCCGAGCGATCTATTTAGGAAGAACTCGGTCCAGCACTGGCACCGAAGCCTTCACCATGTAGCTCCGACCTGCCAACGCCAAATGGCGCGCATTAGGGGGAAGCTTCGCGAGTTCTGACCTCGCATCTTGC
>Ga0306925_10005484_pt1 | contig 11638 bp, 14 predicted proteins | sample flu12Cox44000176_FD_203755 | JGI IMG/M metagenome (GOLD analysis project Ga0306925, IMG submission 203755) | Lab enrichment of tropical soil microbial communities from Luquillo Experimental Forest, Puerto Rico - flux8day.12C.oxic.44.000.176 (v2)... | ecosystem: Environmental > Terrestrial >...
GGCAAGATCGTGCCCATCCGGTTCACAAAGGCTGAAGCTGAGCGATTGGCCGAAGCTGCAAGAAAGAACGACCAGACCGTCTCCGAGTGGATTCGTCGCGCAGTGTTCGATGCCCTAACGTGGTGAAGTCAAGTAAGCCTATCTCAGAGGAAAACAACCTGACCCTATGCCCCGCGCCCGTCGCTCAAAGCTCCCGCCCGTGCCAACATGGACGTGCCCGCACTGCGGATTCGTTCATCGGCCTGCTGATCTTCTGCGATTGGATTCCAACAACCTTCAGTGCCGGCAATGCGGAAAGGCTTTCCCAGCGGTTCCTGCCGAGCCCAAGGCCGAAAATTGACCATCTGCCAATCCGAAAACGAGTGGCTATGGATCAGAGGTTGGTTGTCGCGCCCGAAGGATGCCAACTCTTCCGAAGGGGGCCAAGAATATTTCTTGGCCATGTTCGTGTAGGTTTGGCCCTCTTCGCGTCTTAGGCAACTTAGCACCGAGGTTGAACGAGGAGCCGTTCGGGATGCTTGCATCCTCCCCCACAAGGGGCCGGGCCCCTCACACGTCCAGGATTGCCGGGACAGCAGCATTGTCATCACCCTGAGCTGCAAGTCCATTCGGCAGGATTTCAGGCACACCTCACCCTTACCCTGTGTGTAACAGAGTTGCCTATCCGGTCAGACGCATAGATCCCTTCCGTTCTTGTTTTTCTGGTTTTAGGTTTGCGCCTGCTTTAATCAACACTCGCACCACTTCCGATTGACCTGAGAGAGCCGCGGAAATAAGAGCTGTTTCACCTCTGGTGGTGCTGATGTTTAGGTCGGCACCCGCTCGAATCAGAGCCTCAGCGACTTGCGTTCGCTGCCCCACAACGGCGCAAATGAGAGGCGTGAGGCCAGCGTGAGTCTCTCTTGCATTCAGACTCGCACCTCCGTTGATGAGGTCCTGAGCCGCCACAAGGTGCCCTGCCCCAGCCGCTGCATGTAGAGCCGTCCAGCCGGTTTTAGTTGCTAGGTTTACATTTGCCCCCGCAGCAATCAGCGCCTTTACTCGAACGGTGTCGCCCGCTCTTGCTGCACGCATGAGGTCGGTTTCGCCAGAGTAGTCTTGGTGATTCACGTCGGATTGCGACTTCGCGAAAAGCGGCAGAATGAAGAAAACAGCCAGCAGTAAATATAGGGGGCCCCTTGGCACGAGTAGCAACAGTCGAGCGGTCATTGTGAGACTGATGTTACGTTGCTCCACGGAGCTGAAGCAGTGACATAAAGGTCCCGGTCAGAATCTAATTAAGACACCTCCAACAGGGCGTCGCTACCGGAATTGATGACGCAAGTCATTTTTTCGAGCAAGTCAAGCGGGAATATGAGCGTCAGCACTCCAAGCGATGATCTTGTCCCCAATGCACGGTGCATCTAGAGTGGAGCGTGTAAATGAAGAGTGCTCCAATGAGTGGACAGAGTATTTACCGGTAATGTATTCGCTGTGCCTTCTGACTTCTGGCTCTCGCTCGAAGATTGCGCTCAAGCTCGATCTCATTCCGGTGCTTCTCATACGTCTTGGCCGCGAACCAGTGAAACTCCGGCTCGTCCATCGTCCACCGATAGGAACCACAAGCCCGCAGGCCGGCTTCGTAGTTTTCCTGTTGCTCTGGCTGAAGTACTCGCAGGTTTCTGAGCCGCTTGAGAGCAGTCGAGATCGTACTTTGGCTTCTTATCCCCGTGTATCTCATTAACCCACGGTAGGAGATCGTAACGGTTGATGCTCTAGGTCTGTGCTACATTCAACAAGCATGATTATGGCACTACAATCTGACACAATCCATATAACGAATCATGGCACAGAACATATTTCATTTTCCCGTAGCGTTTGAGTTCAGAACCGGCACAGTCGATTGGGCCCCAGCTCCTGCTCATATGGTTGGTTGGTGGAAGAGAGATGACGACAGCGTGGACAGTGAATATCTGGCCGCAGCGATAGACGGGTCACGCGAGCGCCTTAAAATTCCACTCGGGATGTTACCCTCTGATTTGAATGACGCGTGCTACGATGCCTTCCGCGATAGCGATGACGATGAGGCCAGTTCAAGAATTGTGCTCCAACTTTCGACTCAACCTGCTTTTTCCGTCAAAGAAGCATCTCTCCGTGACACAATGTCGCCCCGCTGACGCATGGGAGATGAGAGATGATTTCCTGCGCATGTCGCCTGACGAAGCGGGCGCTATTGGTTTTCTTAACAAATGGGGCCAGTGGACTGGAAGTTATGCTCGGGTGAGTGATCTTGTGCGTCTTCAGAAGGTGGTTCGCCTTGCTTTGATTTCTTCTCCGGCGAGGTGGTTGACCGACCATCGCGCATCCCCATACTTATGGCAGCGTCTGCCGGACTATCCGCACTTCGCTGTTATCACAAATAATTGCGAGACTGCCATTCGGATGACGGTGACCATAGATTTGGTGCGCCGCTTGAAATTCAAGATTTGCTCGCGGCGCGATTGCGCACTCCCTTTCCCAATCACGTCGAAGCACAAGCGCAGGTACTGTTCTCAATATTGTGCGCACCTGGAGTCCGTTCGTAGAACACGCCGAGAGCAACAGAAACTAGCTGCAAGAGAGCAGAAAGGTCGAGGCTGACTCTATGTCTACTTACAGGCGAGGAAATGTTTACTGGTACAAGTTCATGTGGAACGGCGAACTCGTGCGCGAGTCCACAAAGCAGCGGAATGACAGGGTGGCAAGGCAAATGGAGGCGGCTCACCGCACAGCGCTTGGCAAGGGTGAGGTCGGCATCCGCGAAAGAAAGCCTGCACCGATGCTGAAGGAGTTTCTAAAGAAGCAGTTCTTGCCATACGCGGAGACGGCGCACGCCACCAAACCGCGCACGCTTCGGTATTACAAGCAAGATGTCGATATGCTTCTGCGTTCCAAGGCAGCAGCTCTGACCATAGATCAGATCAGCGATCAGAACGCGCAGCACTTCGCCGCTGAATACGCGCGACTATCGCCTTCGGGGATCAATCGCGGATTGCGCACGCTTCGCCTTGCTCTCAATCTCGCCTACCAGTGGGGGCGAATCGAAAAGCCAGCTCGGATTTTCCTAGCGAAAGGTGAGAACCAGCGCGATCGTGTGCTGACCGATGAAGAACTTTCAACTTATCTAGCGGCCTCCGCAGCCTTGGAAGGATTGCGCCACTATCATTGCCGAAGAAGGGATGCGGCCAGGTGAGGTTTTTGTCCTTCAGTGGCAGCATTTGCTCCTAGGTGAGAGCGGCGGCCTCATCCGCATTGCAGACGGTAAATCCAAAGCGGCGCGGCGGGTTTTGCCAATGACGCCAAATGTGTACGCTCTGCTTCAGGCGCGACACGAGGCTGCCGGTCATCCTTCGGAGGGCTGGGTGTTCCCTAGCGGTTCGTCGGAAGGCCACTTTAATAGGGATGCCGTAACCAAACAGCACGCCCGCGCTTTGAAGGATTCTGGCGTGCAGCGGTTCGAGCCATACATCCTCAGGCACACGGCACTTACGAACCTTGCGAAGAAAGGGACCGACGCCCACACCCTCGCCCGCATCGCGGGGCACAGCAGCATTGTTATCACCATGCGCTACGTCCATCCGCAGGCCGATGCGATAGAGCGTGCGTTTGCCTTGGCGCACGGAAGAGTCAACAGAAAGCGAGGGGCGCAGTCGGCGAGAGAGGGCAAAGCGGGACGCCCGAATCTACTGGGGGTGGGCACAAAATTGGGCACAGTTAAGAAAGGCGCGAAAAATTAGCGTCTCGTCGATAGAGCGATAGCGTCCACAAACCTTTTCTGGATCAAGGGCTTAGATGGTGCCGGGAGGGGGACTTGAACCCCCACAGCCCTTTCGGGCCTGCGGATTTTAAGTTCTGCCTACTTGTGGCCAAATCTCACTGCAACTCATTGAATCCGCAGTTACTTAGCTTCACTCGGACCCAACATACATTACCCACCTAATTGATCCCTTTGGACATAGCGTGACGCACAGTTTGACGCACAGTTCTCAGACACCCCAGTGCCATCGTTTTAACTTCAGCCAAGGCTGAATCCTCAGTATGATTTGTCCCATACTGCGAGGCTCCCATGCCTGTGGACGATGCATACGAGGCTTGGAGGCAAGCGCCAGCCGAGCAAAAAAAGCGAAGCTGGAAGATCTTCATCGTGCGATCAAGGATTACTCCGTACGACTGCTGGTGAAATTCAAGGGTGACTTTGTTCCCGACCTAGCGGACGACGTTGCGGGCGACGTGCTTACGAGGCTCGACGATTTCAAAGGAAGGGCCAAGTTCAGGACGTGGGTTCGGGACAATAATTTTCAACCATTGGCGGGATCATATAGGGGAAACGACCTTCAGGCGCGAGCACTTCGTGGAGCATCCAGGAAGTATTGAACGCGAGGAAAATGGAGGGGCGGACGATTTGCTTGAAAGACAGATCGGTGACCCGGAGGCGTATGGAGACGGAAGCTCCACGCTTCCCTCAGAGTGTCCGAGCTTGAGGGTCGGATTCCAGAACGAGACAGACGGCTATTTGAGGGCCATTTCAGAGAGGGGAGAACTCAGCGCGAGATGGCTGATGAGCTGGGATTAGAACTCGACGCGGTGGAGAGCAGAATCCGGCGGTTGCGGGAAGACTTAGGGGACGACCTCATACGCACCCAACGACCTCCTCTGCAAAGGTTATGAGGAGGGCCTCCCGACAGCGCGATTCCGAGTTATGCTGCAATAGAGAATGGCCACAGAAATGAAACCTAGCTAAAAAAGAATAACTTGACGCTGTGGAGAGCAGAGTCAGGCGACTCCGGGAGGATTTCCAGGACTACCTCAAAAAAATTTGATTTTCCCGTGACGGATATTGTCCCTTTCGGAAGACTAATAAAATATGGACTAATTGTACTCTTTGAGGTGATTTATTACGCGATCTGGAGGGTCTTTCCGACATGGTCCGAGAACTTTGAGCTACGGAGGGGTTTTGAGAGGAAATGTCCGGGTGGCGCTAATCCCGGTGCTCAAGGGATTAGGATTAGCACTCCAAACGATACTAACTGGAAAGTAGCTTGTTGGGCGTACAAGGCCATAGCACCTGTCGGTGGCTTCGTTACTACGAATCCTGGTAAGTGTACGAGTCGTACCTTAATTAATTATAAGAGCGTCTAACAAAACCTGATTCTACGGCCCCGCAAAGCTGGTTAGGTCCTCGAAATCCAAAGCCCTAGCTTAGCTACGGAGGCTGGACCATGCAACCTCCGGAGGTCAATTCGCAAACGTGAAAAATCCTGAACCGCACAACGGGCCAGGAAGGCATCGTCGAAAAGCGCGACCCTATTTGTGCGTCTGACTGATGGACGGCCTCGTCCAGCAGACCAGCGAAGCGAAGCACATAGCTCAGAGAGTAGTGGGCGTCGGCGCTATCGGGACGCCGGCGGACGAGATCTTCGGCTTCTTGAAGACTCTTTGCCAGGTCTCCCCGCTCGACATGAACTGCGGCAAGGTTGGCGCCGGCAGCGATGTAGTCGGGATCCAGAGCCAAAGCGTGCGCAGCCGCAGCGTCGTACCGTTGCATCATGACGTTCCCGCCGCCGGCGTAGCGTCCTTCGACATAGTACCTTCGAGCAAGCATGAGCCATGACGGAGCGAAAGTGGAATCGAGTCCAACCGACTTTTCCAACATGGCGATGGCTTGCTTGTTCCGGGAGGTATCCAGGGGGATGGCGACGGCGCGGAGATACAAGTCGTAGGCCTCTTCGTTCGTGGGATGCGTGCCGCCATCAACTGTAAATGCCGACGCCCCCAGGGCCGCTGCGAGCGTTCCTTGAGTCCGGGCGACCAGTTTTTCGCGCAGCTCGATCATGCCCCGGGACGGAACGGTGAGAGTATCGCGCCACAAGACGTCGCCGGTTTTCACATCGATGGCTTCTAGCGCGAGTTCCAGGTCATCGCCTTCCTTGACGAAGTGCCCGGTGACGATGGAAGCGGCGTTCAGCTCATTTCCCGCTTTTTGCGGGTCGAGAACAGGCTGGGTGAGTTTGCTCGTCGCGGCAAAGGACTGGACTGACAGGGAGCGCGCATAGCTCAAGGAGGTCGCAATTTCATCGGGGACCGCCTGGCTGAGAAAGTCGAGGCTGTGGTCGGAACCGACATTCTGAAACGGCAGAACGGCCACACTCTTCAACGAGGGACCTGACGGCGATGATCGCCTGTGCAGGTACAGTGTCGCCACAAAGGCGAGAACCGTAAGGCTGGCGAGCGCGACCCACAGGGGACGGCGGGCGCGCGCCTCCGCACGCCGGCGTTCGGCAAGTTGCGCTCGTTCCCGCGCCTGTTCGAGTCGATGTCGTTCTATGCGCCGTTCTTCCAGACTCCGCAGGCGCCGCGCCAGTTCCGCCGCGCTCGGGAGGCGGCGCGCCGGGTCCCCGCAGACGGAAGCGGCGATGTCTTCCCGGATTAAAGGATCCCCGACCTCGTCTTCCCAACCTACCGAGAGGGGCTTGCGAAAATCGCCGGTCACCGCTTGATAGAGGATGACACCTAGGGCGTAGACATCCGCCAGCGCCGTGGGAGACTTCCCGGTGAGGACCTCAGGCGCAAGATACATCAGCGTTCCCGTGAGGGACGGGCTCTGGAGGACACCGGTCTGCGTGAGCCCAAGGCTCGTGATGCCAAACGCCTTGAGCCGGGACGGCTCCAGCAAAGACGCGCTCCCGAAGTCGGCGAGCTTGATCTGCCCTCCGGCGTCCGCGCCCGGCGTGACAAGCACATTGGCGGGCTTCAAATCCTTGTGCAGCACCCCTGCCCCATGAGCGACCGCGACCGTCTCCGCAATCCCGACAACCATCCGCACCCGGTTCTCCAGGGGCATGCCGGCCAGCCCGCCCTGACTGTCGGCCCACTCCGCAAGATTTGGTCCCGCGTATTCGCTTTCCAGGAAGTACGGTTGGGTATCGAAATTCCACTCGAAGATGCGGACAAAGTCCGGACGCTCGCCGAGAGATTCGCGCAGGAATCTGGAAACCGCCACTTCGCGTTTCAGGGCTTTCAGACAGGCGACGCTGGAGACGAACTTGAACACGCGAAGCTCGCGGGTCTTGGGGTGCTCCGCAAGCCAAACTTCGCTTTTGGATGAATCGTCGAGCGGCCGGGCGAGGCGCCAGTGCTCGCGACCGGGAACCGGCTGTCCCGCCTTGAAGCTCAATCTTTCCGCCGGCAAGGGCGATGGCCGGCTCGTCTGGCTCTGCGCCGCTCCCGCCAGGCGGTAGCCCACGCGCGGGACTGTCACGATAACAGTGGAATCATCGTACCCCAAGGCCTTGCGCAGCTTGTAGACAGCGGTAGCCAGGGAGCCGTCCACGACGCTCAGACCGGGCCAGACAGCATCGAGCAACTGATCCTTGGTGATCACCTCCTCCGCGTGCCGCAGGAGGTGAACCAGCACCTCAAGAGGCTTCAGTTCAAGCTCGACGGGGCGTCCGCTGACCCTCAGTTCGAGCCGCGATTCGTCGAATTCCCTCCCCGCGAAAGTCCAGACGCGCCCGGCAGCCTCCGCCAGTCCCGCCGCTGAGCCGTTGAGAACCATGGGCTTAAATTTCTTAAGAAATTCTTGAGAGTTCCGTCAGGACGCACAGGCGGGGAATTGTGCACTATCACCCCGGCGGTGCTCAACCGGCAAACATTCTGTCACAGACACTCGCCAGATGGAAGGGCTTCCCGCTTTCGGAGCTTTCGGAAGGGGCCGCCGTGATGTCCAGTCACACGCAGTTCGTGCCCGACAGGTGCAGGGTCACGATCCGAAACTGGGGAAAAATTGATACCAGAGGGAGATCCCGCGCATGGCCTAAGTTTCTTGAGAAATTCTTGAGAGTTCCGTCAAGACCACAGGCAGGGAATCGTGCAGACTGTCGCCCCAAGGCAGCTCGTTATTGGAAACATTCTGCCCCGTGATCCTAAGCTGGCAGCACCAAGTTGCAAACAGCTCACTGAGTAAGAGCGACAAAGGAGGTAGCATTATGAAGCGCAAAGCGTGGAAAAGAAACTTTGTCTTGTGCGTTATCTGTATCGCGACGGCGACTGCCTCGTCTGCGACGACGACCTTCAAGTTTGTGAGCTTCAACGCGACCGACGGTGGTAACCCGTATCTTGAGTCTCTCGTCCAAGGAATCGACGGGAACCTCTACGGAACAACCGTATTTTACGGAGCTCACGGCACCAGCTACGGCACTGTTTTCAAAATTAGCCCGACGGGCACGCTGACCTCACTTTACACCTTCTGCTCCAAAACCGGCTGCACTGACGGCTACCAAGCTTTTGCGGGGCTGTTTCTGGCCACCAACGGGAACCTTTACGGGACCACCTCGACCGGCGGGGCGCACGGCTCCGGCACGGTCTTCAAAATTGCCCCGGCAGGTACGCTGAGCACGCTTTACAGCTTTTGCTCTCAAACCGGCTGCGCTGACGGCGTCTTACCCCTCGCAGGGCTGGTTCAGGGCACGGACGGGAAGTTCTACGGGACCACCCACTCGGGCGGGGCCCATGGCAACTATGGGACGGTCTTCAAAATCATCCCGACGGGCACGCCCACGCTGACCACGCTTTACAGCTTTTGCTCTCAAACCGGCTGCACTGATGGCACCCAACCTTACGCAGGGCTGATTCAGGCCTCGGACGGGAACTTCTACGGGACAACGTTAGGTGGCGGGACGAACCACAATGGGACGGTCTTTAAAATCACGCCGACGGGTACCCTGACCACATTGCACAGGTTCGTCCATACGGATGGCTTCGCCCCTTCCGCAGGGCTGGTGCAAGCCACTGATGGGAACTTCTACGGGACTACTTCGGAGGGCGGCGCCAACGGCCACGGCACGGTCTTCAAAATCACCCCGGGAGGAACAAATACGCTGGCGACGCTTCACAACTTTTCCGGCCCTGACGGCAGCGGGGTAAACGGGGTTATCGGAGGGCTGGTGCAAGACACCAATGGGAACTTCTATGGGACAACGGCATACGGCGGGGCCAGCAACGTTTGCACCGGCGGCTGTGGCACGGTCTTTAGCCTTTCTGTCGGGCTTGGCTCCTTTGTGAAAACGCTGCCCAGTTCTGGCAAGGTAGCGGCGACTGTCTACATTCTGGGAACGAATTTAACGAGCGCAAGCAATGTCAGCTTTAACGGCTCTGCGGCAACTTTCACCGTTGTCTCAGCTAGCGAAATCAAGACCACTGTGCCCAGTGGCGCCACCACAGGCTTTGTGACTGTGACCACTTCTGGTGGCACACTCAAGAGCAACAAGGTATTCCGCGTGCTCCCATAGGTTACGAGTTTCAATTCAACCAGCGGCCCTGTGTTCAACATTTCGACCAAAGGCACGGCGACGGGGCAAACCTACGCTATTCGATCATGCTGAATGACGGAAGCTCCATCGGATTGCAATTCGGCTTGAGGTAAGTGAATCTACCGGCGAAGGGCAGACAATCTGCCCATTGCCTGTTTTTCCGAATGGTGACTGACGCCAAAGTTCTCCAAAACGGAGGGCATATTGATCATGGCAGCTTCACTGATCCCCAACGATCTGTGGGACCTGATCAAATCTCTGTTACCACCGCCAATACCGAAGCCGAGAGGTGGCAGACCGAGGCTGTCGGATCGAGCCTGCTGCTGTGGAATCGTGTTTGTTCTTCGTAGCGGCATTCCTTGGGAGATGTTGCCGCAAGAGATGGGTTGCGGTTCGGGCATGAGCTGCTGGAGGCGGCTGCGCGATTGGCAGCAAGCAGGAGTCTGGGACCTGATCCACTTCACGCTGTTAGACTGGCTCTCTCGCGGTGGTCAAATCAACTGGTCGCGGGCTGTGGTCGATAGTTGTTCGGTACGGGCAGTTTTTGGGGGCCCCAAACAGGCCCTAATCCCACAGATCGAGCCAAGTTGGGCAAACGCCACCTAGTCTGCGACGGCCGCGGCATCCCACTGGTCGTCCAACTCACAGGCGCCAACTATAATGATTCGCAGCAAGCACTCGTGCTGATTGACGCCATCCCACCACTGCAGGAAGGGCGAGGACGCCCGCGCCATCGGCCTGATTCCGTAATAGGTGACCGGGGTTATGACGCCGAGCGAATCCGTCAATTCCTTCGCGTCCGCCACATAGTACCCTTGCTTGCTAAACGTAACACCGAGCACGGCAGCGGTCTGGGCAGATACCGGTGGGTGATCGAACGGACCTTTGCATGGCTCAATCAGTTCCGTCGGCTGCGCGTTCGCTACGAAAAGCGAGCAGACATCCACAAGGCATTCTTATCGCTTGCATGTGGTCTCATCTGCTGGAACTTCCTGAGAGCAGATTTGATGAAGTCGTAGAGCGTTCACCGCGATACATCGTGAAAAGACCGATTATGAAAGCAAGGTGCCCCAGCACCAACGTGGAGCCTACTCACAAGATTGCTGAATCATCACTTCTGAAGTTGGCAGCTTAAAGTTGAGGGCCGCTCTGTCCTTTCAGTGACCCGCGAAATTGAATGCGAAGCCTTCTTCACACGACCAGGTTTTGTTAGAGACTCTAAGGGATAATCTCACACCAAAACAGGGGCGCACTCAGCGCCCCTCAGGAGACAAGATGACAAACTTCGAAAATGCATGTGAGCTGTATTGGGCATTGGACAGCTTGCTCAACCTAATCCAGAGCGGAAAGATCAAGACTCCATCCCTGAAAGAATTGCTTGGTAACAGATCGATGGCGTCCCTGCCGGTGGATGAACATGGAAATTCCGTGTGGCCTGACATGTGGAATAACCTGACTCCCGCGCAATGGGAGGACATGAAAATCATAATGGCGATAGCAAAGGCAGAGGCCGTGTGGGCGGCATTTCGAGGAACCTACGAGAGGGGAGAAACGCAGTGAGCAAAATGTTTCAATGCCCCAAAGGCCACTGGATACGGGAGGACACGAAGCGGTCGGCGAAGCAATCAGCGGAGCCTCCTTAGCGCCGAGAAAACAAAACTCCAATTATTGTGTTACAATAATTATAATCGAATAAGTGAGCTAAGAACTGGTAATTCCCGGGTAACAATCTGTCGATGTGAGACGTGGGTGCCCGAACACTCGAGTCAATTCTCTTGGCTCCATTAGCTATCTTCATATGCGCGAGTTTACTCAGTCGCGAAACGAATTTAAGGATTGGCCCGAGAGCAAGCGCAGGGCATTCCTAAAGCAAATTACTTGGATTATCAAATCTGCTGTATGACTTTTGCTGCGGTGGCTAAGGCAACTCTGTTTGCGCACAGGGTAAGGGTGAGGTGTGCCTAAGATCTTCAGACTCTAATCCCCCAATCAAGGTTGGAGATTAGGTTTTTAGCAAAATGAGACCCCCGCCTCGCCTCTCTGTGGTTTCGCTGTAGCTACCGTCGAACGGCTGTTGAAATCATTATCTGATTCACAATCCGAAGGACTTCTCTGCATCGGCATTGGGAGCGATAACGCCGGATAACAGAAGTCAGGCCCGCAAACCCTTCCAACGGAATGCAAAGAAAAGCCGCCCAGACAGCGGGCGGCTCTCTCGGTTTGCTTAGCGTTCGTCGTAATCCGGCAACCGCAGGAAGCCCTGATTCACGTTGTTCGGAGTCCGAGTACCACCCCGAAATCGCGGCTAGAGC
>Ga0306925_10005486_pt1 | contig 11636 bp, 9 predicted proteins | sample flu12Cox44000176_FD_203755 | JGI IMG/M metagenome (GOLD analysis project Ga0306925, IMG submission 203755) | Lab enrichment of tropical soil microbial communities from Luquillo Experimental Forest, Puerto Rico - flux8day.12C.oxic.44.000.176 (v2)... | ecosystem: Environmental > Terrestrial > Soil...
CCCGTCTCTTCTTGGGAGTCGCTGAATCCAGCTTTTTCCCCGGCATGATCGTCTACTTGACGCACTGGTTTTGTGGGCGTGATCGTAGCCGGTCCATCGCTTGCTTATACACAGCCAATCCCGCCGCCACTCTAATCGGCGCGCCCTTGGCCGGCTGGCTGCTCAGGGTACATTGGCTCTCGTTGGCTGGATGGCGGTGGCTCTTTATTCTGGAGGGCCTGCCTGCCATCGTCGTGGGCATCATCACCATTTTCTATATGACCGACCGGCCTGAGCAGGCGCGCTGGCTGCCTGATGACGAGCGAAACTGGCTCGTCAACGAATTGCGGTCCGAGCTCGAAGCAAAAAAGAAGCTTCGAAATTACACAGTCATGGAAGCGTTCTGCGACCGGCGAATTCTGACACTGACTACCGCCTTCTTTCTCGCGCTTACTGGAGCTCTCGGAACTGTCTACTGGATACCGACCTTCGTGAAGCGGCTCTCCGGAGCTCCTAACGAGACGGTGACATCGCTGTTGATGCTGCCAGCCTTACTGGGCTTTACGGGGCTACTGGTCAATGGCTGGCACTCCGACAGAACTGGTGAGCGACATTGGCACGCTGCTATGCCTCTCCTGGGTGCGGGCTTGATGTTTGCCCTTGTGACCCTCACGCGCCACGAGGCGCCGTTGGCAATTCTGTTTTTGCTTCTAGGGAGTGGCTTTTTATTTGCTTACTATCCAGCTTTCTGGGCGATACCGGCGATGATGCTGGGCGAGACAGCGGCAGCCGCCACCTTCGCACTGATGAATTCAATTGGACAGCTCGGAGGGCTCGCTGGAAACTACACGATTGGTTTGCTGAATGATCGAACGCACTCGCTGGCGGCCAGCTTCGGGCTCATCGCGCTCGTCTATCTCGTTGCGGGAGGGCTGATTCTTAGCCTGAAAACCCGCGCCGCACTTGGTGCAACGCAGAGTCCAGCCTTTTTCAAATAGGAAAGGTTCGTGCGACGCTCGAACGTGCTCCATACGAGTCGCGCCTACAAACTTTCTACGCCGGTTCGCCCAGTTCACAGTGCCAGAAGACGTCAGGAGGCTTTGGGGCGGACGATATCGGCAACACGGATGAGGCCCTCGGTCAGAATCTGAGCCCGCAGCCCCCCGCGATGAATCAGGCCGCTCATAACGCCGTGCTGCGTGAGATCCTCCAAATGCTTGCACGGCTCGCAGAGGCGCGTGCCGCGCATCAGCACAACGCCGACGTAAAATTCGCGATCGACGAGATGATTCAGTGGGACACGGCACATGCCGCCGGCGTTGGACCATACGATTCGTCGATGCTTGGCCAAAGACCACGAAGAGCGCTGGCAGACCGCGCGGGACCTGGCGAGCGAATTGAAGTGGATTGCCAAGGGCGGCTTGCAAGCCGCGGACAGAGCTGGAGCATTAGAACGCTCGGCCTCGTGGGGATGGCTGCGCGCTGGATGGGTGGTTTCTGCACTGTTGCTGACCGTCCTGGTCGCGGGCGTTCTATGGCGGTCCAGGAGCAGGCAAGAGCCGTCAGCGATGTATTTCAACAGCCCGGTGCGGTTCGCGGCGACGGACGTGGCGCTTTCGCGAGATGGAAAAATGATCGCGATGGTAGCCTACGAGGAGCGCGCGAACAAATACATGATCTGGACGCAACCGGTCGGAGCCCAAAGCGCAACAGTCGTCGTGGGAACGGAAAATGCGATGCACCCATTCTGGTCGCCGGACGGCCGGTCCCTTGGTTTCTTTGCAGACGGAAAGTTGAAGAGGGTTGACGTCTTTTCGAGAAGGAGTGCGCAGATTTTATGCGATGCGCCCAATGCGCGTGGAGGAACCTGGAACTGGGACGGAGTGATCCTGTATTCGCCGGACGGATATGGCGGATTGTACCGCGTGCCAGCCGCAGGCGGAGCGGCAACGGGAGTGACTAAGGTGGAGTCGTCGGAATTCAGTCATCGCTGGCCCATATTTCTGCCGGACGGGCGGCATTTTCTTTATCTGGGAGCAAACTTCTCGGGACACTTCGAAAAGAATCTCATCTATGTCGGTGCACTAGACTCGAGCGAGAGGCATCCTGTCGTTAACGCGAGTTCGAATATGGCGTATGCCGATCCTGGTTACCTTTTTTATATGCGGGACAATACGCTGGTGGCGCAGCGTTTTGACCTCGGAAGATTCGAATTGAAGGGCGAGCCACGGACCGTGAGTGACGACGTGCAATACACCCAATTAATTGACCTTGCGTTGTTCGATGCTGCCGGGAAGACGGTCGTGGCGCAAACGGGGAAAGGTCCGGCCAAATCTCAACTGATGTGGGTTGACCGTAGCGGGCATGCTGGAGAGAGCTTCGGCCCGGCCAATCCCCTCGCGAATCCGAACCTGTCGCCCGATGGCAGACGGGTAGCCTTCGATGAGATCGACCAGGATGGGCATGTAAGCCTTTGGATCGGTGATCTCTCGAAGGGATCGACGATGCGGTTCACATTCAGCCAGGCGGCGGATCAGCTGCCGGTTTGGAGTCCCGATGGCAAGTGGGTCGTGTACGGTTCGAATCGCGAGAATCATTTCATCCTTTATCAAAAGAACTCGGACGGGTCCGGAACCGAACATCAGGTTGCTGACTTGGGAAGCGAACAGCAAGGGTTTTGGGATTGGTCGCGCGATGGAAAGTATCTCCTGGTGATGAAGAATACCGAACTGTGGTCCTTGACGTCACAGGAATGGAAATCTAAACCCCTGTTGCGGGTGAAGGGGACGATCCGGAACGCGCAGTTTTCGCCCGATGGAAAATGGATAGCGTACACGTCGAACGAAACCGGAAGTTGGGAGGTGTACGTTTCGCCCTTTCCGAACACAAGCAGCAAGTGGCAAGTGTCGAGAGAAGGCGGAAAGGAACCGCGGTGGAGGCGGGACGGTAAGGAACTGTTCTATCTATCCAGGGAAGGCAAGATGATGGTCGTAGGGGTGAAAACGAGCGTTGCGTTCGAGGCAGGCCCGGCGGTCGCGCTGTTTCAAACTTATGCAAGACAGTCCACGGGCGTGATGGATGCATTTTCATATGATGTGGACGCCGATGGTCACAAATTTTTGATCAATACAAGAGTGAACGAACCTAGTGCCCCGCCACTGCCGATCATCCTGAATTGGGCGTCGGAAATGGCAGAGTAGCAGGCTGTGGGGTGTCCCGGCTGCGCGGCTTTGACCGTATCATCTGATTTGGCGCGATCGCTGTATAAGTCCATCTGGGAAGTCCGCTTCTGAGAATCGATCGCAGCTACTCGCGGGTGACGGGCAATCCGTCAGTTGAGAAGGTGAGACTCGCAAAGCGAGATCTAACTTCAGTATCGCCGATCCGGTCCAGAAACTCCAAGACGCAATCGGGGCCGCAATCCACTGGTCCGGTTAGCGCTCGACGTCCCCAGCGCGCTTCACCGGGCTATTGGCGAGGAGGTTTTTGTTTGGCCGCCTTAGGTGTTAGCTCGGCGATTGTCCCTCCTGAAAATTCCGTACAGCCTATGGCGGAGTCATATCCCTAACGAATCGAAGACTCAACCAGCTTGTGGCTCGCCTGAGTCTCGCGAGCGAAATTTGCCGATGTATGCGTGCAAGAGAGAGCGTTCGGGCGCAAAGTTCAAAGGCCCAAGAAGATGCAGCTTGCGCCTGTGCTTGTGCTTGGCTGGATTGAGGATTCGGCACTTCGATCTTATAGCCGAGGCTTCGGAGTTGTCGGATCATTCTTGCGGTGCGCCTTTGCTTAGATTGCTTGGTGACGGCAAAAAGTGAAGCGCGGGCGATTTGTTCTGCTGCCGATCAGTGATCTGACTCGGGGCCACGCAACCAACTCTTATCCGCGTGCTTGGAAGCAATACTTGGCAGAGCTATTGAAAGAGGTTCAGCACTATCACAGCGTAAGTGAATCCGTGGCTATTCGAGATGGCCGCGAGCAGGAACGAACATATTATGTACGCGTGCGAACTCAGGCGGCAGAAGACTGAGCATTCGACTCAAGGGAGAGACGCACGATGCTGAGGTTTCTGGTATGCATGCGTGCGCTGCGGCTCAACAAGGTGGTGGAGACGAAAGCAGCTATATTGTTGATTCCACAATCGGTCGGAGTTTTGGCGAAAGTCAGGTGCCTGCAGTTAGTGATTATTTTTCGAGCAGTCGTTGATCCTGGCTAACACTTTGACTAAAGCGGCCGGCTCGAGACCGATTCGCCCGATCGGATCCTCTGCTTGTGGTACCCCGTCAATCGGTCAATCGGCAAGGTTGATTCGTTGCAAGAGTTGCTTATAGGCAGGGTGAGCACGCGCACTCTCGAGCAACGGGTCGACTTTTATCCAAGTAACCCAGACCTCTCTCTGGTCAGCCGATTTTTCCATCCACTCCCAAACTTTGTCGGCGTGCCCCAGGCGTGCTTGTGCAAGGGCCATGTCGTAAGAAGCGCGATGACCCGACCGAGTAAGATGAAGCTGAATCCATTTCGTCCAATAGCCCTTCCAACCATCCCTTGTGTAAACTTTCCACAGGGAATCGATTTCTGCTTGTGGAATTCCTTCGTCGGCCATAAGCGAAGAGTCCAGCTCGACTGCTTCTCTTTGTTTTCCCTGTAGCTCGTAAATCCACGCGATCCAATTCAGGACCACATCTTTGCTATGCGGCTCCAATTCCTCCGACCTGCGCAAATGTTCCAAGGCCTCATCGTATCTCCGCGCTACGTAAAGACTGTGGCCTACCTCTCGATTCATGAAAAACGAGAGCGGGTCAAGCTGCTGGGCTCGTTTCGCTTCGACGACAGCTTCGGAAAGTCGCCCCTCAGACAGCAACCACATCATGTACCGGTTATGTGCCAAAGAATAGTTAGGATTCAGCTCCAAAGCACGCTTGAACTCATTTTCTCCTTCGCGCCAATTCCAATCGTACAGACATAACAGTGCGCCAAGAGCGGTGTGGGCCTCGGCCAGCCGGTCGTCAAGTTCGAGCGCGCGCTTCGCAGCTACCTTTGCCTCCAGCATCGCATCCACGGGTGGCCTGCTATTAAACCAATTCAGCGCAGGCAGTGCTTCTGCCAATCCAGCATAAGCAGGGGCAAACTCTGGATCCACTACCAGCGCCTTTCGGAAGTACTCCGCGCTCTTTCTGGCAGCTTCGGCTTCACGCTTATCAAAGAAGTACAGCCCACGGAGATAGGCTTCGTAGGCATCCGTAGGAACTGGCTTGCGGGCCACTGCCGTTTGTCGTGGCTGAGAGTCCAGCTTTCCATGAACGCGCTCAGCAACTTCACGCGCCACCTGATCCTGAATGGATAGAACATCATCCGCAGGACCTTCGAAGCTCTCCGCCCAAAGATGGCGATCAGTTGGCGCGTGAATGAGTTGGGCAGTGATACGGACCTTGTCGCCGGAACGGACCACCGAGCCTTCTACGACGGCATCGACGCCCAAAGCTTGCGCAATTTGCGGAAGTGGCTTACGAACTCCCCTATATTGCATCGCGGACGTTCTGGAAATCACTTTGACATCGGGGATTTGCGCAAGATCGGTAATTAGGGCGTCGGTCATGCCATCCACGAAGTATTCTTGGGTCGGGTCTCCGGAGAGGTTCTCGAGTGGCAGAACGGCGAGGGAGCGTATGGGCGGCACGGCATGGGTGAAAATTCGGTTGCGGATTTCTGCGGCGTTAAACACGAAGGCCCCCGCGACAAGCGCGCACGCTCCTAGGAGAAGGCGGCCCCATTCGCGCCACGCCCGAAGCCTCTGAGTGTTTTTTGGCAAAGCGGCTGGGGGAGGCATGGCCGCTGGCTCCAGAACTCGCTCGACAAGGGCAATAAATCTGTAACCCTTGCCGACCGCAGTTTCCACAAAGCGCGGATGCTCGGCATCGTCGTTCAGCGCCGAACGAATTTTGCGAACGGCGTTATTTATGCCGTTCTCTGAATCGAAGAAGAATTCTTTGCCCCAGATCTTGTCGATGATTTCTTCGCGTGCGATCAGGCGGCCTTGCCTTTCAGCGAGCAGGATGAGCAGCTCCATTGGCTTGCGCTCCAGGCGAATGCGGTGGCCTGCACGAACCAGCGTAAACCCATCTGGATCCAGCTCGTATTCACGGAAACGGAGTTTTGCAGAGGTCATGGGAGCTTCCCGCAGGAGGACGCGAACGAGTATATCCTCGTCCCGATCAACGGGAAACACGTCGATAAGCTTAATCTGATCATGCAGTTAAACCGATAGATAGAAGTGACAAAGTCCCAAGGTGTTCGCGATTGACATGTACGGGCGAAGATTCAAAGCTCCTGAGCCATCGCAGAGCCAAAGCCCCATAGCTTGCGAGATGCGACAAGGAGGCCAAAGTTGAAACCCTTTCGATTCGCCGTGACACTTGCATTCGCACTTCTAGTGGCTGTTCGCCTAAACGCACAAAACGTCGTCGTGCAGTGGGACGCGATCGCCACCACAACCATCATCACTAATGCCAAGGAAGCTTCCGTTGCTTCAGGGATCTGGTTGGCCTATGTTCATCTGGCCGTCTTTGACGCGGTTAACGCCACCGACCACGGCTTTCGGCCTTACGCATTCACGACAGACCCTCCCGTTGGGGCTTCCCAAGACGCAGCCGCCGTGGCGGCCGCCCATCGAATTCTGGTGCATTACTTTCCGACGCAGCAGACCAGCTTGGACGGGCAATTTATGGCTTCGCTCGCAGCAATTTCCGATGCAGCAACCAATATTGCAGCCGGTGTAGCCGTGGGCGAGGCATCCGCCCGAGCATTAATCACAGCACGGGCCAGCGACGGCTTATTGGCCAATCTCCCCTACACGCCTCCTGTCGGCCCGGGTTTTTGGCAACCGACGCCGCCAGCATTTGCGTCCCCGCTGACACCGTGGCTGGGTCAGATGGTGCCATTCACCATGACGAGACCGACGCAGTTCTTTCCCGAAGAGGGTCCGACGCCCCTCAACAGTGAGGAATGGATCGACGATTACAATGAGACAAGAACACTCGGCGCACTCGATAGCACTGTGCGGACTGCGGAACAAACCGAGATTGGCTTGTTCTGGACAGAACATACCGGACAACAATATGCACGGGCGTTTCGCAACCTAGCCACTCAGAAGGGACTGGGCACCTCCGACACGGCCCGATTGATGGCTATGTTGTGGACCGGATATGCAGACGCCGGTATCGGTTGCTGGAACGCAAAATTCTTCTTCAGCTTTTGGCGGCCGGTGACAGCCATCCCTGCTGGCGGTGGCAATCCCGAGCTCATGGCGGACCCAAACTGGGCGCCATTGGCGTCCACCCCTGCTCATCCGGAGTACCCCGCTGCTCATGGCTGTGTGACTGGCGCAGTCTCGACCATTCTAAAGGGTTACTTCGGAACACCTGATTTCCAATTTTCCGTGGATAGCCTAGTAACGCACACAACGCACAACTTCGATAGCACGCGCGACCTTATGGACGAAGTCGAGCACGCGCGGATTTACGCTGGCTTCCACTATCATCATTCTGTAATTCAGGGAAAAGTGCTAGGAAGGAAAGTGGCGCATCAACTGCTGGAGAGATTTTTCACCCCTCTCGAATGATCCCATGTGCCGAGGCGCTGGCTGGTCCATAAGATTCTGGATGCCCGACGATCCGTCTTCAGCGAGTGCCGGGAGCACGACCACCAGTTGCCCTCCGCGGCGCAATTCCCGCGCTCGCAGTGAGAGAAAGGCTTCCCAGTCTTTCGCCGCTTGGCGCTCGAACTCCTCGCGTACTGCGCCGGTGCTGCGGGCCGCGATAAAGTGGCCGGGAATCATTTTGGGGATTCTGCTTAGCCACACAGCCGCGTACGAACTCCATCCCAGATGGACAGAGGCGGGTGGGAGCACGCTCTGGTAGAAGGACCTTCCAACCGCCGCTGGGAATAGGTTCGGGTCGTTCAATACGTACGTGTCCGGGTCACCGTCCAGGACGCCGAATAGCGTGTTGAAGTCGTTTGATGGTTGGTCCACGTGGAAGACGAAAATCGGGCGAGTTGAACCGACCCGTTGCCGCAGACCTTTGATTGCGGTCTGCATAGGGATCAGCGAGTTCTTCCCTTGCGACGATCCGTAATCGACGACGATTATCGGTTGATCCCCAGTGTCGAGCTCGATGGAACGAACTGCTTTTTCCAAGTGTGGCAGCGCCAGAATTGCGCCGCCTGCAGGCACCATCGCGTGCCTGTTGTAGGCACCCTTGCCTTCCATGACGCCGTGGGGAATAGCTTGCACATTTGGGGTCATCGTGTCCTCCATTGCTCGGTTGACGAAGATTCAAACCGGCAGAGCTTCGATAAGGTTAAGTTCGGCTCCGGTGGGTGTGACTTTGTTCAAAGCGAAGCCAGCACCGCGTAAAAGCGTGCGATATTCTTCGATGGTTCGTTCTTTACCGCCTGCTAGTACCATCATGACCAAATCCGCGGACTTGCCACGCGATGGCGCATTTTCCTCCGGCAAATCCCCTTCCATCAGCAGCAGGGCTCCGTTGTTCGGGGTCGCTTCCCTGCGGTTGACCAAAATCCCATAAGCATCCTCGTTGTTCCAATCGTGGATCACGCTTTTCATCATATACGCACGACAGCCCTGCGGAACTTCGCGCAAGAAATCACAGTCAGCAAACGAGGCACGTGCTGCTAATCCTCCGCCAAGGAAGCCACGCTCGCGTGCCCAGTCCAGGACGTGTGGCAGGTCCGCCAGAACACCGCGTTGATTCGGATGAACTTTGAGAATCTCGCTAAGGAGGATGCCATTACCGCCGCCCACACCATATTGAATCCCTCCGGTTAAGTGAACTCTTGAAAATTCACGTTCCGAGTGGTTCGATGAAGCCCGGGCACAGAAGAATTCCGGCAGAGGCGGCTTTGGCAATTTCGAGCTGCTCTTTGGCAAAGTCGGCGCAAATCTTGCCAAAGACCGAGAATTGTGAACGCTGGATGCGGCTACTGCGGGATTCGACTATACGCGCGAGGGGTCATTCCAACGATACGCTTGAAAGTTTTGATGAAGGCGCCGACGCTGTTGTAGCCGACGTCAAAGCTTGTTTCCGTAACTGAGGTTCCGTTGGACAGCTTCTCGAGAGCAGCAAGCACGCGAAGATGCTTGCGCCATTGCCCAACAGTCATGCCGGTCTCCCGCTGAAAATTGCGTAGCAGCGATCGCTTGGACATGCCAGTAAACCTGGCCCACGCATTCAGGTTCCGTTCATCACGGGGCTCCTTGGATATTTCTTCAACAAATCGCCTCAGTCGTGGATCTTTCGGCATCGGAAGATGCAAGGGCTGCTCACTAGCGTTCTGTATCTCGTCGCAGAGCACAGCCAAAAGATGCTGTTGGAACTTAGGCGTAGGCGGATTTTGCTTCCACTTTGAGATGCGCAATACGATTTCGGTCAGGAGAGATGAAAGCGAAAGGATGGCCGGCTGCGCGGGCAGAGGATCGCAAAAAGCAGCCGACAGATAAATCGACCAACCGTCAACGTCTCCGCAGGAGCGCATTGAATGATGGCAGCCAGGAGGAATCCACGCACAACGGCCCGGCGGCAGCATCCAAGTTCCCGCTGTCGTCTCAACGATAGCCAGGCCGAATTGAAGGGATAGAAGCTGCCCTTTTGGATGTGAGTGTCGCTGCGTATTCCAGCAAACTCTAGACGCAGGACGCCAGAAAAGCACTTCATCCCTGGATCGCTCGACCGTGGCATGCAACCTGATCGGATCGTCGGCCATTTCGAGCTTTTCTTTGGCAATTTTAGATCAGCTGCGGCTGCGTTGTTTGCATATCATGAGGACGCGGCCATTTGACAGGCGCCAATTACGGCAGGGGAGGTATTCATGAGTGTCACCTTAGAGAACATCCCAGCAAGCGAAGGAGTTCGCAAGGTAGCGCCCGGAGAAGGCGAGCGCTTCGATGTCGCAGGCGCTCACTTAACCTGGAAGGTAAAAGGCGAAGACAGCGGCTATACCTTTTCCATCTGTGAGCAGACGCTTGGACCCGGAGAATGCGTTCCGGTCCACAGTCACTCGTCTCCGGAGGTCTTCTACGTTCTCATAGGACAAATCGATTTCTTTCGCATGGTGCATGGCAAGGAAGACTGGCTTCGCTGCGAGACTGGATCGGCGGTGATCCTGCCTCCGAACTCGCTACACGCTTTGTACAACAGGTCCTCTGAACCAGGCCGTGTGCTCGGCATATCGACGCAGTTGCATCAAGCGTTCTTCGAGGCCGTAGCAAAAGCCGATCGGAAGGAGACCTTTTCCGCTCTCCCCTTCGCTACAGCGATGGCACGCGTGGCTGAAATCGGTTTGCAACACAATATGTACTTCGCTCCTTACGACGTTAAGACCGCGGCCGAGTAGTAACGGGGCTTGGAAACGAAGACCCTATGTGCCTTCCAGCCAGGGGAGGATTCTCGCCATTGCTTGAACGAAGCCTTCTGCCCATCGCTCCGGCATCCATAGGGCTAGCACCGTATGCTCTGAGCGATTTTCATGAGATTTCGCGGGCCGTAGGCCCTAAATGACAACTGAGGGAGAGAAAGAATGGCTTTCTGGCTCCTAAGCGACACAAGATGAGGCACTTGGATTTTTTGATTTTGTTGTTGGAATCTAAGAGATCAAGGGAAGCCACCAGCCAAAGTGCGCACGCTCTTCGGCGGGGATGTGCCGGCAGCTTGGTCTGCGCGTTCCTTCAAACGGAAGGTCCGGAGCGCCGGCAGTCTGTGTGCAACACCAGTGCCCGTAAGTTGTGCATTATAAGTTGAATCGCTTGCCCCTTACCTCTCGCCCCTCCATTGTGCTGAGAGCGAAACACTGGATGGTTCACCTTCTCCGTTCTTTAAAGGCTCCTCAATGAGCGCACGAACGCCGCTAGCGCTTGACCGATCTGTTCGGGGCTATCCTCTTGAACGAAATGGATTCCCTTCACAGTTACTTCGGTCTGATTGCGCCATGTCCGGCAAAACTCACGCTGTCGGCCCGTTAATATCGCACCTGGTTCTGCATTAATTAAAAGCTTAGGAATTCGACTCTCGGCTAGCCACCGACCGCAATCCGTGGCCACTCGGACTACTTCCGGCGGCTCGCCTTCGATGGGAATTTGACGTGGCCACGTCAGCGTTGGACGACGATCTTCACCTGCATTGGCAAATGGAGAACGATATGCAGCCATCTCATTCTCGCTCAAGCCGCGCAATATCGCTCCCGGCAAGACTTTTTCAACGAACAGATTCTTCTCCAGCACCATCGTCTCGCCGTCCTTGCTGCGAAATCCCTGGAAGGTGGGTCGCACATATTCAGGCCAATCCGCCCAGGTAATGGGCTGAACAATCGCCTCCATGTACACGATACCTTGAACGCGCTCGGCGTGCTGGCGCGTCCAATCGAAGCCTAAGAGGGAACCCCAATCGTGGAGCACCATAATCACCTTGTCTCCAAGGTTCAGCTGATCCCACAACGCGAACAGATAATCCCTTTGCTCGTGGTAGGTGTAGCGGTCGGGGCCAGAGTCGGGAAGTTTCTCGGAATCGCCCATCCCGATCATGTCGCAGGCAATCAGCCGGCCCAGGCCACGACAGGCCGGCATGACGTTGCGCCACAGATAGGATGAG
>Ga0306925_10005487_pt1 | contig 11636 bp, 8 predicted proteins | sample flu12Cox44000176_FD_203755 | JGI IMG/M metagenome (GOLD analysis project Ga0306925, IMG submission 203755) | Lab enrichment of tropical soil microbial communities from Luquillo Experimental Forest, Puerto Rico - flux8day.12C.oxic.44.000.176 (v2)... | ecosystem: Environmental > Terrestrial > Soil...
CGGCGATGGCGGCGCTACTGCATTCGTGCTTGCAGCATCCGGACGCCCGGCTAGCACCGGTCGCGCCGAGCTTGGCCGCGGGACCCGTCGGGAGTCCCGTGCCTCTTTCCGCGCGGAGCGGCGCTCGGGCGGACCGGCGTCGGGGTAGCGCTGCGAGGGGAAAGCGGGACGGGGGGCGTGCGCGATCCCGGCTTAGTCGGTTCACGCGGGTGTTTCTGCAACGCAAACGGATTGGTGCGATCAGCCGGGTGTAGTGGCGGGGGCGGTGACATCGACGTCGCGGGTGGCGAGTGCCCCGGGGAGCTGCTCGCGGGAGGTGATGTCGAGCTTCTGGTAGGCGTGTGTCAGGTGCCCTTCGACTGTTCGAGTGGTGATGAACAACTGTTGGGCTATCTCGCGGTTGGCGAGGCCGGAGGCGGCGAGCAGGGCGACACGCCGCTCGCTTGTGGTTAGCGAATCAAGTCCGGTGAGGACTAGCCGGCGCGGTCGCCCGCCAGCGGCGACTAGTTCGGTGCGGGCTCGCTCTGCCAGCGCAAGCGCCCCGCACCGCTGGGCAAGGTCGAGCGCCGCTCGGAGGATCTCGCGGCTCTGTATCCGCTGTCCCACGCGCCGAAAGGCCGCGCCCAGGTCGGTCATGGCGCGCGCATACTCGGGTCGCGTGTCGGAGCCCTCAAGCACACGCACGGCGTGGTCGAGCAGCTCGATGCCGCGCGTTCCCCCCTCCACGAGGCCCGCTGCGCGCAGGGCGATCCCGAGCGTGCGTCGGCCGTTGTGCTCCTGGGCCAGCGCGACTTCCTCGGCCGCGAGCGCTCTTGCTTCGGTTCGTGCGCCGAGGGCGAGTTGCGCGAGCGCGGCGTCGGAGCGCCACGGGGCGGTGGTCGGGGTCGGGCTGTGCAGGCGGGTGAAGAGATCGCCAGCGGCGAGAAGGTCGCGGAGCGCCGCGGCCGGCTGAAGTTCGGCCAGGCGAAGCCGGCCGCGGGCCGCGAGCAGCCATCCTGCCTGCAGCATCGTCGGGAACTGCTCGGCGAGGCGGTAGCGCTGATCGGCCGCCTCGGCGGCCTCGAGCTCCCCACGCTCGGCGAGCGTCTGTAGCAGCACGGCGAGCGCGGCGGCGGCATGGACGCCGGGCGGGCGGGGGGTGGTCTCAAGCGCGACGCGCGCGTCGGCCTCGGCGTCCCGGAGGTTGCCTGCGAGGAGATGAGCCAGGGCGCGGTAGCAGGAGAGCCCAAGCACGTGGGGGAGCGACCCGAGCCGGCGGGCGTCCGCGAGGGCTTCGTCGAACCGCGGCAGCGCTTCGTCGTAGCGCTCGGCGAACGCGAGCGCGTTGCAGGCGTGGTAGAAGAACGGGGGTCGGTCGACCGCCTCGGGCAGCAGCTTGGGCGCTCCTTCGAGCGCGCGCAGCGCCAGGCGCGCGGCTGTCTCCGCGGGCTCGTTCGCCATCGTCGCTGCAATCGCCAACGTGCCGAACACGCTCGGCGGAACGTCTCGCTCTTCCTCGGCCACCCGACGGAGGTTGGCGATCCGAGGTGCGGCATCCCCCGCAGTCTCTGCGTCGAACTGTGCCGCGCCGAGCGCGGCGCCCTCGAGCGTGAGGGCCGCGCGCCGGTCGGCGCTGCCGAGGCGGGCGTGTGTCCGTTCGAACACTAGAAGCGCCTCGCGGTTGCGGCCGTCGAGCTGGAGCATGCGTCCCAGCGCAAGCGTGATCGACACCTGAGCGGCCGGGGCGGCTGCGGTATCGAGCGCCGCCTCGAGATGAGCCGCCGCCTGCCCATCTCCCGCGTAGGACTCGGCGAAGCCAAGCTCGATGAGAACGTCGGGGAGCACTCGCTCGGACGGCGGCTCGGCTAGAGCCCGCCGCAGATACGCGACGGCCGAGTCCGGAGCGCCGTTCGCGTCCGCGAGGTTGGCAGCTTCCCGCAGTGAACCGACGACCCAGTCGTCCTCGGCCGCGTCGGTCGCCAGCAGGTGAGCCGCGATCAGGAGTGCAGACGCACCTTCGCGCGCGAGGCGACGCGCCGCGGCCGCGTGCAGGCGTGCCCGGGCGCCGGGGGAGAGATCTCCCTCCACGGCCGTCCGGACGATCGGGTGGACGAAGCGCAGCGGGCGACCCTCCTCGAGAATTCCGGCAGCGGCGAGCTCGTCGGCTGCAGCCGCGGCAGCGCCGAGGTCGACGTCGGCAAGGCCTGCCGCGAGCCGGAGGTCGGCCTCACCGAGGACTGCTGCCGCGCGTCCCAGCTCGCGCGCGGGGACAGCGAGCCGCCCCAGCCGCTGCACGATCGACTGCGAAACCGCGCGTGGGGCGAGGCCCGCGACACTGGCGGACGCCGCTGCCGTTGGCTCGATCCTCGCGTCAACGATCGCGCGCACCAGTTCCTTGACGAGGAACGGAACTCCGCCCGTTGCGTCATGGCACGCTCTCGCGAAAGCTGGATCCACCTCGTTCCCGAGTCCCCACTGCACGAGCTCGGCGACCGCCCGCTCGCTCAACGGTGGGAGCGCAAGGAGCTCGGCCGACGGTTCGGCGGCGAGCGACGCAATCAGCGGCGAACCCTCAGGCGACTGCGCCGGCCGCGCCGCGGCGACGACGGCAATCGGCAGCTCCTCGACTCTTCGCCCGAGATAGTTCAGGAAACGCAGCGATGCCTGGTCAGACCAGTGGGCGTCATCGATGCACAGCAGCAGTGTCGAGCGTCGGCTGAGGTTTCCGCACAGCCAGTAGAGGCCATGCAGGATGGCGAATGACGGGTCCAGCAGCCCACCGGCCGCGTCATCCTGCGGCGCCGCAGCACCGAACAGAGCAGCCGCGCGGCCGGCCGCCCCGGCCAGCAGCTCGTCCCTTTCCGGCGGCGATGCGGCGAGGACCGGGGCCTCGAACAGCTGTCGGACGACGCCGTACGCGAAGTCCCGCTCGAGTTCAGCGCCGCGCGCGCTAAGCGTTTCCAAGCCGAGCTCGCGGCCCCGGCGCAGGGCCGCCAGGATCAAGCGCGTCTTGCCGATGCCCGCTGGGCCCTCGACCAGAAGAAGCGACCCCTCGCCGACGACCGCGGCACCCAGCCGCTGATCGATCCGTGCGAGAGCTGCGTCTCGCTCCAGAAGGGCTTGCGCGCCACCAACAGCGCCCACGCGCCGATCCTACGCCAACAAAAGTCCTCGGTCCACTGGTGAAAAAGCAGGTGGTCTCCCACGTCGCGAGCAACACGCGGCGGCGCGAACCTCGCCCCAGAACGAACGCGAGGTGACGCATCGTGAGCACATCCACACAACAACATCGGACTGCCGACCGGCAACAGGAGCGCGGGCATCCTCACCGCGGTCGCCCCGACATCCAAAGCGGCGACCCCGGCCCGATTGTGCCGGTGCTTTGGCAGGTTCAGGTCTCGCATTACGTCGAGAAGGTGCGTTGGGCGCTGGACTACAAGCGCGTTCCCCACATTCGCCGCTCGCTGCTTCCGGGGCTTCACGCCGTAAAGGCCAAGCGCCTGACCGGCGACACGTCGACGGCGCCTGTGCTCACCATTAACGGACGGTCTACTGGCGACTCCTCCCGAATCATCGCGCTGATCGAGGAGCGCTGGTCCCAGCCGCCGCTCTACCCGGAGGATCCGGCGCAGCGGCGTCGCGCCCTCGAGCTCGAGGAGTTCTTCGACGAGGAGCTCGGACCGCACATCCGCCGCGCCTTCTACCAGGAGCTGCTTCCACATCCGAAGCTCGTGGTACCGCTGTTCACACACGGTCGGGCGCGCGCAACGCGCGCTGTGCTGCGGACCGGATTCCCGATGCTCCGGGTGGCCATGCGACGGAGATTCGAGATCAGCGCCAATGCCGCCGCGATCAGCCGCGCAAAGATGGTCTCCGCGATGGACCGGCTCGAGCGCGAGATCTCCCCGAGTGGCTACCTCGTCGGCGGGGGCTTCACCGTCGCCGACTTAACCGCGGCGGCGCTGTTCTACCCCGTGCCGCGTCCCGCCGGGTTCCCGTACGCGATGGTTGCCGACGCCGACCTGCCCGATTCGTTCCGCGAGTTTGTCGACTCGCTCGCCCGCCGACCGGGTGGTCAGTGGATCGCGCAGATGTACCGTCAACACCGCGGTGCGTCCGCCGAACTGCCACCCGCAAAAGCGCTCATACCGCGCCCCGATCTGGGCGTTAGGCAACCCACACGATGAGCCACGCCACCCGAGTCGCCGTCGATCACACCGCCCACCGGACATAGTCATGATCCTCGTGCTGCGGTGCCACCGCGACCTGACTCCCGGCCCGGACTGAAGGCACGCGCTGGGCTCACACACCAGCGAGAAGGAACGACTCGTCGCCCGTTCACAGTGCTTCCGTAGCGATGCTCGCGGCGCCATGAACTCGCGACCCGCCGCGAGCAACGCGGGAGACCTCCTACTCGCCCCACAAGCGCGCAGGCTGCGCATTCCAAACGGATCAGTCCGTCGATGGCCTGGGTGCTAACCGAAGGTCGGCAAGCCGCAAGCACCGAAGCGGTCACGTCGGCATCGAGACCAAGACTGCCCCTTCAGGCGGTGGCTGTCGGGAAAACGGTTTTGGGCCCTGGTCTGGGGGCGGGGCCGATGAGCGTGCCGCCCGCGGGATCGCCTGGTGTGGTCGGCGTTCGCGGCGGGATCAGGCCGCTTGGGCGGCGATCCGGTGGTGGTGGAGGCGGAGGAGGTTGTGGGTCGCGGTGATCAGCCGCCATTCCGAGCGCACCGCCGATCTCCCGCGGCGGTGGAATCGATAGATCTTGCGGTTGAACTTCGTGTTCGCGAACACCGGCTCGACCATGCCCTGGCGCCGTCGGTAGAGATCCTTCCCGCGTTCACTGGTGAGCACACCACGCATGAACTCATACATACCGCCAGTCCATCCGGGTCTGACACCGTTGCGTTTGTGCGCGTCGGGTGGAATCAGCACCGGGATGCCACGCGCCGCGATCCTCTGCATCTGCTCGGTATGCCAGTACCCGGCGTCAGCCAACACCACCTCGGGAGTGTCAGTAACCCCCGCGGTGACGAGCTCGGTCTCGGCAGCGAGCAGTACCGGTTCGAGGTTCCCGAAGTCCGGATTGACAACGCAGATCTCCGCGGCGATCACCACGTGCTGCTCGTTGACCGCGACCTGCGCGTTGTAACCCTGCACGAACCCGCGGGCGGCGAGCATGTTCCGTGAGTCCGGATCGGTCAGATTGATCTCGCCCGTCGGCTCCTCGGGCGGAACCCACACCGGGAACTTGCGCCCTTGACGGCGACCATCCTTGCGCACCCCGGTCGCCTTATAGGCCCGGTAGGCGGCATTGGCCTCGATCTCGACCTGAAGGTCCTGAGCGAACCGCCGCTCAACCTCGAGCAACCGCTCGAGCCGCGAGCGCGGGATTGGTCGCGCCTCCCGCTGGCGATGCTCATCCGTCTGCCTGCGCGCCGCCTTCAACCACCCACGCTGCCCAGAACTATGGGTCACGATCACCGCCGGATCCAACGACAACGGCACCCCCGACCCCTCCGACTCGGCCCCGTCCCCGCCCACCTCGCCGTCCTGCTCGGCGCGCTCGGCGTCGAGCTGGCGCTTGGCCTCGCGCAGCGCCGCCTTGCGTCCCTCAGCGGTACGCAGCTGCTCGGGCATCTCATCGCCACGAGCATCACCGTACAGCTCGTCCTCCTCCGCGTCGATCCTCGCCGCCTCCGCCAAGATCTCCCGCGCGATCCGCTCATACCCGTGGTTGCGCTCCTGCGAAGCGTTCGCCGACATCTTCGTCCCATCGATCGCGACCACCCCGACCTTCACCAACCCCGCCTTGTGACACAGCGACAGCACCAACGGGAACAACTCGCCAAACGCCGTCTCGTGCCGGCAGCGGAACTCCGCAATCGTCGAATGATCCGGCACCAAGTTCGTGCAGATCAGCCGACAAGCAACATCCTCACGGCACGCACGCTCGATACCGCGCGACGACCGATTCCCGCGCGCATACGAGTACAGCAAAAGCGCCACCATCATCTTCGGGTCATACGCCGGCCGACCATGACCGTCAGCCCGATAGTCGGCATAGAACGCCGACAAATCCAACTCCTCAACCGACCCGAGGATGCTCCACACCAGGTGATCCTCGGGCAACCAATCCAACAGCGACGGCGGCATCAAATACGCCTGATCGCGATCGCACGCGATGAAGTTCTGGGGCATCCAAGAATTGAATTAACGACCCCGGACGGAACCCCTTTTCCCGACAGCCACCGTCTAATGCGGTCACGCCGGCGCTGCGGCTGCTTTCGTGATGAACCAGTCGGCCAGCCTATGTCGTCGTCGATGACTTCGCGCCGGCGCTGGGTGCTTGTTGCTGGTCACGACGCGCTGGTGACGATGGGATCGGGGCTGGCGCTGGGTGCTTGTTGCTGGTCACGACGCGCTGGTGACGATGGGATCGGGTCGGGGAAGTCGGGCCGGAGGCCTACCTGTCGTTCGCGATCTGAGCGGCTGTCACCCTGGTCGGTGGGCCCGAGAAGGAGCGCGAGTCCGGACCGGATAGAACCGATCCAGCCAATGGCTCGGGTTCGCGAAGCGATCTCTCAACGAACGGCGGTGGGCGTCGCGTCTACTGGTGGCGTGATCGCAGCCAGTCGGCGATCGCTCGTCCGATGTCAGGTCCTGCGTCTTCCTGGATGAAGTGCCGGCCGGTGACGGTGACCTCGGTCTGGTTTGGCCAGGTGCGACAGAACTCTCGGGCGGCGCCGGTCAGTACCTGCCCGGGGTCGGCGTTGACGAACAGCTTGGGGATGGTCGAGTCGGCGAGCCAGCTGGCGTAGCCGCGCATGATCTGGGCGACGTCTTTGGGGTCGTCATCGAGCGGGATTTGCCGCGGCCAGGTTAGGGTGGGTCGCCGGCTTTCGCCGGGGATGGTGTAGGGCCGGCGGTACTCGGTCATCGCCTCGTCCGAGAGGGGGTTGAGCACGCCCGAGGGGAGGATCGTCTCGATGAACATGTTCTGCTCAAGGATCATCTGCTCGTCGGCGGGCGAGCGCAACGCGCGAAAGAGCTCGCCGGCCTGCGGGGGCAGGTCCGCCCACCGTGCGGGGCCGACGGGGGCTTCCATGTAGGCGATCCCGCTGACCGCGTCTGGATGCCGGCGCGCCCAGTCAAACGCCAACGCGGCGCCCCAGTCGTGACCCACCAGGGTGACGGGGTCGCGGACGCCGACAGCGTCAAACCAGCCGTCGAGGTAGCGGCGGTGCTCGACGAACGTGTAGGAGGCAGGTCCACTGTCGGGCAGCTTGTCGCTGTCGCCCATGCCGACCAGATCAACAGCCAGGCATCGCCCGAGGCCCGCCACCTCCGCGATCACCTCGCGCCACAGGTACGAGGAGGTCGGGTTGCCGTGAACAAACACGATCGGGTCGCCGGCACCGGATTCCGTGTAGGCCATCCGGAGCCCGTCGACGGTCGCGTAACGCTTGCTGGTGTGCGTCATGATTTTCCTCCGATCTTGGGTGACGGACGACGCCGGCAGCCACACCAGCGCCGACGCCGCTCCATCCATCGAACCGGCACGCTCCGAGGCTTCAGGGCCTCAGGCGTCGACGATCTCCCCAACTTCGACGCTGCCGCCTTGCTGAAGGATTGGACAGCCACCGGCCACGGCTGCCGCACTGTCCAGGCTGTTGGCGTTGATAACGATGTAGCCGCTCAGGGCATCGGACCGCTCTCGCCCGCCGCCAACTTCGCGAACCTGCCCAACCCGGCTGCCGAAATCCGCGATCGAGTCTTTGATCTGCTCAAACCAAGTTGGCCACCGACCGTCCTCTTCGGCCGTCAGTTGCCGCCCCACCTGCCCGCGAAACGTCAGCACGTACTTCATCTCACCCTCCTTATGGAGATTGGCTTGTCGTCTTGATGACGAACGAGCAGCCCCCACTTCGACACCGACCCTTTCAGTGCCGCCACCACTTCCAGACGAGCAGCGCCGCGACAACCAATCCGCCATAACCCGAGCGCCGATTGACCCCGCCTAGGGCGACAACGTGACCCGATCGCGGCGGTTGGGCCGCGTTGTGCGCAAACGTGACATGCCCGGGGTCCAAGGCACCGCTCCTGCCCTCTCGCCGCCGCAGGCACAGCGGTCGCAGTTCTGGTCTCGAGGCTGGCCGGCGCGAAGGAGACGTCATGGTCTTGTCCTCCCCGCCGATTTGACGTGGCGTGCGGACCTACACTGTCAAAGATCGCGACCGGTGAGCTTCCAGGCCCAGCCGAAACGGCCGTCCTCGACGTGCTGCATCGAGGCGCGCTGCGCACCCGATGCTCAGCGCGTGCGATCCCCGCGCTTCGCGGCCACCTCGCCGGGGAGCAGCTCCTGCACGAGATCCTCGACCGGTGCGAAGCGCGAGGGCTCGTCCGCAGCGATCGGTACCGCGACCGCCTGGAATGGAGACTCACCGCGGCGGGGCGCGCTCGGCTAAGCACGCGCCGGCGCTTCGCACGCGCCCTCGCCGTCGTCTTGACCCGCACCGGCTGACCGATCACCAGGCCTCAAGGGCGGTCGCTGGTCGGGGGCTAGCGTGCTGGGCTGTTGCTCACAACCGCAGTCGTGGATTCGGCTTCTCGTCAGGCGAGACATATTCGGACTCCAACAGGCCCATCACGACGAAGTCTTTCCACCCATCTGGGTAAAGCTGAGCCTCGCGCCGGACCCCTTCCTGGCGAAACCCACATGCCACGTAGCAGCCGATCGCGCGGCTGTTCGTGGCCAGCACCTCCAGCTGGATCCGGTGAAGCCCCAAAACGTCGAACCCCCAGGCCAGGACGAGGCGGGTCGCCTCACGCCCCAGCCCACGGCCGCGCAGCGCGGCGACGAACAACCCGACCGTGTAGCTCGCGCAGTGCTGATCAGCATCCACAACAAGCCCGGCGCTGCCGACGCAGTGGCCCTCGTACTCGATCGCCCACCGATAGGCGCTCGAATCCTCGGCACCCCGGTCGCCGGTCAGATCCTCACGGGCGTGATAGCGCCGCCCATCCCATCCGCGCCGCCATGAGGAGCCATAGCCGTCCTCCTCCTCTGGGTCGATCGGATGACGCAACCGATCACCGATATCCGATCCACGGAATCCGCGGAGGGTGACGCGGTCCCCATGCAACGTGGGCAGCGGCGGGAGCGTCAGTGAATCCGGCACGAGATCGAGATTACGCGCGCCTCGCACCTCGACGCCGAAGGGAGCCCGGGCGGCATCGATCAGGCCACCGGTTCGGTCGACGGACCGGCCGCCCTCCGCGCGGTGAGCGGACTTCCGTCTCGTCGCCGCACGGCGGTCAGCGACTGACGTCCGCGTGACCGCCTCGCACTGTCGAAGGAGAAGCCGCGCTCGGCGGTATGAAGTGGAGGGCCTCCCGAGCGATGAGTTCAGATGCCAGTCTCCGTCCTAGACGTAGATGCAACCACGTGCTCCAAGAGCCTGACGACCGTGATCGTCGTCGCCGGCCACATTCGCGTCGCCGTCGCTGACCGCGACGCATTTCTCGATCTCTCCCGTCAAGCCGTCGAGCTCGCGCGCGAGGCGGACGGGTGCCTCGACTTCGCCGTCAGCGCAGACCTGGCCGATCCCGAGCGAGTCAACATTTATGAGCGATGGGTCGACAACGGCGCGCTTCAGGCGTTCCGGGGCGACGGCCCAGGCGGGGATCTCGGTGCGCTGATCATCAGCGCCGACGTGCGCGAGTTCGACGTACGGTTACGCCAGTCGTGAGTCTCGCGCGGGCCGCGCACTCTCCTTCTTGCGAGCAGGTGCGGCTCGAGCCCACTCAGGCGTCCGGCCCCGCACGTGCTTCTGGCGCCTCAAGCGGCAACGCTAACGTCGTCGTCATCGTGACCGCTCTGATGCTTTCAGGTCGCGGGCCTTGAGCTAGCGGCCGAGCGTATTCGGACCGATTCTGCGATCGGCGAGGTGCGCACTCGGTGGCGACAAGGAGGGCAGACTCGGTCTGCGGCGTCGAGCCCTGCCTTCGCCTCCGTGCGAGCATTATCCCGCGTGGCCGCACGCGTGGCTGGTTGTGGTCCGAAAGGGTCATGCTGAGCGGCCGCCTCTGACGGCCGCAACGACGTCAGCCACCAGTGCATCCCGGCCACCGTGGAGCGACGGCCCGTGAAGCTGCGGATCAGTTTCGAGCCCGCGTAGCAACCGCTGAGAGTCCGACCACAACCGCATTGCGATCACGATCTCAGGCGACCGCGCGAAGCACCGTCACCGACGCGGGAAGCCGGCAGGCCGCCCGTGACGCCCGGACCGCGCTGTCACTCCACGACGCGCTTGCTCTGGCTGCAGGTGAAGATGCAACCGCTGAGACATCGACAGGGGATCTCACCGTTCCGGACGGGAGACCACGGCGCGATCACCGCGGGCCCCGACGGCAACGTGCGGTGGCTGGCGAGCGGCGCTAGCGACGCGCGCGTCGCGCGCCGATGCGGCTTTCGGCCCGTAGGAGGCCCGGTGCCCGCCGGGCGGTGAGCAGCACGACGCGGTCGGTTGGGCGGAGTTCGCGGGTCTGGTCGGGTGCGGGCAGCGGTGCGCTCTCGGCGCCGAGCGCGAACAGCTGCCACGAGCCGGGCACCCCCTTGAGTTCGTGCTCGCCGCGTGGTTGCAGGGCGATCCCCGAGCCGGTCACGAGATCGCGGACCGTCCGAGACACGAGCACCTCTCCGGGCCCAGCCTGTGCGCTGACCCTCGCGGCGATGTGCACGGCGATCCCGGCGACGTGGCCGTCGATTAGCTCGCACTCGCCGGTGTGCAGCCCCGCGCGAACCCTCAGGTCGAGCTCGCCGGCGGTCGCACAGATCCGCTCCGCGCACCGGATTGCGCGGGCCGGACCGTCGAACGTGCTTAGCGAGCCATCGCCGATGCGCTCCACTAGCCGGCCACCCGCCCCCTCGACCTCGCGGCGCAGCATCCGCTCATGCGCGACCAGCAGCTCGCGCCAACGGGCGTCGCCCAGCAGCGCAGCCCGCTCGGTCGAGCCGACGATGTCGGTGAACAGCACCGTCACCAACGCCCGATCGGCCCTCACATCGCTCGTAGCGCCGAACATGAACTGCTCGTGCCGGCGCTGCCATGCGGCGAAGAACTCGGCCATGCTGTCGGTCTCTGTGAGCTCCTCGTAGCTCGCATGCGGCAGCAGTTCGGCCACATAGCGCACCCGGCGGCCTCCGGCAGTTTGTTGCTGGCCAGCCGTAGCACCAGCGCGCGCGCGCACCAACGGCAGCACCTCGCGCACATCGGCGGCGCTGGCGATCTCGTGCGCGGTGCGTTGCATCTCCCGGCTCGCAAACGCGCGCTCGAGCATCCCCCACACGCGCAGATTCCGCGGAGTCGCAAGTGCCGGTATCGCCGTCCGCAGGGTGTCGCCACGCCCCCAGTGCTCGTAACAATGCTCCCAAGCGGCCTCGTAAGCGGCAACCTGCTCTGCATCCTCCCAACCGACAAGCTCCTCAACCGGCGCCGACAGCCACCCCTGCGCAAATGGGACCGTCAGCACTAGCCCGTCGACCCGCTCGGGATGCTGTGCAGCAAACAGCACCGCTCCGAGGCTCGAATCGTAGCCGGCACTAATGGTCGCGCTGACAAATCCGGCCGCATCCATCACCTGGCCCAGGT
>Ga0306925_10005490_pt1 | contig 11633 bp, 13 predicted proteins | sample flu12Cox44000176_FD_203755 | JGI IMG/M metagenome (GOLD analysis project Ga0306925, IMG submission 203755) | Lab enrichment of tropical soil microbial communities from Luquillo Experimental Forest, Puerto Rico - flux8day.12C.oxic.44.000.176 (v2)... | ecosystem: Environmental > Terrestrial >...
GATTTGGTAAGGCTGGCGCGGGGGCTCGCAGCATGTTTCGGAATTCAGGTTGTCGCGGCGCACGCGGCATTCGGGTGCGCCGCGAACGCGGGCGTGACTTTCAAGGATGATTTCAAAGCACCGACCTCTCGATGGGCCGTCGACGGTAACCACAGTTATTTCGCCAATGGACAACTTGTGCTGAAGCCGGAGCCGAACGGCACCACGTCCGTGAACGTAAAGGAATCGAGCCTTAAGAGCGCGACTTTCTGCTTGGACATCAAGTCACCCGCCGACCCGAATACTGATCTTGCCGGCGGCCTGATGTTCTGGCGAACCGACACCAGCAATTATTTCACTGCTCTGGTTGGTCCCGACGGAACCTTCGCGGTCAGAATGCTGGCGAACAACGCCTGGACGACGCTCGCACCAGCGACGAAATTCGCCAAGCTCAATTCTGGACCGAATGCGACGAACGAGATCAGAGCGACGACTTTGAACAACCTCATAACTCTTTATCTCAACGGAGCCAAGGCGTTGGAGACCAGCATCCAGGCTCCGGCGACTGGTGGCGAATTCGGGGTCTACGGGGAATCCACGCGCGACAAGCGAAGTGAATGGTACATCCGCGATTTCAATGTAGTGTCGCTCGCGAATCCCACCGGACAGTACAATGTAACTCGCGGCGGTGTCGCTGGGGCAGCCAGCGTCGAGCGGAGAGGCGAGACCTTCCGGGTTGTTTGGACGATGAACGGACGATCGGTCGAGGGCGTCGGCATGCTCGACGGTGATATTTTTTCGGCTGCTTTTGTGACCGGGGGCGAGATCGGAATCGCAACTTATACGGTATCCGAGACTGGGTGGAACGGGTTCGTAAGGCTCGGCGCGGCAGCGCAGGACATGGAGCACTGGATCCGCAGATAACGCGGACTGCCAATCTCTGCTGCCACGTGATGCGGCAACCTCCAGTGCCACGATGATGCAGTACAGCCCGAGCAACTTAGCGAGGAAGATCGTGAGCGCCCCATTTGCGCACCTCAAAGTTCAGGTGGTTGGGTTATTGAGCCGACACCGCTGCCGGCAATAACCGTTCACAAGATCGGGACGCCCCTGTGTGCAACTGAGACGGACCTAATGCGAGCGAACTAATCATTATCCGTGATTGGGCGCGATCAGTTACAAAATCCTCGCTCTTTCCATGCCAGCTGCTTGCTGATCGGCCACCCACTGGGAACGGACATGATGCCGAGATCGATCTTCATTAGCCATTCCTCGCGGGACAAGCAGGCTGCCGCACGGATCTGTACGGCGCTGGAAGATCGTGGATTTGATTGCTGGATTGCGGCGCGTGACGTCGCGCCCGGTCAAAATTTCCAGGAAAGCATAGTGACGGCCATCAGCTCGGCAAGGATTATGATCCTGGTGTTTTCTGACAATGCAAATAGGTCGAGCGAGATTAAGAAGGAACTGGCCATTGCGAGCCAGCACGGACTCGTAGTCATACCGGTCCGCATTGAAGACGTGGCTCCCAAGGGGGCGTTCGCCTACGAGCTTGCGACCCGCCAATGGATCGATCTGTTTGGCGACTGGGGCCAAGGCGTAGAGCGACTGGTGTCACACCTACGCGGCGTGATCGCTTCCAAAGGGCCCACTCAGCCAGCGGCAGCCCCCGGCGCAGCGCCGCGCGCGGCGAGCCGCACATTCGGTCATGTGCTCTGGCCGGCGAAACCGCGCGCCCGCGCGGCTCGAATACTCGTCGTGGTGCTGCTGGTGTCCGCCAGCCTCGGCACGGTCGTGTGGCTGCGCGGCGTCTTCACAGGCGACGCGAGTTCGTTTCGGGACTGCCCGACTTGTCCTGTCATGACGATCATCCCTGCAGGCAGCTTCGCTATGGGCTCCCCTGCGAACGAAGCCGATCGCGACGATGATGAGGGACCGCAGCACGAGGTGCGAATCGCCAAGCCGTTCGCGGTTGCGAAGTTTGCCGTGACGGTCGACCAGTATACGGCCTTCGTGCAGGCGACTGGTCACGAGAGCGGCACCAGCTGCTCGGCCTGGACGGATGGAAAGTGGGCCCCAACGCCGGGTCGATCATGGCGCAATCCCGGTTACCTGCAGGACCCGTCGCATCCGGCAGTATGCCTCAACTGGAACGACGCCAAGGCTTACGTGGCCTGGCTGTCTGGCAAAACCGGGAAGGCCTACCGGTTGTTGACCGAGGCTGAGTGGGAATACGCGGCGCGCGCAGGAAGCACAACGCGCTATTACTTTGGCGACCAGGACGATGACTTTTGCCGCTTTGGCAACGGCGCCGACCAGACCGCAAAGAAGACCCATCCGGAATGGACGGTGCTGCCATGCGACGACGGCTATTTGACGACCGCCCCGGTCGGCAGCTTTAAGCCAAACCGATTCGGACTCTATGACATGCTCGGAAATGTCTGGCAGTGGGTCGAGGACTGCTACGCCAACAGTTATCGCGATGCCCCGATCGACGGCACAGCGCGCACCCGCGTAGACTGCCGGCTGCATTCACTGAGGGGCGGATCGTGGAACGACAGCGCCAAATCGGTGCGATCGGCCAGCCGAAACGGGGTGGCTACCGAGGAGCGCAACAACACCGACGGTCTGCGTGTCGCAAGGTCGTTGGAGTGAGCCCATCTTCAAAGACCGGCGTTCGGACATCATCCGCCACTCCTCGCAGAGCGGCGACGTGATCCAGTGGCGATTGGCTTATATTCGCCGTGCGCACGGGGCTGCGGAGCGGGGAAGGATTGAGCGAAACCGGCTATGTCGAGGCGGAACGTTGTAATCGAATATCACTGGGCAACGATCGCTTGCCTGAAATGGCGGCCGATCTGGTTCGTCGTTGGGTGGGCAACTCGTACATGCTTTTGTGCGGTGCATGAGTCCGCTGGCACTAAGCGGACATGAACAGCCAGCATGCTATCCTTTTGGGAGCTCGGCAGCACCCAAGCCGATTCAGAACAATTCAGGTCTGCCCCAAAAAGGCTGGCGGCACTGCCTATGGTAGACTGAGCCCTACCCAGTCCAGGACTTTCGTCATGACCAATAACCTGTGTTTGGTCTCGGCCATCGCGCTATGGCTCGCTTGGCTCTTGACTCCAATCTCCGCCCAAACCATCGACCAAAGCTTCTATTACAAGTTGAGCACCCAGTTTCGCGGCAACGGGATGAAGCTCGATGTGTTCAACGGTGGTCCGAAGGACAACCTGACGCGATTGGAGCCGGATCAGAATGTTCCAGGCCAGTTCTGGAGATTCGTCGAGAACAGCGACGGTACCTTTCGCTTGTCCACGCTGTTGCGCGGCCCCGGCATGTGCCTGGACATTTTCGACGGTGGCCCGAATGACAGCGAGCCTCACCTCGTCAATTGCAGCAACTTCCCGGGCCAGCTCTGGAACATCATGGAAAACGGCGACCTGGCCCGCCTGACCACAAAGTTTCGCGGCCCCGGTATGTGCCTGGACATTTTCAACGGTGGCCCGGATGACAACCAGCCGCAGCTCCGCTATTGCGGCGACTTCTCGGGCCAGCTCTGGACGCTGACGAAAACTGACAAGCGCGTAGAGGGCGCGACCAAGAGCGAGTGAGCCTGACGGCGCGTCAATTCGGCGAACTTGCCGATCGGTTGACCGAAAAAGGAATCAGAGCGATGTCTCAGATCATTATCCTTCAAACTTAGGCATGCGCCTTGGATCAGCCTCGCCAAACCGGTAGTCAATCAGAACATTTCGACCTTCAATCCATCCAAGTTCTTGTCCGCTTTACCCCCGAAAGCGGACATCCGATCTGCGCGTCTTAATGAGTACACGCCCTTCTGTAATGGGCCCGGTGATGTCAAGTCTCCCCGAGTGATCGTCACGCCGCCGAGCTCACGCTTCTGTCCGTGGCATTCCAAGTAGGAACTGGCACTCAACTCAGGTAGGAACTGGCACTCAACCGCATCCACCATGTTCGAGATGGTGCGACCGTGGTGAGCCGCCGTCTGCTCGGTGGCATCACGCAAGCGCGGCGCGGCAGCGCCCGCGTCACTGTCGACGCGCTCAACGCGCTTGGCCGTTGAGCGGACAATCCGCGAACAGAGTCCACGGATTCTCCACGGGTCGAGCGCGCGTGTTTACGTGATGTTCTGCCGGCTACTGCCGGCAACTGCCGATAAGTCGTTGAAAAACAGTGGGCGCTGTAGGGATTGAACCTACGACCTCTCCCGTGTGAAGGGAAGCCCCTGCGCCTTCGCCCACCATACCGCGCCAGGCAAAACCGTGGCTAAGTGCCCATTTCCCCTTGATTTTCCGGCATATCTCGCCATATTGCTCCATACCGCGCCAGACGACACGGAACGGCAGCCGGTGCTGGCTATGTGCTGGCTGGCTCGCGGCGGGACGGTAACCGACGAGGAGTACACCATGACGCGGGGCCACAAGCTCACCGAATCAGCGATCGCCAAGGCCACCGTGCCACGCGGCAAGGCCAAGCATTGGCTGTGGGACAGCCAAGTCAAAGGCCTCGGCGTGCGCGTCCTCCCCAGCGGCTCGAAGACGTTCTGGTTCATGTATCGGCCTCGCGGCGCGGGCCGCAGCGCCAACAGCCGCATGGTCAAGATCAATACCTTCGGCACCATCTCGCTGGCCGATGCCCGCAACACCGCCCGCGATCTCGCCGGGCAGGTCTCTCGCAAAGAAGATCCCGCCGCTGAGCGGCAGGAAGCCAAGCGCCGCGACAGCTCGACGCTGCGCGCGCTCCTCGCCGACGACGGCGACTACGCGCGCGACCTCACGGACCGCCGCATCGTCAACGCCAAGGTGATCATGAGCGGCCTGCGTCGCGGCCTCGCCCGCGTCATGGGCAAGGAGGTCGCGGCAATCACGCGCCAGGACTTCGTCGCCGCCATCAAAGCCATCCAAGCCGACGGCCGGCCAGGCGCGGCACAGGACCTGCGCAAATTCTCTCGGACGTTCTGCGAGTGGTGCGTGAGCGAAGGCCGCGTCCATAGCAACGTCCTCGCCGGCCTGCGCAACCCCAAACGCTCGCGCGCCGAACGGCTCAAAGCCGCCAGCAACGGCGGACGCGCGCTCTCCGACGATGAGATCCGCAACGTGTGGCACAGCGCCGGCAAGTTCAGCAGCTTCGGCGCCCTCGTCCGCCTCGCCCTGCTCACTGGCCTGCGCCGCGGCGAGCTGGCCCAGCTCGAGCGCAAGCGTGACATCCTCGCCGATCGCATCGTGGTGCAGCCGGAGCACGCCAAGTCCGGCGCCCAGCATGAGGTCCCCTTGACCGAGCTCATGCGGGCGGTCATCGCCGCCGAGCCAGTCACGACCGGTAAGCTTGTGTTTCCGTCCGTGATCACCGGGGGCCGTATCAAAGGCTGGACCAAGCTGGTCGCCAAGCTGCAGCGCGATTCCGGCGTCGATTTTCGCCTGCACGACCTGCGCCGCACCGCGCGCACGCTGATGTCGAGGCTCGGCGTGCCCGAGGATCTTGCCGAACTCGCGATCGGCCACGTGCGGGCGGACCTGATCGCCCGCTACAACAAGGACACGGCTTGGCAGGGACGCTGCGATGCGTTCGAACGGGTGTCGGCCCATGTGGAAGCGCTGATCGGCGCGCGCCGCCGCCGCGCCGCGGTCGTTCCGCTGCGGGGGTGAGGGCGGTGACGGCCCTCATCTCATCACCGCGACGCCTCGTCGCTCGACAAAGGCCTCGGCCGGTTCTGGCCTTGGCCTTCTTCGGCTTCACGAGCTCTGCCGAATTCACGCCACACCTTCTCAGCCTTGCCGCGATAGGGTGTGAGTTGACCGTAGAGTGCGAGCGCGATCTCGCGCGGGGTTGAGGTTTTCGGATTGAAGGTGTCACCGTCCTCGCGCTGCCTAAGCCGCTCGTTTTCCTCCTGCAGTCGCCGATGAATAGGCCAGCCCATCCGCAGGACTACCATTTCACCGGCTTCGCACGACCGGTCGCAGCCGAGTTCTGGAGCCGCGAGGCGACGGGAGGGGTGTGAGGTAATGGAAGGGGCATTGTATCGTGGATACACCGCCCCGAGCCCGCAGTTGCCTGCTCAATCGGGAAGAGCTTGGCGGCCCACTAAGCCCAAGCAGTTAAGTCAGCTGTCTTGATGAACTGTTGTACCGAAATGATCTGGCGCTCGAAATGCTTTGTTAGACTCGCGGCCGCGCGGTTTTGTTTCGAGCGCGTGAGTCGCCTGACACCATTCATGACGACATCAGCATGGTTGGGACGGTCCTCCGTACCCGTGGCGTATACGCAAAACGCTCGAATCATTGCGACCGTGCTCTGGTGAATCACGATCTGTTCGGCTCGAATTTTTTCGACCGGAATTTTTACAACCCCGCACACTTTACGGGGTGTCCCGTCCGGGTTCGTCGGATTCTCTGCTAAAATTCTTTGCGCGGTGAGTTGATACTCCAATTCAGTCGCGCGGCCGTATCGTAAGCACGACGCCCCAGCGGTTGCTGCTACATTGAGGAATGAGGACTTTAGACGCGTTCCCTGATCATCATCATGAATGTGCGTCGGATCCATGACAAGGCGCGCGAGTATTTCTGTTGGCGCAACTGATTCGCCGCAATGAGGCGATACTTGATACGGCTCACAAGCGCAATCAGGAGAAATTTGGTCAATGTAGGAAGCGAAATTCTGGTCCGCTGGCGCCTGAGCGAACGCCTTCATGCATGTTTGTGCTGACACGATAGATGCTGCCCCTCAGGCTGCTAGCGCTTGCTGCTGTTTGAACAGTAGAGCCGTCAGCTCGTTGGGTATTGCGCTCCCATTGAACCCGAAGATATCCGCATCAATCTGGGCGTGAGCTGTGTCGACATTCGCAGCGATTGTCCCGTTGGGCAAGAATTCGAGGCTAGCACTCACGTCATCTGAGGACACCGTAAGAACAGCGGTGCCCGGAGCATAGATCATCGCATCCAGGCGGAAGAGGGTTCCAAACTGCGGAAGCAAACCCAGAAAATCGCGCGCAAGTCTGAACGACTCTCCGATCGCCGCCTTAGTTCCGGGGCCATCCCAACCTGCCTTGTACTTTGCCAGGTATCGAAGCTTCGCAAGTGCCTTGATGTAGCTGCTTGTCCCGAAGCCGGTGACGCTCTTGGTCTCTTTGCCAGACGCCACGAGCACGACACGCGGTTCCTCGGCGAAACGGCTCATATTGATCACCCGCGGCGCAGCCACGGGTATTGAACCCAACGACCCGTAGGTGATGGGCTGTCGCGTTCCTTGATACGTTGTGCCAAGCATCGCTATGCCTCTAGCAGCGCGATCCTTGACGCTGCCTCCTGAGAAATAACCTGTGAAAACACAGACTTCAATAGGTCGTGCTGTCGTCCAAGTGCGGACAGAGCACTGGGCAACGCTCGTAGTTCGGACGCCTTGAGCTCCGGCAGACCAGCGGCGGGCGAGTCCTGCGCCATAGTGTAAATAGCAACGATCCTTCCCATACGGCCGGTTATCAGGGGCCCATCCACAACATCAACTCGCACATTCAGAAGACGCCGATAACCATCTTCGGTGTCGAAGCGTCCAATGTTTGAGTGCCACAGTTCGTCTGGATGGAAGGCTGCTTTGGCGATGTACGGCGAGTCGGGCCGCACTAAACGAGTGAGATCTCTGGCAACGTTTCCATCTCGGTGCTCGAATCGATCCCAGTACTCAAGCTTCGTAGCGCCTAGCGCGTTGATCCCGTAGAAATCAAAGATGCGCTCACAGAACCTTCTTGCTCGCTCGAAAAAATGCACCCAACGAATGTACGCATAGGTCTGAACGACCAATGCGTCCTCCCCTACGATGAAACGATCGAGGACGCGCCCGTTCTCGTCCATTGTCGCGTACTCGACACCTACCGCCTCACCTCCGACGGGGGCTGGCCGGTTCAAGCTGACGCTAATCCGCTGCGGATCAAATGTCAGGTTCAAACCGTAAGAAGGTGTCGGCACGCCAAGGTTCAGTTCGCGCCCGATTCGTTGAGCTACGTTTAGCAGTGCTGGCCAACGACTCGGTCGGTCAGACGGCGGACCAAATGACAAGCTGAGAGCACACGAGTAGATTGCATGGGCTTCATTGAAGGGCTCGTATCCCCCTAAATTGCCTGCGCCGTCCACCACGTCGGTGCTCGAATGATTTTGAACTTACGATCCTTAACGCAAAAAAGTTAACCTGACGCTGCTTCAAGCGGAAGTGCCCCTGGCCAAAGGCGCATCAATTTTTTGGGGGCGGTGGCAGCGCTCGGCCCATTCGATGGCGCGCTCGGGATGAAGGCGTCGAAATAGCCTTAGCCTTCCCCGTTGGCCGCCGCCGGGCTGGCGCTATCGCTGAGGCCTCAGCGAAAAGGGGGGCCCGCCCCACGCGGATGGGAGCGGACGCCTCCACCTTCCGCGGCGGGACACAAGACCGCCGCGGGGCCAACTCAGCGGATGCGCAGCAAGCGCGCGGCATTCGGACAGATGATCCCCCCACCTATACGTGCTTCGAATTTGTACAAGACACAGAAGCCTGCGCTATAAGGATCCTGCTGCATGGTGACCGCTTTGCGGGTGACGACCATGTACGCCTGGTTCCAATTGCCGTAGGCGACCGGCGTCGACCCCGGTTCCACATTCGGCATCAACGGCGCGATCACCACCGGCACACCGCCGAGCAGAAATGGCGTCGCCTCGGTCGGCCCCGCCGACATGATCGGCCGGCCGTTGGCATCAGACATCGTCGTGCACAGCGCCCAAGTGTGCTGGTTCATGATGTAGGCGCCGCCGTTGCCCCGCAACGACATCGGCACCGCCCAGCGCAGCATCAGCAAATCTTGCCACGTGAAGTACCCCGGCGGCGTTGCGTTCGACGTTTCCATGATCGGAATGCCGGCGGCCGGGTTGAGGATGCCCATCGGTTTGCCCATGCCATCGCCGGCGAGCACCGCGTGGCCGATCTGCGCACCGAACGCGCGGCGGGCCTTGTCGAGCAGCCACTGCTCGACATTGGTCGAGGCATCTTCGAGCAGCTCGCGCGTTGCACAAACGGTATAGCGCAATGACTCGGGCTTGATTTCCAGCTCGCCCAGGCCGGAGCCGATCTGCTGAGTCGGATTGTTGGCGAAACAGGAACTTTCGCACGCCCACGCCGCAACGTCCCAGGTCTCGTTGTCGACAAAAAATTTGATCGATGAGCCGCTGATGGAAATGTTCCGCATCAGCGCGGTGATGTCCGGGAGGTCGACGAGACAGGACAAAATCTCGTTCGACTGCTCGGGCGCGAGCATGAAGCCTTGCGAACCGAACGAGAAAGCAGAGAGCGCCTTTCTCTGGTCAAGCGGCACCTGATCGATCGAGGTCGAGTGCATCAGCGTTCGGATGCCGGCGATCGCCAACTTCGCCTCGTTGATCTGCTCCTCGGAAAAGCTCGGCTCCGGCAAGCTGGCATCGCGCTTGGTCGTCGCGGCGAAATGCTTCTGCTCGAGCAAGCCGATCGCGCTCTTGCGCGCGTCGGTCTCGCCGAAGGCGTTGCCGCCAGTCGGCCGGCCCATCCGCTTCATCAGGTCGTTGACGGAATTTTCGAGACCGCTCAGCCGCGCCCGCGTCGCGCTGTCACGCTCGTCGATGTGCGCGTTGGCCGTCCGTATCTCGTGCAACACATTGGCGAGAAGGGTTTCCGGTTCGTGCCGCGGCTCTGGCATGGGGGCTTCTCCTATCGATCAATCGATGGGAGAAATGCGCGCGGGAGCGCGCGCAGCAAGGCGCACACGCAACTCTAGGATTGGGTACGTCCGCTTTCGGCGCCCGATTTCTGCCGCCGCCCACCCTTCGCTTGCGCCGGCAAGCCCGCCAGGAGCCTGGCCTGCGGCCAAACCAGGGAGCGAAAGTGGATGCCCGCCACCTTGGTCTCGGTCTTGACGAACAGCTGCGCCGCCGCCCGCGATAGCCCCGGCTCATGCTTGAGCCGCTCCGCCAAAGCAGCGACGGCAGTCACGAGCTCGTCCATTTGCGACCAATCTTCTTCGGGAGCGTCGGCCGGCGTCGGCCCGGCGTCGAGGATGTCAGCAAGCGAGCGCATCGCCCCAAACACTAGCGCGCCGGAAACAAAACCGAAACCACCGAAACGTGTTACCGCAAGCGTCATGAACAAATCAGCGACGGCGGCGATTGCGCCCACAACCGCCGCGCAAGCAACGCCTCCTGGCGCTTCGACCGCCGCAGCGACCACGCAATCGCCGCGCGCAGATCGGCCGCGGTGAGGTCGCCGACCAGCGCGCGCATCGCGTCCAGGAGCTTGTCGAGGTCCGTGGACAAGCGACCGCCGGTCGCCAAAACGTAGGCCATGATGATCGCCTCCTTGCGCCGCCGCGAAAGCTTCAGCCGACGCCAGCTCGCCTCCCTCGCCACAATAGCCATCGCCAGCTTTACCCCGCTCCAATCTATCGCCAGCGGCGTGACGCGATCACCACGCCGCCGCCGCAGCACACGCCTCGCCGCCATAACCACACCTTCCGCTCGCGCGCGCGGGAGGAGGCCAAAGACGCAGGGATGGTATTGACCCAAGAGGGGTGGTAGCGTGTCCTGTTCCTACTGCCATCCTCTAAAACGCCCTTCCGGCCGCGCAGCGATTGCCTCATGCGCGGCCGGAAACATATCACACAAACCCTTGCAATCGCACGCTTTGCCGCGCACGCAAGGAAAAGAAGCGCCACACCCCCATATCGTTACAGACCTTGTAACGAAACTGGAGCTCACCCATGGGCCGCCCTCCCATCGGAAGCAGCGCAATGACCGGCACAGAGCGCGTCCGCCGCTACCGAGAACGCCACAGAGAACGCCAGCGGCCGGCAGCAAGCCCGCCCCGCACCCAAAACCAACAAGGGCCCACCGCTGCGGCAGCAATCAGCATCGCAGATCAGACCGACCATCGCCCGGCACCGGGCGATGGTGGCCGCCAAACGGCTTCGCCGTTCGCCGGCGCCCCGCCCCCTGCACCAGCCCCCCAGGCCGCAGCTCACAGCACACAGCCCCAACACCCAACCGCCCAACACGCCCAAGCCCAACACGCCCGCACCCTCGTCGACGCCCTCCCCCAACACGAGCGCTATAACCTCGCCCTCTATCTCCTCTGCAAACTCTCCCCAGAGCAACGCACAGCCTTCGAGCAGTGGCATAACTCCGTCTTCTGGAACGACCGACCGGGGTCCGCCACGGATCCGGTGATCTGATCGCTGATCGCCACCGCATCGGCAGATCGAGCATGACCTCCCTGCGCCAGCGCAAAAGCTTCGTTCCAACACCTCGGTCTGCGGAACCTGTGCCCCCGGGCCGCCGAGATTTTTTTTCACGCCGAGAAATTTTGCCGTGGGGTTCGCGCAAGATTTTTTCGCTAGAAGTGTGATGCGGGCAAGGGCTCGCGCTAACCTATTGAAGCACAGAGCTTTCCCTTTGCCATGGCAAGCCCTAAGGCAATTAATGCTTTCAATTCAATGGCTTAGTCCGATTGCCATCACCACAGCCAGCACACAGCCAGCACCAAGCGGCAAAAACCCTCCCACCATCGCCCGAGGCGCTCAGGAGCCCACACACGCGATTCTCGGCTCCCATGGCACTCAAAACCAAGGCCAGGCGATTTTAAGCGCCACA
>Ga0306925_10005491_pt1 | contig 11633 bp, 8 predicted proteins | sample flu12Cox44000176_FD_203755 | JGI IMG/M metagenome (GOLD analysis project Ga0306925, IMG submission 203755) | Lab enrichment of tropical soil microbial communities from Luquillo Experimental Forest, Puerto Rico - flux8day.12C.oxic.44.000.176 (v2)... | ecosystem: Environmental > Terrestrial > Soil...
CCGCGGCCTTTCGGCCCTTTGCGATGTCCGGTTCGTGATCGGGAATTCCCGGGTACGCAGGACCCTGTCCATCTGCCACGATCGCCAGGGCGAACGCGTTTAGTACCGACGGATTCGTAGCCGTATCTTTCGTCGCCGCGATCGCTTCCGGAGGCGCCCCTCCCAGTCCCTTGTTAAAATGCAGTCCCACGCCCCTGTGCCGCGACGCCCTGAAAAGTGCGTCTGCCAGCAACTCTTGGGTGTCATCCGCCAACAACGACGTCGGCATCCATAGTGATTCGAATCCGTACACAACCCAACCTACCTGCCCCCCGTCACCGGTCCACCACACCTTGTTGGTGCTGGCCCCCGGCCGCCAATCCGCAACGAACGCGTGATGCCCGTGCTCCTTCCGCCAGTCCACGTCCCACCAGTGCCTCGCCGGCATGCTGCCTATTTCCGGCTCGCCCTCGATTACGTAATCTTTCGCCGCGCGTCCCAGCCAATCGAGGAATGGTCGCCACACTTTGCGTCCCTGGTCCGTGTCCAGCCCCAGCGAAACCACGCTCACTTCCAGTTCGTTCTCCGGCTTCACATGCACCTGTTCGCCCCAATGCTCGTTGAGCAAGGCTTCAGTGTAAAACCCCACAAATTGCCGGACCAGCCGCCGAAAGGTCTGGTCCGACGACGCCTTGATCTTGAATCCCGCCCCTCCTGCAAACTCGGGCAACTCCCTTACACGTAACGTCAACTTGCTGACTACGCCAAAAGTCCCACCTCCCCCACCCTTCAGCGCCCAGAACAGATCCGGATTGCTACGCGCATTCGCGATCCGTACCGTTCCATCTGCCGTAACCACCTCAGCTTCGAGTAATCCCGACGCCGCCGTCCCGTAATGTTTCGAAAAGCTCCCGAAGCCCCCGCTTTGCACCAGTCCCGCCACTCCCACCGTCGTGCAGCCGCCGCCTTGAACGTAGCCTCCGTTCTTCGTGGTCACTGCTTCGTACGCTTGCATCCAGATCGTGCCCGCGCCTACGGTTACTGCCTTCTGCGGCGCCACCGTTCCCGCACATCCCTGGGGCACGAAGTCCGTGTGCATCTCAATGTCGTGCATTTTGCGCGTCCAAATCAGTAGGGAATCCGGGGCATTCGAGGTGCCCTGGTAGCTGTGTCCTCCTCCTTTAACCACTAGCCGCAAATCATTTTCCCGTGCAAAGTTGACGCCGGCCGCGATGTCCTGCGCATTCCTCGCTGCTACCGCATACACGCTCGGTCTGGTCGTCCATGCATCCACCCAGCCCAGAGTCTGCGTGATTCCCGCCTGGTCTCCGATGTAGTAAGGGTTCCTTACCTCCTGGAAGACCTCCTTGCAGTCCTCGCTATTGGCGCCGGCCTTGCATGCGGCAAGCGGGAATTCCACCGGAATCAGATTCCCTTCTACCGCATCATTCAGCGTCTTCCACGCTTCTTTCGACGGCCAGCCCTGGTCCGACGGACGCACTCGCCGGAACGCGGTCTGCGAAGCCAATCGGCCCGGCGTCAGCGGCAACAGCGCGGCCGCCCCCGACGTCTTCAGGAACGCTCTTCGGTTCATACTCGGGTGCCCTTCTGTTCTCCCGCACCTGCGGCCGGAAATGGTGCAGGCATTCAATCACGACTACCTTTGAAAAGGAAGGTTCGTTCCTCGATGGCGGACGCTCCCGATGCCACAACGGAGCCCCGCCGCGACGCATGTGCAAACTGTTCCTTTTGACAGTTGCGCAAGAAACTCAAGATAGTACTTTCCTGCTGTCCCAATCGAACGATTGCCTGCTGTGTTCCAACTCTGCCTTCCGCAATTTTCGAGTGAGGACGCGGGCCGATTTTCATAGGTTCCTGCGTGGAAAGCCTTGCTGGCAGCTGGACCGGAAACTGCTGTTAGCGGCGAGCAGGGTCCTGGAGTCTCTTGGGCGGAGTGACTCCAGGGCTGCGCAGGATCATTTGAAACAGGACTCACCCTCCGGCCCGGCACATCTCTCGAGGAAACCAGCCCGGAAAGTGAACCATGCATGACTCCAGAGGAAATAACCAATATCGCGAACGAACTGAAGCGGCTCGGTACGGAGCTGAACCTATCTGACAATCAGAAGGATCAACTCAAGGCCTTTCTCACAGAGAAGTATGAAAAACTGCAGGAATATAGAAAGCAGAATCCCAACGTATCCAGCGAAGACATCCGGCAGTATGTTGCCAAGAATCGCGCTGCCGGACGCGAGAAGATCGAAAAGTTCCTCACGCCTGACCAATTGGCGAAGTGGGACGCCGAAGTCTCCAAGGCCAAGGATTTTCTAAGTCGGCGAGCTGCGTCCGCGTGATCTGTAGGGTTACCTTAGATTAGCCGCACGAACAGAATAAATCGCGGACGCGGGCTTGAGAGAGGCAACGTTCGGCCACGCGAGCGCGGCTTTTTCTCTTGTCGTCCGCGCTTAATTTATTTCTATTTCACGATTACGACGAGCTGCGGTCCGATGAGGAGGCGTTCTTCTCGCGTAAGTCGCATAAATGCCACGACCACACGAACCTCTCCGCGAAAATGATCAGCGTGCCCGCCATAATGGTGATCCCGATCGTAGGAACGGTGTGGCGGAGGTGGTTTCCTGCGCAAAATAGCAGCACTAGAACGATATCCCGCAACCAACCTAGAGCTATCAGTGACTTGACCAGAGCACACCTCAATTCCCCAAGTTTTTCTAGTACTACTATACCATGCGGGCTGCGCCCTCCTCCCGCTGCGGCTCCGGCTATGTCAAATCCGGCAACACCCGGTGGAATGTTTGCCACTTCCAATGTAGTCCCCGAAGAGGTTGCGGGCTAGCCCGAAGCGAGACGGAGTGGCCACGGAAAACCGTAGACCCGTGTTTTCCATGTCTCGCGCCGCCCCGCTCCTAGAACTCGGTTGCTCCCGGTCGCCAAAGCTCGTCCGATTCTGCCAACCCGTTGGTCCAGGACTTGCCCGCCTTCTCTCTCCGCATAACCTGGAGCCGCAAGCCATTCGCGCGCAAGCGCGACGGGAATCGTGCGGGATGGAGGCATTCATGTTCGGAAGAATCTCTCGTCCTCGGCCGGTCGGGCCATAAGCGCCGCACGGCTTCCTTCCCATGAGGATGACGCGATCCATTCCCCGCGCACTTCCTCGCGATAGTTCGTCCCGAGGAGTGATCCGTAGCCGCTGGCATTACCGGAGTAGCGCGAACCACCGGGGCGGCCATCGGTGTCGTCTTCGCAGGACGCCTATTCGCCCATCCTTCTCTGCTGAACATCCCTTTCTTCCTGGCGGGCGGCCTGAAGATGGTCTACGACCTGCTGCTTTACAAGGCCTTTGCCCGCGTCCGTACACTTCAAAGAAGCGATTAATGTTATGTTTAGGCCGGCTGAGCGAAAATCAGAGATATCGTAAGGAATCGTAATGAACTATCCCGCTCTCTTGCGATCAGCGCTGGTGGCTCTTCTCAGAAACAAGCTGCGCAGCCTGCTCACGATTCTTGGCATCACCATCGGGATCGCCGCGGTCATCTGCGTTGTGGCCATCGGCAAAGCCGGCCAAGCGAGAGTCGAACAGCAGTTGAACAATCTCGGTGACAATTTCGTGTGGATCGAAGCCGGGGGGCGCGCCGTAAATGGCGTTCGCACCGGAACCCATGATACAAAGACCCTCGTGGTGTCGGATGCGGTGGCCATCAAGAATCAGCTCTCCTTAATTAAGAGTGTTTCGCCCAACGTCGACGATCCGATCCAGGTCGTCTATGGCAACCAGAATTGGCATACCTCCTACCGCGGCGTTTCGCCCGAGTATTTCGACATCAAGCGTTGGTATGTGAACCAAGGTGCGATTTTTTCGCAAGACGATGTCGATCGCTCCGCCGATGTTTGTGTCATTGGCCGCAGCGTTCGAGAACAGCTCTTTGGCGTCGAAGACCCCATAGGAAAAGTCATTCGCGTCAGTAATCTGCCCTGCAAGGTGGTCGCCACCTTGCAACCCAAAGGTCTTTCTCTGTCCGGACAGGATCAGGACGACACCATCATCCTTCCGTACACCACGGCCCAAAAGAAAATAAAGGGAATTACCTGGCTCGACGACATCCTCTGCTCAGCAGTATCCCAGGATGCTGTCAAAATGGCCGGACAGGAAGCCGCCGCTATTCTCCGCGATCGTCATCATTTGCGTCCCGACGAAGAAGACGACTTCAACATTCGGAACCCCGAGGACATTATTCAAGCGCAACTCGATGCCAGCAAAACGCTCACCGTCCTCTTGATTGCTATCGCTTCCGTTTCCCTGATCGTCGGCGGTATCGGCATCATGAACGTCATGCTCGTCTCGGTTACCGAGCGTACTCGTGAGATTGGCGTGCGTGTCGCGGTGGGCGCCACGGAAGAAGCGATACAATTACAGTTCCTTGGGGAGTCCATCATGCTCAGCCTGGTTGGCGGCGCGGTGGGTGTTCTCTGCGGCATTCTCGGTTCGTATATGGTCGGACAGACGCTGCATTGGCCGATTCAGATGTCTGTTGAAGCGATTGTAGTGGCGGCCATGTTCTCCATCGCGGTGGGCGTCTTCTTTGGATTCTACCCCGCGCGAAAGGCATCCCTGCTGGACCCGATTGAGGCGCTGCGCTACGAATGACGAAATCGACAGTCGCACTTCCTGGGAAGCATACATGAGGATTAGGGCGAAGTGGTTCGTTTTGGCGGCCGCCACGGTGTCGGTCGTTCTCTTTGTGATCTTCGGTCTCAACCGCAATGCCCAGGCACAGCATTTCACCGCCCAAGTGGAGCGCGGACAAATTGACGACGTGGTGGAAGCCACCGGCACCATCAACCCCATTGTCACCGTTCTGGTCGGTTCGCAAGTCTCGGGCACCATCGCCAAACTGAATGCCGATTTCAATTCCTATGTCCACAAGGGCGAGGTCGTCGCGCTGATTGATCCGGCATTATTCGAGGGAGCTCTCCTGGAGGCCAAATCCGATTCCGAGAACTCCCAGGCGAATCTGGTGGCGGCGCGCGCCAATCTCGACAAACTGCAAGCGGCGCTGGTCCAAACAAAAGCAGACTACCAGCGTGCAGAAGGATTGCTGAAGGGCGGCGTGCAGAGCCAGCAGCAACTCGATCTCGCCAAAGCGAACTACGATTCGGCGAAGGCGGCGGTAAATGCCGCGGTTGCGAATGTGAGACAAGCTGAGGCGCAAGTCACGCAAAAGGAGGCCGCAGTGAAGGTGGCGCAGACGAACCTCGACTACACCGTCATCCGTTCCCCCATCAACGGCACCGTCGTCGCGCGCAATGTCGATCTCGGGCAGACCGTGGCCGCCTCGTTTTCCGCTCCCACCATTTTCACCATAGCCAAGGACCTGAAGGTCATGTGGGTCTATACGAAAACCGACGAATCTGACGTAGGGAATATTCAAATCGGAAAACCAGTCACCTTCAAGGTTGATGCTTTTCCGAAGGAGACCTTCCAGGGAGTGGTGAAGCAAGTGCGCATGAACCCGACGACAATCCAGAGCGTCGTCACCTACGACACCATCATTGAGTTTGCCAATCCGGACATGAAGTTGTTCCCGGGCATGACCGCTTACGTCACCATTCCCGTGGCCACCGCAAAGGATGTCGTGAAAGTTCCGAACACGGCCCTGCGCTACAAACCTCCCATGACTGCCGAGGAAATCCTGGCGATCTACAAGCGTTACGGAATCGATGGAAGGGAACAACTTCAAGCATCGGAAGATTCCGCCTCGGCGGCGACGCAAACCAAGTCTGCCGTGACCGCGGGCTCAGCATCCGAAACCGAGCCCCGAACGCCCAAGACCGAAACCGCCGTTGTGTGGAAGTTCCATCCAGACAACAGCATGGAGCCGGTCAAGATCTCGCTCGGTATTACCGATCACGCTTACACGCAAGTCGTTGCCGTGCTCAAGGGCCAGCTCAAAGAAGGCGACGAGGTGGTGATTCGCTCCATCGTGTCGAAAAACCAAACGCTGGGATCCCTGAGGCGATGACGCGCCCAGGCTGAACCGGCCACGCGAATCCCATGGCTACCGCTAAACAAATCGAAAGCGCTCCGATTGGCTCGGAGACCAACGCCGTTATCTCCGTTGAAGAAATTCACAAATATTACGAACTCGGTGAAGCGCGCGTGCACGCGCTGCGTGGCGTCAGTTTGCAGATTCATCGTGGCGAATTCCTCGCCATCATGGGTGCAAGCGGCAGTGGTAAGTCGACCTTTATGAATATTCTCGGATGTCTCGACAAACCTACCTCCGGCCGTTATTTGCTCGAAGGCATCGACGTCTCCCGGCACGATAAAAAGGCTCTGGCCTTGATCCGCAATCAAAAGATCGGCTTTGTTTTTCAGGGCTTCAATCTGTTGGCGCGCACCACCGCTCTTGAAAACACCGAGTTGCCCACCCTCTACGCAAAAATCGACCGAGCCGAGCGCGAGCGGCGCGCCACCGACGCCCTGGCGATGGTTGGGCTCGCCGAGCGCATGCACCACTTTCCGTCGCAGATGTCCGGCGGACAGCAACAGCGCGTTGCGATTGCCCGCGCCCTGGTCAACCGTCCGGCCATTTTGTTGGCGGACGAACCTACGGGAAACCTCGACAGCCGCACCTCCGTCGAGATTATGGGCATTTTTCAGGATTTGAATAACAAGGGGCTAACGATTGTGTTGGTCACCCATGAGCATGACATTGCGCAGTTTGCGAAACGCGTGCTGGTCTTCCGCGATGGCACCATCCGCAGCGACCAGGCCAACTCCAGCCGGCCAAATGCAGAGGATGTACTGAAAGCCCTTCCCACTCTTGACGATTGACCTGCGGTTCCAAAAGCCGTTAATTAATCCACGGCCTTATCGCTCCTCGTCGATTGATGTGCATTTCGGATTTCAAGAAATCGATGGCAGGAACCATAGGTCGAGGAAAGCGGCCGAGCGAAGACCACGGCAAGGCCCTCTCGGCAGAAGCTTAGCGCGGCGAGGCGGAGCACCCGCTCCGCCTCCTTCCTCTCTCTCGTGTGGTCCGGTTTGGCCAGAATCCTGGCACGCCCGCCGGCCTACTTCAGCGACGCGATGTCGATCACAAAGCGGTACTTCACATCACTGCGCAGCAGCCGTTCGTAGGCTTCGTTGATTTGCTGGATGCGGATCAGTTCGATATCGGAAGTGATGTTGTGTTCCGAACAGAAGTCCAACATCTCCTGAGTCTCGCGGATACCGCCGATGCCGGAGCCCGCCAGGCTCCGCCGTCCCATGATGAGATTGAAGACTGCCACGGGTAGCGGCTTTTCCGGCGCACCTACCATCACCATATGGCCGTCGCGCTTCAGCAGGCTTAGATACGCGTTCAGGTCATGATCGGCGGAAACACAATCGAGAAGAAAGTCGAGGCTGCGGGCTTGCTTTTGCATTTCCTCCGGATTCTTCGACACCACAACTTCATCCGCGCCCAGGCGTTTGGCATCCGGGGCCTTGTTCGCCGAAGTGGTGAAGAGCACCACGTCGGCGCCGAGAGCATGTGCGAATTTCACCCCCATATGGCCGAGTCCGCCCAAGCCAACAATGCCGACTTTCTGGCCTTTCCCGACCTTCCAGTGGCGCAAGGGCGAATAGGTGGTGATACCTGCGCACAGAAGCGGAGCGGTGCCTGCGAGATCAAGTTTCGGAGAAACCCGCAGCACATAGTTTTCATCCACCACAATTCCCGTCGAGTAGCCTCCGTACGTGACTCCGCCAAGATGCTTGTCCTCGACGTTGTACGTCAACGTCATGCCTTTCTCGCAGTATTGTTCGAGCCCTTCACGGCAAGAAGCGCAGATGCGGCAGGAATCTACCATGCAGCCAACCGCTGCCAGGTCGCCTTCCTTGAACTTTTTCACGGCGCTGCCGGTCTTTACGATGCGGCCGACGATTTCGTGCCCCGGAACGCACGGATATACCGTCGGCATCACCGCTTCCCATTCATTGCGCACCTGATGCAGGTCGGAATGGCAGACGCCACAATAAAGAATTTCGATCTGCACATCGTCGGGGCCGGGAGCGCGGCGTGGAATCGTCAGCGGAGACAGCTTCGACGCCGGGCTGGTTGCTGCAAAGGCCTGCGCGGTGAACGCCGCGGGACGGGTCTTCCGTTCCGTGGCTTGTTGCGTAGCTTCGCTCATCGGAATTTCCTCGCTTTCGGGTGGTTCTGGTCAGATGTTACAACTTTCCGGTTGGATAGGTTAATTTTGTTGGCCGCGCCATTGAGGATTCGCAGCGCGCTAAGGAGGCTCGGGGAGAGATTCCGGCAGCGCCGTCACGACGAACTTTCCATCCGCTACGCGTTCGAGCGCCGGCGCATATAAACCGATATATTCGCGTCGCCACCACTTTCCCGTGCTGCGCTTGGTGGCAAAATCCGTGAACCAGTATTGCCAGAGCACTGCGCGAACCTGTTTCGGCGGATCCCTGGGAAACGGATTTGCCGCGAACAACGCTTGCACGTCTCGGTCGCCGGTCAGGAGCAATTGTTCACAGCGCACGACCCACGGGTTCTCGCGCCAATAACCAAGCGATGCAAACCAGAGATTCCAGTCGAACCGCGGTTGATAGGGCGCGTAGATGCGCGGCGCGTCCGCCGGATTTTGCGGCTTGTTCTTGAACGCATACGCGGTCCAATTCCGTCCGTCCTCCGAGCCTTGAAACTCAATCTCGTACCGTTTCCAGGTCATCCGGCCAAACAGACCGTACTGATTTGCGATGCGAAACGGTTCGAGCAGCGTAAGGGGGCGGGCGGGAAGGACGCCGCTCATTCGTAGCCGTTCGAGAACCAAATAAACATTGGCATAAAGTAGCCACAGCAGGACAGCGGCGGTAACGCAACGAGCCGCGGTCGAAGCGATGGCGAGCGCCGCTTTCGGCCAAATACCACGCGACGGTTCCCCGAACGCCTGGGACGAGCCAGTTTCCGCAGGCTGGGCATTGAGGCTGAGCACACCGGCGGCTGGCCGAGGACGCGCAAGATTGTCCTGCACCGGGCGAATCCAGCGTTTCGGAAAGAACCTCACCAGGTACAAATCGTCGACGAGCAGTATGCCGAGCGTCAGAACCAGATAGTTCAACATCGCGTAGTTAGCCGTAAGAATGATGCCGATCTGCAGGAGCGTGACGATGGTGAAACACGCGATGCGAAACGGCCGCGGGAGGAACAGCATCCACACGAGAATGAGCTCGACGACGAGTGTGAATACCACCGTACCCGCATGGAACCAGTGGGGAAGTTGCTGCGCGTACCAGCCGATCCACGTCGGCAATGGCCCGTTCTGATAATACTCATCCATGGCAGTCAGGTTGTGCCAGGAGGGATCGCCACCCAGATATTTCGCCAAACCGGACTCGAAGTAGATGGTAAACCATAAGATCTGAAGCAACAGAAGACTTCCTCGCGACGGAGGCTCCGCCTCACCCCATCCGGGCCGCAGCCCGCGCGGAACAAAAAACAGAGACACAAATCCAGCGGTCAAGAGCATCCCGTCGGACTGATATCCCGAAAATTCCTGGGCTGCCGAGACAAATGACAAAAACATCGCGAAGCAAACCACCAACATGCCTCGAGGCCAGAGATTAAGGAAGAGGAGCAGCGACGCGATCATCCCCGCCCAGCACAGTGCCAGGAGCGCACCGTCGCTGCTGGCGAACCAAAGCAACGTCGGCGCGTACCAGTATCGCGCCGGCCCGAAATATCCGGCGACTTGCTGCAAATACATGCCCGCCGGAAGAAGTCCTTCGGGCCCCAGCAGGCCGCGAATCTGAAATACCAGGGAATAGAAAGCCGAGAAGTAGATCAGACCCAGCGCGCGAAGAAACAGCCAGCGCGGTAACAGGTAGCCGGGTGGTCCAGCCGGACGCGGACCCGCAAACCACTCGAGCAAACGAAGGAACGTCGAATCCATCGTCACGATTCTAGTCCCAGCCCTCGTTTGGGGCGGAGTCGTTTGTTACGCGCCGACGGTAAGGCTGTTGAATTTAGGAAGACTTGGGAAGCGAGGTCAAATATGACAACTGCTGGCGCCGCGCTTCTCCAGATACCGCTGGTGATACTCTTCGGCCTTCCAGAACGGTCCGGCGGTAGTAATTTCCGTTGCGATTGGTCGATGAAACTTGCCACTGGCCTCGAGAGCTTGTTTCGACTTGCGCGCGGCTGCTTCCTGCTCAGGCGTGGAATAAAAAATTGCAGTGCGGTACTGTTTGCCGAAGTCTGGTCCCTGCCGGTTCACTTGGGTGGGGTCGTGAATCCTCCAAAAAACATCGAGCAGCTGTTGGTAACTCACTTTCGACGGGTCAAAAGTAACCTGAACCACTTCGGCGTGTCCCGTCGTGTCGGTGCACACCTCCCGGTAGGAGGGATGGTCCGTGTGACCCCCGGAATAGCCGGAGAAAACGTCGATGACCCCCGGAACCTTCCGGAAGGCTGCCTCCACTCCCCAGAAACATCCAGCACCGAACATGGCCGTTTCAGACATAGGGCGCTTCCCCCGGTGAATTTCGTAGAGTGATTTTACACGCAGTGAGATGCGCGTGCACGTCAACAAGGAACAAATTGCAGCCGCCGCGCCGAGTGATGTTGCCTCGACGCTCTAGGGGATCGCGGTACACCTTTGTGCCATATGGGTTATTGCGCGACAAGATTCCAAAAACGATCGAAGACTGTTAACCAGGGTAGAACCGGACTATCCACCGGTGTTGCGCATGCGCCAGATCGGGGGCACCGTGCGCCTGGAAGTAACCGTCACCGCCGGCGGAACGGTGGAAAGCGCCAAAGTGCTGGGAGGCAATCCGATTCTCGCCCAATGCGCGGTTGCCGCAGTGAAAAAATGGAAGTATGCCTCCGCAGAGGGGCCGACGACCACGACCGTGTCGCTCGAGTTTAATCCCTATCGATGACAGGCGCGTTGTGAACCACGGCGCAGGATGAACTAGGAGGTTTTCTTGTGCGCGGCACCGCTGATCTCCGTGATTTTCTGCTGTGACGGTGCCTTGTAGGGGCTGTCGACCGAAGCCGCTTCCGTGAACGCTTGCTTGGCTTCCGCATTTTTCTTCAAGTTCAAATAAGCGAAACCCAGGCGATATTGATTACGGGCGTAGCTCACGGGGTTGGACTTCAGCAGCGGTGCCGCTTTCGTCAATTGTTCCACCGCCTGGACATTCAACTTTTTCTCGATGTCGACCTGCCCGAGAGCACTCAGCGCCAAGCCCTTTTGCATCGCGAGCTGCTGCTTCCACTGATCGTCGGAAACGCCTTCTGGTTTCTTGGCCGATTCGGTAAGCGCGGCGGCTTTCTTGGCGTACGCTTCCGCTTTGTCGAGTTGCTCCCCCTTCTCGCTGAAATCATCGGCGAGAATCAAAAGTATCGCAATATTGTTTGGGTCTTTTGCCAGCGCGCCATTCGCCACCTCCAGCATCTTCGTGCGATTCTGGGCCTGTTGATAAGAGATGGCCGCCATGGCCAGGGCCTGCGAACCTTCCGGGGTATCAGGATACATCCTGGCAAAGCGTTCGAAGTACGAGGCCTTTTTCGCCGGATCGCCGGCGTTGTAGGCGGCACTGTAGAGAGACTGCCGCACATAATCTTGGTCCTCTT
>Ga0306925_10005496_pt1 | contig 11629 bp, 8 predicted proteins | sample flu12Cox44000176_FD_203755 | JGI IMG/M metagenome (GOLD analysis project Ga0306925, IMG submission 203755) | Lab enrichment of tropical soil microbial communities from Luquillo Experimental Forest, Puerto Rico - flux8day.12C.oxic.44.000.176 (v2)... | ecosystem: Environmental > Terrestrial > Soil...
GCGCAGCGCGCCGTGCGCCTGCCCGCGACCCGGGCGGCACTACAGTTGGCTTCCGTGCGGCTCGTTATCGCCAGGTGCAGCGTGGACTATGCCGGCCGGCTCACCGCCCACCTGCCCTCGGCGCTGCGGCTGCTCATCGTCAAGGCGGATGGCTCGGTGCTCGTCCACTCCGATGGCGGCTCCTACAAGCCGCTGAACTGGATGTCACCGCCCTGCCGGCTGGCCGAGGAGCCGGGCCGGTGGGTGGTGACGGGCAAGTCGGGCGAGACGCTGACGATCTGCCTGGAGGAGGTGCTCAGCGACTCCTCGTTCGCCCTGGGAACCGATCCCGGCCTGGTGAAGGACGGCGTCGAGGCGCACCTGCAGGACCTGCTGGCGGCGCAGACCCACGTCCTCGGCGAGGGATGGCGGCTGGTCCGCCGCGAGTACCCCACCCCGATCGGCCCGGTCGACCTGATGTGCCGGGACGCCGCCGGGACCAGCGTGGCGATCGAGGTGAAGCGGCGCGGCGAGATCGACGGGGTGGAGCAGCTCACCCGCTACCTGGAGCTGCTCAACCGGGATCATCTGATCGCCCCGGTGCTCGGCGTCTTCGCCGCCCAGGAGATCAAGCCGCAGGCCCGGGTGCTCGCCGAGGATCGCGGCATCCGCTGCGTGGTCCTGGACTACGACACGATGCGCGGCGCCGACGACGGCGCCCTGCGCCTGTTCTGAACCCTCGGCCTCCTTGCATAGAGTTGTTGGATCTGTCTGCACCCGATCGAAGGGACACGCACGCCCGTGGGTCACACGGCCACCGACCAGGCCGGCTCCGGCGGCCTGACAGCTACCGAGCACCGCCTGGGCAACGGCCTGCGCCTGGTGTTCTCCGAGGACCACCTGACTCCGGTCGCGGCGGTCTGCCTCTGGTATGACGTTGGCTCGCGGTACGAGGTCAAGGGCCTGACCGGCCTGGCCCACCTGTTCGAGCACCTCATGTTCCAGGGTTCGGCGCAGGTCAAGGGCAACGGCCATTTCGAGCTGGTCCAGGCCGCTGGGGGGTCACTCAACGGCACGACGAGCTTCGAGCGCACGAACTACTTCGAGATCATGCCCGCGCACCAGGTCGAGCTGGCGCTGTGGCTGGAGGCGGACCGCATGGGCTCGCTGCTGGCCGCGCTCGACCAGGAATCGCTGGACAACCAGCGGGCCGTGGTCAAGAACGAGCGCAGGCAGAGCTACGACAACGTGCCCTACGGCACCGCGTTCGAGCGGATCGCCGCGCTGGTCTATCCCGACGGCCACCCCTACCACCACACGCCCATCGGCTCCATGGCCGATCTGGACGCGGCGACGCTGGAGGACGCGCGTGCGTTCTTCCGCGCGAACTACGCGCCGAACAACGCGGTGCTGGCGGTCGTCGGCGACATCGATCCGCAGCAGACGATCGCCTGGGCCGAGAGGTACTTCGGCTCCATCCCGCCCTACGACGGCAAGGTGCCGCCGCGCGACGGGACGCTCCCCGACATCATCGGCCGGGAGCTGCGCCAGGAGATCGAGGAGGAGGTCCCGGCGCGCGCGCTGATGGAGGGGTACCGGCTGCCGCGCGACGGCACCCCCGAGTGCGACGCGGCCGAGCTGGCCGTCACCGTCCTCGGCCGCGGCATGGCGTCCCGGCTCTACAACCGGCTGGTGCGGCACGACCGCACCGCCATCTCCGCCGACTTCGGGCTGCTGCGGCTCACCGGCGCCCCGTCGCTGGGCTGGCTGGACGTGAAGGCCGCCGGCGGCGCCGGGCTCGGCGAGATCGGGGCCGCAGTGGACGAGGAGCTGGCGCGGCTCGGTGCGGAGGCGCCGACCGCGGAGGAGATGGAGCGGGCGCAGGCCCTGCTGGAACGCGAATGGCTGGACGGGCTCAGCACCGTCATCGGCCGGGCCAACGAGCTGTGCCGGTACGCGATGCTGTTCGGCGACCCGCGGCTCGCGTTCACCGCCGTGGACCGGATCTCCGGCATCACCGCGGAGCAGGTCCGGGCGGTTGCCGCCGCGCGACTTCGCCCCGACAACCGCGCGGTGCTGGCCTACGAGCCGGTGACCCGCGGGGACGGGCCTGCGGGCGCGGCGGGCGGCCCGGCCGCGACGGCCGGCGAGGACGGCCAGCAGGAAGAGGACGGCGAGCGGGAAGGAGCCGGGCAGTGACCGACTCGGCCGTGACCATGGACTTCCACCCGCAGCCCGGCCCCGGGCGGGCGAAGCCCTGGACGTTCCCCGTGCCCGGGCGCGGCGCCCTGGCCAGCGGGCTGGCCGTCCTGCGCTGTCACCGGCCGGGGCAGCAGGTGGTGGCGGTGGAGGTCAGCCTGGACATCCCGCTCGACGCCGAGCCCGACGGGCTCGACGGCATCGCCGCGATCATGGTCGGCGCGCTGTCCCAGGGCACGGCCACGCACACCGCCGAGGAGTTCTCCGCCGAGCTGGAGCGCTGCGGCGCGACGCTGGACGGACACGCCGACTACCTGGGCGCGCGCGTCTCGCTGGAGGTTCCCGCGTCCCGCCTGCCCCGGGCACTCGGGCTGCTCACCGAGGCCCTGCACACGCCCACGTTCCCGGCCAGCGAGGTCGAGCGGCTGGTCAGCAACCGCCTGGACGAGATCCCGATCGAGCTGGCCAACCCCGGCCGGCGGGCGGCCAAGCAGCTGGCGCAGGAGCTGTTCCCGGCGTCCGCGCGGCTGTCCCGGCCGCGCAGGGGCACCGAGGACACCGTCGCCCGGATCGACGCGGCGGGCGTGCGCGCGTTCTACCAGGCCCATGTGCACCCCACCGCCGCGACCGCGGTCATCGCGGGCGACCTGGCGGGTATCGACCTGGACGCGGTCCTGGCCAGCACGCTCGGCGGCTGGGCCGGCGACGGCGCCGGGCCGCCGCCCATGCCGCCGGTGGCCGCCCGCGACACCAGCGAGGTGGTGATCGTGGACCGGCCCGGTGCCGTGCAGACGCAGCTGCTCATCGGGCGGACCGGGCCGGACCGGCACGACCCGGTCTGGCCCGCCCTGGTGCTCGGCACCTACTGCCTGGGCGGCACGCTCACGTCCCGGCTGGACCGGGTACTGCGCGAGGAGAAGGGCTACACCTACGGGGTGCGGGCCTCCCAGCAGGTGCTGCGGTCGCCGGCCCCGGACGCCGCGGGCGGCGCGACGGGTGCCTCGGTGCTGGCCATCAGCGGCGCCGTGGACACGGCGTCCACGGGTCCCGCCCTGGCCGATCTGTGGACGGTGCTGCGCACGCTGGCCGCGGAAGGGCTCACCGAGACCGAGCGCGACACGGCGGTGCAGAACCTGGTGGGGGTCGCGCCGCTCAGGTACGAGCGGGCCGCGGCGGTCGCGGACACGCTGGCGGATCAGGTCGAGCAGCACCTGCCGGACGGCTACCAGGCGCGGCTGTACGACCGCCTGGCCGAGACGGGAGCCGCCGAGGCAACGGCCGCGGTCGTCGCGGCGTTCCCGGCGGACGGCCTGGCCACGATCCTGGTCGGCGACGCATCCGAGATCGGGGCCCCGGTGGAGGCCCTGGGAATCGGCGAGGTCAAGGTGGTGCGGGGCTAACCACGGAACCCGGCGGGCGGGCGGAGACCCACATAACAATGTGAACTCGGACACGCGATCCGGGCCGCTCCGGGGGCGTCGCATCCGGCCCGTGACCTCGGCGGATGACACTGTGCGAGGTATAGGTGGTGCATACCAGCAGCTGCTCCTGCCCCAAATATCAGTTCTCACACCAATTGTCCACAGCGTGCCAGTCCGCTTCGGTTACTATGCGCTCTTATGGGTGCTGAAGAATACGGGGGGTCTCAACTGCCGGTCCGCACTACCCGCTATCTCCGGCCCGGCCGTCACTCCAGCCCGCACCAGCTGTCGCTGCCCGCGGAGGCGCCCGCACTCGTGCTCGCCATTCCGGGGGCGGTGAGCCCGGAGAGCGACCAGATCGCCGCCGAGATCGCCGCGAGCGCCGGTAACTCCTGTCCCCGCGCCACCGTCACGTTCGGCTACCTGGAGGGCAAGAAGAACCTCCTCAGCGAGCTCCTGAGCGGCCTGCGCAGCCAGGATGGCCGCCCGCCGGCCGTGGTGGTCCCGCTGCTCACCTGCTCCTACCCGGAGGTGGACGAGCAGATCGCCGCGGCGGTGGCGGCGGCGGGCACGCCGATCCTGGTCGGCGAGCATCTCGGCCCCCATCCGTTCCTGGCCGAGGCGGTGCACGCCCGGCTGTCCGAGGCCGGGCTGGCCCGGGCCGGGCGATCGGGCCGGATCAGCATCGTCACCGCCGCCGACGGGGTCGTCGTCGGGGGCATCGGCGAGCCCGAAGAGGCGCTCCAGGCGGCCGGCGTGGTGTCCGTCCTGCTCGCGTCCCGGCTCACGATCCCCGCCGTGCCCGCGCTGCTGAACGACCGCTTCGGGCTCAGGGACGCGGCGGAGCGGCTGCAGGCGGTGCATGTCACCCGCGTGGCGCTGGCCCCGTGTGTCATCGGGCCGGAAGTGCCGCCCGCGGCGATGGCCGCCATTTCCGCCGAGACCGGCCTGGAGTGCTCGCCGCCGCTCGGCGGCTACCCCACGATCGGTCAGCTCGTGGCGATCCGCTACGGCGCCGCCCTGGAAGACCCCAAACTCGCCGACGTCTCCGGCTGACGGCCGCCGCGGCCGCGGCGGACCCGCCGGCCCGCTGACCCGGGTCACCCGCCGAGGAGGCCCGCGTTGACGGCGCGGGCCTGCGGGGCGAGGTCTGCGATCTCCACCACGGTGATCCCGGCTTCGGCGAGCAGGGCCGCTCCCCCGCCGGGCGCGAACACGGGCGGCTCCCGCCAGGCGATCACCACCCGGCGCAGGCCCGTGCCGACGATGAGCTCCGCGCACGGGTGCGGCCGGGAGGCGCGGAACCGGCACGGCTCCAGCGAGCTGTACAGCGTCGCCCCGCCCAGCCCGGGGTCGGCCGGGTCGAGCTTGGCCAGGGCAGCCTCTTCGGCATGGTCGTGGCGGCTGCCCTCGCGCGAGTAGCCGGTGGCGAGCACCGAGCCGTCACCGGCGACCACGACCGCTCCGACCGCGAACGCCGTCGCCGACGGCGGGCAGCGCCGGGACAGCCCGATCGCCTCGCTCAGCCAGCCACGGTCGGCCGCGGTCGGCTCGCTGCCCGGGCCGGGCGCTCCGTGCCGGGGCAGCGCTTCGGCCGTGCCAGGCAGCAGTTCCACCACCCTGGCCTGCGCCACAGCGCCACCCCCGGCCGGTGGCGGCGGGCCGTCCACCGGGCCCGTCAGCAGGTACCGGAGCAGGACCACGGCGCCGACCTCGCGGACCTCGGCCAGGGCCATCGGGTGCGACGGCCCTTGCGGGTAGCGGCCGGGGCCCGCGAACCGCGGGGCGCCGGGGTCGCCGACGAAGAACGGCGCGATCACCAGCTGCAGCTCGTCGGCGAGCCCGCCGGTCAGGAACTGCCGGGACAGGTCCGCCCCGCCCTCGACCATGAGGCGGCGGATTCCCCGCCGGGACAGATCCGCCAGCACCGCGGCCAGCGCCGGCCGGTTCCCCGTACCCTCCGCACCCCCGGCGCTGCCCTCGCCCGCCCCGCCTCCCGCGTCTGCTCCGCCGCCGACGGCCACCACCTCGGCCAGGCCGCCGATCCGGCTGCGGACGCGGTCCGCCACCGGACTCGCGCAGTAGACCAGCCGGGCGGGCGGCGGGCCCGGGTCCGCATCCACGTCCGGGTCTTTGTCGGAGAAGAACCGGGCGCGGGGATCAAGGTCGCCGCTGGCGGTCAGGGTGACCCTGGCCGGATGCGCGGGCCGGCCGCTGGCTACCCGCGCCGCCCGCCGCTCCGGCGACCGGATGAGCAGCCGCGGATCGTCACGGCGGATCGTGCCCGCCCCGACCAGGATCGCGTCGCTGCTGGCCCGCTCGCCGTCCACCCGGTCGAGATCGGCGGCGCCCGACAGCACCAGCCGCTCGCGTCCGGGCGCGTCCAGGCAGCCGTCAACCGACATCGCGCAGCTGAGCAGCACGTACGGGCGTTCGTTCATCGGGTTCCGATCCGGTCCACCGGCGCCTGGCCGGGCGATGGCGCAGGCTTCCCCAACGCTACCCAGCAGCGCCCGGCCGCCAGTGGTTTACTGTCCTCGCAGCGCAGGCGGTGCGACCGGAGCGAGGGCGAAGCGATGGACACGGTGTGGACCTACGGGCAGTCCAGGCAGGTGGAGACGTTCGACACGGTCAATCCCGCCACCTCCGAGGTCATCGCCACCTTCCCCATCCACGGCCGCAACGAGGTCGACGCCGCCATCGAGCGCGCCCGCGACGCCGCCGCCTGGTGGTCCGGGCTGGAGTGGAAGAACCGCCGGACGAGGCTGCTCGCCTGGAAATCCCACCTGATCCGCTACATGGGCCGCCTCGCCGAGCTGGTCCACACCGAGACCGGCAAGCCACTCGCCGACGCCCAGCTCGAGATCTTCCTGGCGGTCGTGCACATCGACTGGGCGGCGCGCCACGCCCAACGCGTGCTCGGCCCCCGCCGGGTGCGCAGCGGGATCCCGGCGATCAACCTCGCCTCGTCGGTGGAGTACGCGCCGCTCGGTGTCATCGGGGTGATCGGGCCGTGGAACTACCCGGTCTTCACGCCGATGGGCTCGATCGCCTACGCGCTGGCCGCGGGCAACGCGGTCGTGTTCAAGCCCAGCGAGTTCACGCCCGCGGTCGGCGGGTGGCTGGTCAGCTCGTTCGCCGACGTGGTGCCCGAGCACCCGGTCCTGCAGATGGTGACCGGCGGCGCCGAAACCGGCGAGGTGCTAGCCCGCAGTGCGGTGGACAAGATCTCGTTCACCGGCTCCAGCGCGACCGCGCGCAAGGTGATGGCGGCCTGCGCCGACAACCTCACCCCGATGATCGCCGAGTGCGGCGGGAAGGACGCCTTCCTGGTGGGGGCCGACGCCAACCTGGACGCCGCCGCGGACGCCGCGGCCTGGGGCGCGGTCTCCAACGCGGGGCAGACGTGCACCGGGGTGGAGCGGGTCTACGTCGTGGACGCCGTGTACCACACGTTCCTTGAGAAACTTGCCGAACGGATGTCCGGGGCCCGTCCCGGTGACGACCGCGAGTCCGCCTATGGGCCGATGACCCGCCCGGCCCAGGCCGACGTCGTCGAGGACCACGTCGCCGACGCCCTCGCCCGGGGCGGCCGGGCGGTGATCGGCGGCATGCAGAGCGTCCGGCGGCCGTACGTGGACCCGGTAATCCTCACCGATGTGCCCGAGACGAGCCTGGCGGTGCAGGACGAGACGTTCGGGCCGACGCTGACCGTGACGAAGGTCGCCGACCTGGACGAGGGTGTCGCCCTGGCGAACTCCAGCCGCTACGCGCTGGGGTCCACCGTGTTCGTGGGCAGCAAGAAGCGCGGCCTGGCGGCCGCGCGCGCCATGCGCAGCGGCATGACCGCGATCAACTCGGTCCTCGGATTCGTGACCGTGCCCGCGCTGCCGTTCGGCGGGAACGGCGACTCCGGTTTCGGCCGCATTCACGGCCCCGACGGGCTGCGCGAGTTCACCCGCGCCAAGGCGATCACCCGGGTCCGGATGCGCTCCCCCTTCAACCTGACCACGCTCACCCGCCCGGACAAGGACCTGAAGCGGCTGCTGGCCGCCGCCACCCTCCTCCACGGCAAGCGCTACCACTGACCGGGAAGCAACAGCGGTTCGGATCCGTGCCCCTCATGGGGAACGCGAAGGGTGACTTGGCCCCCGATCACGAGCTAGCTGGCGGGCCGTGGCAGGCCGCCGGCTCACCCGACGAACCGGCCTACTGGGCCGCCGAAGGCAAAACGGTGCACCTCGCGGAAACCCGCGGGAATGCTGACGGTCGCTTTGGCGATGTTGCGCGGGGTCGGCGGCAGCATCAGGAAGTCCTGGCGGACAGTCCCGCGCAGCAGCCTGCCACCGGCGGCGCGGGTCCAGTTGATCCACACCGCCCGCACCGGAAGGTAGGTGGAGGGATCCACATAGAGTGCCGCGTGCACGTGCATGGCGCCGGGGCTGGCGGCGTGCGGCGCGCTGGGCCGCCAGGGCGGCTCGGTCATCGAGCCGGTGATCTTTATGGTCTTCCTGCCGTTGACCCAGGCAGGCCCGGCAACGGTGAACTTCCCGCACGCCAGCGTCCTGTGCACGTATCCGGGCCAGTCAACTGGGTTGAACTCGGCCAAGTCCAGCAGGCCAGTGCAGGCGCTCGGCACCACCCCGAAGGGCGGCATTTGGTACCACTGGTGATGGCGGTAGTCGGCTTGGACGTAGACCCGCTTCCCGCCGACGGTGGCGGTGCCGGCGGCAAAGCTCACGTGCCCTTGCGCCCACGGTAGGCCCGTGCCGTGCATGAGCCCGGACTGCACCGCCCTGACATCCTGACGGTAGTTCCACTGCGTGATCGCTGGAAAGCCCGGGCTGAAGGTGGTCTCCGTCCGCATCACCAGGTTCGCGGTCGCGACCGCCGCGACCGCGAAGTCCACCCGCCCGATCACGTAGGCGGTGGTCTGTGCCCGTGAGACCGTGCCCGCCGGGCCGCCGACCCCCGCCACCGTCACCACGGCAACGGCGATAATTGCGGCGGTGACGCCAGTGGCGGCGGAGATCATCGCCAGCCGCCTTCGGCGCAGGCGGCGGCGGGCCCGGCCGACCAGCTCCACAGGTGGCGCGGTCACCGCGGCGAGTTGCTCCATGCCCTCCCGGAGCAGCTGTTCCACATCGGTGTTCATGCCTTCTCCCTCGCCTGCCTGATCAGCGCATGGCCGGCACGATTCCCGGCCGGGGGTTGCCTTCGGTCAGTTCGCGCAGCCGGTGTAGTCCCTTGGAGGCGGCGGACTTGACCGCCGCCTGCGAGCAGCCCAGCACCTCGGCGGTTTCGGCCTCGCTGTACTGCTCCCAGTACCGCAGCAAGATCACCGCGCGCTGGCGCGGTGGCAGCTGTCTCAGCAGCCGCACCAGCTCGTCCCGCAGGTCCACCGTGGCTATGCCGTCGGGCGCTGTCCCCGCCCCGGCGCGGAGGTGCTCGGCCCGCAGGATTGGGATCTTGCGCTGCCACGCGCTGCGGCGCCGCCAGCCGTCGGCGGCCAGGTTGTACAGCGTCCGCCGTAGGTACGCCTCGGTGCCGGTGATGCCGCGGCGGTGGCGCAGCAGCCGCTCCAGCGCGGTCTGCAGCAGGTCCTCGGCATCGGCGCGGTCGCCGGTGAGGGCGATGGCGATGGCCATCAGCCAGTTGCCCCGCTCGGCACGCAGCCGCTCAAGCTCCGCGCCAACCGGGTCACGTTCCAGGTCACCCCGCATCGCGTGATCTCTTCCCGTGCTGGCTCACACCGCGCCTTCGGTGTCACTAGCCCAAGACGAAGCAGCAGGGCCCGAGGTTTCCCCGCCACGTCCGGGAAACCTTCGCCCCCCCTGGCTCGTCTCTGGTTGGCATCACCTGCCCCCGCCCCGGGGGCCGCCATCAAGGAGACGCCAGCGTGAGCGCAGATGTCGAAGAACTGGTTCGCGAAGGCCTGGACCGGCTCGCCGCGGCGACCGAGGTACCTCCGGGGCTAGCCGAGGCAGCGTTGCGGCGGGCGCTGCATGAGCGGGTGTCAGGCCGCTGGCTGGCTGTCCCACCCGCCGTGACGCTGGTCGTGGGGCTGTGGGGTGTCACCACCCGGCCCTACTGGGGCGACGAAATAGACACCGTGTCGGCGGTGTCGCGGTCGCTGCCGCAGCTGGCCAGGTTGCTGCGGCACGTCGATGCCGTGCACGGCCTGTACTACCTGCTGCTGTGGCCGGTGGCGCGGGTGGCAGGCACCGGCGACCTGGCGCTGCGGCTGCCGTCGGTGGCGGCGATGGCGGCGGCGGCGTTCGGGGTCGGCGTAATCGGGCGCACGCTGCGCTCGGCCCGGGCGGGGGTCTGCGCGGGGCTGGTGCTCGCCGCCCTGCCCATCGTCACCCAGCAGGCTCATGACGCGCGGCCGTATGCGATGGTGACGGCGGCGGCGGTGCTGGCCAGCTACCTGCTGCTGCGGGCGATGGCCGATCCGCGGCCGGCCCGGTGGGCGGGCTACGGCCTGGCCCTGGTCCTAGTGGGCTACCTGGAACTGCTCGCCCTGGTGCTGATGGCCGCGCACGCCGTCGCGCTGGCCGCGCTGAGCCGGCAGCAGAGCCTGCCCGGGCAGGGCCGGGCAGGGCCGGGCGAGGCCGGCGGCGCGCCGGGCCGGTGGCTGGTGACGGCCATGGCCACCGCTGCCGCCGCTTCACCGGTGGCGTTCTGGGGCTGGCGGCAGCGGGGGCAGATCGGCTGGATCACGCAGCCCGGCTGGCCCGATCTGAAGTACCTGACCTGCTGGCTGGCCGCCGGGTCAGCCACCTCCGTGGTACTGATCGGCGCGCTGGCGGTTCTCGGAGCCCGCCGCCAGGACTCCCCCGGCTCGGCCGGGCAGCCCGCCCGTACCGGGACCCGGCGGCCACTGTTGGCCCTGACGTCCGGGCTGAGCGTGGGGACGTCCGGGCGGACGGCCCGGGAGCTGACCTGGCTGGCACTGCCATGGCTGGTGGTTCCGCCGCTGGCGCTGATCACGGTGTCGCAGATCACACCGGTGTACAGCTTCCGGTACGTGGTGTTCTGCCTGCCCGCCGTGGCGCTGCTGGCCGGGGCTGGGCTGGCCGTGCTCGGGTGGGTATGGCGGGCGGCCGCGCTGGCCCTGCTCGTGGCGCTCGCCACGCCCGCCCAGCTGGCGTTGCGGGCGCCAGGCAGCGGCGCCGGGGGCGGCCTGCAGGCAGCCGCCGGGGTGCTGGCCGCCCACGAGCGCCCCGGTGACGCGGTCGTCTACCCCGGACCAGCGATCCCGCCGTGGGACCTTGCCTACCCACGGGCGTTCCAGCCGCTGCGCAACATCGCCCTGTGCCGGCCGGGCGCCGCAACCGGACGCCTGTACGCCAGCAGCGTCGCCGTCCCCGTGCTGATCCGCCGCGAACGCGGCGTCAGCCGGATCTGGGTCATCGAGATGGGCCCGCCCTGGCAGAACCCGGTCCCCCGCCTGGCACCCGGCTTCCGGCTCACCCGTACCTGGCAGCCCCACGACAGCCAGGTCAAACTCGCCCTCTACCAGCGAACCCCAGGTGCCACCCGGCAACACCAGGCGGCCAGGCGCTGGTGACGCCCAGCAGCCAAGATCGCGGCCCACCACCGCCCGGTCACCGGGACTGTTCCGACCTGGCCCGGTTCCCTGTCGGGGCAGGCATCGGACCCATTCGCGAATCGGCCAGGTCCCTGGGCACCGCGGCGGCTGGGGTCAGCTCAGCTCGGCGGGGACTTGCTTGCTGGCCAGGGCCGGGTCGGAGGGCTCCAGCGGGGCGCGGCCGATGATGAGGTCCGCCGCCCGCTCGGCGATGGCGATGGTCGGCGCGTTGGTGTTGCCCCGGGGCACGACCGGCATGACCGAGGCGTCGACGACCCGCAGCCGCTCCACCCCGCGTACCCGCAGTTCCGGGTCGACCACGCTGATCAGCTTGGCGGCGGCCAGCCGGGAGTCGCCGCCCATCGCGCAGGTGCCCACCGGGTGGAAGAGCGTGCCGAGGTCGCGCCGGATGAACTCCCTGACCTGCGTGTCCGAG
>Ga0306925_10005497_pt1 | contig 11629 bp, 11 predicted proteins | sample flu12Cox44000176_FD_203755 | JGI IMG/M metagenome (GOLD analysis project Ga0306925, IMG submission 203755) | Lab enrichment of tropical soil microbial communities from Luquillo Experimental Forest, Puerto Rico - flux8day.12C.oxic.44.000.176 (v2)... | ecosystem: Environmental > Terrestrial >...
GGTTGCGGCAGAGGCGGGGCGTGATTTCATTCGCGACATCATTCAGGCCGACCTGTCCTCACACAAGCACAAGCAGATCGTGACCCGGTTTCCGCCGGAGCCGAACGGCTACCTGCATATTGGCCATGCCAAGTCGATTGCCCTCAATTTTGGCATCGCCCAGGAGTTTCACGGCCATTGCAACCTGCGCTTTGACGACACCAATCCGACCAAGGAGGAACAGGAATATATCGACTCCATCCAGGCCGATGTGCGCTGGCTCGGTTACGACTGGGGCAACAAGCTATTCTATGCCTCCGACTATTTCGAGCGTCTCTACGAATGGGCTGAAGGTTTGATTCGCGCAGGCCTTGCCTATGTCGACGACCAGACCCAGGAGGAAATCCGTCTCACTCGTGGCACGCTGACCGAGCCCGGTAAGAACTCGCCCTACCGCGACCGCTCGCTCGAGGAGAACCTCGACCTGTTTCGCCGCATGAAGGCCGGCGAGTTTGCGAACGGCGCGCGCGTGCTGCGCGCCAAGATCGACATGGCCTCCGGCAACATCAACATGCGCGATCCCGTGCTGTACCGGATCCTGCACGCGCATCATCCGCGCACTGGCGATGGATGGTCGATCTATCCGAGCTACGACTACGCCCACGGCCAGTCGGATGCGATCGAAGGCATCACCCATTCGATCTGTACGCTGGAGTTCGAGGACCACCGGCCGCTGTATGATTGGTTCATCGATAAGCTTCCGGTGCCTTCCAAGCCACGCCAGTACGAGTTTGCGCGCCTGAACCTGACCTACACGGTGCTGTCGAAACGCGTGTTGACCCAGCTCGTGCGCGACGGCCATGTCGCGGGCTGGGACGATCCGCGCATGCCGACGCTTGCAGGTTTGAGGCGGCGTGGCGTGCCGCCGGCCGCGATCCGCGAATTCGTCAAGCGCATTGGGGTCGCCAAAGCCAACAGTGTGGTCGATGTCGGCATGCTGGAGTTTTGCATCCGCGAGGAGCTGAACCGTACGGCGCTGCGGCGCATGGCCGTGCTGCGGCCGTTAAAGGTGGTGATCGAGAACTACCCCGAGGGCCAGTCTGAAGAGTTGGAGGCGGTCAACCATCCAGATGATCCCTCGAAAGGCACGCGCCGCGTCGCCTTCAGCCGCGAGCTCTTTATCGAGCGGGACGATTTCATGGAGAAGCCGTCCAAAAAATTCTTCCGTTTATCGCCCGGCAACGAGGTGCGGCTGCGCTACGCCTATTTCATCAAGTGCGTGGACGTCGTGAAAAACGCGGTCGGTGAGGTGGTTGAATTGCGCTGCACCTATGATCCGGCCACCAAGGGCGGCAGCGCGCCTGACGGCCGCAAGGTGAAGGCCACCATGCATTGGCTGCCGGCTTCGCAGGCAAAACAGGCGGAAGTGCGCATCTACGATCAGCTGTTCGCAAAACCCAATCCGGACGCATCGAACTTCGCCGCTGATCTCAATGCGCAGTCGCTCGAGATTTTGGCGGACGCGCGGGTCGAGCTGGCGATTGCGCAAGCCAATTCAAGCGAACCGATGCAGTTCGAGCGGCAGGGATATTTCGTGCGCGACCCCGATTGCGCGCCCGATAGGCTCGTGTTCAACCGCACGATCGGCCTGCGCGATAGCTTTGCGAAGGAAATCGGCAAGGGCTGAACTCGTCCCAGGCCGAAGCCTTCGCTCGCCTTTCGGCAATCGCTCTCGCAAGGGGGCACCGCCGCGCCCCGAGGCGGAGAGGCCGCGCCGAAGACCGGCAGCGTTAGGGCGCGTTGGCTGACCGCCTTTTCGATCCGGATTATTGCTTTTCGACCGGAGAGGGGCGACGCGCACGTCCGATCCTTATCGACTTCGTAAGCCCAATCGGTCGCGCGCTTCGCGGCGAACGCGGTGGGTTTTTTTAAAAAGATCAAAGGCAAAATGAGGAGCTGAAGCGCGATGTGCTCTAGTCCGAGGTCTAGTCCCCGGGGGCCGGGGCGGACTGGGAGGGCAGCTCGAAGGCGCCGAGATGGTACTCTTTGATCTGAAATTCATCTGCGTCGGCGCTGCCAGGCGGGTTCTCGACCAGCGTGAACAGCGCGTCGGGAAATTCCTTCCAGATCGCAAGATCCTCCACCGTCACGGTCAGCCAACCGAACGTAAACATATAGCGGCCGGGCTCGGTAATGCGGCCGACCTTGTGCCAGGTGATCTTGCTTACCACCGGTGATGGGCTCCTGTTTCGAAGAGGCCGCCGCTCGGGCGACCGACCGGCGGGCCATCTGCGAAGCGGGAAAGCTTAGTCGACCGGGAGCGATGATGTTGGCGCGGGCGCTGCGGTGTGGGCGGGCGCGCTGACGGGCTTGGTCACCGGCAATTGCAGCACGGTGGCGCGCTGGCCCTCGACGAGCTGTGTCACCAGCACGTAGCTTCCGTCCGGAAATTCGATCGCGTCGTGATGCCGCTCGGGGACGTGCGGATCGATCTTGCCGAACTTTGCGACCCTTGAATTGATGGTGCGGGTCCAGATCCAGCGGTTGTCGTATCTGACGTCCTCAGCAAAAGCGAGCTCGGTGCCGGGAAGCATGCAGACAGCGACGGACAGATCGCTTTCGGATGCGAAGCCACGGGTGGAAGTACCACGGAATGTCGTGGTCACTAGCGTCTCTCCCACCTGGGCGGGGCGGGTCGCTACGGCGTGCAGACTGTAGTCACACATCGGATTGCTCCTCGTTCGGGATAGCCAACCCGCGCACTCTCTTGCTTCGAAACCCATTGTGCGGGCAGACACTTGGGTCTGTCGCCATGGATCGAGGCTCTTGAGGCGCAGGCCTCTATCAGAGTGGACGTCAGATTGTGAGCCTTTGCGGGCTTGGAGGCAATTGTGCGGCCGACATTATCTGGCCCCGATCACAAGCGTTTGAGAATGCGCGCGCGATGCAATACCTGCACGCACAACGCGCTTCTTCCGCCCGAAGTTCCTGGCGCCGTGCCGTGCGGCGATCGCCCTGCGCAGCGTACGGCGCGAGGACTTGCTGTCGCGCCTCAGTACTTCCTGTACAGCCCGATCAGTTTCCCCTGAATCTTGACCCGGTTCGGGGGTAGAATGCGGACTTCGTAGGAGGTATTGGCGGGTTCGAGTGCAATCGAGGCGCCGCGGCGGCGGAAGCGTTTGAGCGTGGCTTCCTCGTCGTCGATCAGCGCGACCACGATGTCGCCGGTCTCGGCGGTATCATTGCGCTGGATCAGCGCGACGTCGCCATCGAGGATGCCCGCATCCACCATGGAATCGCCGCGCACTTCGAGCGCGTAGTGCTCGCCGGAGCCGAGCATGTCGGGCGGCACGCTGATGGTGTGGCTGCGGGTTTGCAGCGCCTCGATCGGCGTGCCTGCCGCGATCCGGCCCATCACGGGCACGGCTACCGGGCGTTCGCCGTCATCGGCGCTGGCGCCGCTGCGGCCCTTGCCGAGATTGCCTTCGATCACGGAGGGGGTGAAACCGCGCCGGCTTGCGCCACCTGGCGAAAGCTCGGGCAGCTTGATCACCTCGATCGCGCGGGCGCGATTGGGCAAGCGGCGGATGAAGCCGCGCTCTTCCAACGCCGTGATCAGCCGATGAATCCCGGACTTTGAGCGCAGATCCAACGCATCCTTCATCTCGTCGAAGGACGGCGGCACCCCGGCCTCCTTCAGCCGTTCATTGATGAAACGCAGAAGTTCGTACTGTTTGCGCGTGAGCATCTCGAGCGGTCCCCCGGTTGCCAAGTGTCGTTCAATGTCCACACCGTCGGGAGCAGCCACTCCCGATACCAGCTTTCGAAACAAATCATGAACGGACACTATATGTTCGATATGTGTTCTGCAACCACTTAATTTCAGGTAAAGGCCAGAAAGAATCCGGTTCCACTCGCCACGACGCGCTAATCCGGCAAGCGCAGGATCTCGCAAAGCGCGCCCATCTTGGCTGCCGGCGCAAACGGCGTGCGAATGAGAAGTGCCTGTGTACCAGCGAGATTCGCAAGCAGGGAACTATCCTGTTGACTGACGGGTGTAGCGATCAGACGGCCGTCTTTGCGCTCCTCAAGCCGCGCGCGTAGATAGTCCTCGCGCAGATCATTGGCTGCGACATCGCCTCCGAGCGCTGCCTGTGCGCGCACGTGATGGACGATGCTTGCGCCCGACAGCGCCCGAATCAAGGGGACCACGACCAGCATGGTGCAGACATAGGATGAGACCGGATTGCCGGGCACACCGACCACCCGCATGGCGCCGAGCCTGCCGTGCAACATCGGCTTGCCTGGTCGCATCGCAATCCGCCAGAAGGCGATGTTGACGCCCTCGATCTCGAGTGCGGTCTTGACCAGGTCGTGGTCGCCCACTGAGGCGCCGCCGGTCGTCACCAGGATGTCGGCATGCGCCTCGCGGGCGCGGCGGATCCCGGCGGTGCTCGCCGCAAGAGTGTCGGCGGCGACCCCGAGGTCGATCACCTCGGCGCCTTCCGCCTTGGCCAGGGCGCGCAGCGCATAGCCGTTCGAATAGACGATCTGGCCCGGGCCGGGGGTTGCGCCGGGCATCACCAGTTCGTCGCCGGTCGCAAGCAGCGCCAGTTTCGGCTTCCGCCTGACCGGCAGCTCCGGACAATTCATGCTGGCGGCAAGCGACAGGTCACGGTCCGAAAGGCGTCGGCCGGCCTTGAGCAGCACGTCGCGCTCGCGAAAATCGACGCCGGCAGGGCGGATATGGCGTCCAAGGCTGGCGGCCTCGGTGATGGTGATGGTGTTGGCCTCGACCACGGTATCTTCCTGGATCACGACCGCATCTGCACCGTCGGGGATCACGCCGCCGGTGAAAATTCGCGCCGCTTCGCCCGGTCCAAGCGTGCGGTCGAACGGCCGGCCGGCTGCGACCTCGCCGATCACTTTGAGCCGCGCATTGACGTGGCTCGCATCGGAGGCGCGCACCGCATAGCCGTCCATCGCCGACATCGCCTGCGGCGGCTGGGTACGCCTGGCCGCGACGTCGCGCGCAAGCGTGCGATGATAGGCGGCATCGAGCGCGACCAATTCTTCAGCCAGCGGCTCGACCCCGGCAAGGATCGCGGCAAGGGCATCGGCAACCGGCATCAAGGCCACGGGCAGCACTCCAAAATGGCGATCCCGCCTTCTAGCCGGAAGCAGGGGCGGAGGCAAAAGCGGCGCATCTTGGTCCGGCAAATTGCCGTGATGGCCACGCCACAGATTCAAATTTTCGATGCGGCGGGACCGTGGCCGGATGCGCGGCGCCCAGTTGCCGCCGCCTGGAAGCGAGCGCGACAAGTTTTTGAGCCGCGCACAGCAATGCGATAGGGCGCTGAAGCTTGCCGGCCTGCAATAGTTTGGCTCGAATGCGCTCGGCCAAGCGCCGCGTCAGCTGTTCGACGGATTTGCCCGACACGCGACTTGAGTTCGTCAAATCCCAAGCGCCAACAGCGCAGCGGCGACATCATCGCTCGATTTGACGTGAACCGCGATCAGGCCACAGGCCCGCGCGCCCTCGATATTCTCGGCGAGATCGTCAAAGAACACGATGCGCGCCGGCGGCGCACCGATCGCCTTGACGACGTGATCATAGGCTCGCACCTCGGGTTTTCGAAGCCCGATGCTCGAGGACAAGAAGAGCTCCTTGAAATGGCCGAGCAGGTCCCTGTAAGCGCACGAAAAATATTCAACATGCGGCCGGTTGGTATTTGAAAATGCGTAGAGCGGCATCCGCTCGGCCGCGCGCGCGAGCAGCGGCGCGATGCCGGGCATCTCGCCGGCAAAGATCGCGTTCCAGCCCTCCAGCAATGCGGCATCCGAAATGCCGATACCAAGCGTGGTACGTAGGCTGTCAAAATAGTCGGCATCGGTCATGGAGCCAATCTCATGACGCCGATAGGCCTCATCGCGCACAAACCGCAAGCCGAGGTCGGCCGGCGAGCAGCCGGCATGGGTGGCCCAGCACTTGAGCGACCGGCTGAAATCGATGTCGAGCACGACGCGGCCGAGATCGAACAGCAGCACATCGGCCATGCCGGGAGATAGTTGGGAAGACAACATCTCGGCTCAAATTCCCTGATTGCGCTTGCGCGCGGCGCGCAGCGAGGTGGCCACGAAACCGACGTCGCTGACGCCTCGGTGAATGTCCTGAGAGTACAGCAACGCCGTGAGCACAAGCACCAACACGGCTACGGCTGCGGCTGCCAGTGTCGGTCTGGAACATGTCACGTTCAAGACGGCCTCAAGCGTGACAGTAGCGACAGGAGAAGGCGCGGCGCAGACGGACCCAAACTGCGGCGCGAACACATAGGCAGCGAGCAGGACCGCAGCCGCATTTGCAATCGCAAGCATGACGGCGATGATCGCCAGGCCTTTCAGCCGCGAAAGCACAATATCGATCATCTTGACGACGACAAGGCAGGCGGTGACCCAGACGACGAGCGCGACCCATCCGATTGATGCGACCCTGCTGCCCCACAGCACGACTGCAAACGCGCACGCCAGCACAAACAGGTTGGTCTTGACGAACTCCGGGAATTTGCAGCGCAGCACAATGGTGTTGGCTTTCTCGACGAGGTCCAGCAGCGCACAGGCGATCAGGCCAGCTGCAAGGCCGCCGAGATGGACGCCCCAGTCGACCCGCGCGTTTAGCGCGATCACGACATTTAATCCGATGTTGAGGACGAAGAAGCTTGCGGGAAGGTCGAGCTTGCCGAGGAGCCACAGGCACAACAGCGCCCCCAGGATCCCCGACGTTGCGCCGGAGGCCCCGACGGTGAGGTAAGGCGTGGTGTGGATGAGATGGCCCACGAGGGCGCCAACGACCAGCGCGCAAGCGTAGATCAAGAGGAAGTAGGCCGGGCCCACGCGCTTTTCGAGGTGTCCGCCCCACAGCACAAGGCAAAGCATGTTGCTCAGAAGATGGACCAGATTGAAGTGCAGGAAGCCGTAGGCAACCAGGCGCCAATATTCGTGCCGCCCCAGCACCAGCGAATACATCGCGCCGTTACGGTATAACACGTCAAGCGCAATCGCCGGGCCCGCCGACTGATTGAGGCAGAGGCCATAGGCTACGATGTTGGCGGTCAGCAGCACATAGACCGCCGCGTGCGGGATCTCGAGAAAACCCTCTCCGCTTCGATAGGTTGCCATGAGCCTTGACCGACGAGCGGCGGGTTCTGCGCCGATCAATATCGATAAGGTTCGATATCGAGCAGCGGGAACGCGCTGAAGACGCTCGGCGGGTTGGTCGCGGCGGCCGGATGCAGATAGCTTTTGTCGGTCTCGGCAAACGAGGTCGCGCCGAGCAGCCCGAGCGTCCTTATCACTTCATCCTCCAGGAGTTCCAGCATTCTGAACACGCCGGTCTCGCCTGCGGCCGCCAGCGCCCAGCATTGCAGGCGGCCGATGCCGACAATATCGGCACCTGCGGCGATCGCCTTCACCACGTCCGAGCCGCGGCAGAATCCGCCATCGACCATGATCTTGGCGCGCCCCTTCACCACGTCCAAAATTTCCGGCAGCACATGCATGGCGCCGCGGCCATGGTCGAGCTGGCGACCGCCGTGATTGGAAACGTAGATCCACTCAACGCCATGATCGAGCGCAATCAGCGCATCTTCGGCCGTCGCGATGCCCTTGAGGATCAGCGGCATCTTGAACTTGTCCTTGATCAACTTCACTGTGCGCCACTCCAGCCCCTTCTGGAAGTCGCCGCCGGTAGAGCGGAGCCGGCTCTCACGCACGTAACGTTTTGCGATGTCGCGCTCGCGACGGCTGTAATGGGCGGTGTCGACGGTGAGGCAGAAGGCTGTGTAGTTGTTGGCTGCGGCGCGAGCGACATAGTCCTCGACGAACGCATCGTCGCCGCGGACATAGAGCTGGAAGAGCCGTACCGCCTCGGGCGCAGCCTCCGCGGTCTTTTCCAGGCCGGGCTCGGTGACGGAGCTCAGCATATGCGCTGCGCCGAATTTGCCCACCGCACGCACAACGGCGGCGGCGGCGGCGGGATCGAAGATTTCGAGCGCTCCGACCGGCGCCAGCATCACCGGCAGCCGCATCTTGCGGCCGAACCGCTCGACCGAGGCGTCGACCTTGGCGACATTGCGCAGCACGCGCGGCCGGAACGCGATCTCGTCGAGCGCCATGCGGTTTCTCCGCATAGTGGTCTCGGTCTCGGCCGCGCCGACAATATAGTCCCAGGCGTTCTGGTTGAGATTGGCGCGCGCTTTGCCGACCAACTCGTGCAGGTTCTGGAACTGTTCGTTGCTGGCGCCGAGCTCGACATTGCGCGCTGGCCGGATCGTTTCGTTCATGCTGTCTCCCCCGCGAGCCTCTTGTTGATCCCTCGCCTATCGCGTCCGGCGGCCAGACGCCATCCCAAAATTGCATGGGAGGCGATCTGTTCGGCACCGGTTTTCCGGCTTTGCCGGGCTTGCGGCACCCCGTATCGTTGTACCATCGCAACGCCAAGAAACGAGCAAGAAGCGAGCAAGACGCGAGGACGCCGGAGATGCCGGAGAGGCTGCTATTTACGCCGCTGTCGCTGCGCGAGGTGAGGCTGCGCAATCGGATCGTCGTGCCGCCGATGCATCAATATTCGCCGGTCAAGGGCTTTCCGACCGACTGGCACCTGATCAACGCCGGCACGTTTGCCGCCGGCGGCGCAGGCCTTGTTCGTCGAGCCGTTGAGCCGGCTTGTTAAATTCATCAAGCAGCAGAACGCATTCAGCTCGGACATTCCGGTCGCAAGGCGCGGGCGAACCGTCCGTGGGAGGGCGACGGCCCGCTGCAGCACAGATCCGACATCGACGATTGGGATGCCTGGCAACCGGTCGCGCCGAGCCCGATCGCCCATAGCGAGAAATGGCCGGTACCGAAGGCCCTGGAACGGCACGAGGTGAAAGACCTGGTGCAGGCTTGGGGCGAGGCGGCGCGCCGCGCGCAGCAGGCCGGCTTCGATGTGCTGGAACTGCACGGCGCTCACGGCTATCTCGTCCACGAGTTCCTCTCCGAACGCTCCAACCAGCGCACCGACGAGTATGGCGGCAGCGAATCAAACCGGATGCGCTTTATCACCGAGATCGCCGAGGCGGTGCGGGTCCATTGGCCGGATCACAAGCCGTTGTTCGTGCGGTTGTCGGTGGAGGACCATGCCGGCTGGGGTCCGGACCAGAGAGCGCGGCTTGCAAAGATCTTAAAGGCGAGGGGCGTTGATGTGATCGACTGCTCCTCCGATGGCATTAGCGATGCCGCGCCGATCCTGGGCCGGGGAATCAGCTACAACTACCAGGTGCCGCTATCGGACGATGTCCGCCGGCACGCCGCGATAATGACGATTGCGGTCGGCCTGATCATCCATGGCGATCGGGCCGAGCAGATTCTGCAACACGGGCAGGCCGATCTGATCGCCGTTGGCGAGAAATCTTGAACAATCCGAATTGGCCGGTGGATGCTGCCCTGAAATTGGGCATCGAGGCGCCATTTCGGCACGTCCCGCCGCAATTCGGCTATTGGCTCGCGACCCGCGCCAAGCGCGGCTTCGGCACGAAACCCTCGACCTGGCAATCAGGTCTTTGGCAGACAGCTGTGCAGGTCGGCCTTGAAGAAACCAGAAAGGTATTGTGACCTTCCTGTGTCGACCCTATCTGGGGCCATACAAGCGCGGTGAGGCGGCAGGGCAGATGCGGAAGAATTTCCTATTTATCTTGGGTGCATTGACGGGCGCATGCCTGACGTTTGTGGTCACCGGGCCGCAGGGCGAGCATCTGATTGCCAGGGCCAAGGCCGCCGCCGGCGCCGCAGATACCTATTCGCAGCTCAATCTGTTCGGCGAGGTGTTTGAGCGCGTTCGCTCCGACTATGTCGAGAAACCCGACGACACCGGCCTGATCGAAGGCGCCATCAACGGCATGGTCACCTCGCTCGATCCGCATTCGCGCTACATGAACGATAAGGCGTGGCGCGAGATGCAGGAGACCAATACCGGCGAGTTCGGCGGGCTCGGCATTGAGGTGACGATGGAGGATGGCCTTGTCAAGGTGGTGGCGCCGATCGACGATACCCCGGCTGCGAGGGCCGGTCTTCTGTCCGGCGACCTGATCAGCCAGATTGACGACGAGCAGGTGCAGGGCCTGACGCTGGAGCAGGCCGTCAACAAGATGAAGGGCGCGGTCAACACCAAGACCAGGCTAAAGATCTTGCGCAAGGGCAAGGACGCGCCGATCGATGTCGTGCTGACGCGCGAGATCATCCGGGTTCGCCCGGTTCGTTATCACACCGACGGCGGCGACATCGGCTATATCCGGATCACCTCGTTCAACGAGCAGACCACCGAGAGTTTGCGCAAAGCGATCTCCGATATCGCCAAGCAGATCCCGCAGGACAAGATCGCGGGCTACGTGATCGACCTCCGCAACAATCCGGGCGGGCTGCTTGACCAGGCGGTCTCGGTTTCGAGCACGTTTTTGTCGCGCGGCGAGGTTGTCTCGACGCGCGGCCGCAATGCCGAGGAAACCCAGCGCTTTTCGGCGCGCGGTGGCGACCTCACCAAGGGCAAGCCGCTGGTCGTGCTGATCAACGGCGGGTCGGCGTCGGCGTCCGAGATCGTCGCGGGTGCGCTGCACGACCACAAGCGTGCTACGCTGATTGGCACCAGGTCGTTCGGCAAGGGGTCGGTGCAAACCATCATTCCGCTTGGCGCCGGCAATGGCGCGCTGGCGCTGACGACGGCGCGCTATTACACGCCGTCCGGGCGCTCGATCCAGGCCAAGGGCATCGCGCCCGATATCGAGGTGCTGCAGGAGGTACCCGACGAGCTCAAGGGCCATGCCGACATCAAGGGCGAGGCGTCGATGCGTGGCCATCTGTCGGCCGATGGCGCCGAGCAGACCGGCTCGCAATCCTACGTGCCGACCGACGAAAAGGACGACAAGGCGCTGAGCGCCGCCTATAATCTGTTGCGCGGCGTGACCGTCAACGCGGACGTCCGTGCCGCACGGAAGGCGGCCGTGCCGAACTGAAATTAATCCCCTGCGCAGACGACCGAGCTTACGGCTGGACAGAACAGGCCAGCGCGCGGACGCGGGTTGACCGTCGGTCAAGCAGGTCCTACTCGGTTTGGCGTGATGCAGGCGGCGCGTCGAGGTAAACATAGAGAGCGGCGATCTTTTCGTCCCGGGCGATGATGAAATCCACGCCGGTATATTGGGGCGTTTCGCCGTTCGGCCCCGAGCCCCACGCCAGGCGTCCCGAGTTGTGCAGCGCCTGGGGCGCGCCATGCGCCGTATAGACATAATGGGGATGCGTCGCCCTGAGATCGCCGGCGAACTTGTCCAGTGCGTCGTGACCAACGAAAATGCCGGGCGGCACGTAAAGCACACAGTCTTCGGTGTAAAGTGCCTGAATTGCGGCCCTTCGGCGATCCTGATCGCCTTCGCCGAAAACTTCTCGAAGATTGCGGTTGAGCAGCGTCTCGATGACACTCACATCTGCTCCCACGGTCGGCGAGACGCCTTTTTACTGGCATGCTGGTTCATGACGGGGCTCCTTGTATGCGCGACTATGATGCGCGTTGGGGCGACCTGCGAAACAGCAATGATTGAAAGTCATCGTTTTGGTTTTTTCG
>Ga0306925_10005498_pt1 | contig 11627 bp, 11 predicted proteins | sample flu12Cox44000176_FD_203755 | JGI IMG/M metagenome (GOLD analysis project Ga0306925, IMG submission 203755) | Lab enrichment of tropical soil microbial communities from Luquillo Experimental Forest, Puerto Rico - flux8day.12C.oxic.44.000.176 (v2)... | ecosystem: Environmental > Terrestrial >...
GCCTGCAATCAGGAGGAATCCATGCACACCGCTGTGATGGAAACATCCATCGCTCCCGCTCTGCCTCCACCACGAGCAGTCCCCTCGTCAACGCGAAGAGCTGACCGCGTGCGTGGCTGTGCTCCGGTGCCCAATCTTCCGCCCCACGTCTTCTGAAGGCAAACGCCAGTACCGGAATGTCGCTGTCGGCGAGGCGGCGCAGTTCTTTAACGTTTTTTGGAACTAGGAACATGAATTGGGGCGGCCTTTTCCCGACAAAAATCGACCCTCTATCGTTAGCAGGCAGAAGCCACCGCAGGTAGGGTAAGGGGCGCAGAACCGAAAGGCAAGAAACGTAACGATTCGTGCGATTCGCGAACTTCCTTGACGATCAAGTGAAATCGCACGGAAGAGAGGTTACTTATGAAAGCGGCCGTGCTTCATTCGTTTAACAGACCACCCCAGTGCGAGGAATTCTTCAGCCCCATTGCGGAAGAGAACGAACACATTGTCTACGTTCGGGCTGCTGCGCTAAAGCCCGTGGACAAGCAGATTGCTAACGGATCGCATTACGCTAGCCCGCATACGTTGCCCTTCGTGTGCGGCATCGACGGGACCGGGCATCTCGAAGATGGCACGCGTGTCTATTTTGCTGGGTCACGGCTGCCGTATGGCGCGATGGCGCAACAAACCATTGCGCCTAGAAACCGCTGTTTTCCCCTCAAGGATGACATTGACGATGTGACTGCCGCCGCGATCATCAACCCCGGCGTGTCGGCATGGCTCACCCTTACAGCGCGTGCGAAGCTTGTCCGAGGGGAAACCGTTCTCGTTCTAGGTGCAACCGGAGTCACTGGCAAGCTCGCGGTGCGGATCGCCAAACTTCTCGGTGCCGGACGAGTTGTTGCGGCCGGACGGAACAAGGAAGTGCTGAGCACGTTGCGCAAATCCGTCGCTGACGGCACGGTTTATATAACCAATAACGACGACGAGCTAAGGGAGTCATTTGCCCGCGAAGCTGGAGGTTCAGGCTTCCACGTCATCATCGACTACATCTGGGGTCATCCTACCGAGATCTTGCTGAAGTCTTTGACCCAGAAGGAATTTATTGCCGTCAAGTCCGAGACGCGTCTTGTCCAGGTCGGGGAGAGCGCCGGGCCGACCGTCGCGCTTCCCGCTGCTGTTCTGCGTAGCTGCGCCCTCACCATTCTCGGAACTGCTGGCATTCCGCCTCGCGACGTTCTGGTTGACGCTTTTCAACAGGTCACGTCACGTGCTGCGAGTGGTGAACTCCGCATCGATGTCGAGCAGGTTCCGCTCGCTCAAGTCGAGAATGCTTGGCAACGCAATGAACACGGTCGCAGGCTTGTCTTCATCCCCTAGGCAGCGGGGCTAACCCAGTGCGAAATTCCGAGCGATGCGTTCCAGTGAGCGGTGTCGGTGAAATTTGGGGTAAGCTGAAGTGGAAGCACCATTCACCTTTTGGAATGAATGGCGGGGACGACGGGACTCGACTGCCAAGGCGGTGTAAGTCGCTGAATTGGAACGATCTCTTTGCCATCGACGCGAACTCAGGGTTTTCCATAATATACGCCCCATTTGGTCGTCCGCGACAGGCTGCATGGTTCAGCCTGCTTACTGACGACGAACGGAAAATGATCAGAAACATCCTCGAGGACTGCCAAGGGCCGCCTGAGTCGTTCAAAATCGCGCAAGAAACATCGCGCTGTGGGTTGGGTAGTGGGTTGGAGAAAATCACGTTCCAGCCTGAGGATGTTTCCCAGCATTGTATTTTCGTCTGCAAGGCTGGATTCTGTCCGGATTAGCCGGCGCGGTGCTGGAGTTGCCTCGCAAGGGTTTCCCAGCGGTATAATCGCGCCCAATCATGCCTCTCGATTCCGGCACAAAACTGGGCCCGTATGAGATTAGTGTGCCGCTGGGTGCAGGCGGGATGGGTGAGGTGTATCGGGCCCTGGACACGCGACATGATCGCGCTGTTGCCGTCAAGGTGCTCCGGCAGGACGTCAGCACACTCGTGGGGGTGGAGCGGTTTCTGCGCGAGATTCGCATCGCGGCACAACTGACCCATCCGCACATCTTGCCGCTTATCGATTCAGGTGAAGCGGGCGGCGTCCTGTTTTATGTGATGCCGTACATCGAAGGGGAGACATTGCGGAATCGGCTGTTGCGGGAGGGTGAGTTGCCAGTCAGCGAGATTATTCGCATCCTCCACCAAATCACCGATGCGCTCGCCTACGCGCATGCGCATGGTGTAGTCCATCGGGACCTTAAGCCCGAGAATGTTCTTCTGAGTGACCGACATGCACTGTTGGCAGATTTCGGAGTGGCCAAAGCGCTGAGCGATTTGTCAAGATCGGGTTTAACCGCGACTACTAATCTCGTGACGGCCATAGGATCAACAGTTGGAACTCCGACGTATATGGCGCCCGAACAAGTGGGCGGCAATATGGTAGACCAACGCGCGGACCTCTACGGCGTAGGCGTCGTCGCCTACGAAATGATCGGCGGAAGGCTCCCGTTTCAGGCGACCTCTGCCCAACAGATGATGGCGGCGCATTTGACTCAGGCGCCAGATCCGATAACGAAATGGCGGCCAGCGATATCGGTACGACTGGCCAACGCCGTGATGAAATGCCTCGAGAAGAAGGCTGCGGACCGCTGGCAGAGCGCCGCAGATTTGCTTGCGGAAATCGAAGTGGCGGGGACGGAGATCAAAACCGCGGCACCTGTGGAGACTCCGAATGAGCTGACCGATCACCGATTCACGTTGAGTGAGCGCATATGCCGCAAGCTAAACCGAGCAACCCTCGATCCACGGGTCATTGGCGATCACTTGAGCTACGTGGACAACCAAGTACGCTCGGACGTGTTGGTTTTCTTCCTCCCTGGATTGGGTCTTGATCACGCTGACTTCGAATCGATCCTGCAGCGACTCAGGTATCGTGGAGTGAGCCCCACGCTTTACGGCTGCGAGCCTGAACGGTGTGGGCGCATATCGCTTTCGCTTGCCGACCACGTCGTGATTTTGAGGGAATTGTTGAAGGACGTGAAGGAACGCTTTCATGCGGAAACGGTGGTCATAGTCGGGTACTCCATGGGGGCGGACATGGGGTTCGAGCTGCTGCTGGGGTCCGCTGACGAGCCGACGCCGCGGATAGACGCCTTCTTGTCGCTCGAATGTAATTTGAGCCTGGACACCTGCTTTGTGTCGCGCTTATTGGCGGGCATTGATCCCGCCCATCCGGAGTTGTCAATTGCCAAACTGCGAGGGTTGGGCGACTCGGCTGCGTCGCTGGACGAGTGGCTGAATGTTGAAGAGTATCTGGTAAAGGTATTGCGCAAGTTCCAGGGGGATATCGGGGTGCTGCAGAGGGCCGCGGCGGACATCGTACGTCTGTTTAGCGAGACGCCAGGATTCGAGGTGTTTGCCCGATGGTTCTGCGGGGCGCGTGAACGCGTGCGCGCGCTGCGTGTCGTGTTCTCAAGCGATCCAAGGACTCGGGCAGCACTAGCCCGACTGAAACTCGACAACCTTGACAAGGGTATTCTCGGAGGAGAATTCCCTGGGGACATGATTACCGTGTCCAAAAACGTGGACCACTTTAAGTTGATGGCGACGGAACACGTCGTGCGTCAGGTGGACGAGCTCGTTACCGAGGCGCGAGCGGTCTCGGACTGAATCGTACGCACACGCCTGGTCACGTGCGCTTTTCATGTTTCCGAACCAGCAGTGATCTGCGGTTACTGCCCCTGAGGCTGCTCGCCGTTTGCGCCGGCAGCCGCCCTCTTCAGAAGTTCCTTTTTCTGGGCGACAAGAGCCGCATGCTCCTGCTTAACTTGTTCGAGAATCTGCTGGCGTTCCGCTAATCTTTTCTGGAGTCTCTCGCGTTCCTCCTGTGTGGAAGCCTGAGAAAGTTCTGCACTGACTTTATCCACAAATTCTGCTTGGGCATCAATGTCGCGTTGTTCCCAGGCGATCATGCGGTCGGCGTCTTCCGCGGATTTGGCGTTGGAAAGTGCTGCGGGGCCGCCAACCTTCTTATCGGGAGTGGTCGTCTTCTGTTGTTTCGCCTGAGCCGGAGCGGCAGCGTTAGCCGCGGCTTGCTGGTCAGCCAGAGCTTGCTTCTGGTCCTGGTAACGATCAGCTGCGGTCTTCACGGAAGCCATGTCGTCGTCGGTCCAGACCCTATGGACTTTTTGGGGAGGATGGCTCGCCGTCTTGCCGGATGTTTCCTTATAGGCCATCTCGGAAAAGTCCTGCGCGAAGAGCGCGGAGTTTCCAGCGGTAATGGCTAGCGCTGCTGACGCCAAATTCAACCACAGACGTGATTTCATATCACCCTTCCGTCAGTCGTTGTACGGAATCTCGCGGAATGACAAAATTTGGTAGGTGGGAGGTTTCTGCGCGTTCTTGATCCAACAGCTGTTGTAATAGATGCCGTTGCCACCGCCGCCCGAAATGTCGTAGGAAGTCGGGCCCCATGCGGAGAGCATGTTATGATTCGAGTCCCACAGAGTGCCAACGAAGATAGCTCCGTCGAATTCGTTATTGCCTCCACCGCTTCCGTTGTAAGTCGTGGTGCCGTCGCCAATCACAAGCACGATGCCCTTCCAGCCGTCGTTGCCACTATAGGAGAAGTTGCCCGTGACGACCAGCAAGCCGTAGCCCGTGAAGTTGCCGGTCAGACTAAGGTTGCCGTTAACAACCACGGTCATCGGGTTGGTGGCGGACATCGCTGATGGCATGTTGGCTTGGGTCGCGTTAGAGTTAATGACCAGGTCCGCCGCATTGGTAATAGCTTGGATGGTCTGATTGGCCTGCGCGGGTGTGGCTAAGCCATTCGGGAGAGACACGACCCCGACATTGGGTGTAGTTCCTCCACTGCCCGTGTAAGCGCCCGTACGATTGCTCGGGATTCCCGCAACAATCGAGGACACGTCGGTAGGGTTGGTTGCCCCGATGGCGTTCACGTAGGTACCCGGATTTGTGGAGCACCCTGCCACCGCTGGCGGACTTCCTGATCCGTCCTGCCCATCTACCTGGTAGGGATTGGAATTCGCCCCGTTGAAGGTTATGCCGCTCGTTCCGAAGGTCAGTGCGGAGGGAAAATTCAAATTAAAGGTCTTCGCCGCCACGGTGTATTCCAGCAACTTCTCGGTGCCGTTGGGCATTTCGGAAAACGAGGCGATCTTGAAGACCGGATTCGCGGTGCAGGGACTCATGCTACAGGGCGGGCTGGCGTTCCCGACGATGAGCTTGCCCGGGGAGGCGTTTGCGTCGTAGTACAGGGGAGTTGTGTTGTCGATTGTGCTGTCCCCGTTTATGTCCAGTCCAGTGCCATCGCCGGCGAGGGAGCGCTCCGTGACCCGGGTGATGCGCACCCACTTATAGAGGGGAACCGCCACGCCCGAAGCCTGGGAAGCAGAGGAGGTAACCGTGGAATAGGTGGCACTGCTGAGCGATGAACCGAATTCCGTGGCGTACTGCGAGTCCGGGTAATTCGATGGAGAGGAGCTCCGCGGATTGACCGTCTCGCTGGTGGATGGGTTCAGGATGTAAAGGACCGTGTTGGCAGCCATGGGATTGCCTACAAATGGAAAGTAGGTGGTGCCGTAGTAATTGGGATCGTTGGATAGCATGCGGCCGCGGCCTTCTTCCAGGCCGGCCACGGCGGCGTAGTAGGCGCTACCCGCGCTGCGGTAATTGCCCGCGAGAGCGGTTTCCGTGCCGCTAGCGACGATCATGGAAATCGCCACGACGGAGATCACCAGCAGGACGAAGATGGCCATCAGCAAGGCGATTCCGTCTTCTTGCTTTGTACCTGAACGGTTAATCGAGCGCTCCATGTCTACCTCCGAAACTTGTTCGCTACTGATTGGGATTGAGGCGACGGCCGCGGCCATGCAGGGTGACCAGCTTCATCTGGCCATTCGTGATGTCGTTGCTTTCCGTCTGGATGATCAACGTGACTTCCACGTCGCGGATATTGGTCGGCGTGTTGTAGGTGGTGCCGGCCGAGGTGCATGTCGTGGGCGTGGTCGCAGTATCGCAGTTGTAAGTAAAAATCGGGACGGGGTTGCCGCTCGGGAAGGTGCCCGGATAGGCGTTGTTGATTGCGGTGATTTGGGCCGATGAGGCGTTATTCATCACGTTGGTGGCGTAGGGAAACAGAGTTCCGTTGGCGATGGTCATGGCCGCCGAGGGGTCCGTGGCGACTGCTTTGGTAAGCGTGCCGCGATAAAGAGTGGTGCCAGAAAGCTGATAGCGGATCCACTGCATGGCACCGGCGGAGCTCGTGTACTCCTCGAGAATCAGATCGAAACTTCCGGGGCTAGTGCAGGAGCCGATGGCGCAAATGGTCGTGGGGTAGCTCGGGCTCCAGGCCACGGGCGTGACCGCATAATTTGCCGCGGAAATGGATGCGTAAAACTCGTTCTGCGGGGGATAGCCGGCGTCATTCACATCACGCACGATTTGGTCCAGCGCAAGACGCCCTTGCTGGAACGAGCTGAGAATCTGCCCGTCCGTCTGGTAGCGCTTCTGCGCCATATCGAGCAGGCCGAAGGCTGCGCCGCTAATAAAGATGAAAATTCCCAGGGAGAGCAACAGTTCCATCAAAGTGAAGCCGGCTTGTTTGCACTTCGACACATGAGCATTTTTCATCTGTAAACCGTTGAGTCGAGCGTGACAGGCTGCAAAGGAGTGTCGCCGCTGTTTTTCTTTACGCCCAGAATGATGCGCCGCGAGGTAATCGTGCCGGACGCCGGGCCGTTGGTGATAATGGCCCAGCGCACGTCATAGATTGCATTCGTGGTGTCGGAAGGATCAGTGTAGTAATAGCCGTAGCCGGAAACTTGCGAGCCGGAGAAGTCGATGGCCACATGGCCGTTCAAGGTGGTCAGTGGATTTCCGACCGCGGTGTTAAACGTGGAGGTGCTGCCGAGATTGCAGGTGTTGCCCTGCTCGTCGGTGAACGAAGCGGCGGTGGTCATGCCCTGGTCAATGAATTCGTCCATTTCACGCTGGGCGTAGACCATGCTGCTGGAGTCGGCGCGGTTTTGGCTATTGAGGTAGGCAGCGGCCGGTACCAGCTGCGCGACGCCAATGACGCCGGCGAGCAGCACAACGATCGCGACCATCACTTCAATGAGCGTGAAGCCGCTTTGTCTTCGCCCGAGCTTGATTTGTTTCCTCATTTGTACTCCTGCTGAACCATTCGTCGCGCTAACCGATCTGGTGCCAGGAACTGTTCGAGTTGCCGGCCCAGAGCTGCGTAATTCCTGAAGGCAAAACCACCACAGCGCGATAGTCCTCACTGGACTGGGAGACGGGGCCGACATAGAAGACGTACACGGCCACAGGATTCGCTCCGTAGCTGACCGCGCCTCGTGCATCAAACTTGATTGCCTGTGCCGAGGAACTGGCCGAGAGTGTGGTCAAGCTGACCACGCCAATGGCGCTAGCCAGGTTGCCCGCCGTGGCAACGCTGCCCTGTGGCAAGAACGTCACGTTTCCAGAGAGTTCGTACTGGCGGTCCGCGCTGCTCAGGGAGCCCACGCCGCCGGCGTCTGCTCCAACAACCCAGCTGGATCCAGAGGGAACCGCGAGAAATTCCGCAGGCTGAGTCGTGGGAACGTTCAGGCGAATGGCTTCGGAACGGGCAAACTTAATGTTGTCGGCTACTTGCGCGGCAGCGGACGTGACTTGATACGCCCGCAAAGTCGTTATGATGGAAGGAATGGCGATGGCCGCGAGAACCGCGATGATGACCACCACCACGACCAATTCGAGCATGCTGAAGCCGCTGCACGCGGCTCGCCTCGCCGAAGCGGACGAAAAGCGCTGGGTTCGGGGCATTTGGCACCTCCCCTCGTCCCCTTAATTAATAGCGTGGTGAAACGAAGAACAACACTGGGCGAAGGTACGGGTTTTGGTCAGCCGCAGCGCACCTGTTCATTCTTCCTACTCGGACAGTTATGCTCCTCCACGAACCGTCGCGTTCGCATTCCTAACTGTAATACCGGAGCAGGGTCAAAAACTCATCGCGCGTGGCATTCGGAGTTGTTCCCGAAACGTCTAAGTGGGCCGGACATCGCAAAAATGGCAGTTTATATGATCGGAATGCAAAAGATTGCATCACCCGCTTCTCCAAAGAAAACGAGTTGCTGCACCAAGGCTGAGCCCGTTGGAGCTTCCGTCGGCTACTGACCACGCGCACACTGAGATTAGGTGGGCTCTTCGGGAGGTCGGGTTCGGGCGCAGCACATCTCCTAAGCGTTGTGCATATCATAGAGGGTTATGCCGAACAGTGGATTGCGTCTGTTATCGATCTACAAAGCATTCAGGAAAGCAATTAAATCTTCTCGTTCCTGAGCAGTGAATCCGATGTTGAAGCGCTTCTCGTAGAAATCGAGCACGTCGCTCAATGAGGCCGCCGAACCGTTGTGAAAATAAGGCGCGCGCGCGGCAAGACCGCGCAGAATCGGGCCCTTGACCTTGCCGACGTCTTTCCACGACCCGGTGATGAGCGCACGCCCCGGATCGGTCGTTGTCTTGATTTCACCTGTTGTTTTGTCCTGCAACGTGAAGACTGGCAGGTAACTCACGTCTAGCGAGTTGTCCAGGTCGCCAACCCCAATGTTCAGAGCGACGGCAAGTGAATGATTCCCGACGTTCGGCGAATCGTGACATGTGCCGCATGTGCCTGGGATCACAGCAAGATTCAATTCGTCGTTTAACCCTGCAACACCGGTAATGTTGATCGGCTTCGAGTTGAACAGCGCTTCTCCCCGCGCAATGCTGGCTCGCCGTCCGCGTGCATGTTCCCCGGAATTGGTGTCGGACTCGGGCTGAATTGTCCAGCCACCGAAGAGAGTGAAAATCATCGGGGTAAATGGCGTTCCTAGAGGATTTCCGCCAAGCGGATCGTTGATACCGATGAAGAAAGCTGGCTTTGTTTTCCGGGCCAGTTCAGTCGGCCCTCCCGCGGCCCCGCCCGCGTCTAAAGCACCCGCGTGGTAGTCGATAGCTTGTGCCGTCAAGAGCGCCATCTCGAATTCCGCTATGGCCCGCTGCTGTTGCGGCGATAGTGCCATCGCCCCCTGAGCATGACCGCTGACGGCGTCCATAGCCTGGTGCTCCAGATCGCCCAGTAGGTCGGCCGGATTTGTGGCGAAGGTAATCTTTTGCGTATTGGTCTGCGGGAGGACTCGCGACCGTCCCACATGACCGCGCTCAAGAACCGAAGGTTTGTCGCCGGAAGAGGACGGCGATACATCGATAGTCTAGCGGGGTCATTACAGCTGAAAGGATTGACGACGCTCACCACAGAGAACTCAGCATTATCAGGCACGGGCAACTCGATTCGGATCAAGCCTTTGTTGATCAGTCGACTATAGCTCTTGCGCCGCCCGTCGACGGTGGATGTGTCGATGTCATGGCTGCAATTCGAACCATCGTTGGGTCGGAAAATAGGATCGAGCCCCTGCGTCAATTCGAATCGAATTTTCAGTTCCTCTGCGGAAACGCTCCAACCCTGGGCCGGGCGGTGGCAGGAGGCACAACTCCGTCCGTTCGTTCCTAGGGACTGAAAGAATGGCCCGGTCAGATCAATGGGCTTCCCGTTCGCATTGTAGGTCTCGAGTAGACCGGAACCGTTGGGAAAAGGAAACAGATTGGCAAAGTTTGCCCCGTGACAGCTACATTGCCAACGAAACTGCAAATTACCAATGCGCAAGCCCATTTGATTCTCTGTGACATGGCAGCCCTCCCTCTACTGTTTGATCGAAGAATTCATACTTCAGAGCACAGTTAATTTCCTGCTAGGTAGCGGCAGTTTTGACAATTGGAGATTTGCTGAATAGGCGGCCATTGGCTAGAACGGCGCCATCTGGCCGCCTACCCAAACTCATCAGTTGCAGTTCGGAGCGGGTACCGGGTAAACTCCGCCAACTTTGAACCCGGGAGCGAATTCAGCGATCCCATCGCTCTGCGGGAACACCGTTGCCCACCAAATAACGGCAACGTCGTTCCCTGTGTTTTTCACGCTATGTACTTGACCCGGCGACTCGACAAAAGCGCTACCCCTCTGGAACTCCTCGGACATGCATCGGTCAGGACCGACTTGGTGTTCCTCCGTTAGCCTGCCGTGCGCGAGAATGACATAGCTCAATCCCTTGTGGAAATGCCACGGAACGGCATCGCCGGGGTTCAGGGTGAACGCATGGATTTGGACCGTGGCAGGGACTGGATAGCCGGGGCCGGCAATACCAAAGTCATACGCCGGAATCGTTCCAAGGAGCAGCGCGATGTTCGATAGTGCAAAGGCGCTACCCACTAGGACGGTCATGAGGCCGATTAGTGTACCTACCATTAGCTTTTGTTTTCGTGTCATGCTTGGACTCCTTCTGAGTGAATTGTTAAGCTTATGTCTGGGCTTCTCGCGCACGAACTTACCGACCGAATTGCAACCACCCACTTGTGACTGCATTTTTTTGGCAGCCGCCACTTCGCGATAACGCTTCGGGGCCGTGACGCGAGGCCGCGGTTACATGCTCAAATTCGGGCCAACTCTTCCGAACTACAATGCCTGGCGAGGCACGCGCACCTAGAATGAAGGTCACGGGCTAAGTAGTTGATTAAGAGGTACGTACGTCTTCGGGTGACACGGTTGGAATGCTCTTGTAGACTCACACAAAGCAGGATGAACACAGACCAGAATTCCCGCTTTGTCCGCTTCGGATCGTTTGAAGCTGACCTGCACACCCGCGAGCTCCGTAAACACGGGCTGAAGCTGAAGGTTCAAGAGCAACCATTTCAAGTGCTAGCGATGCTGCTGGCGCGACCGGGCGAACTCGTCACTCGGGAAGAAATCCGCTCAAGACTTTGGCCACGGGACACTTTCATTGATTTCGATCACGGACTGAACGCAGCGGTTCGCCGCTTACGCGATGCTCTGAACGACGATGCCGAGACCCCGAGATTCGTAGAAACACTGCCCCGTCGCGGGTACAGATTCATCGCGCCGGTGGAGAATCTAGGTTTCGAAGAGGCTGGGCAGCCCGAAGCAGGAGTAAGGACCAGCCCGAGCGTTCCCATCAGGGCAACGGGAGCGGGTGCAAGTCCCTCCGAGAAGGTTGCTCTTGACAAGGTTATGGATCGCGGGCGCGCAACGGATTCCATGCGAGTGACGATGACTACCACGCCTGCCGCCGCTGTAGGCGAGCCTGGGATTTCGCCAATTGTCACATCGCAAATTGTGCCTGCGACTGCTTCGACTTGGCGGCAACCGGTTTTGCTGAGGGCAGAAGAAGCACGAGCGCCCAAACGCGTCAGAGTGCTGCTCGCGGCCATCGTCATGCTGGCATTAATCGCTGCCGCTTTCGTGGCATATCAGATCGGAAGTAGAGCGAAGCAGCCAACCATTAGATCGCTGGCCGTACTCCCCCTACAGAATCTCTCTGGTGACCCGGCACAGCAGTACCTCGCGGACGGAATAACTGAGGAACTCATTGGGCGGCTTTCCGACATCCGCCATCTGCGCGTGATTTCCCATACATCTGTAATGCGTTTCAAAAGTACGCAGCTCTCGACACCGGAAATTGCCAAAATGCTTGGGGTTGACGCA
>Ga0306925_10005500_pt1 | contig 11627 bp, 11 predicted proteins | sample flu12Cox44000176_FD_203755 | JGI IMG/M metagenome (GOLD analysis project Ga0306925, IMG submission 203755) | Lab enrichment of tropical soil microbial communities from Luquillo Experimental Forest, Puerto Rico - flux8day.12C.oxic.44.000.176 (v2)... | ecosystem: Environmental > Terrestrial >...
CGGAGCAGAGTCCGCAATCATACGGGGGGCGTAAAGCGCGGCGTTATAGGCCCGCTCGTGGGCAAAATCAAAGAGCTGGCAGTGTCTCAGTTCAAAATCCTTGCCGCTGTCAGGCGGCGAGCTTGGCGCTGAGGTTTCCGGAGCAAGGCCTGCTGCGATGTTCTGTTACCCAAAGCCCTGCAGAGACCCGCTACCGCCCGCTTCAGCAGGTTCCGGGCCGCGTTGACGTCGCGGTGGACCTCCGTCTTGCCATGCGCGCATGTTTTCGATCCGGACCGACAGGTCCGTCTGGACCGTGCGGCCGCATAGCCGCCATCGCCGCGAGGTGTTCCTCGATCACCGCTAAACCGGGCAGCGGCCTTTCAGCCTTGTCGCGCAGCATCGGAGCCTCAAGGATCTTGCGTTGAGCCCGGCCTTGCTGGCGGACGTTTTTGCCTGGACGTTCGACCGTGGCCTTGGACGGAGGTGGCCACCCTCTTCACCTTTAGCTTCTCGACCGCTATAGCGCCGAAGCGGGCTGCGATCGCAGCGGTCAGCTGATGCAAATAGCTCTCGCGACGGATGCGCCACGGCTTTCAACCGACGGCGCGATCCCCCTCGTGGCTCGCGCGAGCTTTTGTTGAACTTTGCCAATACCTGTGGCCGCCTCGGCGCCGAACCTCGACATTGCCAACTGCCAGCAATCGCCAGCCGTTGCGCGATCGCGCGGTAAAAAAAGTCAGGCTCACAGCAAGCCGTTTCTGCTGCAGACCTACCGGCGCAACATGGTTGGCGGCAATTCGTGCTGATGAAGGATTCGTCGTCGCCGATCTTTATCAAAGGCCGTTATTGGGGCGCCTTCCGCATGGGTTTTCGGCAATCTTAAATCTGCCGCATCGCACACCTCGCAACCTGTCGTCGTTTGTTCATTTGCCCGCTCTATAAGCCGCTGTCGCTGTCATTCAAAGCGGAGGAGGTTGCGATGAGCGGTAAGCATCCGGATCTCGACGAACTGCAGGCGAGCTACAAGGCCGCGGTAGAGTCCTGGATCGCTGCGATCCGCAAGGAGGCAGCGCTCGCTTCCGTTAACCACGAGATTGCCGAAGTCGACAAATGGGAGGAGGCGCATTTCGAGGAAGACGAGATGCGCAGCGCCGTGAAAGAGGCCAAGGCGAAATACGAGGACGCCTTGCGCGAAAAATTCTTCGGGTTCTAGCGCCCCCAAAATCCGGGCAGTGTCGGCTCGAGCCGGCCGCCGATGCGGACCGGCGCAATGCGCACCGCAAGGCCGGCCTCGTCGGTCTCCACCGCAACGCCGCTCATGGTCGCCGGCCCCAGCGCCGGCTCGAAGCGGGCCGAGGGAATGCCGAGCGTAAAGCGCCGCAGCGGCTCTTCCTTCTGCATGCCGATGATCGAATCGTAATCACCGGTCATGCCGGCATCGGTCATATAGGCGGTGCCGCCCGAAAGAATCTGATGATCGGCGGTCGGCACGTGGGTGTGGGTGCCGACGACAAGGCTCGCGCGGCCGTCGCAGAGAAAGCCGATGCCTTGCTTCTCGCTGGTCGCCTCGCAGTGGAAGTCGACCACGACGGCATCGGCCGCCTCACCCAACGGACAGGCCTGAAGTTCGCGATCGACCACCGCAAAGGGATCGTCGAACGGCGTCATGAAGACGCGGCCGATGGCGTTGATGATCAGTGCATGCTGCCCGCTTTTAGTGTCGATCAACGCGGCGCCTCGGCCGGGCGTGCCGGGCGGGAAATTGGCCGGACGAACGAGCCGCGGCGCGCGCTCGATGAACACCAGGGCCTCGCGTTGATCCCAGGCGTGGTTGCCGAGCGTGATCGCGTCTGCGCCGGCATCCAGCAGCTCCTGGTAGACCGCTTCGGTGATGCCAAAGCCGCCCGCCGAGTTCTCGCCGTTAACGACGACGAGATCGAGCGCCCAGTCGCGGATCATGCCCGGCAGGTGCTCGGCGACCGCTACGCGGCCGGACCGGCCGACGACGTCACCGACAAAGAGGATCCTCAAACTAACCGCTCCGGAAATCGAACACTTTCTTCTCGGTTAGCACATAATCGAGCGCCACGTCGTGTTCCAGCACCGGGACGCTTTCGATTTCCTGGCCAGAGAAGGCGAGTCCAATGCCGGTGATCGCCTTGGCTTTACGCAAATGCGCGAAGCTATAGTCGTAGTGCCCCGCACCATAGCCGATGCGATGGCCGGAGCGGTCAAAGGCGGCGAGTGGCACCAGCATGATGTCAGGGACGACTTCGGCTGCGGCCGGCGACGGCTCCGGAATGCCGAGCGAGCCGAGCATCAGCCGTTCGCCCGGCGTCCAGGCGCGGAAGATCAGCGCCTGGCCGCGAGCATTGACGCAGGGCAGCGCCAGCCGTGCGCCTTGCTCCGCGAGCGTCTTCATTAACGCCGTCGGATCGATCTCGTTCCGGATTGGCGAATAGCCCGAGACGATCTGGCCTGGGGTGATCGTGATCGGCAGCCCACGCTTGGCCAGCGCCTGCGCTGCCGCGTCGCGCTGGCTGTCACTCAAAGCATCGCGGCGGCGCAGCGCGGCCGCACGAAGTTCGGCCTTCGAGGGAAGTGCGCGCATGTTGATGTGTCTGTCGTTTTCAGCTGCCAGGAAACGCCACAGACTCTACCAATATTAATGCGAAAAAGTGCGAAGCCGCAGACGCCGTTGAAGCGCTCGATCCCGGAGTTCCCTACGAAAGTAGGTGGGCACCATATGTCCGGATCCACGGACCCGGCCAGGGACAGTTCCCTAGAGGATCGATAAGGCCCCGGGGATATGTTGGCTCCTGACGCGCGACGCAGCCTCGCAGCAGCCAATGTAGCAATGAAGCGGGCGGTTCGCCAGCGGGTGCGACGCGCGCGGGCGCTGGTCAACTTTTGAGCTTGGCGCGGCGTCCTTGCCAGTTCTCCCAAATCGAGTGGGTCGCTGCACGGTGCCTCCCATCGAAGGCATCTTCGTCGATTCTCGGCTTCTGCCTCAGAGCGTGGGCAGCTAAAAAGGGGCCGACCGGGCGGCTTGGGTCGCGATGTTGGGCGAGGTGACGGGCGCGAGGGCTGCGGGCAGGATTTTCCCGACGGTTAGCGAACCTCTAATGGGATCGTTCGATTGGGGCGCTTCCTCGGGTCTGGAATTTTAAAGTTTTGGCGGCATGACTGGGCTCATCCAAACAACGAGCGGGGGGCTCACATGGAAATCTTGGGGATCGTGGGATTTGCTTTCGCGGCGACGGCGCTCGGCGTTCTGGTGTACGAGCACCAGACCGACGTTTTGCATGGGCCCTATATCGAGGGCCGCACGCGGCCGCGCGGCGCCGTTGCGGGCTGGCAACCGGCGCGTGCGCTTGTTGAGGCTCTGATTGAACGGCTCAACTGGAACGCGCGCCACGTCATTTACCTGGCTTCGCTGGTGTAAGGATCTGTCTCAAACAGCACCCCTCCGGCCAAGTCATCCGATCGCGACGCCCCCGCCAACCGTGCGGTTGAGGATCTGCGTTGTCCGCTCGATTCGTTCGGCGGCGGCGTTGAGGGCGTTGGCGACGGCGGTCTGGGTGGCCTTGGCGCGATCGACGGCGGCGACACGCACGTCGCGCAAAGTGTGCAGCTCTTTTTCCAGATTATGGATGCGCGCATTGGCGTCGAGCAACTCGTCGCACACGGTGAGCGCGGCCATCACGGTGAGTCTGGCATCGCCAATCTCACCGAACTTGCCGCGCAGTTGGTCGACGCGCGATTCCAGGCTTTCGGCCAATTTGAGCAGGCGCACCTCCTGCCCCTCCTCGCAGGCCATGCGGTATTGCCGGCCGTTGATGGTAACGTTGATGTGGCTCATGAGTTTTCTTCTGCCTCTTCGGCCTCTTCGCCCTCTTCAGCCTCCTCGCGCACTGCCGCCGTCCCGAGGACGGCGCGAATGGTGCCGATCGCCGCATCCAGCCGCTCCGCGATCTCGCGATTGGCACGCTCGAGCCGGCGCGATCTGACAAGCGAGCCGTCAAGCTCATCGGCCAGTCGTGAGCGATCGGCGCCGAGCGCCTGGATCCGCGTTGCGAGTTCGTCCTCGTCGCGATCGGCTTCGCGGCGCCGCTCCACCGCGCTCTCCAACGCATCCAGCGCCGCCATCAGTCGGCGCGTGGCGGCATCGATATCGGCGGCGGGCTGTTCCGCGTGGCCAGGTGTGTTGGCGGGACGGTCGTTCATCGAGACAATACGCAAACTTGATGTTGGTGCATCATCTTGTCGGAAAACCGGGACCCACTTTTCCGGATCATGCGCACGCGCCGCCGCGCGCAAAAGCTGCGACACGGCAAACGCTTAAGCCAAGAACCTTACGTGGCTGGAGGGCCCAACGCAACGCCGCACCGAAGCTATGCACCGCTAAGCAGCATTTGCACCTGGGAAGGCGTTGGACTCCGGGGAACTGGGTGGTAATAGCCCAAACCCCAGCTGACCGGAGCGCCCAAATCTCAAATCATTTGGCCGGCGGCGCGCCTCCAACCAAGCACCTCATTCTGCAAGCGGATTCTCCATCATGACGCAGGTCGACCACACCCGTATGGCCAACGCGATCCGCGCCCTTGCGATGGACGCGGTCGAGCAGGCGAAGTCCGGCCATCCCGGCCTGCCGATGGGCGCCGCTGACATTGCGACCGTGCTGTTCGCCGAGATGCTGAAATTCGACGCCGACCATCCGGATTGGCCGGACCGTGACCGATTCGTTCTCTCCGCCGGCCACGGCTCGATGCTGCTCTATGCGCTGCTCTATCTTACCGGCAATCCGGACATGACGTTGGAACAGATCAAGCGCTTTCGTCAGCTTGGATCGAAGACACCGGGGCATCCGGAGAACTTCCACACCAAGGGCGTCGAGACCACCACAGGCCCGCTCGGGCAAGGCCTTGCGACGTCCGTCGGCATGGCGCTCGCGGAAAAAATGCTCGCGGCGGAATTCGGCAGAAAGATCGTCGACCATCGCACCTATGTGCTCGCTTCCGATGGTGATTTGATGGAGGGCGTGTCGCAGGAGGCGATCGCGCTTGCCGGCCACTGGCGGCTCAACAAGCTGATCGTGCTCTATGACGACAATGGCATTTCGATCGATGGACCGACGTCGCTTGCGGATTCGGTCGACCAGGTGAAGCGTTTCAAGGCCGCCGGCTGGGCGGCAGAGCGGATCGACGGGCAAGACCAGACGGCGATCGCTGAGGCGATCGCGCGGGCGCATGATTCCAACAAGCCGTCGCTGATCGCCTGCAAGACCACGATCGGCTATGGTGCGCCCAACAAGGCGGGGACCGCAAAGGCGCATGGCGAAGCCCTCGGCGCCGACGAATTGAGGGCTGCCAAGCAGAAGCTCGGCATTTCGCTCGACACCTTCTGTGTGCCCGAGGAGGTGCTCAAAGCCTGGCGCGACGCTGGCAGCCGCGGCGCCGTGGCGCGCAAGCAGTGGGAAGCGCGGCTTGCTGAGATGGGCCCGCGCAAGCGCGCCGAGTTTGAGCGGCGGCTACGGCATGAGCGCCCCGCTTCGCTTGCGAAGGCGCTGAAGGCGCACAAGACGGCGCTGCTCGCTTCGCCGCTGAATGTCGCGACCCGCAAATCCTCGGAAGCCGCCATCGAAGTGATCGCCGCTGCGATGCCGATGGAGTTCTTGGCAGGCTCGGCGGACCTCACCGGCTCCAACAACAACAGAGCGAAGTCGGCAACGGAGTTTTCGCCCAAGAATCCGAGGGGCCGTTTCATTCACTATGGCGTGCGGGAGCACGGCATGGCTGCCTGCCTGAACGGCATCTTCCTGCATGGCGGTTTTGCGCCGAACGGCGCGACGTTTCTGGTGTTCTCCGACTACGCGCGGCCGTCGATGCGGATTGCCGCGCTGATGGGCGCGGGCGTGATCTATGTCATGACCCATGATTCGATCGGACTCGGCGAAGACGGGCCGACGCACCAGCCGGTCGAACATCTGGCAGCGCTCCGCGCCATGCCCAACATGCGCGTGTTCCGGCCCTGTGATGCGCTCGAGGTTGCCGAATGCTGGGAGCTTGCGCTCAACCGCACCAACGGACCGACGGTCTTGGCGCTGACCCGCCAGAACCTGCCGCAGCTTCGCACTTCAGCGCCTGCCGAAAATCCATGCAGCCACGGCGCCTATGAGCTGGTGGCGGCCACGGGCGATGCAAAAGTGTCGTTGTTTGCCTCCGGCTCCGAAGTCGCAATCGCGGTTGCTGCTCAGAAGCTGCTCACCGAGCGCGGCATCCCGTCGCGGGTGGTGTCGGTGCCGTCGCTGGAATTGCTGCTGGCACAGCCAGGGGAGCGGCAGGAGGCGATCGTAGGCCAGGCGCCCGTGAGGGTCGCCATCGAGGCGGCCGTGCGCTGGGGTTGGGACGCTGTGATCGGCCCAGATGGCATTTTTATCGGCATGCAAGGCTTTGGCGCCAGCGCGCCAGCCAAGGACCTTTTCAGGCATTTTGGCATTGCGGCTGAGGCCGCGGTTGACGCAGTGCTAAGGCACCTCTAGCGCTGCGCGTTAGCGACGTTCGCACGCTGTTGCGCAGCCGTCGATGCGGCCTTGGCAAAGGGCAGGGGAAGACGCCGAAATAGCGCGGTCGTGCCGCATTCGATTTGGAGTTCGTGGACGCGTTCGCGTTGACCGCTGCAGGAAACTCTAGCCGGCGGCCCGTCGCCGATCTTCAAAAGGTTGAGATCGGCGGCAAAAAGGACTACCAAGGACCCATATTTTCCGCTCCCGCCCGGCAGAACCGGGCGTCCGCAACAAAGCCCCGTGGAGGACGATCGGCGTCCTTTGCGGTGTCACCAGTGTTTTAGAGGAGACGACAGATGGCAGTCCGCGTCGCAATCAACGGGTTTGGCCGGATCGGCCGCAACATCCTGCGGGCCATCGCCGAGTCCGGCCGCAAGGATATCGAAGTCGTCGGCATCAACGATCTTGGACCGGTCGAGACCAACGCCCATCTCTTGCGCTTCGACTCGGTGCATGGCCGCTTCCCCGGCGCGGTGACGGTCGAAGGCGATACGCTGAGCGTCGGCAACGGCAAGATCAAGGTGACGGCCGAGCGCGATCCGACAAAGCTGCCGTGGAAGCAGCTCGGTGTCGACATCGCGCTGGAATGTACCGGCATCTTCACTGCCAAGGAGAAGGCCTCCGCGCACCTTGCCGCCGGCGCCAAGCGCGTGCTGGTTTCAGCTCCCGCCGACGGCGCTGATGCCACCATCGTTTATGGCGTCAACCACGACACGCTGACCAAGGACCATCTCGTCGTCTCCAACGGCTCCTGCACCACCAACTGCCTCGCTCCAGTCGCCAAGGTGCTGAATGACACTGTGGGCATCGAGACCGGCTTTATGACCACGATCCACGCCTATACTGGCGACCAGCCGACGCTCGACACGCTGCACAAGGACCTCTATCGCGCGCGCGCCGCGGCGATGTCGTTGATTCCGACGTCCACCGGTGCGGCCAAGGCGATCGGCCTCGTGCTGCCTGAATTGAAGGGCAGGCTCGACGGCATCTCGATCCGGGTGCCGACGCCGAACGTCTCGGTGATCGACTTGAAGATCGTCGCCAAGCGGCCGACCGATGCCAAGGAGATCAATGACGCGATGAAACGCGCCAGCGAGCAGCAGCTTAAGGGTATTTTGGGCTACACCACCCACCCCAACGTCTCGATCGACTTCAATCATGACCCGCATTCGTCGACGTTCCATATGGACCAGACCAAGGTTCAGAACGGCACCTTCGTGCGGGTGATGTCATGGTACGACAATGAGTGGGGCTTTTCGAACCGAATGGCCGACACTGCCGTTGCGATGTCGAAGAAGTTGTAAGGGCGAGTTGTCATGACCGGGCTTGCCGGCATTGCAAACGCATGACTGGACTGACCGGGGACGTTGGGCGAAGCCTTGGCGTAGCGGGTCCTGGTCATCGGCCTTGCTGGGCTGGGCGAGACAGCTGTGATGGGCGCAACATCTCGATCAGGCTTGCGCTTTTGCCCCGGGCATGACCAGGACAGGGCAACATGAAACAATTCCGCACCCTCGATGATGTCGACGTCAAAGAAAAGCGCGTGCTGCTGCGCGTCGATCTTAACGTGCCGACCGAGAACGGCCGCGTCACCGACGCCACTCGGCTCGAGCGCGTCGGGCCGACCATCAATGAAATCTCGGACAAGGGCGGCAAGGTTATCCTGCTTGCGCATTTCGGAAGGCCCAAGGGGCGCGATCCCAAGCAGTCGCTGAAGCCTGTGGCGGCAGCTTTGTCAGGCCTGATCGGGCGCCCGGTCGCGTTCGCCGACGACTGCATCGGCGCGGCCGCGCAGACGGCCATCGCGGCGATGGGGAACGGCGACATCCTCTGTCTCGAAAACACGCGCTTCCACAAGGAAGAGGAGAAGAACGATCCGGCGTTCGTGGCGGAGCTCGCAAAGCTCGGGGACATCTTTGTCAATGACGCGTTCTCCGCGGCGCATCGCGCGCACGCGTCGACCGAGGGGCTTGGCCACAGACTGCCGGCCTATGCCGGGCGCACGATGCAGGCCGAGCTGGACGCGCTGAACAAGGCATTGGAGGCGCCAACCAAGCCTGTCATCGCGATTGTCGGCGGCGCAAAAGTCTCGACCAAGATCGAGCTGTTGGAAAACCTCGTCACCAAGGTCGATGCGCTGGTGATTGGCGGCGGCATGGCCAACACCTTCCTGCATGCGCATGGCGTTGCAATCGGAAAATCGCTGGCCGAAAAGGATCTTGCGGCCACCGCGCGCAAGATCTTTGATAGGGCCGCGAGCTCCAACTGCGCCATCATCCTGCCAGTCGATGCGGTGGTTGCAAACCAGTTCGCCGCGAATGCGCCGTCCCATGCCTATGGACTGGACGCGATTCCCTCTGACGGCATGATCCTCGACGTCGGCCCGCAATCGACTGCGCGGATCCATGCCGCGATCGACGATGCGGCCACGCTGGTCTGGAATGGCCCGCTCGGGGCCTTCGAGATGCCGCCATTCGACCGCGGCACGGTGCTTGCAGCAAAGCATGCAGCTGCGCGCACCAAGGCCAGGAAGCTCGTCTCAGTCGCCGGCGGCGGCGACACAGTCGCCGCGCTGAACCAGGCCGGCGTGGTCGGTGATTTCACCTATGTCTCGACCGCCGGCGGCGCGTTTCTGGAATGGCTGGAGGGGAAACCGCTGCCGGGTATCGAGGTTTTGAGGGTAAGGTAGTCTTGGCGATATCGGGCGACAGGCCCTCGCGCGGAGAACAGGACGATGGCTCGCATCACGCTGCGTCAATTGCTTGACCACGCGGCGGAGCACGACTACGGCGTGCCGGCCTTCAACGTCAGCAATATGGAGCAGGCGCTGGCGATCATGGACGCCGCCTCCGCGCTCGATGCGCCCGTCATCATCCAGGCCTCGCGCGGCGCGCGGGCTTATGCCAACGACGTGATGCTCCGCCACATGATGGACGCGGTCACCGAGATCCATCCGCAGATCCCGATCTGCGTGCATCTCGACCATGGCAATGAGCCTGCAACCTGTATGACCGCGATCCAGGCCGGATTTACCTCGGTGATGATGGACGGCTCGTTGAAGCCCGACGGCAAGACGCCCGGCGACTGGAGCTACAATATCGGCGTCACCAAGACGGTGACCGACATGGCCCATCTTGGCGGCATCTCGGTTGAGGGCGAACTGGGCGTGCTCGGCTCGCTCGAGACCGGCATGGGCGACAAGGAAGACGGCCACGGCGCCGAGGGAAAGCTCTTGCGCGACCAGCTGCTCACCAATCCCGACGAGGCGGTGAAGTTCGTGCGCGAGACCAAGGTCGATGCGCTGGCGATCGCGATGGGCACCTCGCACGGTGCCTACAAGTTCACGCGAAAGCCCGATGGCGACATCCTCGCCATGCATGTGATCGAGGAAATCCACCGCAAGCTGCCGGACACCCATCTGGTGATGCATGGTTCGTCGTCGGTGCCGGAGGATCTGCAGCAGATCATCAATGCCCATGGCGGCAAGATGAAGCCGACCTGGGGCGTGCCGCTCCACGAAATCCAGCGCGGCATCAAGAACGGTGTGCGCAAGATCAACATCGACACCGACAATCGCATGGCGATGACCGGACAGATCCGCAAGGTGCTGACGCAGAATCCGGAGGAGTTCGATCCGCGCAAATATTTGAAGCCCGCGATGGAAGCGATGACGAAACTCTGCAAGCAGCGGCTCCAGGAGTTCAATACCGCAGGGCAAGCGAGCAAGATCAGGAAGGTACTGACGACCGCCGAGATGGCCAAGCGCTACAGCATGGGCGAGCTCGATCCTCGGGTTGCATAGCGATTCCGCGCGTGGTTTAAGGTTCCACAGCAGGCGTCCTCCGTGATCCAAGGTGGGCTCGCGCCGTTCGAGAGGGGCCTATTTTGATTTGCAAGAGCGCGTGTTCTTAGTATCGGTTCCGCGTCAGGGACATGCGCCAAGACCTTGGAGGAATGCCGATGAATTTGACCGATCTCAACAAAGTTGCGCTTGCCATGGTCACGCCGGGTAAAGGCATTCTTGCCGCCGACGAATCCACCGGCACCATCAAGAAGCGCTTTGACGCCATCAAGGTCGAATCGACCGAAGACAATCGCCGCGACTATCGCGAGATGCTGTTCCGTTCGACGGAAGCGATGAGCAAATACATTTCGGGGGTCATCCTCTATGACGAGACCATCTGGCAGCATGCCAAGGACGGTACGCCGCTGATCAATCTCATCCTGCAATCGGGCGCGATTGCCGGCATCAAGGTCGACGAGGGAACGCAGGCGTTGCCGGCGTGCCCCGGCGAGCTCGTCACTGTCGGTCTCGACAAGCTCGCCGAGCGCTTGAAGAGGTATTACGAGCGCGGCGCGCGCTTTGCCAAGTGGCGCGCGGTGATCGACATCGGCGCCGGCATTCCCACCATGACCGCAATCTGTGTCAATGCGCACGCGCTCGCGCGCTACGCCGCGCTGTGCCAGGCCGCGCAGATCGTGCCGATCGTCGAGCCGGAGGTCTTGATGGACGGCGATCACGACATCGACCGCTGCTATGAGGTGACCCAGCGCGTCCTCAGCCAGACGTTTCAGGAGCTGCGAAACCAACGCGTCGAGCTGGAAGGCATGGTGCTGAAGCCCAACATGGCTGTGGCTGGCAAGACGTTCCCGAGGCAGCCGTCGGTCGAGGAGGTCGCGGAGAAAACGGTTCGTCTGCTCAAGGCGTGTGTGCCCGCCGCGGTTCCCGGCATTGCCTTCCTTTCCGGCGGCCAGACCGATGAGCAAGCAACCGCGCATCTCAACGCCATGAACCGGCTCGGCCGCCTGCCCTGGCGGCTGACCTTCTCCTACGGTCGCGCACTGCAAGCGGCTCCGCAGAAGGCCTGGTCGGGCAAAGCGGAGAACCTCGTCGCCGGTCAGCGCGCTTTCACGCATCGCGCGCGCATGAATGGGCTCGCGAGCAAGGGCGAGTGGGCGAGCGAGTTGGAAAAGAAGGCGGCTTAGACTTGGCCAGCAAGCCTGTTCCGCCGCGACCACTGCCGCGGCTCTATCTTGCGACACCTGTCATCGACGATCCGGCGGCGCTGATTGCGAGCCT
>Ga0306925_10005503_pt1 | contig 11626 bp, 8 predicted proteins | sample flu12Cox44000176_FD_203755 | JGI IMG/M metagenome (GOLD analysis project Ga0306925, IMG submission 203755) | Lab enrichment of tropical soil microbial communities from Luquillo Experimental Forest, Puerto Rico - flux8day.12C.oxic.44.000.176 (v2)... | ecosystem: Environmental > Terrestrial > Soil...
CGAGCGAATAGACGACGTGGATCATCGAGTCCGAGCAGACCTGCAGACGAAGGTAGCCGCTTTCGAGGGTGAGGAGCACGCCGTCCGGTAACGGGTCCGCCGACTTTACAGGGTTCGCGGGGATCCACTGAGCCTGCAAAGGAGGACACGCGGCGAAAAGGGACATCAGGATTGCAGCAAGAAGCGACGGCTTGCCAAAACGATATTGCATATCGGAAGGAGGCCTCGTGAGTGTGTTTTTACGGCGCAAAAATGTGCTGATGAGTGGACTTTGGCACTTGTAGCAAGAGGTTGTCAACTCTTCCTGCCGGGACGACAGCAGAACGGCACGCAATTCGAAATTACTGATCGCTGATATTCAAAGGATGCGCTTGCGCCGGCAGCCACACGAGGTCAAGCTATAGCCGGCTGGAGTAGGGGAAATCGCAAACGAACGCCTGCCGCCATCGAGCGAATGGCACCGGCGGAGGGAAATGTGAATTCCCCGATCCGTTGAAAGGAAGTGATCACGACCGGAGCCGTCGCTCGAGGATTGAGCCTTGCAAAACTGCGCTGTCGTTTTTGATGCCACCCCATGCTGATTTGTCGGTGAACAAAGATGAGAACGGATCGATTTGAGGGTTTCCACGGAATCAGTGTTCTCTCGCTTGAGAGCCGCCGAGCTACGGAGATAGCACGGCTGATCGAGAACTATCACGGGGTTCCCATCACGGCACCGGCGATGAGGGAAGTGCCGCTGAGGGAAAATGAAGCAGCGCTGCGTTTTGCACAGGAGCTGATAGCCGGGAGCATCGATATCGTCGTGTTCCTAACAGGAGTTGGAGCGCGGGCGCTCCACAAGGTCATTTCAGAAAGCCTGGCGCCCGAGCGGTTTATTGAGGCGCTGCGGCGTGTGAAAGTAGCCGCAAGAGGGCCAAAGCCTCAAGCTGTGCTGCGCGAATGGAATGTCCAGGTGACGCTGACCGCTCCAGAGCCCTGTACCTGGCGCGAATTACTACGAGCCTTGGACGAAATTCCGGGCGGCCTGCACGCTCAACGTGTTGCCGTCCAGGAGTATGGCGCACCGAATCCGGACTTCCTGGATGCTCTGAAGGAGCGTGGCGCCGTCGTGCAGGCCGTTACTGTGTATCAATGGGCGTTGCCAGAAGACACTTCTCCGCTGCGCGAGGCCGTGAGCGCGCTGACGAACGGGCGGGTACTCGTCGCTCTTTTTACAACCGGAATTCAAGTGGCACACCTCTTCCAGATTGCGGAAGAGATGGGCAGGCAACAGGAGTTGCGAGCAGCCTTCCGGGGCGTGCTGGTCGGGTCGATCGGCCCGTCTACCTCGGAGACGCTAAGGCACTTTGGCATTCATGTGGATCTCGAGCCATCGCACCCGAAGATGGGTTTCCTCGTCAAAGAAGCGGCGGAACGGTCGGCTGGGCTAATACCGCACGGAGCGGCCAACTAATCGCTTGCTGCGCTTTTCGGTCGAAGCGAGCGCCCTGGTTTCAAAATTGCCGGCTTGTGGCTCCTCAGTGCCAAGGGAAGTGAATTTCTTCATGCCCCAGCTTCTGCCGTTGCCAAGTTAGTTCCGGCGAGAAGTTCGGTCTCAATCCCCCTCTCGCGCAGGATAATGATTTCTCGCTGTGCGTCGCGATCACTCGGAATACCGCCAAAAATCAGACGAACAACGCACTGGCCGTTGCGGGCGGCTTCCGTCATTCTTCGTTGAATCTCCACGTGGGTTCGGCTATTCGGTCCCAGCTCTTCGGTCATTCTGAGGACGGCTACGTGGGGAGGGACTAGCTCCAACACGTCGCTAGGAACCTGATCATCGTGCACGACCAAGTCTGCCCTTCGGAGCAGTTCCAAGGTTGGAAGGGTCAAGCGTTTCGCCGGTCCTGGCCCGATCGCCGTAAGGTAGACTTTCCCAGGCAATGTGAAGTGGCTCGCCATTGGTGTGAACCTCGCGCTACTCCGCTAGCCTAGCACCGCCTTCGTTCGGCGATTTGCTGAAGTTTTCCTTGAATAAATCAAAAAATCCGATGGACCTGGAGATTTGGAGCGCGAGAAGCCGCGACTCGCCGGTAGGACCCGGGAAAGATAGATCCGCTTTGAACGCCGGCAAGGGAGAAGTTAGTTCGCGGCCGGGGCGGATGGTCCGACGAGCGGTTGGCCGGCGGCAGCGCGTCCCGCCAAAACGATGCGTGGTTTCAATGGCTCAGCGCCGGAGGAATAAAGCATTTGAGATAGCTCGAGACTGAGGAGTAAGTCGGTTTTGGCACCAGGAGGCACAAGGAGCGCGCCATTAGGAACCGTGTCCGCAGCTATGAGGACGTCCGGATCCGCTAACCAACCCAATGGGTCGATTCGCCCGTCGGCCATGACGATGCAATTGTGGTACGTCTCGCCACAAGGATTTGGGGACCGGGGCCGTCCGGCGTTTGGCTGAGAATCGGGGAGAAACCGCAAACGTACCTGATGGTAGGTACCCGCAGGGATAGCCGCGTTGTCAACTAGCACCTCAGGGACAGGGCCGCCGACTAGATCAATTTGCAGTGGCTCGTCTGCGAGCCGAGGAGCGATTTCAAGCCAATCGGAAGACCCAGGCTCAGCGATGCCGCTGGAACGAAGTTGCACGGCGCGCAGAGTCACAAAGACGTGTTGCGGGCCAGGGGCAGCGCAGAACTCGCACAAGAGCGGCTTGAGGGCCACAACGCTCATCGCTCCGTTGATCTGAGGGAGAGAACATGCCGGCGGAGGATTACCAGCCTTAATAATGATGCCGCCGTTGCCATTATTGGAGAAACCCACAAAACAGGAATTTCCGCAACCGCTGCTAACCGTTGTGAAAAGAACGGCCACACAACAACTGACACGCCGGAGAACCCAGGGAAAGCGCTCGGAGCATTCAACTCTGGACCGTGACATTCGACCCTCCGTCGAATCGGCCCTCCGGCAGGCATTCTACGCCGAAACGGCTCGTACGGCGCAAGGGAAGCGGCGGATAGGGTTTGTGGTTGCCCTAGCGTCGATTCAGCCTAATGAAACCAATGACGAGGCTGCTGAATTCTTCCGGCTTTTCGAGATACATCAAATGACCAGCATCGGGCAAAACCACGCGACGGGAACCGTAGATCCCCGCTTCGATCACGCCAGCGTGCGCATGGACATCAGGAATGTCGGCATCGCCGGTGAGCAGCAGGGTTGGAACGCGAATCTCATGCAAGCGAGGCAGAGCCGCTTCGGTTGGTCGCGGATAGTCGTCGTGGGTTAGATCCTGCGGGCTAGCGGTCAGGATATCAAGCAGCTTCTTTTGTGCCGTTTCGTGTCCGGGTGCGAGAAGGTATCGGTCTTTCGCCCACTTTGCGATTCCGCTCTTAACATCGTTCTGCTGGAACGGCTTTGAGTTCTGCATGCCGCGATTCAGAAAATGGTCGGAATAGGGAAAGCCGCTGACGACTGCGCCGACCAGAACAAGCTGCTCCACCATGTCGGGATGAGAGAGAGCGAAATCGATGGATAGTTCGCCGCCATGAGAACTGCCGACGAGAACGGCACGAGGCACCTTTAAGTGGCGAAGCAGCGCGGCTAGATCATCGGTTTCGTAGTACCACGTCGTTGCAGCGGGCGATTTTCCGTATCCACGCCGATCATAGCGAATGGTGCGAAAGTTTTGGCAGAACAAAGGCCACACCCCGTCCCACACAACCGAGTGCGCTATTCCGTCATGAATCAAAACTACCGTAGTCGGTGCATTGCCGCATTCTTCGTAGTAAATCTTGCCGTTCTCGACCTCGACGAAAGAGCCGTTTGGAGCGTCAGGTTTACCGCTGCCGCTTGCCTGTCCTGGGATTGGGATCACGGTTGAGATCGCTATGAGCAGAGCGGATACAGCGAGAAAAGGCCCATGCATCTGCACCTCCATCAGCGTTCGAAGAGCGACTGTTCCCGAGAGGAAGCCCTCCAGAAATGCCGGTGAGTATCCGCCCCCCTCCGCTCGAAACCGTCGAGTTGATTTGCACTACTTGAGGTAGCTCTTCACAATTTCAATTACATCCTCGGCAGCCTCTTCGGAAGATTCGAATCCCGGGGCATGTGGTTGTGGATATGGTCCTCGATTAGTTCCGCCATGATGTAGTTGATGGCGCCTCGTGCGGCAGCGAGACCGTTGAAGCACGTCGGCACAATGCTCATCTTCGTTCAGCCGCGAAGGACACTCTCGAGTTGCCCGACAATTCTTTCGTCCGATTGACCAGATAAGCTTTTCTCTTGAGGTGTGTGACATTTTCAATTGACTACGCCACAGCCGTAGGGTATCAAACCGGAGCTTACTGCCTAGGCGCGCCGGCGATATTCGGAAAAATACCAAAGAGAGGAGGCTCCGGGTAGCGCAATTTGCACGCTGCGCCGAGCGAGTTTCGTCGTGGGCGGCGGTAGCCGGCGGACCCCATGCGCCGCCCGAGAAAGGGAGAAGCGCAGGGCGAAGTCGAAGCTGTAACACTTCTGTAATGTCCCCACCAAATACTTGAGTCCTTTGAGACCGGAATCCCGTAACGCCTTGCGATGAAGATGAATAAGAGATAGGTGTGTGACCGATGTCCGAACAAAACGCGGTGCGACCGAGTCGAGGAGGATTCGTGGAGATATCGAATCGCCCTGTGGCGCGTAGGGTAATCCAATGAGGCGCAGGCGGCGGGAAACGTTCGTTCTCTTGATGCTCGGCTCGTTCGCGGGGGGTTGCGGAGACGCGAAGCTCGACCAAAACGCGGGAGCTCCGCCACCGTTAAAGGTGGAGCGAGCGGAAGATCGTAACGTTTTTCGAGTGGACCACCCGGAACGGTTTCCTCTGACAAAAGCGGTCGAGCACATCGGCACGCCCGAGCTGCGAGTCACCGGTACCGTGAGTCCGGATATCAGCCGAAGCGTCCCGGTAATTTCGATCGCGACCGGGCGAGTCGTCGAGATCAAAACGCGTCTGGGTGACGTCGTTCAAAAGGGCCAGCTTTTGCTGCGCGTGCAAAGCGCAGACATAGCGGGTGCTTTCTCCGAGTACCAAAAGGCCGTGGCCGACGAGCAACTCACGCGGACTCAGCTCGAAAGAGCCCAACTCCTGTACGAAAAGGGGGCGATTTCGTTAAATGACCTGCAGATCGCCCAGGATACAGACGCCAAGGCCAAGGTCGACGTAAAGACGACCGCCGAAAAGCTCCGTGTGCTTGGCAATCCGACCCTCGATCAACCGTCCGCCTTCGTTGAGGTCCGCGCTCCCATCTCCGGGGTGATCACCGACCAGCAAGTGACCAACGCGGCGGGTGTGGCCGGTCTCGGATCGCCAAATCCGTTCACGATTGCGGACCTAACCTACGTCTGGGTCCTTTGCGACGTTTATGAAAACGACCTTTCGAACGTCAACCTCGGGGACAAGACGGACATTCGCTTTAATGCTTATCCCGACAGGGTATTTACGGGAATCATCAGCAACATTGGGCCAATACTCGACCCCACGATACGTACTGCAAAGGTGCGCATCGAGGTGCGCAATCCGGGCCTGATGCGGCCGGGAATGTTTGTGGTGGCGACTTTCCACGGCCGGAAAAAAGAGTCGCGCGCGGCGGTGCCGGCGACGGCGATACTGCACCTCCAGGACCGCGAGTGGGTATACGTGCCGGCCGGTGACAAGCGCTTGCGCCGAGTCGAGGTGAAGGGCGGTCAAATGCTTCCCGGTAATATGCAGGAAGTCCTGTCGGGAATTGACGTCGGGCAAGAGGTTGTGGGGAATGCGCTTGCGTTTCAGAACACGGTGCAACAGTAATGATCGGAAGACTGGTCGACTTTGCACTGAACAGCCGCTTTATCGTCCTGAGCATGGCAGTTCTGCTCTTTGTGTGGGGGATTATCGCCTTCAAGGCGCTTCCGGTGGAGGCCTACCCCGATGTGGCCAACACCTGGGTTCAGGTGATTACGCAATGGCCAGGCCGGGCGGCCGAGGAAGTCGAGCAGCAAGTGACGGTGCCCATCGAAATCCAGATGAACGGCTTGCCCCATATGCAGCACGTGCGGTCGGCCTCGCTCGCCGGACTGTCCGTCGTCAACCTGATTTTCGAGGATGATTCGGACAACGATTGGGACCGCCAAAAGGTGGCAGAGAGGCTCGGGCAGGTGACGCTGCCGCCGAGCTTATCGGCACAGATTGGACCGGATTTCAGTCCCATCGGCTCGATCTATTGGTACACGCTCGAGAGCGACAATCCCAATTACGACGTGATGGAGCTTAAGTCCCTACAGGATTGGGTGGTTTCGAAGTACATCAAGTCTGTGCCGGACGTCGTCGAAGATTCTTCGTTCGGCGGCATAACGCGTGAATATCAGATTCGAATCGATCCCGAGAAGCTGGTGTCGTATGGGCTGAGCCTTACGCAAGTCGAGCAGCAGTTGACAAACGCGAACGCGAACGGGGGAGGGAGTTTTATCGAACAGGGAGCGCAGCAAATAAACGTCCGGGCGGTCGGGCTCGTTCGGCATGTGCAGGACATTGAAAAGACGGTACTTAAGACACAGAACGGAACTGCGTTGCGGGTAAAAGACATCGCCGTCGTCAGGCAGGGGCCAAAGATCCGCCTGGGTCAGATCGGCAAGGCAATTCACCGCGTGGATGGCGTCGTTGTGGATGACGATGATGTGGTCGAGGGCATCGTGTTCATGCGCAAGGGTGCGGATACGGCGACGACGCTCGAGGGAATTCACGCGATGGTGAAGCGGCTCAATGAGCAAATCCTGCCACCGGGAGTAAAGGTCGTGCCGTACCTGGACCGCGACGACCTGGTCCACTACACGACCCATACGGTGATGCACAACCTCACCGAAGGGATGATTCTCGTGGTCATCATCCTTTTTATATTTCTCGGCAACGTGCGGGCGGCCGTCATTGTGGCACTCACGATTCCGTTTTCGTTGTTGTTTGCGGCCATCTGTCTGAACCTGCGTCACATTTCGGCCAACCTGCTGTCACTCGGAGCGCTCGATTTCGGCATGGTCGTCGATGGCGCGGTCGTCATGGTTGAAAACATAGTCCGCCACCTGAACCAACCGACAAAAAATCTCGAGACACCTTTGGATAAGATTCGGCAGGCAGCACATGAAGTGCAGCGACCGGTCTTCTATGCTATCGGCATCATTATTACGGCGTACCTTCCGATCTTCACCCTGCAGCGCGTCGAAGGGAAACTGTTCAAGCCGATGGCTTGGACCGTGGCATTCGCACTGCTTGGCGCCTTGATCTTTTCGATGCTGATTGCGCCGGCACTCGCAAGTCTACTCTTCAGGACCGGGGTTAAAGAGTGGCACAACCCCGTAATGGCGTACCTGACCGTCCAGTACCGAAAGGCGGTGAACTGGGCGATCCGCTACCGCCAAGTGACGATCGGAGCGGCGCTGGCTTCGTTCGCCTTTACCCTCTTCCTGGCATTCGGAGGAGTGATCGGCTCGGAATTCCTGCCGCATCTCGATGAAGGAGCGATCTGGGTGCGGGGAACGTTGGCGCCCAGCACGGGGCCGACGGAAAGCACACGTGTGGCGGACAGAGCGAGACAAGTCCTTTGCTCTTTCCCCGAGGTGCCGCAAGTGGTGACTCAGGTGGGTCGGCCGGACGACGGCACGGATGCGACGGGATTTTTCAACACCGAGTACTTCGTAGATCTACTTCCAAAAGAGAAATGGCGTCCGGTGTTCCGCCAGAATAAACAGCTACTGATCGAGGCTATGAACCGCGAACTCGAAAAGATCCCGGGGGTCATCTGGAATTTCTCACAGCCAATCTCGGACAACCTGGAAGAAGCGGTCAGCGGCGTAAAAGGGGCGCTGGCCGTGAAAATCTATGGGGATGACCTTAAGACCTTGGAGGAGAAGGGCGACCAAGTGGTGAGCATCATGGGGGGAATCCGCGGCGTTGAAGATCTGGGCTTGCTTCGCGTTTTGGGTCAGCCCAATCTGAACTTTGAGGTCGATCGAGACAAGGCGGCGCGGTACGGCATCAATGTGTCTGACGTCCAGGATGCCATCCAGTCAGCGGTCGGCGGCAACGCGTTGACTCAGGTGCTGATTGGCGAACAGAGATACGATCTTGCTCTGCGGTATTTGCCCGTGTACCGGAACACGAGGGAAGCGATCGAGACGATTCGTTTGTTGGCTCCCACCGGAGAGCGCGTCTCCCTTGCGCAGCTTACGAAGATCAGCGTCGTTGACGGCGGCTCGGAAATTTACCGTGAAGCCAACTCACGCTACGTGGCAATCAAATACAGCGTGCGCGGGCGAGACCTGGGCAGCACGGTGGAGGAAGCGATCAAGAAGGTGAGCGCTGGAGTGAAATTGCCGTCAGGATATACGATCGACTGGGCGGGGGAATACGAAAGCCAGAAGCGTTCCGAGCGGCGCTTGCTGGTGGTGCTGCCGGTGACGATTGTGGTGATTTTTGTGATTCTTTACACCATGTTTCGATCGATGAAGTGGGCGTTTCTCATTCTTACAAACGTGGCGATGGCGCGACTTGGCGGGCTGGTGGCCTTGTTCCTGACACACACGAATTTCAGCGTGTCTTCGGGCGTCGGTTTCCTCGCCTTGTTCGGAGTTTCCGTACAAACCGGCGTGATCATGCTTGAATACATTAACCAGCTGCGGGCCAAGGGATATTCGATCGAAGAGTCGGCGGCCGAGGGTGCCGTGCTTCGACTCCGTCCCATCATGATGACAATGTTGGTCGCCACGCTCGGGTTGCTGCCTGCCGCGCTCTCGCACGGGATCGGCTCGGACTCGCAAAGACCGTTTGCCATCGTAATTGTCGGCGGATTGATTTCCGACCTGGTGATGAGCATTTTTCTCTTACCGGCGCTCTACACCTGGTTCGCCAGTTCGGATGACAAGCTTCCAGAGCCGGAACCTCAAGGGGTCCTCTGAGGGCGGAGGGAAACTGACTATGAAAAGAAATGAAACTTGCGCGCTGATACGGGAAATAGGGATCATACCCGCCGTCAGGCTGACGTCCGCCGAAGAAGCGCATTTTGCCGCGGAAGCCGTTGCGAGCGGCGGAATACCGATCGTGGAGATCACCCTGACGGTGACGGGCGCGGTTGACCTGATTTCGCATCTTGCTCAATACCACCCCAAGATGCTGGTGGGAGCCGGCACAGTGCTGAGTACGGAGATGGCCGGCAAATGCATCGATGCAGGAGCAGGTTTCCTTACCAGCCCCGGACTGAATCTGAAAGTCGTCGAGTTTGCGGAAAAAAGGGGGATTGCGGTGATGCCGGGCGCCTTGACGCCGACAGAGGTGATTGAAGCTTGGGAGGCTGGATCAGATTTCGTGAAGGTTTTTCCGTGCGTGGATGTGGGAGGAGAAAGATACATCAAGGCCTTGAAGACAGCGTTGCCGCAGATTCCGCTAATCGCCGCCGGGGGCGTGAATCAACAGACAGCCGGAAATTATATTTTGGCAGGCGCCTCGGCGATCGGGGTGGGTGGCGAACTGATTCCGGCGGAGGCGATTGAACGGCGGCAATCCAAACGGATCCGCGAACTGGCGCTCCGTTTTTCCGGTTTCGTGAGGGAAGCGCGCGAGCGCATTGCACCGCCGAAACCCGCCCTCGCCGGGAAGTTCAAAAAAATTGAAGAATGCGAAAAGAAATGACTGACACAAGCAGTTTGAGGAACCGAAAGCCGGTGCCTCGCAAAGAGAGGAACTTTGACGACATCGAGTGGAGCGAGGGCGCGGTTCGCAAGGTCCTCGATGCTGTCCTGGATAATCGTGCCGCGAACAGGATCAAGAACGGGCGCGCGGCAGTGCCGACGAAGGGCATGACCGCCATCCACACCTTGCCACGGGGAGACAGCGGCAGCAGATCGCTCGCGAAGATGCATTTCGTTTTGTCTGCGAACGGATCGGCTTCCGCTTGACCCGCGGCAATAACGGGGTCTCCGAAACCCCAACGCGAAATTCACACGTTCGCGGTGTTTACATGCTTTTAACATTTGCGAGCCCTCCCGCAAAGCAGGTGCTTTGCATTTTCAACCAAAAGGGTAAAATGAAATCACAGGGAACCGGAGATTTCGCTCCGTCGAGAGGCTCTATTTTCCAATTCTTGCGGCATGCTTCCTTCCGCTCAGAGGTGCCGTCGTTTCTGTGCCTTCCGTGTGCCCGGACAACGACTTGCGCGTTGATATTAGCGCTCATCGGCTTGGGTCTTGTTTTCGACGCTTGCAAGAAGCCGAGTGAAAATCGCGAAGTGCCGTCCGTTCCGCGCGGAGCCCTCGAACTCGTCTTTCCATACGGCTCTGAAAAAGAGAAATGGATCAACGATGTCACGAGAGCATTCAATCAGTCGAGTTTCAAGACCGTGAGCGGCAAGCCCATCTTTGTCAGGGCACTGCCGATGGGTTCCGGCGAGACCATCGACAATATTCTGTCGGGCCGCTTGCAAGCCCATATCGCCAGCCCCGCCTCGGCGGCGTTTATCAAGCTCGGCAACGCGGATTCTCGCGCCAAGACGGGAAAGGATCTGATCGCTACGACAGACAACCTGGTGCTCTCGCCGGTCGTAATTGCAATGTGGAGACCGATGGCTGAGGCCATTGGTTGGGGCAAGAAACCAATCGGCTGGGCCAACGTCCTGGCATTGTCGCAGAACGAGAAAGGCTGGCAAGCCTACGGCTTTCCGCAATGGGGCAAATTCAAGTTTGGCCACACCCATCCGGAGTTCAGTAATAGCGGACTGATTGCCCTCTTTGCCGAAGCCTACGCGGCCTCGGGAAAAACCGGCGGCTTGACGCTCGCGGATCTCGCAAAGCCACAAACGAAGCAATTCCTGGCGGGCGTTGAACACAGCATCGTACATTACGGAAGTTCAACCGGCTTCTTTGGCCGCAAGATGTTCTCCAACGGTCCGGAGTATCTATCCGCGGCAGTGCTCTATGAAAGCATGGTCGTCGAATCGTATTCCCAGGCGAACTTGCCTTTCCCGGTGATTGCCATCTACCCCAAGGAAGGCACGTTCTGGAGCGATCATCCGGTCGGGATTGTCGAGCGCGAATGGGTTAGTCCGGAGCACCGGGAAGCAGCAAAGATCTACATTCAGTACCTGCTGGCGCGGCCGCAGCAAGAGAAGGCCATCCAGTACGGATTCCGGCCTGCCGCTGTCGATGTGGCGCTTTCCGCTCCGCTGGACGCGGGGCACGGAATCGATCCGAAGGAGCCGAAGACAACGCTCGAGGTTCCGCCCGTTGATGTCATTAACGCGCTATTGGAGCTGTGGAAGACACAAAAGAAGCATTCAAACGTCGTTCTGGTGCTGGACACATCGGGCAGCATGAGCGAGGAAAGCAAGCTGCAGCACGCCAAGGTGGGCGCGAAGCAACTCGTTCAGATGCTGGACGAAAACGATACCTTCTCGTTCTTGCCTTTCAGCTCCGAGTTTCATTGGTCGGGCGAGGACGTTGCCGTAAAGCAGGGCCGCGAGCAATTGCTCGAACAAGTTGATTCCTTGTTCGCGGGTGGCGGCACCGCCCTATACGATTCGATTGACGCGGCCTATCAGCACCTTGCCGCTGCGGCCGACCCCGACGCCAAGATCCAGTCAGTGGTTGTGCTTAC
>Ga0306925_10005504_pt1 | contig 11626 bp, 21 predicted proteins | sample flu12Cox44000176_FD_203755 | JGI IMG/M metagenome (GOLD analysis project Ga0306925, IMG submission 203755) | Lab enrichment of tropical soil microbial communities from Luquillo Experimental Forest, Puerto Rico - flux8day.12C.oxic.44.000.176 (v2)... | ecosystem: Environmental > Terrestrial >...
GTACGTGCCCCATGTTCTTTTGAAGGCTTACGTATCCAGTAATTTCTTCCGCGTCGAAATCGCTGTCGAGTTGACGTACGTCAACCGGCAAAGTGACACACATGGTAAAGACGCAAGTTTACCTCCGCAAGGAAGAACTCGACGCACTGAGCATGGCCGCGGCGCGCTCGGGGCGCAGTATCGCAGAGCTCATCCGCGACGCGATCCGAAAGATCGTGCTCAAGCCCCAGGCCGCAGGCTCAGTTGCCATCTGGGATGGCGAGCCGAAGCGTACATCCCTCGAACACGACAGCGTTCACGACGCGCGCTGATGCGGCAAGGGAAAGGGGTTTTCGTCGACAGGTGGGTCGCCCTCGCGCTGTCACGGGATCCACTACATTCGCAAGCGCCGGTTTCACGCGAGAGTCTGCCCAACCAGTTCGTTCCGCTCGTCGGACAGGAATCGACGTTCCAACAGGTGCTTGCGCGCATTTCGCATCCCGGCTTGTAGTCTCCTGGGTTTTGCTCCGAATCACTTTACCTTTCAGCTTGGCCACCACAGCCGTCATACGCGCCCGCCATTCTGGCAGATACGAACCGCTGCCTTAACTCGGGCGGTAGGTAGTTTTGCTGGGTCTCAGTTGATTCGAGCAAACCAAAAACCGGCCCCGGCTGGGCCCCCACCCGAACGTAAGTTTGAAGAAGCTCACGCTCCTCCTGTCGAGGGCCGCAGTGAGTCCCGCGGCCATGACTATTTCCGTTTTTTGAAAGCTTGCGTCGTCCGAAAGCGCACGCCTGCTCCTCCTCCATTGTCTGCGATAAATTCAATTCCAGCGTTTTCTAATGCTCGGCGGATAGCTGCTTCATTGGCCAACGTCACGGGGATCTGCCCATCAACGACCTCGGCTCTGCGAATCGTTGCAAGTTATGCGTGTTCTCATCGTGTCCATGACGGTGGTGGCCGTCCTACCAATTCTGTCGAAACGCTTTTTTTTAAGGCCATTGCTCGGCCCGCAAGTCACCCAAGAGAGGGAGATGATTGAGTTTTTGACAGAGATGCCGACCGGGACGACGCGATGTCCTCATAGGTCCACAAACATGACAGCCACCACAATCGAAATTCTTTCGATCCTGCTCATCTCTTTTGCGCTCAGAGGACTTTGGCGTTTCATTGAGGAGGAGCGAATACGCAAGTTCACTGAGGACACCTATGCCCGTAGCACGCGCGGACGGAGGAACAAATGAAAGAATTTCCCGGACACAAGCTAAACATTTCACCTATAGACCGCATCGCAAGATGCCAATGCAATGCTTGGCAATGGTCGTGCGATTCTGATTTACAGGGAGCTTACGCCAGTCATATCAAACAAGAGGAAAAAAGAGAGGCAGCGCTGATCGCATTTAGCACAACCAAGCCGCCTTCTCGTCTTGCCAAAGTTGGTCAGCTTGCCATGCTGTACGCTGTGTTCATGGGCATCATTTTCACTGTGCTTCACTTCATCGGATGAATATGGAGGCGACGCAATCTGCGAGAAATGCGGGAAAGAAGTGGGATATGTTCCCTAGGATGCTACGGATATAATCTGTTTCCAATGTAATTTACGTGAGGCCCATGACCATCAAATCCCATGCGCTTGGCGAGTGTGTCTCTTGGGAAGCGGTTCAAAGATATTTCTCATAGTGGCAGTTCTGGGTTTGGCGGCAACGCTGACTGCTGAAGTGGCTGAAGTGATCTAGCCGGTGTAGCCAGCACCTCTCGAGCAGGTCCTGTTCAACGGCCATGACGAAGCACTTGCTGTCCCGGCTGACACGCAACAGCGCGAAAATTTCTGGCCGCCGCCGGTTGGTTTAAGACGACGGTCGGAGCGCTCGGCGTACTCGCCTTGCTGTCCGCTGTAAGCCTGGTGGCAACTTCCAAAATAGTCTGCGTGCGACACCCGGCGCGCTTCGAGGACGACCAGTCGCCAGCTCACTCAAAATCGGATAATCCTGTTCAAGCACCCAATGCTCGTCTTTTTGGTTGCCTGGGTCGGAGTTCGCAGGGTTCACCTCTGCGCGGCCCATCAGCCGGCGGTGCGTGTAGTTATAAATGCCGTTCAGGTCTAGCTTAAGAGAGACATTACGGAAACCACTGTCGAGCAGGATCATTTCCAGACAACGTGTCGTAGGAAACCACCAGTTTTGTCCTCCGGGATAAATTCGATCTTCAAAATCGAAGTAGGAAAGCGGCAGTCGATCAAGAATGTCCCCGATGACTCGCATCCTCGATTCCGGCAGTCCAAGGTCGCTGTTCAGCCGTTGGGCAAGATAATCTGTCGAGGACGCTCCCTCAATGAACAGTACTCCTCGGTCATTAAGCAACCTGCGTATCCGCTGCAGAGCCAGCACTGGATTCTTACGGTGATAATACACCCCGGCAAAGAGCACCATGTCAAAGACACCGAGCTCCTCTGGAGAGCCCTCGTAAACGCTACCGCGAACATATTTGGCAGTAGAACTTTTGATTTCCTTCACTGCGTTGAAGACTGTGACATTGGGATCCTGAATGTCCAGTGCGGTGACTTGCGCTCCACGCCGCTCTAGTTCGAAAGTGAATGGCCCATCCCAAGCGCCGATGTCCAACGCGCGGACGCCCAGCAAGCTCTGCGGAACGCCCAATTCGTCTAAGCAGAGTTTAGGGTTCACCTCTAAGAACTGGCCCGGCGTGAAAAGTCCGGCCTCAACCTCATACTTGTGGTAACAACTCCGACCAGCAAGCTTAGGATGGACATGCATGTATAAGTCTCCTCAGTGCCTTTGTGAGGAGGTTAGGCGCGATTCGAACAATCGACTGTCGAGCGGCACGGTCCAACTCTTCCTTCGCGCGCCGTGTCAAAGTGTTGGGAACCCGGCAGGATGTCAATAGCGTAGGCCGCCGCCATTGAGCCTGGCCAGTCGGGGCTTTGCGTTATCGACTGCGACCGCCATGCCGGTTACCCGGAGGACGGCGTTGCGACATTCGAGGCGCTGCGAAGCTTCGGGCCCGTTTGGTTTGAGGTATTGCACACGCGGCGGCGGCCCCACGCGCAAGTGCCGCCCGGAGTTCTTTGCTTCAAGTCTGACGGCAAGACCGTCGAGCTATGTCAGAGCCGGCCTCCTCAAGCGCTCATAAAAGGGTTTTGGGCAACCGCTTCGACTGATCCTAATATGATCCGCGTGCGCACGTTTCGATTCCCCTTGTCTGAGACCACGCCAAGCGCAATCGGCGGCTGTCCTCGATACTCGCGTGCCCCCTCGCAGGCGCTCGCCTTCCCGGCCTGATCTTGGCAAGGGCTGGCCTTCTCGGCTGGTGGCGACGGCGGCACAAGACCTTCATCACTGCCAGCGTTGCTTGCCCCAATCTTCCTCGACCTGGCTGGTGGCGATTGCCAATATGGCTTTTCCCTTGATAGAAATACGCATGCCGACACTCGCCGAAAATAGATTCGACTGGGACTCCTCGTATGATTGGCCGCGCGGAGGGGACGAATGGTCCGAAACGTGGGGCACGCCGCAAGCTCAATGGGCAGGTTGTCTATATCCGCGTATTTTTCCTTTGTTTTAAAAGGTCGGATTTTGGAAATAGCTCCGGGCCATGGACGCTGGACGCAATTCTTGCAAGATCACTGCACGTCATTGATCGGCGTCGATTTCGCTGCCACATGTGTCAGTGAATGTCGCGGCAGATTCAAAAGCGATCCACGTCTGCACTTCGAAGTCGGGGATGGACGCAAGCTTCCTATGGTCACTGACGCATCCATTGATTTTGCCTTTTCATTTGACTCACTGGTTCATGCGGAAGCCGACATCCTCGAAAGCTACGCGTCGGAACTGGCACGTGTTCTAAAACCGAACGCAATAGCTTTTCTTCATCATTCGAAACCTCGCGACTTTGACCGAACGTTCAATTTGGGAAAAGCTGAAACGTCCCTGGTCCGGTGTTCCAATTAATTACAGCAGCTGGCGAGCACATTCCATGGGCGCGAAGCTAATGCGTGAATTCGCTGAGCGCGTTGGCATGTCTTGCGCCCAGCAGGAGCTTATCCCGTGGGGTACTGGCTACCCTGTTCTCATGGACTGCATGAGCACAATAATCAACTCGCCCAACCGACTATGCGTCATCATCGAAAACAGACGTTTCATGGAAGAGGCGGCGACGATCAGGCGCATCTCCGAGCTTGCTGGCACACCCGCCTCCCGTGCGCCGCGAGCGGCCGGATCTACGGACTGATGCGGAAGGTTTATTGGTCATCAGGCTTGGCGGTCGATGCCAGCGTTGAATCCGGCGTTGCCGAGCGATTTCGGATCTCATACTCAAGCATTCGTGAAAGCCTGGACGGTCGCTCGGTGCGATTAGTCGATCAATGTCATCGATGTTGCTAGCTCGAGGATGATGATGCGCTGCTAGTTGCGTCAGTCATGCGTCAGTCTGTCCAAAGCTAGGGTTTGCGTGCTTTTCTTTTTGTTCGCGATATTTTTGAGCGTATTTACGTCTTTCTTCTCTTCGGTGCAGCCTGCTCGCGGCAGCCCCGATATATAACAAGCTGGTATCCTGCCCCCAGCCTTCTTCGTCGTCCCACCGCTGCCAGCTTGTGTGCCTATGTCAACAAGGGATATCGTGGTCACCGCGCGGCCAATCCACGCCGCGTCTTCATCTCTGGCCAAAAGCGCGGCGTGTTCGGCCTCATGAAGCGCGAACTGCGACGCCGCTGCGCTATCGAGGCCGTGATCGGACACATGAAAACCGACAGTCACCTCGGCCGCTGCCATCTCAAGGGCCGCCAAGGCGATGCCGCCAACGTCATCCTTACCGCCGTCGGCCACAACCTCCGACTTGTCCTGGCCTGGCTTAGGGCTCTGTGTCGCCTAATTGTGCTCGCGCTCCTGCAGGCTTTCGCAACCCCGTCAGCACTCAAATCGGCTTCTTAACGGACGACTACGCAGCGCGCATCGTCGGCGCCGACATAAAACGAGCATCGAAAAGGTCTGAGCGACGCCGGATCGAATAAGGAGTCCTGCGACAGATCGCGAACACGGTACCTGGCACGATCAGCGGGATTGTCACATTTTCTAAGCCAATCCCGCAAAGCACCTTCAGTATAGCCTTCAACTTCAAATATCCGGCAATTCTGCCGAAGGATGCATACTGCCGCTCGCTTTGCGAATAGACTTGCTCGAATCCGACATGGGCTAGGCATTGGCGCATCGTTCGTCGTGAGAAAATGACGAGCGAGGCATGGTTGTATTCGAAATGGTGGCTACCTAAAATCTTGCCCGGCAGGCTGTCGATATCGAAATGATTCATGACGAAAATGCCTTCGGGTTTTAGAGCTCCGCGAATATTCATAAGCGCTTGAATGGGGTCCCGCCAGCAAGCGATGCCGCCGAAACTGCAAATCACGTCATAGTGCGAACGTGGCATCGCGAATTCCTCAACATATCCCACGTCAACACTTAAATCGTACCGCTTCCGCGCGAAAGCCGCGAACCTCGAGGATAAATCAAGTCCGCGGACGCGGAAACCGAACGATCGTGCGGCAGCCAGGAACGAACCGGTGGCTGATCCAATTTCCAACAATTCGCCTGGGGGGCTCTTGAATCGTCCTATTCGTTTCAATCTCAGCTTGGCCGTTACAGCGTAGCTTTTGTCCCAATCGAAATAGTCCGGATAGCCCAAGAGTTCATCAACGTTGTCGCCATTCGGATCCTGGATGAACGTTTCAGAAGAGAAATAGCTCGAGAGCGCTTCTCTGGCCAGTCGAAGAGTTTGGTAGATCAGGCCGCAATCAAGGCAACGCGAGAATTCCAGCGGAAGGGACTGGACGGTCCGTCGCACGGTCACCTCGGCTGCGTCGCTGAAACAGCCAGGACAGGCGCCGACTTTTTCGAAATTCCAGTCCCGTGAAACTTCTGTGGGCGCTATAAGCGAAGCGGTCAAAACGAATGCCTTAACTGGTGAGCTGTTTTGGTCGATACGACCTATCAGATTAAACTGATTCGCCGGATAACCTCCCAGTTTCAGATGAATGGTCGCAATTTTCCACAATTTCCGCTGCGGGATGCGCTGTGGACAAACGGCGGCGCGGGCTCATCTCACCACCGATTTTGTTATGAACCGATTTTGTTATGACTACAGCAATTCACTTAAGCGCAAACCTGGTTCGCCCAGCGGAAGGCGTTCTTCGTCTGGAAGAATCACCCAAATGAACGTGAAATTGAGAAAACGACGGTTATCCGGTTGCTCGCCCGTCTGCATTTTGTCGGCGAAAGGCAGATACATGGACGGCACATAGACCGACGACTAAGTGCGTACCCAGCCGAAATAGACCACGCAGCTGGCGAGCTGTACGGTGACCGCGACGTAGAGAAAAAAGGCGCCCGACCATGCAATACGTGCCCCATGTCAGTAATTTCTTCATCCAGATGTCGAGTTGACGTACGTCAGCAGCTCTAGTAAAGTGACACACATGGTAAAGACTCAAGTTTACCTCCGCAAGGAAGAACTCGACGCACTGCGCATGGCCGCGGCGCGCTCGGGGCGCAGTATCGCGGAACTCATCCGCGACGCGATCCGAAAGATCGTGCTCAAGCCCCAGGCCGCAGGCCCAGTTGCCATCTGGGATGGCGAGCCCAAGCGTACATCCATCGAACACGATAGCGTTCACGACGAGCGCTAATGCGGCAAGGGGAAGCGGTTTTCGTCGACAGCGGAGCTTGGATTGCCCTCGCGCTGTCACGGGACCCGCTACATGCGCAAGCGCGAGAGCAGTGGGAACTGTTGTGCGGGGCAGGCGCGAAACTTCACAGTTCCGTTCCCGTGGTCATCGAGACATTCACATTTCTCGATCGTAACGCCAATCGAGATGTCGCGCTGACATGGAAGGAAGCCATCTACAGGCCCGGCACGGTAAAAATTCTTCCATGCGAGTTGCGCGATCTGGAGCAGTCTTGGGAATATTTTCGACGCGCGGATCTGCACAAGCTGTCCGCCGTCGACGCCACGAGCTTTGCCATCATGAAGCGCGTGCGAATTCGGCTCGCATATGCGTTCGATCATCACTTTGCCGTCGTCGGGTTCAGGTTAGTGGCATAGCAGCTCTCGCCGCCGATCGCGACGCCCCTGTGCTTGTGCTCGCGCTGGCGGCCGACCACGTTCTTCGCAAAGTCGACGAATTCCGCGAACCTTGCCAACGCGCCCCCGCCGTCGGCGCTGAGGGGCGGATCATCGCCTTCGGCATCGAGCCCACCCATCCGGGTGTTGCGGAAAAGGTTGGCGAATTCCGTCTGTGAATTAGGCTCAGCCTGACCGATCGTAGTGACAGGTTATATTATTTACGTTTTCCGTGTTGATGCGCCTTACGCAGGCGCACACCAGGACCGCCGCCATTCCCATCAATGAATTCAACGCCCGCGGCCTCGAGCGCGCGGCGAATGGCCAAATCATTCGCCGTTGTCAGCGAAGTCTGGCCTTCAGCTACTTCAGCACGGAGAATGGTGTTTCGCCCTAAAGCCGCTTCTCGAGCGAGATCGTCCACAGTCCACCTCACTAGGGCACGGGCGGCACGGATTTGAGAGCTGGCCAGCGGCTTGCCAATCCTTTTTTCGTCAGGTGTCTTGACCAAGCCCATCCCCATCTGGTACTTTTAGTCCCATATGGGACCAGGGGGCCCAGCGCCGGCCCTCAATGGGGAGTAAGTCATGAAATTACCAACGTGCAGAACACCATACGAGAGTCGGCATCTGTTCATCGGCGGCTCGGACGCCCGGATCATTATGGGGAGCGACGAGGCTGCCCTTCTCCGCCTATGGCTGGAAAAAAGGGGTGAAGCCGAGCCGGAGGACCTGTCCGGCAACCTCATCGTGCAGCTTGGCTCAGCGACCGAGGAGCTCGACCGCTGCTGGTACGAGCGCAATACCGGCCGGCAGGTCCGCGACGTGCAGCGCCGGGTTAGGCATTCGACAATTGCGTGGATGGTGGCCACCCTCGACGGAATGGTGGAAGGCACGGAGGCGGTGTTCGAGTCCAAGTTCATGCTGCCGTGGTCCTTCTCGGAAGAAGCAGCCGCCGAAAAATACATGCCGCAGCTCCAACACAATATGTGGGTCACCCACCTGCGAACCTCGGTGCTCTCCATCATCACCGGTGGCGGCAAATGGGTGGAGATCGCGATTCCCATGGACCCACTTTATCTCAGCGTCCTCGTATCGGCGGAAAAGAAATTCTGGCGCTGCGTGCAATCCGGCGAACCGCCCCACCTCATCAATGCCGAGCCGCCGCGCCCGCGCATCGAGGCCATCCGCATCGTCGACATGAGCTCCTCGAATTCTTGGGCGGAATTCGCCGCGGTCTTCCGCAACACACGGAGCGCATTTCTCGACCACGAACGGGCCAAAAGCGAGCTCAAAGCCTTAATGCCAGAGGATGCTAAGGAGGCCATCGGGCATGGGGTGAAAGCCAAGCGCTCGAAATCGGGCGCGGTGAGCTTTGACGTGCTGGAGATGGAGGCGACCCATGCCCCGGTCCAGTGAAGCGGTCGCGGCACTGGCCTCGGCCTTGGCCAAGGCCCAGGCCGAACTGGTCAATCCAGAAAAATCCCTGACCGCCACCATCCGCACCGGCCGGCCGGGGGATGGCGAACGCAGCTTCCGCTATGCGCCGCTCTCAAGTGGGCTCGACATCGTGCGCAAGCGAGGCTTGGGCACGTGAGGCGTTGGCCGCCAAGAACAGCCTCGTGTCAGCCGATGCCAAGCTCGTGGAGACCGCTTTTGAGCGCAGGCTATCCGACCTTCCGTCATCCGATGCGGCTGCGGCCTCAAACGATGAGTCTTCGGTGCTCCAGATTGCCCGATCGCAGGTGACTGCCTCCACCGAAAGCACCGACCCCGATCCAGCGCAGGGCATCGACAAGAGCATGCTCACGGTTGCTGCCCCGCGCCGCTATCGCAACCGGGAGCACCTGCGCTACGTCGCCCAACGGGCGTGTCTCGTGTGCGGCCGCAAGCCCTCGGATCCTCACCACCTCAGTTTCACCCAGCCCCCGAGCGCTGGGTCGCAAGGTCAGCGATGAATTCGCGGTTCCACTCTGTCGCGGGCATCATCGTGCGGTGCATCGCGCACGCGACGAGCGTGCCTGGTGGCGGCAGGCCGGCATCGACCCGATTAAGGTTGCTCGCAGGCTCTGGAAAGAGACGCACGGAATGGGCCAGAGAAGATTTCAAAAACCAACAGTGCCTCGGCCGCACGACAGTGCCGCAGCCTCGCAGCCGTGTCCAAAGATCGAGCACGTCAGCGCCACCCCGGCGCCGCAACAAGGCGCCCGCTCACCGCATAGCAGTTAGATCGGCCGCCGTCCGCGAGCGGACAAGTCTGGAGACCGCTCAGGTGCGCTGAGCATGAGGCTACGTTAGCCGAGTTATTGCCCAACGGACGTGACGGCGACGGTCATTCGGTCTTTCCTTCACTGGGCTTGGACCTCGGGTTGACTATGCTCCCATAGCCTCAGTACGACCGGAAGCGGATCGATGTTGAGTTCTAGCACCATGCGGCCTCATCACCCGACCGATGCAGGCTCGCGATGATTGACGCGGCCAATCCTCACGGCTAGTCCTGCAACTCGTGTTGGTCAGGCTAACCCTCATTGGGGCGCGGCCGCCTTCTTCTGGAACTCCCAGCTGTCACGATCTTCTGCCTTTTGCGGCTTCTTCCCACGCTTTTATCGAGAGACCCAACGGGTGAAAGCGGTACGTCAACTCATCGAGTTCGGCCTTCTCTTCTTCCGTTAGAGGCCTTTCCACCTCGTTCAGCCCCTTTGTTTGCCTCCACTGCCTTAGACGCTCTTCCCAGTCTGCGAACGGCGAACGCTTTTTATTATTTAGATGCTCTAGATGTTCAATCCGGGTACGGAGCTGACGCAAACTCATTTGATCGCCCTCCTAGCACGCTCGTTTTCCAGCGCGTCGACTCGTGCCGCAAGTTCCGCGACTTCAATCGTGCCCACATAGGTCTTGATCAGCCCCATGATCTCGCTGGCCTCACGCGGCGATAGCTCGCGGGCGGCGCAGGCAGCAATGACTGCCGACAATGCTTTGCGCGCGTCAGCTGCGCTCTCTATCTTTGGCAATTCGAATTCCACCGTGCGTTCGCGCCGGGGCGGCACCAGCGTGCTCAGTAGAGCACGCTGCATCGGGGAATCCCCTTGGAGCGCCTTCTCGACCGCCTTGGCGGCGATTGCTTCGCCTTGGCCATCAATTAACGCCTCAATGGCTCGAGTAACTTTGTTGCGCGCGCCCTTGGGGCGACCGTTCGGATTACCGCTTTGCCCTGGCTCAAACGGGCGTCCCCGCTGCTTTTGCGCAGACTGTTCATCGTAAGGCTCCAAAACGGGTGCTGCCGCCGTCGCTTCTTCGCCAACGCCGGACGCGGACAACGCCGAATTTGGCGCGGCGGCTGAAGGCGAAGCTTCCGCTGGAGCCTCGGGGAGGTGTCCGGTGGCGGCTTTTGCCGGAGCGTTGGGGAGGTGTTCGGGAGCTGCGTCCGCCGAAGCGTCGGCGAGGTGTTCGGCAGCTCCTTCCGGTTGAGGCTCTATTCCACCAAGCACGGCAGCGGGTGGCTCCGAAGCTGCCGCAGACGGTGCGGTAGAGTTTTCGAGGGTACTCATGATCGTTTACTCCAATACTGTCACGTTAGCCGGTGGCACGAGCACGCTTGAAAAGCGTAGCTCGATGACAATCCTTGGATTATCACAAAGCATGCTTCGTTTTGCGGTGCATTCGAGCCGAAAATGTCGCTCGAGTGCACCAGCCGGGTATCAATCTAGATGAGCTCAAATCAGGGACGGCTTAATTTTCTGCCTGGGCGTTGGCGTCGGGCCCAGCGCACTGCCTCGAGGTCAATAACGTCGGGCCGGTCAAATGCGATCTCGGCAAGCATTGCTACTTCCTCATTGTGCCAGCGTCCGGTTTTTTTATTTCAAATCGTTGCTAACCATGCTCATGAAGATCATATGCGGTTGAGCCTTGCGGCCGAATTTCAACACGCCGGGCACGTTTCGGCTTGGCTCGACTATCGTGCGATAATAACTCGCAGCGTCGTCAAGCATCGGAGCAAGTGTTGTGCTTTTGGGGTAGCCAGGCATGCCGTATGGGTGCGGTTTGCGCAAAAACTTGGCAACCCGCTCCATTTCCTTTGCCGCCCTTCGATAATGCGCCCGCAATTCTTTTCCATGGGCGATGGCTATGGCGACGCGCCTTGCTGCTAGGCTCTCTGTGATAAAGGTTTTGGGCGGAAGCCATGGGTTCTTGCTGCGGGCGGCGTCTTGGATTTCAGCCCAAACCTGTTCCGTCCGGTCGTCGTCTATCCATCGTTGGAGGTGGTCGCGATCATCCGAACCCAAACCAAAAGATTTTTCGTACTCCCTCAAAACAGCTTTGAATGATCCACGTGTAGCAACAATAAGAACCTTGGCATTTAGCAAAAGTGATTCGTAGTGGGAATCATCCACTAAACCGTCGGGATAATGCCTACGCGTTTAAGTAGCTTTTACCTACAAATGCGAGGCGCACGAGATCGCGACCTCACAGACGAGCGTCATCGCGCTAAGCCTGCAGTCCTGAAGACCTGCCTGTCTAG
>Ga0306925_10005506_pt1 | contig 11622 bp, 10 predicted proteins | sample flu12Cox44000176_FD_203755 | JGI IMG/M metagenome (GOLD analysis project Ga0306925, IMG submission 203755) | Lab enrichment of tropical soil microbial communities from Luquillo Experimental Forest, Puerto Rico - flux8day.12C.oxic.44.000.176 (v2)... | ecosystem: Environmental > Terrestrial >...
CTCGGCGGATGAGGCTTTCCAACACCTGATCCTGCAGCCGTGTGCGCAGCGGCGCCGGCAGCTCCGAGCCTCCGAGCCGCTGCTGCCACATGCTCTGCTGGCGCAACCACGCGTTGCGCGCATCCTCCAGCGAGATCTTGCTGCCGTTCGCCTCGGCAGCGTAGTTCGAGCCACCGAAATTCAGGTTGACGATGCCGTAGGCGCCCCAGGCGGCAAAGACCACCGCCAGCGCTCCCAGCACCAGGTAGGCGAGCCATCTCTGGCCCTGGAGACTGTCTCGTATCCTCTGCAGCATGTGTCGGTTCGGCTGACTTGGAGAATGTGGCGGAGCGGACGGGACTCGAACCCGCGACCCCCGGCGTGACAGGCCGGTATTCTAACCAGCTGAACTACCGCTCCGCTTTGGGGGGGCGAATGCTAGCGGATTGAACAATAAGGCTACAAGGGATTTCACTCCGGCGTGCCGCCGCCTGCCCTGGGGAACTTCTGCCGCGGCGTCCTGGCCAAAGGCAGACCGGAAGGCGGTTTCGTGCGCCCCTCGCCGTCAACGAATCCCCGATTCGGGCGCTTCGTATCGCAAGCGGCTAACACGTTCATAACTTATTGCGTAGCCAGTGCGTCGCCAAGATAAGACATGGTGCGCATGAGCGCGTTCCGTCAGGCACAATGTGGCAAAGGCTTATAAGGCTCATAAGGATTCGGCCAATGATGAAGTTGCTCTGCGCTCCGCTCTGTGCGCTCGCCGTCGTCTGTATCTCGGCCCCAACGTTCGCGGCGCTCGGCGGCGACGCGTCCTCCGTGGAGGCCGACCGCGCGAGTATGAAAGGCGCGCTCCGCGTGACCCCCACCGTGGACTACTCGCTGCACGAGATTCAGACATCTGCGGGCGTGGTGATCCACGAGTATGTCTCTGCAGACGGCAAGGTATTCGCGGTGAGCTGGCGCGGAGATGGCATCCCTGACCTACGTCAGATGCTCGGCGGTTACTATGGACAGTTCGCACAGGCGACGTCCCAGCCGCACTACAACCATCATCACCTTGCAGTGCGAACGACCGATGTGGTCGTGGAGTCGAGCGGCCGCGCGCGGGCCTTTTTCGGGCGCGCCTGGGCGCCCGCGCTGCTTCCCCAGAATTTCTCGGTGCATGACATCCGCTAGTGCGCACAAAACCAAAAATACCGTTGCGTAAAAGGACAGCCCGTGCGTAAGTTGTTTGCTCTGATCCCGTTCCTTTTCCTTCCGCTTACCGGCTGCAGCGGCGGCGGCGGCGCTACCACGACGACGCCCCCACCCCCGCCCCCACCGCCATCACAGGTCATCGCGACACCCGGCCCGCCGAACGTCGAGAGCCTCACCGTCGATGCGGGACCGAATGCACTCACGACCCCGGCGGTGAACACCGCGTTCATCTCGGTCAGGGTCTGCGTCCCGGACGGCACGTTCTCGAACTGCCAGACGATCGACCACGTCGAGGTCGACACGGGCTCGATCGGGTTGCGAGTCATTGCTTCCGGTCCGCCCGGCGGACTGCTTTCCCCGACTATGCTGCCTGCGGAGCAAGGAGTCGCTACGCTGGCTGAGTGTTTGCAGTTTGCCGATGGGAGCAGCTGGGGCACGGTCAACGTCGCGGACATCGAGCTGCCGGTTTCCGGAGAAAAGGCCACGAATGTCCAGATAGAGGTAATCGGCGCCCCCGCGGCCGGTAGCCCGCCCGCCGGCTGCCCTGGTAATCCTGAGAACACCGTCCCCCTCTTCGGAGCCAACGGCATTCTGGGTGTGGGGCCGTTCATCAATGACTGCAACAGCGTCGGCGACTGCACGCCCCGCAACCCGCCGACCTCCGCCGGTTACTTCACGTGCCCGACCCCAACCACCTGCACCACGACGACCACCCATCTCGCCTCGTCGGGTACTCATCCGTATCAGGTTCAGAACCCGATCGTGCAGTTCGCGAGCCACGCGGACGGCACCCTCGATAACAACGGCGTGATCGTCGAGCTGCCCCCCGTCAGCACCAGCGGAGCCGTGGGGCCAGTCAGCGGGTCGCTGGTCTTCGGCATCGGCACCCAGGGCAACAACGCTATCTCCGGCGCAACCAAGCTCCTGGCGGATTCGGGGAGCGGTGTAATCAGCGCCAGGCTGAACAGCAGTACCTATCCCAACAGCTACCTCGACAGCGGATCGAATGCGACCTTTTTCTCCGACGCCTCGCTGTCCGCCTGTGGGGGGGCCAACAACGGCTTCTACTGCACGGGCGGCTCCCCGGTGAGCGAGAGCGCCACGTTGCAGGGCACGAACGGCACCATGCTGACGGCGGACTTCAGCGTCGCCGATGCGAGCACGCTGTTCATGAACAAAAGCCTGGTCGCGTTCTCCAACCTGGGCGGCCCGAACTCCGACGGCACCGCCCTCGATCTCGGGTTGTCCTACTTCTACGGCCGCAACGTCTTCACAGGACTCGAGAACCCCAACGTCGCACCGCCCTACTTCGCCTATTGATCCCGCCTGACAGGACAGGATCCGGTTCACGCCAGGAGCCCTCAGGCCCGGCGTGAAAAGCGCCGGCGGTATTGTTGTGGCGTCGTTCCTACCCGACGCCGGAAATGGTGGCGCAATGACTCGGCACTGCCCAGGCCGACCCGCGCGGCGATGCTCCCGGCCGTGAGGCGCGTGCCCTCGAGCAATTCTTTGGCGCGCTCGATACGCTCCGCCACCAGCCACCGGTGGGGAGCCAGGCCGGTACTCGCCTTGAACTCCCGCTGCAGCGTCCGGGTGCTCATGGCCGCGCGCGCGGCGAGGGAGGCGAGCGTGTGCTGTGCGCCCGGATGGGCGCGCACGAAGTCCATGAGCCGCGCGAGGCGCCCCCGGCCATCGGCAGCCAGTGGCCGCGGCACGAACTGCGCCTGGTCGCCCTCGCGGTGCGGTGGCAGCACCAGCCGTTGTGCAACCTGGTTGGCGATCTTTGCGCCGAAGTCGCAGCGCACCAGGTGCAAAAGCATGTCGAGCCCTGCCGCCGAGCCGGCCGAGGTCAGCACCTGGCCCTCATCGACGTACAGTGCATTGGACTCGACACGCACGCGCGGATAGCGTGCGGCGAGCTGCGCGGCATATTTCCAGTGGGTCGTGGCACGCCGACCATCGAGCAGCCCCGCTGCGGCCAGCACGAAAACGCCAGAGCAGATGGAGCAGATGCGGGCGCCGCGCGCGAATGCCCTTCGCAGGTGCGTTAAAACCTCGGCCGGTGGAACCTCCCCCGGGTCGCGCCAGCCGGGAATGACGATGGTGTCGGCGCGGTCGAGATGCCGCAGCGGGTGGCGCACCCTGAGCTCGATACCGCCCGTCGCGCGCAGCCCGCGCCGCTCGCCCGCACAGACAGCGAACTCGTACCACGGCACGCCGAGCTCCGGCCGCGGCAGCGCGAAGATCTCCACCACGCAGCCGAGCTCGAACGTGCAAAGCCCGTCGTAGGCCAGCGCCACCACTTTGTGTGTCATGGCGTAATCTTAACGTACCGTGTCATATGCGCCACTGGGCCGGGCCCGCGGACCGCCGCAGAATGATCGCGCCGCAGCAGAGCGGCCAGCACGCCGGGGGGCACCATGCCGAGCCTCGTCACCCAGGTACCAGCCGCCGACAGCGCGAGCGCGGTGCAGCGATTCGAGAGTGCATTCGGCTTCGAGACCGACTGCTGGGACGTGCACGAGGCACTCGCGCGCGGACCAGACTTCGTGTTGATCGATGTGCGCTCTCCCGAGTCGTTCGCCCGCACTCACGTTCCCGGAGCCATCAACATTCCACACGCGAAGATCATCGCCGCACGTATGGCACGCTACGCGCCCGGGACGATGTTCGTGGTTTACTGCGCCGGCCCGCATTGCAACGGTGCCGAGCGTGGGGCCCTGCGCCTCGCCCGCCTCGGGCTGCCAGTCAAAATCATGGTCGGCGGCATGACCGGCTGGCTGGATGAGGGGTTCAGCGTCGAATCGGGATCGGCCGCCGGCGACGACGGCTAGCTCGCGGCCCGGCGCGAGTGCCGGGCACAGCATCCGCCGCAACGCTCACGCCACGGACGGCGTGGCATCATAGGCAGCATGACTAAGCTGCAGAAAATCGCCGCGGCACTGCTGATTGCGCTGCTCCTTGCCGCGGGTTACGGACTGTGGGCGACCAACCCTGCGCCGGTGACGCCGGGGCGGCCAAAGCATCCACCGGCAGCGGTGGAACCGGCCGAGAGCGCGGTGCCGGTGATCGATCAGAACACACTTCATACGGCGCAGCGCCTGGCGCGGCTTGCCAATACGCCGGAAGAACATTCGCTCGCGCAATCCGCGGTGGAGATTGCCGATCACGAGCTCGATCTCGCCTTCACCGCCACACTGGTGCATCTCGCGGCGCACCCGCCGCCATTGAGTCCGGAAGCGAGCGAGATTCAGGACCGGCTGCGCGAGGCGCAGAAGACGCTGACAAGCGATACTCAAGTGGTCGAGCAGCTTACGCGGCAGCTGCCGCAGGCCGCAGACGCCGACAAGCCCGCCATCCAGGACCGGCTCGAGCTTGCGCAGTCGCGCATGGAGCTCGCGCAGGATGAGGTGCAGGAGGCAAACGAGGATCTGCTGCAGGCAGGCGGCAACGTCCACCAGCGCATCCAGCGGATGCAGCAGGAGCACGAGGCTGCACAGCACAACGATACCCGTGCAGTTTCAGCGCCTGCGAGCACACTCGGCTCGTTGCGCGGCATGGTGGGATCAATCCGCCAGTGGCTGGCGTTACGCGAGAAGCATCGCTGGCTGAGCGAAGCTCAACAGCAGGTGGCAGCAAGCGCCACGCAGCTTGCGGCCGAACGGCAGCAGTTCGCCGCTGATCTTGCGGAGAGCAAGGCCGTCGTTCCGGAGCTTGCCAGCCGCGCGCAGCATCGGACGAACGCGAATGCACCGGCTGCAGCAGCCGGAGCTGCCCCCGCCGCCGTAGCGGCCAGCGGCGCGCCTCAGGGCCGCGCGCCTCCGGCGGGCAGCTCCCGCGCACCGGGCAACGCCGGCACGGCGTCGACATCCTCGGCGGGCAGCCCGGTGGGGGCTGCGGCCACGAATGCTCCAACGCTCCTTGGAGTCACGCGGCAGATCGCGGCAGACCAACACCGCCTTACGCTGCGCGACCAGCGGATCACTGCACGGCGGAGGCTCGCTGACATCTACGGCCAGTGGGGATCGCTGGTCGGCTCCGAGCAAAGGGCGGTGCTGCATACCTTCCTGCAGAGCGCGGTGATCGTGCTCGCGGCGCTGCTCCTGCTGCTCTTCACCGATCGCTGGCTGGAAGGACTTCTCGGACGCGCCCGCATCGACCGCCGCCAGCTCGCCACACTGCGCAGTGTGGTCGGGGTTGCGCTGCAGATCGTCGGGGTAGTGGTCATCCTGCTGATGCTGGTCGGGCTCCCGGGACAGATCGGCGCGATGCTGGGCCTGGTCGGCGCCGGTCTCACCGTCGCACTGAAGGATTTCATCGTGGCTTTCGTCGGCTGGTTCGTGCTCATGGGCCGCAACGGCATGCGGCTCGGTGATTGGGTGGAGATCAACGGCGTAAGCGGAGAAGTAGTGGAGCTCAACATGTTCCACACGGTGCTGCTCGAGACCGGCAACTGGACCGATGCGGGTCACCCTACCGGGCGGCGCGTGACCTTCACCAACAGCTTCGCGATCTCGGGTCACTACTTCAATTTCTCGACTTCGGGTCAGTGGTTGTGGGACGAGTTATCGGTCGTGGTGCCCTACGGTCGCGACCCGCATGCGGTGGCGGATGCAATCCAGAAGGAAGTCACCGCGGCTACCGCCAAGGATGCGAGCCAGGCCGAGCAGGAATGGCGGCGCGCATCGCGTGGCCAGCGCGGCGTAGGTTTCACGGCGCAGCCGGGGATTGCGGTACGCCCGGCGGCCGGAGGGGTGGAAATCGCCGTGCGCTACGTCACTCGCGCGAACGAGCGCCTCGCACTGCGGGCGCGGCTGTACCAGTCGGCGGTGCAGCTGCTCGCCGCGCCGGCCACACATGCCTGACAATAGCGCACGGTTGCCGGCCCTTTTCGTCGGCCATGGCAACCCGATGAACGCTCTCGAGACTAATGCCTGGACGCGCGGCTGGGCGGCGCTCGGCCGGACTCTGCCGCGCCCGCGCGCAGTGCTCTCGATCTCGGCTCACTGGTACATCGAGGGCACCGCGGTGACGGCGATGGACGCGCCGCGCACCATCCACGACTTCGGGGGCTTTCCGCGCGAGCTGTTCGCGGTGCGCTACCCGGCGCCGGGGGATGCGGCACTCGCGGCTCGCGTGCAGCAGCTGCTCGCGCCGCTGCCGGTAACCGCAGACCAGCACTGGGGACTGGACCACGGGACCTGGTCGGTGCTGTGCCATCTCCTTCCGCAGGCGGACGTGCCGGTGGTGCAACTCAGCATCGACGAAACGCAGCCGCCCTCCTTTCACTACGAGCTGGGCGCGCGCCTGCGGCCGCTGCGCGAAGAAAGCATTCTGCTGCTGGGCAGCGGCGACATCGTCCATAACCTCCATGCTTACGCGTGGGGCCGCCATCCACAGGAGCCGTACGACTGGGCGCTACGCTTCGAAGCACGGGTGCGGGAGCTACTGGCGAGCGGTGATCACACGCCTCTCATCGAGTATCCGGCTCTGGGACGTGATGCGATGCTCGCGGTGCCCACCCCCGAGCACTACCTGCCGCTGCTCTACGTGCTCGGCGCAACCGTCGCGGGGGAACCGGTGAGCTTCCCGGTCGAAGGCATGGATGGCGGCTCGGTGTCCATGCTCGCCGTACAGGTCGGCGGCTGACCGGCTCAGAAGAAGCCGTGCAGCTCGATGAAAGCGAATTTCTGGTGCTCGGAGGGATCCTGTGGAATGCCGTCGTTGTAACGGAACCCGGCGCGCAGCTGCACGAACTGTATGGGGGTCAGCTCGTACACAATGCTCCAGCGCGTCTGCCCGTTGTTGTGCACGTCCTTGTTGGGATCGAGAAACTCGGCAGTCAGCTTGAGGTTGTTTCCCTTGACGATAAGCCAGTTGGCTTCGACCAGCGATGCCACCTGTTTCAGCGGACCGGAAGGCGTGAGGTTATTGGTCACGCTCTTGTCATCCGTGACGTCCACCTGCGCCAGCCATGCCACCGGGCCGGTTCGAAGTCCTGCGAACACCCCGGCGGCGCTCTTGCTGCCGGATGAGGAGGCATCGTTGTAATTGGCGGCGATTCCGAGCCGCCACGACGACTGCACATAGGCCAGCTGGCCGCTCACCTGCTTACCGTGGTTGGTCACGGCGCCTCCCGCCGTGCCGTTGCTCACGGCGAGCTGTCCATCCCAGGTTCCGCGCTCCCAGCCAAACTCGACTCCCTTGTCGGGCGTAGTCATGTTGATGCCGGTGATCTGCTGCACGAAAGCGCTCGTGTCCTGCAGGCGAAGGCCGAACGGCAGGTACATCTGCCCGCCCTTCAGGTACCAGTCGTGATTGGCCGACCAGTACATACCGTAGGCTTCGCGATTGAGAGCACCGCCCGGTGCCACCTGCTCATCGACATACACCAGCAGTCGTTGCGGAATCACATTCGCACTGAGGTAGACGCGCGCCTGCTCGAGATCGAACTGGTTGGTAGAGGGTGTCCCCGGGACCTTGGTGTACGACGCCTGGAAGCGCAGATCGCCACCTACGGCGAGGAATTTGGCGACCTCTCCGGTCCACTGGTCGGTGCCCGTGTCGATCCGGTTCATCGGCAGCTGATTCTGCGCGAAAATCTCACCGTAGACGGTGCGCTCGCCGCCGCCCGTGGGATTAACGTGACACTGACCGCATTTGAGGCCCATCTGCACCGCGAGATAAGGCTCAGCCTCGGCTCTGCCCGCGACCAACAACACGCTCAGCACCAGACCCAACAGTGTGGCGGCAACGGAAAGACGGCTCATCGGGCGAAGTCCACGGTGAAGTTGAACGAATGATCGGCACCAGCGCCGAGTGTCTCGGCAGCGAGATCCGCGAGGGCACCGCCCCCGCTGCCGCGCAGTGTTACGCGATAGCTGCCCGGTGCCAGTGGTGCACGCGGGGTGATCAACACTACGCGCAGATTAGCTTGGGCGAGCGCAGTCGCCGTCGCGACCGGAGCCGCGGGCACGGTGTCGGTCTTCTCCAGCATGACGGTGGTGTAGTTGACGAGCGACGCATCGACCTCGCGGTTGAAGGCCACGACGATCGTCGGCATTTCAGTGTTCAGCACCGCCCCCTCATCGGGGGACGTCACCTCTACTGCAAAGCCGGCGTGATGCTGCGTGGCGGCGGCAGCACTCGGCTGCGCACCGTTCGTGATCCAGGTACGGATCACATCGATCGTGGACTGCGGCAGATACGGACCGCCGAATGGCATGCGCACACCGCTGATGCCAGGAGCGCCTTCGATCTTCTGAACCATGTAGCTGTTGTCGGGATCGCCCGGCTTCACGCGCAGTACGTTCGGCTGCTCGGTGCTCGGCACGCCGACCAGAAGTGCATAGCTGTGAGCCTCATCGAGCTGCAGTCCCTGCGGCGCGCCGGAGCCGATGTGACACTTGGTACAGATGGGCGTGAAAACGTTGTCCTGGATGGACTTGAAATCCGGTGTCAGCGGCTCGCCACCGCCGCCCGGCTGGATGGGATTGCCATTGGCATCGAGACCCACCCCGCTACCGGTGCACGCCGCGACGGCAGCGGCGGCGAGCCCGGCGACCCATGTCCTGCGTTGCAAGAAACCCATTACGGACGACTCACACAGTTAGACTGCCGTAAGTGCCTCCGTCAAGCGTTCGAGTTTCCCCGGCACGCCGATTTTTCCTGCCGTGCTGCTTCTACGCACCGCGAGGTCGAACTATCCTAACGCCTGCGTACGCTGACTACTGCGCACGCGGGAGTCACTTTGAACCATTCGGGCAGGCCAGGCAACTCACGATCAACGCTCGGCAACGAGCCGTTCACGCTGGGCATGCGCCCACAGGGTGAGGACTTGTCGGCTCAGCCTCTGCAACCGATGCCAGTCCTCCAGCAACTGCCGTTGGTCACGCTCTATCTGACCGAGCGCTGCAACTCCCGCTGCGTCACGTGCGACTACTGGCGGCACGGTCGTAACGACCTCAACCTGGAGTCGGTCCGGCGGCTACTGCCAAGCCTGGCGCAGTTACAGACCCGGGTGGCGTTGATTTCCGGCGGCGAGCCGTTACTCAACCCCCAGTGGCGAGAGATTGCCGGGCTGCTGCGCTCAAGCGGCCTGCAACTTTGGCTTCTAACCTCCGGGCTTTCCCTCGCAAAACATGCACAGCAGGCCTGTGCATTGTTCCAGTCGATCACGGTCTCGATCGACGGGACCGACCCTGACACCTACCGAGCGATCCGTGGCCTCGATGCATTCGAGAACGTCTGTGCGGGCGCGCGTGCCGCCGCCGCCCAGGGGGTACCGGTCGGCATAAGGGTCACACTCCAGCGTGCCAACTACCGGCAGCTACCGGGTTTTGTCGAGTTAGCAAAGCGACTCGGCGCGCAGCAGGTATCCTTCCTCGCGGTCGATGTGGCCAATCCTCATGCCTTTGCGCGCACCGATGAGTTTGTCAGCGACCTCGCCCTGCACCCCGAAGACCTCGACGAGCTCGAACGAATCCTGGGCGCCATGGAGCTGAAGTACGCCGATGAGTTTCGCTCCGGTTTCATAGCCGAGAATCCGCGCAAGCTGCGAAGAATCCAGCAATACTTTTCCGCGGTGTGCGGGCGCGGCCCCTATCCGCCGGTTCGTTGTAACGTGATCGAGTTCTCTGCCGTGATCGGTGCCGATGGCCGAGTGAATCCATGCTTTTTCATCCCGGGCCCGTCGACGAGCCGTGCGGGCAACGATCTCGGCGATGCGCTGAATACGGACACGATGCTCGGACTGCGCAACTCGATAGCGCAAGGTGGACGGCCGGAGTGTGCGCGGTGCGTGTGCTCGATGTGGCGTGAGCCGGAACACCGAGCCGCCGCAGATTTCCTGCTGCGCGCGACGCAGGTAGCCTTATGAGCGGTACTCCAGCTCCTGAGACAAGAGCTGCTGCCAGCGCTGCGCGAGCAAGCTGCGTGCATCGCCCACACCCTCATCGTCGGGTGCCGGGGCCGCGCGTGTCTGCAGCGACACCTCATCGTGCAGTAGGTCGCGGACGGCGCGGTAGAACTCGGACTTGTAAGTGCCCTGAAACATCATTGCGAGATCGTCACTGTCCTGCCAGTGCGTCTTAGGTCCCAGCTGCGCCTTCACGAGCTCGTGGAAGCGCGTGCCTGGTAGCGGATAGGAGACGCTGACGCCTACATCGTCCGGCTGCGCCGCCGCGAGCAGATCACGCGTCGCAAGTATGTCCACCAGCTCCTCGCCGAGATAACCGAGCTGTATGAAGAAGCCGACTCGGATTCCGGCGCTCTTCAGCCGAGCGCGAGCGGTGAGGATCTCCTCTACGGTCGTGCCCTTATTCATGGCATCGAGGATGCGCTGGCTGCCGCTTTCCGCGCCGAGCCATGCCTCGACACATGAGGCATCGTGCAGCGCCTGCACCATGCGCTCACTCAACAGATCGGCACGCGTCTGGATCGTGAAAGGGACCGCCCCATCGTGCTCGTGCGTTACGGCGGCGAACTCCCGCACCCAGTCGACACGGAAGCCAAAGATATCGTCAGCGAACCAGACGTGGTCGGGGCTGAAGGTGCGCTTGAGGTAAGTCATCTCCTGCCCGACAGACACCGGAGTGCGCTGCAGGTAGTGGTTACCCCAGATCGGCTTGGAGCACCATGCGCAGCGGAATGAGCAGCCGCGGGAGGCCGCGAGATTCAGGCTGAAGTAGCCGTGCGCGGACAGCCAGGCGTCCCGATAACGATCCATGTCGACCAGGTCCCAGGCGGCCCGCTCGCTCAGCTCGACCTCAGGCAGGAGCTTCGCGCCGTTAATCGCAGCCACGCCCCGGCCAGTGAGTGTTGCGGTCCCAGCCACCCCTTCCACCAGTACGCCGACCGCCGCACCCGGTTGGAGATCGAGGCGACGCAGCAGCTCGAGCAAGGCGGGCAGTCCTTCGCCCTTCAGCGCAATCTCCGCGCCAGAGCGCAGGTAGGCCTCGGGCGCATCGCTCACGTCCGAACCGGCGGCGATAACGCGCGCCCCGGTACTGCGAGCCGCCGCGATCATCTGGCAGGCCGCGCTGCGCATCTTGGCGAGGCACATTTTGCTCAGAAAGTTGAAATTGTCCTCGTACAGCAGCACCAGCTGTGGCTGGATGGAATGCAGAGCGCGCTCGTACTCACCGAGATCCTTCGCCAGCATGGCGTCAAACAGCGAAACCTGGTGCCCGGCCCGGCGCAGCAACGCAGCACACTGCAGAGTCGCGAGTGGCGGATAGGGCTTGCCGCGCTCGACTTGCTTTGCATCGAAGCGCAGAAAATACGAATGGCAGACCAGTATGGACAGCATCGTCTTTAAGGGCTCCCCGGCGGCAGGTCACAACTTGTGACCCCCGACCCGCAGGCACGGTCCTCGCTCAGTACGTGAGTGCGGGGTGCCGCGTCCCGGGTTCAGACAGACACTCTGATCAACCCGAATCAACG
>Ga0306925_10005515_pt1 | contig 11613 bp, 11 predicted proteins | sample flu12Cox44000176_FD_203755 | JGI IMG/M metagenome (GOLD analysis project Ga0306925, IMG submission 203755) | Lab enrichment of tropical soil microbial communities from Luquillo Experimental Forest, Puerto Rico - flux8day.12C.oxic.44.000.176 (v2)... | ecosystem: Environmental > Terrestrial >...
GGACCGATGTCGTCGAGAATGACGCGCAGCCTCGCCTCTCGGTCGTCGCCTGTAGGCCGATACGCCTCTTGCGCGGTTTGTTCCTGTTCCGAGGCGATTTCGTCGGCGGCGTTCGCGGGCACTTCAACCAGCTCTTCGCCGATATCTTGTGATGGCGGGCCCGCCGCAACATCACGCCGGTACAGCGGACCGATGCCCAGTTCGCGATAAAAATTCAGGCGTTCACGGAGTGCGTTCTTGCTTGCGGGATCGAGGGCCATCAGCTGCGGACCGGTGCTGGCACCAGTGTAGCGTGTTGCTGACGGAGCCGAACGGCAGTGTCGAGAATTTTCTGGGCAACGTCGAGCTTGCTTGCCTTTGGCACCGCGATGGCGTCCGTCGCCGTAACGATGGTGATCTCGTTGCGGTCGGAGTTGAAGCCAATGTCGGTGCGCGTCACATCGTTGAGCACGATGGCATCAGCACGCTTTTTGGTCAGCTTAGCGCGGGCGTTCTCCAGGAGATTGTCGGTTTCGGCGGCAAAGCCGATCAGCAGCGGTGTGCGCTTGCCGGTAGCGTGACGCAGGCTGCCGAGGTCGGCGAGGATGTCGGGGTTGGGCTCCAGCTGCAATTCGATCGGCCCACTGCGCTTGATCTTTTCGGTTGAAGCGTTCTTCACATGGTAGTCGGCAACTGCCGCCGCCATGATGATGACGCCCGCTCGCTCCCAGCGATCGAGCACCGCCGTGCGCATCTGATGCGCGGTCTCAACCAAAATGGTCTCAGCCGCCGATGGCGGCGTGAGCGCCGTGGGCCCGCTGACGAGAATCACGTTCGCGCCGCGACGCAACGCCGCTTCCGCCAGCGCGTAACCCATTTTGCCGCTGGAGCGGTTGCCAATATAACGCACCGGATCCACCGGTTCGTGGGTTGGTCCGGCGGTGATCAGCACAGTCTCGCCCGCCAAGTCCTGCATGACGCCGAGGCGCTCGAGTGTGGCAGCGACGATGTCTTCGGGTTCAGCGAGCCTTCCGGCACCGATCATACCGCATGCCAGATAACCGCTGTCAGGTTCTACGATATGAATGCCGCGCTGGCGCAGGATCTCGAGGTTGGAGCGCGTTGCCGGATGCTCCCACATATTGACATTCATCGCTGGGGCAACAATTACCGGAGCCTTGGTCGCGAGATAGAGTGTGGACAGGAAGTCGTTGGCGATGCCCTGCGCGAACTTGGCGAGGACGTCGGCGGTCGCGGGCGCAACCAGTAGGGCATCGATCGACTGCGCCACCGAAATATGCTCAACCGCAGAGTCGAGGTTGGGTTGCTCGGCGCCGGCGGCAAAGAGCCCGGTGATGACCTTTTCGCCCGAGAGCGCGGCGAAGGTAAGCGGCCGCACAAACGCTTGCGCTGCCTCGCTCATGACGACTTGCACGCGCACGCCGCGGTCCTGCAAGAGGCGCACGATTTCTGCCGCCTTGTAGGCGGCGATGCCTCCGCTCACACCCAACGCAATTCGCATGGCGTCCTTTTTGATGCCTGAAGATGCGGTGCTGTCTCGTCTATCTGTTAGAGCGGATCGCTTCGCTCAAAATACTTTCACAATCCTACGGTCAACGGGTGGCGCACGCCTTCAGGCATGCATCAAAAGCTGACCTTTCCCCCTGGCACTTTAGAGCGTGAGGTAAAAGGGTTCTATTACCTCAGCGGCTAAGAGGCGGCTGAGCAAGTCGTAATGGCACCGCTGAAGGGGTGCTTCACCCGTTGCACTCAGTCGCGCGCTCTAGTCGTCGGCCTCTCCGCCGACAGCACGCGACAACATCTCGTCGGCGACTTGGGCAGGGGTCTTGCTGGAATCAGGTATTCCCCACTTCACCTTGCCTGCGTTGATCTCTTCTTCGGCGATGCGGCAGGCCTTGCGTGATTGCGGCTCTACAACGGGACGGGCACCGTTCTGCAGTTGGCGGGCGCGCCGGGCTGCAACCAGAACATAACGATACTGACTGTCGAATCCTTCAACCAGCTTCATAAGTCACTCCGTTGCGGTGTGAGAACGGGACAGATCAAATGTCGCCAGGATCGTCTGCACCTGATCCATCATGTGCCGACGCTCGGCCATCTCGGCGGCAGCCAGTATCCATGCATCCTCAGAACTTCGCGGGGCTGGCGAGCGCTTCCGGCGCTCCGCTTTGACGATGGCCTGCAGGATGTCGATGGCCGGCTCCACCTTTTCATTCACCAGAATATAGTCATACTGCGAATAATTCTCAATCTCACGCGAAGCTTCCTGCAAGCGGCGCTGGAGGATGGCTTCGGTCTTCTCCTTCAACGCTACCTCACCTGTTCGCTTTTTGCGCTGCGCCTTCTCGGTCTCGCTGCGCCGCCGCAGCCGGCGCTCCAGCTCTTCGCGCGAGGGCGGCAGGATGAAGATACTGACCGCCTCAGGTAGCTTCTCCTTGACCTGCGCTGCGCCCTGCACATCGATGTCGAGGATCAAATCGTTACCCCGCGCGAAAGCCTCGCGGAGAAAACTGCGGGCCGTCCCGTAGTAGTTGCCGAAGACGTCGGCGTACTCCAGAAACTGCTCCTCGCGGAGCATCCTCTCGAATTCCTCGCGGGTAATGAAGAAGTACTCGCGCCCCGTCTGCTCGCTGCCGCGCGGCTGCCGTGTGGTGTAGCTGATAGAAAACTCAAGGTTGGGAACGATACGGCGCAACTCTGCGGTAAGCGTCGATTTGCCCGAGCCCGAGGGCGCCGAAATAATGAAGACGATGCCGTTCATTCGAGGTTTTGTACTTGTTCGCGCGCCTTCTCAATTTCCGACTTCATCGCCAGTCCCAGCTCGGTGATGCGCAACGCCTCTCCCGCCACGCCCGTGGTTTTGGAAAGCAATGTGTTGGCTTCGCGGTTCATTTCCTGCAGCAGGAAGTCAAGCTTCTTGCCGACTTCGCCGCCCCCGTCGAGGTGGAAAAGGAAATGTTGGATGTGGTTCTTCATCCGCACCAGCTCTTCCTGAATGTCGCTGCGCTCGGCGAGCATAGCGGCCTCCTGCAGGATGCGGTCGGGATCGGCCAGCGAGCCGATCAGTTCCTGCATGCGGCCATGCACCTTCTCGTGGTAAGCCTTCAGCACCTTGCCGCGTAATTGTTCGACTTCGCAGGTCGCCTTGGAAAGGTGTTGCATGCGCTCGCGCAACTCCGCCACTGCACCGCGTCCCTCCTCCTCGCGCATGTAATTCAAGCGCTCGATAGCCTGCTCCAACGCGTCGGTGACGTGTGTGTCCAGTTCGTCGGAGGCGGTTCCCGGCTGGGCCACATTCAGCGCGCCCGGCATTCTTAGCACGGCGTTGAGGTCCGGCTCGGGGCTCACGCCAAATTCTTCGGCGACTTCGCGAAAGGTGCGCAGGTATCCGCCCACCAGTTCGCGATTGACGGCAAAGGCTGCCCCGCCCGTGTGCTCCACGCTGAGTGTGACTTCGATGTGTCCGCGATGCAGGCGCTCCTTCAACAGGCGACGGATTTTTATCTCCACCGCGTCCAACTCGGTGGGAATCCGCAAGTGGAGGTCGAGGAAGCGATGGTTGACCGACTTCAGGCTAAGCCCAAGTGTGAGTTGATCGCTGATGTGCGCCTTGACCTGCGCATATCCCGTCATGGAGCGGATACTCATGCCGGCCTATTCGCTTCCGTTGGTAAGTTCGACATCCACGAATTGCAAATCGTACAGGCGGCGATACGTGCCAGTGTGGGTCATGAGCCGCTCGTGGGTGCCCTCATCGGTGATCATGCCGTTCTCCAGTACCAGGATGCGATCGGCGCGGCGCACGGTCGAGAGGCGATGCGCGATCACGAACACTGTGCGCCCGGCCATCAGGTTCTGCAGCGCCGACTGCACCAGCGACTCGCTCTCCGTGTCGAGCGCCGAGGTGGCCTCGTCGAGAATCAGGATGGGAGCGTTCTTCAGGATAGCGCGCGCAATCGAAATTCGCTGGCGTTCCCCGCCGCTCAGCCGCAGCCCGCGCTCGCCGATCAGCGTCTCGTAGCCATTCGGCAGCCCCATGATGAAATCATGCGCGAGTGCGGCGTGGGCCGCCGCTTCCACCTTCGCCCCGGGCACGGTCGGCTGGCCATACGCAATGTTATTGCGCACCGAGTCATTGAACAGGATCGTATCCTGGGTGACGATGGCGATCTGCGAGCGCAGCGATGCCAGGGTCAGGTCGCAGACATCGCAGCCGTCGATCAGCAACCGGCCGCGAGTCACATCGAAGAATCGCGGCAACAGGTGCACTAGAGTAGTCTTGCCCGACCCGCTCGAGCCGACGATGGCTACGACCTCACCCGGCTCAACTTCGAGGTTGACATCATGTAAAACTTCGCGGCGGTGGTCGCCCTTGTTGTAGCTGAAGTACACGTGCTCGAAGCGAATCCCCTGGTGGAAGGGCGGCAGCGTGATCGCCCCGGGCTTCTCCCGCACGTCGTCGTAGGCATCGAGAAAATCGAAGATGGCCGAGGATGCCCCCAGCGCCTGCTGGAAGTTGTTATTAAACTGCGCGAACTTTCTCACCGGCTCGTACAGCTTGAACACAGCCACGATGAAGGCGAGGAAGATGCCTTCCGTATAGATGTGATGCTTGATGTACTCGCGCCCCATGAGGATGAGCAGGGCGATCGCAATGGCACCGAAGATGTCCATCATGGGAGAGCTGATGGCGGCAGCACTGACCGAGCGCAGGTTGGCCTTGAACAGGCGCTTGGCCGCCTCGCGGAAGCGGCGCGTCTCCCAGGCTTCCATGGAGAAGGCCTTCACGATGCGGACACCCGTGATGGTTTCGTGCAGGATGTTCTGGATTTCGGCCAGTTTGTCCTGTCCCTTGCGCGTCGTCCGGCGCACCCGCTGACCGATACGGCGCGCTGAGACCAGAATGACCGGCACGAATAACAGCAGTACCCAGGCGAGCTTTCCACCCAGGAGAACGACCACGACCGCCGTGAATATAAGGGTGAAAACTTGCTGCAGAAACTCCGCCAGTACGGTGGACATGGCGTATTGCACCCGCTCGATGTCGTTGACCAGTGCCGACAGCAGCGTGCCCGTCGAATGCTTCTGGAAAAACGCCACCGAACGGCGCAGGGTGGCGGTGTAGAGCTCGTTGCGCAGATCGGTGATCATGCCGAATCCGGCGTAATTCACCAGGTAGGTGCCCAGATAATCGAAGACGCCCTTCAGCACGGTGGCGGCGACCAGCGCGAAGGCCACCATCGTCCACACATTGTGGAAGCGGCCGGGTACGAACCAGTTCAATTGCAGGGTCCAACTTGTAGTAGGTAGCAGGTGCAGTTCGTGTGCCTGCTCGGAGGGATTCAGAACGTGATCAAAGATGGGCCCGATCAGCAGCAGTCGGAACGCGTCGAACAGTCCGACCAGCGCCATTGACACCACGGAAGCCAGCAACTGCCACCAGTATGGCCTGACGTAGTGCAACAATCGCTTCAGTTGACGCATAGTCCCCATAGGTTCCAGCCGCGCGCCGAGATTGCGAGCCAGGGCACGAATGTTCGATTGTGACGCAAGCCTGAATTCTATCGGAATTCAGGTTAGGCACGAAACAGGCACGCGGGATGGGGCCATGGCAAGCATCAATGTCTACCCGGCGGGTCAGCCTGCGCCGACACCAGGGAGTAAGGATTGGGAAACTGCAGGCCAATCGCCGGCGAACCGGAAGCGGTGTTCAATGTGCTGATCATGAGGACTCGCTTGCAGTGCAGTCGCGGGCCGTGTCTAGACTCACTGGAGTATAGGGGGGTCGCTAAAAGGAAAGGCAATTTGCTTGCAAGCCGGCAAACTTCAAACTGGACGGGGGTCTTTCGACCCGTCGGTTTCACCAATTGAAGTTTTAATTACGGGGGAACCGGCGAGTCGCGATGAACCACCTTGACGTTGTAATTCGACTTCGCCAGTCGCTTCTTCACTTCTTCGGCGATCAGCACCGAGCGGTGCTTGCCGCCGGTGCATCCGAACGCGATGGTCAGGTAGCTCTTGCCCTCCCGAATGTAGTGGGGAATCAGGTACACCAGCAACTCCGATATGCGGGCGATAAACTCCTTCGTCTGGGGGAACGAGCGGATATACTTCGCAACCTTGGGGTGGCGTCCGGTGAAGGCCCGGAACTCAGAAATGAAATGCGGATTGGGCAGAAAGCGCACGTCGAACATCAGGTCGGCATCTTCCGGCACGCCCTGGCGAAATCCGAAGCTCACGCACGAGATCAGAATGTTCTGAGCGCGGTCTTCGCCCTGGAAGCGTTCGGTAAGCAGCGAGCGCAATTCGTGCACATTGAATTTGGTGGTGTCGATTACCAGGTCGGCAACCGCGCGTACTGGCTGCAAGCGGCGGCGCTCCGACTGCAGCGAAGCTTTCACCGAGGTCTTGCGCCCCAGCGGATGCGGCCGGCGTGTCTCGCTATAGCGGCGAAGTAGAGCGTCTTCGTCAGCTTCGAGAAACAGCACGGTGGTTTTCAACGAGCTGCGCAAGGATTGCAGGATCTGCGGCAGCTTGTCGTGCCGTGCTCCTTCGCGGATGTCCACCACCAGCGCCGCCCGCTCGATTTCCGTCGAGTCCCGCACCAGATCGGCAAAGTTGGAGATCAATCCGACCGGCAGATTGTCCACCGCATAGAAGCCGAGATCTTCAAAGGTCTTCAGAGCCGAGACTTTCCCTGCGCCGCTCATGCCGGTGATAATGACCAGCTCATGCTGGTCACGGACCGCTGCCGGCAAGACAGCCCTCTTTGTCGAACCCGCTCGTTTGGCCGCAGCTCTCTTCGAGGGCATGGCTCCAGGGCATTCCTGTGGGCAGAGAGTATCAGAGTTCGCGTCCCGCGTCAGCCGAAGTGTTGGTTACAACAAGCCGTCGACTGCGCACCCTAAGGGAATGGGGATAGCCACATCTTTGCACCCCTCAGTTGGGCGGAAAGAGCAGAAACTATGAGGCGCTGGAGCGGTTCCGTAATTGCCCTATCCTAAGCCCCCCGGGGTGGTGCTGCGGCTTTCAGCGCGGCGTCAACGCGTGGGCGCTAGCTTCCTTCCGTCGCCGGCAGCAAGTCGTGATTGAGCGCGAACAGCGCCAACTCCAGGCGATTGCCGACGCCCAGCTTATTGAAGATATTGGTGAGGTGGCGTTTGACCGTTTCTTCGCTGATGCCAAAAGTCTTGGCAATGTCTTTATTGGTGCAGCCTTCGGTGATCAGCGTAACCACTTCCAGTTCGCGCGCCGTCAACCCATACGTCTTGCGCCGAGGCAGCGCGGTTTGCGCCGTCAAGTCGCGCAATACTTGCACCTGGTTCTGCACGGGCCGTCCTTCCAGCCAATACTGTCCCTGCATCACGGCGCTGATACAAGCTGACAGGTGTTCGACCACGGCGTCCTTCAGCACCACGCCGCGCGCCCCTAGTTGTAACGCCTCGAGGACCTGCCGCTTGTCGATGAGTGCCGTCAATACCACCGTGCGCGTCTCGAGGTTGTCCGAGGTCATTTCGCGGAGCGCTTCCATGCCCGCGACATTGGGCATTGCGAGATCGAGCAGCAAAATATCGGGGCGCAAGGTTCGCGCTAACTCCAGCGCCTCCACGCCATCACAAGCTTCACCCACGACCTTGATGAGCGGATCGACTTGCAGCATGTTGCGCAGGCCAACCCGAACCACCGGGTGATCGTCGGCAATCAGCACGCGAATCGGAATTTGGGCCACCGTTCTTATCGTACCGTGAAATGCTTGCGCTACGCGGCCGTGCTGCGCACGGGAATCACTCTGGCGCCCAGGCGGTCTGAAAGTTCTGCCTGCAGTTCCAGCAAGGCCTGCTCGATCTGTTTCAACCCGGCCTCGGCGCCCCTGGCGTCGCCGTTGAGCGCCAATTCTTGCAGCGTGGCCGCCACTCGGGCCACAACGCGGGCACCCAAAACCAGGCTGCTTCCTTTCAGGTAGTGCGCTTTTTCACTGGCATCTTGCGCGTTCTGTTGCTGAACGGCCTCGCGCAGTGAATGCAGCGTATTCCAAGCCTCGGCCAGATATTCCCGATAGAGTTCAATGAAACCGTCAGGCTCAGAAGCCATGGCTTGCTTCAGCTGGTCGTAGACTGCGGTAGCTAATATCGTCTCGTTCACAGGCATTGGGAGCTGCCGTCTAGGAGACTGGGAGCGGTTCCGGAGTGCTGTACCCTGCGAGCCCCGGTGGTAGAGCCGCGCTTTTAGCGCGGCGTCAGCGCGTCCTATCCTGAACCTGTGAGCCGGACGTTAGTCCGCGGCACCTTCCGCCACCGGTAAGCCTTGGACCACGATGCCAACGGGCACAGCTTTCTTGCAGCCGCTCCAGTACCCATAGGTAAACACCGTCAGCAATTTACGTCAAGCCGAGAGTGGCCCGAGCCGTGACTTTGGGGGGCGCGCCGGCATCTCCCGAGACTCCTGCATTGCTTCATGGCTATCGAAACTTTGCGAAATCAGGTTTGCGTTTCTCCAGAAAGGCGGTCAATGCCTCCCGCGTCTCGGGCGAGTCAAGCCGCTCGGCGATGATAGCCACCTCCTCGCGAATCGCGCGGTCCAGTTCCGCTTGGCCCGTCTTCCTGAGCAGCGCTTTGGTTGCCCGCAGGGCCACGGCGGGCTTATCCGCCAGTTTCTGGGAAGCATCCAGGGCGGTTGGCAGCAGCGCGTCCGGCGTGACCACCGCGTTCACCATCCCCAACTCATAGGCGCCTTGCGCGCTCAAAGGCGCGCCCAGCATCAGCAATTCCGCAGATCGTTGATGTCCCACCAGTGCCGGCAGCAGCACGGTTGAGCCCGCCTCCGGCACAATGCCAAGATTGATGAAAGGCATCACCAGTTTGGCGTTGTCGGCGGCATACACCAGGTCGCAATGCAGCAGGATCGTGACTCCAATGCCCACCGCCGATCCGTGAATGGCCGCTACGATCGGCTTTTTTGCACCCACCATCGCCGCGATAAATCGCAACGCCGGCGGCACCGATTGTACTTTCCAGGGGTTGGCCACAAAATCCTCCAGATCGTTGCCCGCCGTAAAGGAGTCGCCATTGCCGTGCAGCAGCATCACCCGAACGTCGCCATTTGCCTCGCCCTCTTCCACTGCCGTCGCCAGCCCGTCGTACATGGCGGAGGTCAAGGCGTTTTTCTTTTCGGGACGGTCGATCATGATTCGAAGCACGCCCATCTTCAATTCGGTTTGCACATGGCCCATATCTGGTCCTCCGCCGCGTAAGGACTCCACTTCCTCCAACCTATCCAACGCGCGAGACGGAATTGTACTGGAACCGGCCGAAGCAGTCTGTGATAGCGCTGCACTTCGGGTCAGTGGCGTCGTCGAGCATCACGGCTTGATGTAAGCTGGGAGAAATCCATGCACTCCGTGCCCCCCATGACCGGACCACTCGCGCGCCGCAAGCAGTTTGTCAGCGGACTCTATCGCGAGCTCCTGGAGAATGGCATCCGCTACTTCTTTCCCGGCGCCAGCCTGGACCGCATTTCAACCGGTACCGACGGGATGCCAAGCCTGCTGGGCGCCGTCCCCAGCGGAGGCCAGGTCGAATTCGAGTGGATGGGTGCCGGCTATTCGCTCTCGTTCACAGCTCATCTCTCCGATCACGAGCGCCGCCTGCTGCGCAGCATCGGGATGGTGCTCTCGACGCGCTACCAGCTCCTGACCGACGACGCGCTGGCGGCGCAAAGCTTTCAACTGTTTCGCGGTGTTCCGGAAGACCGCTACGTCTCGGCCTTTCTCGATCCCCATCCCCACACCACCGCGGAAGCCGTTACCAGGCTGCCCGACCGCGTCGCTGACGCTATCGAGGTGCTGCGTACCAGCAGCATGAGCACCTACGAAAACCGCCGCATCGCCACTGGAGTTCTGATTTTTGGCTCCCAGCCCGATCCCTGTCACACAGTGCCGGTTGCGCCGCCGGGAGCAGTGAGGTATTCACACGTGCTCACCAGCATTCGCAGCTTCCATCGCCTTTGCGATGGACTGCAGACGCTGGCGCTGGTCGATGAGCAAGGCAGGCTGGCGGAGCTGATCGACATCAATCATTGGGCCGAGCCGTACCGCGATATGCTGTTGCCGGTGCCCACCTCCACGCGCTACACCGCGCACTGCCGCGCCACACTGTGCGGCGGGAATACGTGTTTAATCCTGTCGCCCAACGGCGAGATCCAGATCTATTGCGAAGGTGTGCCGGTGTTTCGCTTCCTCGACGGCCGCTGGCGCCTGGTCGATGCGTTACATCGTTATGACCAGTGGAAACGGGCCATTCAACAGACCGAGCTGGCAGAGTTGCTGTTTACCGTTGCCCTGAACCTCGCTGAGAGCCGGCGCGGCGCTCTGTTTGTTGTGCTCGACCATCATGCGTCGGTGCGGGAATTGGTTTCGCAGCCGGACCTGCTGGAACACGTGAATCACCGCCCGATTGTGGAGCCTCAGTTCAGCAAAGATCAACTGCATTACCTGCTGCGCAACAAGAGCGTATTGGATGTACCGCCTACCGTCCTGGAGAACATCGCCCGCATCGACGGCGCGGTGGTAATGTGTCTCGATGCGAACTTGTTGGCTTTTGGCGCGATCTTGCATCACCATTCCGAGCGAGAGGCGCTCAACCGCACCGTCGAGGGCGGACGTACGACCGCGGCGATCGCGGCTTCGCACTACGGAAACGTATTGAAGATCAGCGAAGACGGATTGATCTCGATGTATCGCGGAGGCCACTGCCTGTGGGAGATGTGAGGCACAAAACCCGCCGCATGACCGTGAAGCCGCAACTGCCGCTTGCCGGCCTGGCGATTTTGCTCTGGGTTAGTGAGGTTGCCACGACTGCAGCCGGTATCGATGCCGCGCCATGCGCACCCGCGCTCGCCCTCACGAGCAATCAGATTTCCCAGCGTTTGGCGGCAAAAAACGCCGAGCGTGCGCAACATCTGCACAGTTTCGAAAGTCAGCGAAAATACTCCCTCGACTACACCGGCTTTCCTTCGTCGCGCAGCGCAGAGATGGATGTGCAAGTCTTCTACCGCGCGCCCGGCACGAAGCGATTCACAGTAATTTCCGAATCGGGATCGAGGTTCATCCTGACCCGAGTGTTCCACAAGCTGCTGGAGTCAGAGCAGGAGTCTTCGGGAGACGAAGCTAACCGTGACAACATTGCCCTGACCTCGGACAACTACCGCTTTGTCCTGCGGGGATGCGAAGTGGATAGCGGGCGCGATCTTTACGTCATGGATGTGGAACCGCTGCGCGAAACCAGGTTTCTGTATCGCGGGACCATCTGGATCGACGCGCAGGATTTTGCCGTCACCCGCATCGAAGCCGAGCCCGCTAGGAACCCCTCGTTCTGGACGAAGAAGTCGCAGATCCGCCACCGCTATCAGAAAATCGGCGAATTCTACTTGCCTGCCTTGAACCAAACTGTAACCGACGTCCGCTTGGGCGGCAAGGCGGTGCTCACCATCCGCTATCACGACTACAAACTGAACCCGTCCAGCGGCGAAAGAGCGGGCGGAAAGTAGCCGCGACGCCGGCAGCGTGCGTGCCCTCACAAGCTGTTGATGATTCCCCTCTTCCACTACACTTGCTCT
>Ga0306925_10005518_pt1 | contig 11611 bp, 5 predicted proteins | sample flu12Cox44000176_FD_203755 | JGI IMG/M metagenome (GOLD analysis project Ga0306925, IMG submission 203755) | Lab enrichment of tropical soil microbial communities from Luquillo Experimental Forest, Puerto Rico - flux8day.12C.oxic.44.000.176 (v2)... | ecosystem: Environmental > Terrestrial > Soil...
GCAGCCCGATCCCGGGTTTTGTGCACGCGATGAACCGAAGGTGGGGACGCGGCGTCAAGCTGGACGTGGAGGCGCTTCCCGAGCTCTCCATAACCGCCACGTTCCGTAAGCTTTATGAACAGGACTTTCGCCTGCCGCTCGATCTGCCGCGCTCATACATGGTCAAGCGCTACATTCGGCGGCCGCGATCGCTGAAGCATCTGATACCGCTGCGCTGAGCGATCGTTCGCCGGCCGCGATGACCCCTGCCCCGGCGCGTCAACGCGTTCCCAGCGTTTGCACGATCGCGTCGGCAAAGATTTCGCCAAGGATGCGATTGCCGGCGACGTTGAGATGGCCGAGGCCGAGATTGGCGCCGAAGCCGTAGAGCTCAGCCTCGCGGTCGGCGCCGACGGCGGCCACGATGCGGGCGTCGAGATCGAGATAGCGCAGGCCCGCGCCTTCGACTTCCTTGCGGATCGCGGCGATCAGCGCCGCGCGTTTGTCGGCGAGGCCCGAACAACTCGCGGCGATGTCTCGCGTCGCGACGACGATCGGCAGCTTGTTGTCGCGCTGGATGGCGGCAAGATCGCGGACAAAAGCGTCGAACACGGCGCGCTTCTCCGTCGATTCGCCGGTGTTGAACAACGCCACGTAAGGATCGAGCGCCGTCGCGGCGCACACCGTCGAGCCCTCGTTCGCTGCTGCGGCCGGCGGCGACAGTTCGGCGAACAGCCCGACATTCTTCCGGCCGTTGACAATGCGCATCACCTGGCTGTGGTCGAGCAGCCAGTAGAAGATGTCGCCCAACCGCGAGGTGCGAAAGCGGTAGCCGGACGAATTGCGAAAGCCGTAGGACAAATGGAACACGCCGTCCGCATCGGGCCGGTAGCCGGTGAATTCCGAATCCTCAGTGCTCGCCGGCACCAGAAAATCGACCATGTCGACCATGACGATGGCGAGGTCGGGATGCAGCGCCAAGCCTTGCGATTGCAGGCGCGCCACGAGCACTGCGGGCTTGGCGCCGGACAGGCCGAGATTGACCACCTCGGCGCCGGCGATGCGGCGCGAGACGATCGCTTCCGCGACCGCGGGAGAAGTCTGCGCATCGGCCACCTGCAACCCCTCGACGATGGAGTTGCCGAGAATCACGGTGCGCGGCCCGGAGCCGTGGGCGAGCAGGCGGTCGCGGTCGCGCAGGCCGAGATTGGAGGTGCGCACGATGTTGCGATGCTCGGTCAGCCACAGGCCGCCGATTTCGGCGCGATGGCGGTAGCCGGTGAAATAATCCGGCCCGAACAGCGCGACCTGCGGCTCCGGCAGCACCCAGCACAGCGGCGTTGCGTTGATCAGGCGAAAGAACAATTCGGTCGCGACGACGGCCAAGACCAGTCCGGCCAATACCGTAGCGGTGGTGTGAGCGGCGCGTCGCAGCATGTGATCAGAACCGGAAATAGATGAACGGGTTTTCCTGCACTTTGGGCAGCAGCAGCAGCCAGATTGCAAGCCCGGCCAGAAGCGCGCGCAGCAGCGGCCCATCGAGGCGCCGCATCAAGAGCACGGTGCGTTGCGTGTGCAGGTAGCCTTCTGTCCAATGCAGGGCCATCAGGCCTGCACAGCCGAGCGCGATCAACGCACCCCCTGCCCCGTCGTCCGGCAACGCCGCCGTGCCGGCACTGCTACCGCCGAACATGGTGGCAATGTAGCGCAGCGCCGCGGCGACGTCGGTCGAGCGGAAGAACACCAGCAGCACGAGCCAGATGCCGAAGGTCAGCGGCCATTGCGCCCGCCCGAGCAGCGAAAGGCGATGGCCGACCACATGCCAGAGCAGGATCGCCAATCCCCAGCCCACGCCCCAGACAATGAAGGTCCAGTTGGCACCGTGCCACAGGCCGGCCAACGCCAAAGCGATGACCAGCGCAATCTCCTGCCAGGCGCGCGAGCGCTTGAGCCGCGCCAGCGGTGTGAACAGATAATCGCGAATCCAGAAGCTGAGCGTAATGTGCCAGCGCCGCCAAAAATCCTGCGGCGTGAGCGCCGCAAACGGCTGGCGGAAATTGACCGCAAGGCGCACGCCGAACAGATAGCCTAAGCCCAGCGCAATGTCGGAATAGCCGGAGAAGTCGAAATAAACCTGGGAGCTGAACAGGAAGATGCCGAGCCATGCGGCGGCAGCGTCCCGTGGGCCGTTGTGAAAGAGCGCTTCGACGACGGGGGCGAGCGAGTCGGCGAACACGACTTTCTTGACGAGGCCTACGAGGCACAGCCCGAGAGCAATCCCGACGAGGCGGCGCGGCGGCAGCGTGCCGTCGAACAGGCGATGGATCTGCGGGCCGAACTGCCGCCAGCGCATGATCGGGCCCGCCACCAGCTGGCCGAAGAACAGCTTGAACAGCGCGAAGCGCGCCAGCGAATAAAACGGCTTGGCGCGGCCGCGCGACAGGTCGATCAGAAAGGCCGACAGCTGGAAAATGTAGAACGAGATGCCGAGCGGAATGACGAGGTGCTGGAACACATCGAGGCCGGCCGCGGTCTCAAGAAACACGCGGTATTTGAAATAGGCCAGGACGCCGATATTGAAGACCAGCGCAGCGGAGAGCCAGCGCCGGTCGCGCAGGATCAAAAACTGGAAGGCGTAGTTGACCAGGATGACAGTCGCGGCGAGCGCGCTGTCGCGAACGCCGGCGACCGCATAGAAAACGATGCTGGCGGCGAGCAGGACCGGGCCGCGCCACGGCAACGCCGCGAACGCCGCCCATGTCACCGCGAGGAACAGCGCGAAATAGAGGGTGTCGTAGCTCATCTCGGCAGGATTTCAGCCACGGGCCGGCCGCTTCAGGTCGCCGACGACTGCGCAACGTCGGCGAATGCGGCCGGAGCGGAGCGCTTGCGCCAGCGCTGGCGCAGCCACTGCCGCGCCGGCGCCTCGTAATAGGCATAGAGCAGCAGCGAGATCGCGACTACGATGGCCATCAGCACGGTCAGCTCCACAATATTGTACGCAAAGCCGTGCACCGTGCCGCCGAGGAGCTTGACGGCGCTGATCAGCACGATCGAATGCACCAGGTAAATCGAGTAGCTGGCATCGCCGAGCGCGATGGCGGGCCGCGACGTGAGCAGCCGCGAGGCGGCATTGCGATAGCGCGCCGCACAAAAGACCAGGAGCGCCACCGACGGCGCCAAAGCAAAATTCATGTTCATTTTGCGAAAAACGTTCTGCGGAACGTCCGGGCCATACATCACATAGCTGACCAGACCGACGCTCAGCGCCGCCGCCAGAAAAACCGCGCTCCCCAAGGCATTTTCGAAAGTCCCGACCTTGCGGCCGCGCAGCGCGACATAGAGCTGGGCGACGACGGCACCGAGCACGAATTCGCCGATGCGCAGGTAAGGCGACGCATACAAGAGCCAGCGCACAAAGGAGTCCTGCTGGTTCTGGACGCCGGCAACCGCGCCGTAATGCGCCACCGCCCAGGCGTCGAGTTGCGGCGTGCGGTCATAGAGACCGGTCGAAAACGCCGTCCACACCGCGCACCAGATAATGGCGACGAGCACGATGGCCGGCACGGTGCGCGCGCGCAGCAACGCCCAGGCGACGACGGGATAGGCGAAATAGAAGAACCATTCGGTCGAGATCGACCAGGTCGGCGGCGAGCCGCCGCGAATGGCATCGATCAGCGAGCCGCCGTCGATCACCTTGTAGACCCAGCTCTGGATCGACAGCAGGAAATACGGCAGCGCCTCGAGGATGGCGTCGAATCTTTCGGGATGTCCGGTCCAGAACGCAACATGCCGCTGGCTCACCAGCACGTAGACCAGCATCATCAAAAGAAACAGCGGATAAAGCCGGGCGAAGCGGGCCCAAAGAAAGGCGGCGATGCCGCGTACGCCTCCCGCGGTGACGAGCGTTGCGTAGTTGTAGTGAATGACAAAGCCCGACAGCACGAAGAACAGCGTCATGCCGAAGCCGGACGCCTCCATGAGCCACCTGACGGCACCCTGCGGCGGCTGGTCGTTAGCGAACGTCGCCCCGAGACCGTGCGCCAACAGCACAGAAAAGGCGGCGAGGAAGCGCAAGCCCGTCAGCGCCGGTACCTCCTGGCGCCGCGCGGCGCCTTCGGGTGTCGTCATCGCTTGCATGCTCCGGCCACCGCCGCAAAATCCCCGAACGAAACGGGCGGCGCGCAACGCCAACGGCCCCAAGCGCCGCGGGCGAGACTCGCGTCATTCCGGTTAGGAACGCAACCCCCCATCTTGGCGGCTTTGCGGCCGTCGACGCGTCATCGCCTGGCGCGCCTTTCAGGCGGTCAAAGGCTCAATAGAGACCGCCGGTCCCAGTGGGGCGTACTGCACCGGCGGCGGCGTCCGGCGACACTGTATAGACCGGGGCGCCATTGGCGGCGTCGGCTCCGATGACCGAGTAGCTGTCGGGCGGCGCGGTGCCCGGCTTGAACGCCTCGAGAATGACTCGGTCGTCGCCGGGCTGGGCGCGCATGCCGGTCTTGGGATTGACGCGCACGAGCTTGATGCCGGGCGGCACACGGAACGGAATCGGCGGCTTGTCGGCAAGCGCGACTTTCAGGAAATCCTTGACGATCGGCGCGGCGAGATGGCCGCCGGTGGCGAGCCGCCCGATATGGCGTGGCTTGTCGTAGCCCATATAGACGCCGCAGACGATGTCGGGCGAGAAGCCGATGAACCACACGTCCTTCTCGTCGTTGGTGGTGCCAGTCTTGCCGGCGACCGGCTTGCCGAGTTCCCTGACCACGGTGGCGGTGCCGCGCTGCACGACGCCTTCCATCATCTCGGTGATCTGATAAGCAGTCATCGGATCGATCACCTGCTCGCGACGGTCGACCAGCGTCGGCTCGGCCTGGTTGTCCCACTTGGATGAGTCGCAGCCGATGCACTCGCGCTCGTCGTGCTTGTAGATGGTGTGCCCGTAACGGTCCTGGATGCGGTCGATCAAAGTCGGCTTCACCCGGCGGCCGCCGTTGTCGAGCATCGAATAGGCGGTGACCATGCGCAGCACCGTGGTCTCGCCGGCGCCGAGCGCGTAGGACAGATAGGGCGGCAGTTCGTCGTAGACGCCGAACCGCTTGGCGTATTCGGCGATGAGCGGCATGCCGATGTCCTGGGCGAGCCGCACCGTCATGACATTGCGCGACTGTTCGAGGCCGAAGCGTAACGTCGAGGGGCCGAAGAACTTGCCGCCGTAGTTTTCCGGCCGCCAGATGCCGCCGCCCTGGCCCATGTCGATTTCGATAGGCGCGTCCATGACGATGCTGGACGGCGTGTAGCCGTTGTCGAGCGCCGTGGCATAGACCAGCGGCTTGAACGACGAGCCCGGCTGGCGCAGCGCCTGCGTGGCGCGGTTGAACTGGCTCTGGTCGAAGGAGAAGCCGCCGACCATGGCGAGCACGCGGCCGGTGCGCGGATCCATCACCACCATGGCGCCGGAGATTTCCGGAATCTGGCGCAGCCGGAATCTGCCCTGCTCGCCCATCGGCTCGACGTAGACGACGTCGCCGACGGCAAGAACCTGGGCGACGCTCTGGATCGGCTTGCCGGTCGGCCCTTGGGGCGAAGCGGGCCGCGCCCATTTCACGCCGTCGAGCGCGATGATGCCGGTGTCGCGTTTCTTGAGCACGTTGCCGCCGGGATCGCGGCCCGGCTGCAGGCCGATGCGCGCGGAGTCGTTGGTGACGTCGAGCACCACCGCCATGTGCCACGGATCGACGTCGGACAGCGATTTCACGTCGGCGAGCTTGATGCCCCAATCGCCGGACACGTCGATCTTGCTGACCGCGCCGCGGTAGCCGGTGCCCTCGTCGAAGGTGACGAGGCCGTTTATCATGGCCTGGCGCGCTGCCTGCTGGATCTTCGGATCGAGCGTGGTGCGGACCGACAGACCGCCCTCGTACAGCTTCTTCTCGCGGTAATTATCGTACAGATAGCGCCGCACTTCCTCGGTGAAATATTCGGCGGCGAAGACGTGAGCGCCGGTCGGCCGCACCGTGACGTTGAGTGGCTCCTTCTTGGTCTTTTCGGCGACGTCGGCGGTGATGTAGCCGTCCTCGGCCATGCGGTCGATGACGTAATTGCGCCGCGCGATGGCTTCGTCGCGCTTACGGAACGGATTGTAGTTGTTTGGCCCCTTCGGCAGGGCAGCGAGATAGGCGGCTTCGGCGATGGTCAGTTCGTGCACCGACTTGTCGAAATACAGCAGTGACGCTGCCGCCACGCCGTAGGCGCCGAAGCCGAGATAGATCTCGTTGAGATAAAGCTCGAGGATCTTCTCCTTCGAATAGGTACGCTCGATGCGCAGCGCGAGCAGCGCTTCCTTGATCTTGCGCTCGAACGACACCTCGTTGGTGAGAAGGAAGTTCTTGGCGACCTGCTGGGTGATGGTGGACGCGCCCTGCGGCCGGCGGCTGGAACCGTAGTTCTCGACATAGAGCATTGTGGCGCGGCCGATGCCGTAAAGGTCGATGCCGGGATGCTGGTAGAAGTTCTTGTCCTCGGCGGCGATGAAGGCGTTGGTGACGAGCTTCGGGATGGCCTGGATGGGTAAATAAAGCCGGCGCTGGTTGGCATATTCGGCAAGTAGCGAACCGTCCGCGGCGTGGACGCGGGTCATCACCGGCGGCTCATAATCCTGCAGCTGAGAATAGTCGGGCAAGTCCTTGGAGTAATGCCACAATAGGCCCGCGGCCGCGGCCACGCCGACGACGAAGACGATGGTCCCCACCGCGAACAAGAAGCCGAAGAACCGCAACAGAATTTTCATGCGGAATGCCCCGCCGCGAACTGGCGGCAACCGAGCTGGCAGCGAACGCGCTGGCAGACGTCAATGCCGTGCCGCTTCGGCTCTTGCCGGACGGCGGTGGACCAGTTTGGCAGCATTGCCATGATATCGCTAGAGAGCCCTGTCCTCATCGGCGGTCGTGGCCCGGTTTTTTGTTCAAACTGAGGCCGTTGGCCATGGCTTGCTGCCTTTTGCCTCAATTGGCGCCAGCGCGGGTGCCGGCCACGTGGGTCGAGAAATAGGTGTCGATGGCCTTGTCCACGGCGGCCGCGGTGCGGTCGCGCCAGTCCTCCGAGACGAGCGACTGCAGATCCTGCTTGTTCGACACATAGCCGAGTTCCACCAGCACCGAAGGCACGTCGGGCGCCCGCAAAACCTTGAAGCCCGCTGATTTCAGCGGGTTCTTGTGCAGCCTCGTTGCGCCCTTCAATTCGTCGATCAGCCGATGGGCGAACTGCACCGAAAAGGTCTTAGTCTCGCGCTGCGCCAGATCGAGCAAAATGCCGGCGACGTCGTCGGGCTCGTCCTTGAGATCGACGCCGGCAATGACGTCGGCCCGGTTCTCCTGCTCGGCGAGCCGCGCCGCTTCGGTATCGGTCGCGGTTTCCGACAAAGTATAGACGGTGGCGCCTTGGGCGGCGCCCTCCTTGCGCGGCAGCGAATCGGCGTGAATCGACACGAACAGGGCCGCGCCCGCGCCGCGCGCCATGCGCACACGATCGCCAAGTGGAATGAAGGTGTCGTCGGTGCGCGTGAGCATGACGCGGTACTTGCCGGCCTTCTCGAGGCGCTCGCGCAGCCGCTCGGCAAATTCGAGCGCGATGGTCTTCTCCAACTCGCCGTCGGGCCCCTTGGTGCCGTTGTCGATGCCGCCATGGCCGGGATCGAGCATCACCAGCGGCCGGCCGTCGCCGTTCGCGGCCGGCTCCCGGCGCGATGGCTCGGTCGTAGCAAGCTTAGCGTCGGCTACGATCTTGCGCAGAAAGCTGTCGCGGTCGGTCGAGGCCAGATCGAGCACCAGGCGCGCCGGCGCGCCAGCCGCGGCATCGACGACAAAGGCCTTGTCGATGCGCGCGGGCTTTGAGAGATCGAGCACGAGCCGCGAGCCGCCGGGCATCATCAGACCGAAGCGAAACGCCTTGATCAGGCCGCGGCCGCTCTCGCCGGCCTTGGCCGGCAATTGGAATGTCACTTGCGGAATGTCGACGACGACCCGATATGGATCGGCAAGGGTAAAGGCGCGCAAGTCGATCTTGCGGGTTACATCCATGACGAAGCGGGTCTGGGCGTCATCGCCGCCGACTCGCACCTCGGTCGCCACCGGAAACGAGTTGGAGGGTGGTGTCGCGAGCTCTGCGGCAGCGGCTGTGGCGCCGCCGAAGAGCGCGCCGAGCAAGGCCAAGGTTGCCGCCCGGACAGCCATCGGTTCGAACCCCTTCGCGCCGGTGTTACTTCATTAGGCACGCGTGGTTAATCGAGAATTAAATCGCGGCGAAAGTGGCCCCGAAACCGGCAAAACACCGCCAAATCCGCCCAACCCCACAGACCGCTTGCCAATTCCCCTGCCGGGGCCTTATGAAGGACGCGCTGACGGTGACAGGTTCCGGTTGTGTCGCGTTAGGGCATCCGGCACGTTCGCCAACAATGGCTCCCCAAACAGGCGTTGGGAACCAGGGCGGACGCCGCTTTCGAACCCCGCGGCGCCAGTTCGCGCTGACGACGGCGGAACGAGCAAGCGACGCCGATACCCTCCTATGAAGAGGACAGCCGGAGCCTCGCGTGAAGCGCGTGCCCGTGACCGCCACCGGCATTCAAATGTCGCGCGATACCGTCGGCAAACGAAGCAAATTGCGGCAGCGCCGAGCGCTGCTGCCCGCCGCGGTTTGGAGTTCATGTTCGAGGCGCAAAGCTCCCAGGGAGTGAAGGTTCGGTCGCAGTGTCGGCTTGGCAGCGTTATAGGAACGCGCGCAGGCCGGCGGATCGAGGCCTGTGATCGCGCCCGTTATGTCCGATCCGTTCCATTCACCGACAATTGGGCAGGCTCACCGTCCCCGTCGCCGAGCGAGCGCGGGCGAAGCGGCATGCCGCCCACCGTGAGATTAGCCAATGGCCAACAAAATGCTCATCGACGCGACCCATCCGGAGGAGACCCGGGTGGTCGTCTTGCGCGGCAATCGCGTCGAGGAATTCGACTTCGAGTCCGCGCACCGTAAACAGCTTCGCGGCAACATCTATCTGGCGAAAGTCACGCGCGTCGAGCCGTCGCTGCAGGCGGCGTTCGTCGATTACGGCGGCAATCGCCACGGCTTCCTCGCCTTCAGCGAAATTCACCCGGACTACTATCAGATCCCGGTCGCCGACCGGCAGGCGCTGATCGACGAAGAAGAGCGCGCCCAGCGCGCCGCCGATGACGAAGCCGACCGCCGCTCGCGGCGCCGCCACCGCGGCCGCCATGCCGCGGCGCGCCACGACGACGAGGTGATCCAAAGCGACGTCGTCGAGGCGCAGCGGGCCGAGTCTGAACCCTCCGAGGAGGAAGGCGCCAAACCTCATCGCGACGAAGCGGAGACGACGGCCGAGGCGGCAGAAGCTGCAGCGACGAAAGCCTCCGACGAGCTTGCGCCCACAGTCGCCGCCGATTTGCCGCCGCCGGAAGCGACCCTTGGGAGCGCCGCCGAGCCGCCGGAACACGCCGCCGAAGCCGAGACTTTGGCGCCGAGCGAAATTCCCACCGCTGAGGCAAGCGAGTTCGAGGGAGAGGCCGGCGAGACCGCGGCCATCGCACCGGAAGCGGGCGAAAATGTCGACGGCGCCCACGCGCTGGCCGAGGACGAGCACAGCGGCGGCCACGAAAACGGCGGCGACGAGGAAGCCGCCGAGGAGGTCGTCGAATCCGTCGGCGGCGCCGACGCGCTCGAAGAAGTGCCCGACCGCGCGCCGCGCTTTCGCCGCCAGTACAAGATCCAAGAGGTGATCAAGCGCCGGCAGGTGATGCTGGTGCAGGTCGTCAAGGAGGAGCGCGGCACTAAGGGCGCGGCGCTGACCACGTACCTGTCGCTCGCCGGCCGCTATTCGGTGCTGATGCCGAACACCGCCCGCGGCGGCGGCATCAGCCGCAAGATCACCAACGCCGAAGACCGCGCCCGCCTCAAGGAGGCTGCGGCCGACCTCGAAGTGCCCGAAGGCATGGGCGTCATCCTGCGCACGGCGGGCGCGAGCCGCACCAAGCTCGAGATCAAACGCGACTTCGAATATCTGCTGCGGCTATGGGAGACGGTGCGCGATCTGACGCTGAAATCGACAGCGCCAAAGCTCGTCTACGAGGAAGGCTCGCTGGTCAAGCGCTCGATCCGCGACCTTTACGGCAAGGAGATCGATGAAGTCATCGTCGCCGGCGACGAGGCTTATCACGAGGCCAAGGACTTCATGCGCATGCTCATGCCGAGCCATGTGCGGAGCGTGAAGCCCTACTCCGACACTCAGCCGCTGCTTTCGCGTTACGGCGTCGAGAGCCAGCTCGACGCCATGTTCTCGCCGGTGGTGCAGCTGCGCTCCGGCGGCTACATCGTGATCAACCAAGCCGAGGCGCTGGTCGCCATCGACGTCAATTCCGGCCGCGCCACGCGCGAGCACCACATCGAGGACACCGCACTCAAGACCAATCTGGAAGCGGCCGACGAGATCGCCCGGCAGCTGCGCTTGCGCGACCTCGCCGGGCTGATCGTCATCGACTTCATCGACATGGACGAGAAGCGCAACAACCGCTCGGTAGAGCGCCGGCTCAAAGAGTGCCTCAAGTACGACCGCGCACGCATCCAGGTCGGCCGCATCTCGCATTTCGGCCTGCTCGAAATGTCGCGGCAACGCATCCGCACCAGCGTCCTGGAGAGCTCGACGGAGAAGTGCCCGTATTGCGGCGGCTCGGGCCATGTCCGCTCGGTGTCGTCGCTGGCGCTGCAAGTGCTGCGCGCGCTCGAAGAGCAATTGATGCGCAGCGCCACCCATAACCTCACCGCCCGTACGCGGCCCGACGTAGCGCTCTACGTGCTCAACCAGAAGCGCGCCCATCTGCGCGCTCTCGAAGAGCGCTTCGCCATCACCATCACCATCAGCGCCGACGAGTCGGTGACCGCGCCGCAAGCCTTCGCCATCGAGCGCGGTGAGCAGGTCCATACCGCGGAAGCCGCACGCGCGCTGGCCGAGCAGAGCCAGGCACTGCTCGCCGCACCGTTGGAGGAGGAGGACGACCTCGAAGACGCAGGCGCGATCGAGGCGGCCGAGGAAGCCGAAAGTGCCGAGGATGCGGAGACCGCGGCGCCGGAGCAGGACCAGCAGCACGACGGCGGCCCGCATCGTCGCCGTCGCCGCCGGCGCGGCCGCGGCGGACGCGACCGCCGCGAAGGCGGCGAGCATCGCGGGCGGATTCCGATTCACGAGGGCGCAGCCGACGAGGCCGCCGAGCATCCGGGCGAACCGGCCGGCGACGCTATCGGCGACGACGAGGCGTTTGCCGCCGACGACGGTGCCGACGGGCAGCGCGAGCCCGTGGAAGCCGAGCAGGAGCATCGCGGCGACGACTCCCATCGCAACGGCGATCGGCGGCGGCGACGCCGCGGCCGCCGCGGCGGACGGCGCAACCGTCACGATCGGGAGCACAACGGCGATGGCGCGCACGCGAGCCATGAGCAGGTCGCTCACGAGCACGAGGACGACCCGCCCGCACCGCAGCACAGCTTCAGCCCGGACGATGGATTGGCGCCACCGCGCGCAAGCGAACCGGAATTGCGCGACGCAGTCGCCGATGTCGACGCCGCACCGACCGCC
>Ga0306925_10005519_pt1 | contig 11611 bp, 10 predicted proteins | sample flu12Cox44000176_FD_203755 | JGI IMG/M metagenome (GOLD analysis project Ga0306925, IMG submission 203755) | Lab enrichment of tropical soil microbial communities from Luquillo Experimental Forest, Puerto Rico - flux8day.12C.oxic.44.000.176 (v2)... | ecosystem: Environmental > Terrestrial >...
CGGCTTGAGGCGCGTTGTCCGTTCCTCGATATCAATGTGGTGGATCTGGTGCGCCGGATTCCATCCGAATACAAACTCCGGCGCGGGGTCACCAAATATATTCTCAAAGAGGCCGCCCGAGGTCTGATTCCGGACCAGATCATTGACCGCCCGAAAATGGGCTTTGGCATTCCGATCGGCAATTGGTTCAAAACAGGCGCGCTGCAACTTAATTCAGATTCCGTTTTGAAAGCCATGAACCGATCGTGGATCGATCAACGGATAGCAGACCACCGGGCAGGTCGTCGCGATGACCGCGGCCTCCTGTGGTGCGTCTGGATGCTTCAAAATTCGCCGTTGGTGCACTTGGCGAGCGAATGGCATTCACGAAAAGCAGACGCTCTTACTTCGACGGACAACCTGGCGAACTTCGGAAACGGAGCCTGACAGTCTTTCTCGTGACCTCTCTTCGACTCTCAGACCAGGCAAATAATTCGCCAAAAATGACTCGGCCACTTCGCATTCTTACCCTCTGTTATGAATGGCCACCAGTCGGAGGGGGCGGCGGCCGGGCGGCTCGGGATATCGCCGAATCGCTGGCTAAGCGAGGCAACGTAGTCCGAGTCCAAACGGTTCGTTTTCGGGAATCGCGTGCGTACGATGTGGTTAACGGCATCGATCTGTATCGGTCATGGAGTTTCCGAAGGCGAGCGGATCAATGTTCTCCGGTGGAGATGTCCGGCCATGACGCACGCTTTGAGGTTCAAACCGGACTTGATTCACGCACATTTTGCCGTTCCGACCGGCGCGCTTGCCCTGCCCATCGCGCTGATCGCAAAAGTTCCCTATTTCATTACTGCGCATCTTGGCGACGTACCCGGCGCCATCCCGGATCAGACCGATCATCTTTTCCGATGGCTGACCCCCGCCATCCGCCCGATCTGGAATCGGGCAGCGGCACTTGTCGCCGTAAGCAGTTTCGTCGCAAACCTGGCGCGCAAAGCCTACGGCAAGGAACTCACGATCATCCCGAATGGAATCAATCTCGTTGGAAGACCAGAAGCACCCGGCCAGAGCATTGCGCCAACCCGCTTGATTTTTGTCGGCCGATTGAATCCTCAAAAAAATCTGCTCTTCCTGGCGAAGGTATTGTCGGGTATTCGTGATCTGCATTGGGAGTGCGATATCGTCGGCGACGGGGAGGAGCGTGCCCGCTTAGTGAAAGCGTTCAGAGAGGCAGGCGTTTCCGAGCGCGTTCGATTCCACGGATGGCTTGATCCGGGAGACGTAGAAAACAAATTGAGAGCCGCCGAAATTTTTCTTCTGCCTTCGAAAGTCGAAGGCCTTTCCGTGGCAGCTTTGGAAGCGGCGAAATTCGGTCTGGTTTTGATCGGCTCCGATATTCCTTCCTTGCGAGAAAGTATCATTGCTGGGAAGAACGGATGTCTATTGCCGATCACTGACAGCGACCTCTGGTCCGACACCATCCGGGAGTTGCTCAATAAGCCGGAAAAGCGACTCGAGATGCGACGACAAAGTTGGGAACACGCGAGGGAATTTGATTTGGAAAGAATCGGCGACCGCTACGAGAGACTATTTCGGGAGGTTCTTTCCCGTATTTCTCGCGCCTCGTGAGAAACGCGTCAGATATCGAACGCCAGAATTTGTTCACCTCTTGCCTCATCCAGGAGGTCCTGAACCGTTTTTGAGCCGAAAAGATCCCGAATCATCTGGCGTGTTTGTCGCATCAGGGGCCTGAGAGGACAGTGCAATTGATCAGGGCATCCGCACGGTTCGCCGGGTCGATCCAGTGCGCACGGCAGAGGCGCGATCGGGCCGTCGAGAAGCTCCACGATTTCCAGCACAAACATGTCACTCGGCCGTTTTCGCAACGAGTATCCGCCACCGACTCCTCGTTTGCTCGTCAACAAGCCTTCATTGCGCAGACTTAAGAGAATCTGTTCCAGAAATTTGACGGGAATATTGCCTCGCTCCGATAAATCCTGGATCTGGTGAACTTTTTCCGCGGAGTCGCTGGCGATTAAGATCAACGCTCTGAGGGCATATTCCGCTCTCCTGGAAATCCGCATTTAGCTCCAATAAACCGCAAAACCCTCTAAACTTCTAGCCCGCATTTCTCACGAGGGCGTGAGCCGGCGAGCCGTTTCCCAGTGTCTGTAGAGGATCAAAACACTCTGCAATTAAGGCATTTTCGGGATGTGAGGAGCACGCTTAAGGCGTAATAGAAGCCCAGGGCAGAGCGAAGCGGCATAAGTGCCAACTTACTTGAACGCTGCAACCCTCGCAAACGCGCTACGCCGTAGGCGAACCGTCTCGGTTTGCGCGGGTTTCAAGCGTGCAAGCGGGGACACTTCGCCTCCTTTGCGCTTAAGTTCGCGCTTGTGGGAGCGAAGCGGAACCCGGGGTCTTGAATATTAGCGGGATGAGATTTCCATGCTGCCGTTTGCTTTTCCCGACCTGTGCGGTGTATCTTCTGTCCTCCGCAATACTGTTGGGGGCGTACTGGTTTCGACTTAAGGTTTGAGATCCAGACGGCATGCCGAGGATGACTCGTTGGCCTCGTAAAAAATCGGGTCAAAACAATAAATGCTGAGACTAACGATCTCGCTCTCGCGGCCTAATTAAACCGTGACGTGTCCGGCCGGACGCCTGCTAAGGCTGGATGCGACGACAGCAGGCTGGTCCGGAAGCGGGGTGACCGCGCTCGAGGACGAGTGTTATTTCGTGGACACAAGAGTGAGCGACGTGCGCCGATCCGCTGAACTCGCTCTCTATTTCGATCGGCTACGCATGTAGAAGTTTGGAACGACAGTCTTAAGGACAGGGGTTCAACTCCCCTCGCCTCCAAGTGTCTTAAATTCAATTACTTACAAAGATTGCGTGATAACGGATATGATAACATGCCCATCGATATCCGGTAGTTTCCGCCGACGTTTATACGCAAAGTAGCCTTCATGTTTTCATGAAGCAGCTAGCTCATTCTCAGGAACTTACGGAGTTCTTCAAAAAAACCTTTTAGCCAGTTCATAGCCATCTTCGCAAGGTTTCGAGTTTCCGGTCTGCTCTGCTTACCCGCTTACCGGCAACCCGTAGTGTGGGGCGGATACTACTCCATTAGAATTTTGATAAATAGATCGCTCGATGGTCAATGGGCCTTAAATCAAGCTCGTGACGCCCCTGAGCGAACGATCGCGGCGGCATTCGCCCGTTTGTGCGACTGGCCGAGTTGTGGCGAGACAGTGTCTCGCTCTATGCATTATGTCCTAGAGGTTTGGGAATGAAGGAAAACCGTCAGGCACAACCCAGTATTGGGGCGTTCCACACCGAATAAGGCGGAGCGCGCGGCAGTTCTTCAGAGGCCACTTAGCCGCAGCGCTGAAAAGGCATCTCGCTGGTGATTCACGGGCAGCTCCGGACCCTCCACAAAACAGGCACGCATTGCCGACCTAATCGATCTCGACCTCCGCTTCGATAATGACCGGGTAATCCAAAGGGAGGTTAGCTGCTTCGATAGCGCTTCGGCTGTCGGCGTCCGCGAGAAATTTCCCGTGATGATCGAAGACCGCTTCCATCTCGGATCTGACACCAAGGCGTTCACGTCGCTACTGGCGGGGCAATTCGTTGAGGCAGCGAAACTGCGTTGGGATTCGACACTCGCCGAAATCTTCCCCGAACTGGAGGACAAGATGGATGCCGAATTCGCTAAGATTGCGCTTGAGCAATTGCTCTCCACGTGGTGGATGGCAAACCGAAAGCGATGCTGGCCGGTCGAAACGGAGACAATCCCTTCATTCTTGGGCCCGCCGGCACGATACACATGTCAGTCCTGGATTTTGAAAAATGGGTCGCCTGGCATGGGGAGAGGACAAGCGTCCCCCCGCTCTGGTTTCGACCGAAACCGTGAAGAAGCTCCCTACTACGGGGATCGGTACAGGCCTGCGCGAGCACGCCCGGCCAGGCACGCCGAAGACTGAAAAATATGCGCTTGGTGGGGAGAGGTCACGGGGGCGTCCGGTCGTGATCCTCTCCAAGTCGATCTGCAACATAGATAGGGTAAAGGGCTTAGCGGTCGTCACATGAACCAAGATAAGGAGCTCCGTTTTCCGCTTTGTTTCGCCCCGCGCTAGTCTTGAGCTTATGACAACCATTTATGTTCGCTTCTGAAGCTGCACAGTGCGATATCGCCGATCGTCTCGACTCATCGCTTTGATCGCATTTAAAAATCTTGCATCAGACTCGTGATCCTCTTCATCTAGCGCATCGAGCACAACGTTAAAAGCCGTCTCGCTCAGGATCCACTCCGCTCCCGGTATCGTCATTACCATCGTCGGTGCGTGAACATCCAGGTTTCGCACGTCTACAATGTACCAGTCTCTCACCCTTTGATACCGGGGGAAGTTACCGGCTTTCACGATCTGATCCACGTCAAAGCCACAATCTCTGCACAGCCTTTCGATAAACTTGACTCCTTCCAAGTGTTTTTGGGCGCGGGCATCGTCTGAAGACGGCTCAGCTCGATGTTCCCCCAACAGAATCATTTCCATCAGCTTTAAGTCTTCCTGTGGCTTTGACTTAATCTGTCCGACCACGAGTTCGTAAGACAAATCAAGGCTCCGGATTGCAAGATCCGGCACGTAATAAATCGCAGTGGGCGATTCGGCACCCTGGCCGTGCATATCGATAACACAGAAATCCCGAATTAACTCGTAACGGGACACATTCATTGTCTTCAGCAGTGTCCGCAGAGCGGCCTTGCAATCTCCACCGTGCAATTCGATCAAACGTCTGTTCATTTCTTCGCGGCTTTTGGGCTTCGCTGTATCTCGGTTTCTGTTTTTTTGCTTGCCCATTTTCGGACTATGTTCCCGCTCCGATTCGTGTGTAGCAAGGCTTCGTTCTGCTCGGTGGTCAGAAGTTCACGGCGGACACGCTACGATCCTGATCGTGAATTCGGTTTTTGGAAACTGCGATCTTTCCGATTTTCGCGATTCAATGACCGGCCCCATCCTTAACGTCGGGCGCCGACTGACCACACCGAATCCTCGGCGGCCCGCGTCAACTCCGTCCAACATTCGTCGCGTCTCTTTATTCAAATCCTTAGCCCACGCAATTTCCGTTTCGCGCGCGAAGCCGCGCAGCATCGGAGATGGTTATAACGACAAACTGGCGAAAAAGGGAAAGGGAGAGCAAAAGGCCCTTTCTACATAGATGACCATTCCCTGTAGCGCATTTAACCACTCGAACCACTCCTCCCTTTGGGGGCAGAGAGTCACCAAGCGCATTCGCATTTGAATGCGCCGTACTGGAAGTATACCGAAACGACGCTGCGCTATACCGGCAACTATGACTCTATTTTCGACGGACAAATGGTTCAATCATCGCTTGATCACACGTCGTCGAAGATTCCGGTCGGCAGCTTTGCCCAAGCGTCACCGCTGGGCTCTTCATTCAAATGTTCAAAAGGGTTATCGAAATGCTCTTGGAACGCTAAAAACGCACTGGATGTGCTCTTGGATTCTTGTTCGAGCAGTTCGGAAACCTCGACCGTAATCCCTTTGAGTTGTTTCTGAAAGAGGTTTTTCATTTGGGCGGCCTCGCTCGGATAGATGTGAGGCGAAATAATAACGCGGCTGATCAGTTTGGTGGGATCGACTTCCTCGATGATGATTCCGCCTGACCCGTTACTGCTGCAGCTATCGGGATTGATCTCCGCTACGAAACGAATCTCATGTTCGTATTCGTATGCCATAGACTTGACATAATAGGGCCGCGTTTTGAGCGGAGGATTAATCAGGCAATCGTCGTTGTTTGGCTGATCGGCTCGGCGGTACAAGACCCTTCCCATCGGCGTAGTGCCACGGATTTTTCCATTCAGAGCCTCCCGGATCCTCGCCGGCGTCGATTCAACAGCAACCCCGGCGTCTCCGTAGATCTTCCATTGAGCCATCGACTCTACCGTGCTGCCGTACCAGCACCAAATACACCGGCGTCGGGCAAGTTCGTCAATCCAGGTGCGCAGATAGTGTTTCCCAGTAAAATCCGGCAAACTGCCTTGATTGAGCAAAACGTAATCCTGCCTCCACTTAGGCATTTTCGCGACTAGCCAAGCGCGAGTTGCGTTGTCCAGAACTGGGTCGAAGTAGGTTTCGAACCCAAAGTAAGTGGTCGCGGGAATATTTGATTCGAGCGGATCGCCTTTGCGTAAAGTTACGAGCGTTGGCACAAATAGCCTTCCTTCAAGTAACATCAAAAATGTTGTCAGTCTCATGTACCGCGTTATGGCGTCTTTATCCGCGGTCGAATTAAACAGGTCGGGAAATAAAGAGCTGAAGGCACTCATAAATCGATTTTAAGGCTTTCGAGCTGCCGTGGAAGTCGCTGGCCAGGGTACAGCCCAAAAAGTATCATCGAGCGCCAATCATCGCTGGCGAGGTCTAAGACACTTCGAAGTTCCGCCGGTGCAAAATGGGCGTCTGATCTTGGGTTTCCTTTCCCTCCGTACAGTCTCAACAAATTTCGCTCGGATCTTCAGTGACGACGCCGTCTCTTCGGGCACTCTTAAAGAGCATTTTGGCGACCTTGAAGCACTTGGAACGATCTTCTCGTGTACGGATCTCAAAAAGCAGCCGCGCGACAAGGTTAATAGCCGGAGTGTCATCAGGTGGCGGAGGAAATCGGAAACAGCGCGGCAATCGTCCGGGCGCCACTACCATGCGGTTCTGCAATCTTCAAAGGCGATTGCATGGTGGGAAATCCACCCGAAGGAGCCTGGAATCGTTGTACCAATGAAAGCGGTCGCCTGACAGTAAGATCCACCAGTTTTCAGTAGAAACGCCATTTTCACCGCGCAGTGAAACAGCCAATTTGGCTGAAAGCAGCCAGCCGAAGGTGTCATTTTCGGGGACGACCGATATTCCACTCGCGAGCTACAGCTTCTCTTATTGGGCTTAGGTTGGAATTTCGATCGTTATAGGCGTCTCGATCTGAGTTGCAATCTCACTATAGAGGTCGATCTCTTGCTCAGGAAGGGCGATCGTTACGACCAGACTGAAGCGCAATGTTGAATCATAGCATCCAAGAAATTTCCTGAGCCTCCACCAACCGTTCACGGGATAAACTCCGAGGAAATCTTTTTCAGCGAGCTCCGCCGCCGTTCCTCGCCATCGGTCAGAATGAATAGAGCCGTGATGCCTAAGATCGGAACCCAATAGCCACTGGTCGGAATCGGTCTCGGACTTAACCCGCTGTCCGTCATTAAGCGCTTTATTAATTCTTTTCCGGAAATCTTCCAGGCTTTCTGTCTGACGCTTTAGATCAAATCGAAGTCCGCATGAAGCATATCGATATCGGTTATTAACAATCTTTGGTCCGGGGTTAGGCTCAATGAAGTAGGATAGAGTCACTCTGAGCTCAGCCGTTTCGGCAGGATATTGCAGCAGCACACTTTTCGGCCAAGGAAGTGTGTAAAAGATCATCTCGTTAGTCTTAACTTCACCCTCTACTAACCGGAACGGCTTGATTATGTCCTGCGTAATTAGTGTTACCGAATTTGCGGCACTTGCGATTGCTTGGCCCACGCTCGGCACGCCGAAACCAAATTTTCGAATCAGGTTCCGAATCTCTGACTTTCTTATGCCCCAGAGATCAGGCGTCGGCTGCATTGCGGCCGTCCAGTCGGCCGAGTGGACGACGAGGGCTCGCACGGTTTCAGCCCAAAAATCGGGATATTCGTTTAACACTTCGGCACATCCACTTGCGACGAGACCACTCGCCGCACTCGTGTCGCCAATTATGGTGAGCGGCTGGCGCCGAAAATTTACGTTCGTAGTGAGCAGCTGAAGTGAGTCAATTTTCTCCGCCGTTTTCCCATTGGGATTCACGCCCAAATTGCCTCCTTCTTCTACTAGGTCGGGCTTAATGGGCCAGTCGTCATCCCAGAGAAGAGAGGTGGAGCTTGCCGGCCCAAGATCCCCAGAACGCGCTAGGGGAAGCCAGTCTGGAAATTTCTTTGGGTCGATGGATGTCAGATTGGTGTAAGCGCCAACAGACAGAACATTCCAGGCTTGGGCCGGATCTTGCACGCTCTCAGATTCATTGCGTGTTGGATAGTCGTCCGCGTGGTTGATATAAACGTTGCCGGCACTAACGCAGAAAAGCCGACCGGTATCAGCGCCGCGGTTGGCAGCCAATGCATCCAGTGCAGACGACCAGGAGCTAGGTCGACCTCGCATTATGTCGCTGCCGCTCGTCACCTGCAATGCGAACACGCGTTTCCGCGTCGCAGCGTTCACTTCTGCTCGAGCCGCGCATTCCTCGGTTATTGCTCCGTACAGCTCCGGCTCGTTACAAACCGGTGGCGGGGGAAAAAGTTTCACCGATTCAAGCCGATGATTCAGCTTTATCGGCCCGGTTCCAGCAAGAATAGCGGCCAAATCTCGATAGAGGGTTACCCCTGCAACTTGGGTGCCATGACCGTTGGGGTAGGTATCATCCACTCCCCACGCTTGATTATAGGAGAGGGCGTCTGCGGGATGCAAGGCCGGCTCCAACAAAGGATGGCCTTGGTTAACTCCGGTATCTAGCAAGCAAACAGCGGGAACATTAGGGCCAGGTGGTTCAAGGCGTGATCGGGCATCTTCGATCCAAAGGGCTTGCTCTACTGGGCTCTCCGCCAAGAAAAAGTCCGTCAGTGTAGAAGCTAAACGTATTTCTGTTAGACAATTTAGCAGTTCGAATGAAGCGGAAAGCTGTAACTTAGTAGCCCTTGCTATCCGGATGATGTTTTCAGGCAATCTAATCTGATCTGGCTTGACCTCGATTTGCTGGCCTTGGGCTGCACGCAAGAATCTTGCTTCAAACATGCCACTTTGTGCCTCGTTCTCGCCTCGATAAAGCCAGAGCTCCCACCAAACGTTCTCGGTGTCTGGAGGTATTTCCGTGGTGCCCGTCCAGAAGGCTTCAAAAGCGGCCTCGCGAATCCCACTGATGCTGGCGACCAGATCTTCGTTTCTGGGACGCCCTTCATCAGTCGTTTGATCCCGATATGCCTCGATTTTGTGTACCAAAACGTCCAGCTTTCCGTACGGAACGAAGACCGTGGCGAATTCAACGGTTCCTTCTGAACCGTCTCGAATAACTTGTTTTGACCTGGTATTAAGGAGTCGAATACCAGACTGTCTTTGCTCGATAGAGCCGAGCTTCAGCGAGTAACTGGACTGCTCTCGAATTCTAGGACCAAGCCGAATGCTGTTCCGAGGCCGCTGTACGAGCGGTCTCGAAGCACTTCCTGCTCTCGTACTTTCAGCGTTGCAAACGATCGAAGGAGATGTTCGGAGTGGGTTCTGACGTTTCGATCGGGGATCCGGAACTGCCGAGGACCGCCGGAAGACACGGCGGTATACGGAACGCGTTCCGTACGTAGAACATTGATAAAATGACGCAACTGTACTCCTCTAGCATTGGAGCGTCACTCGTGTCGAGCGCCGTCTATGAACCGGCGTCGCTCTTGAATGGCCTCGATCAGGTCGCTATCTCGAATCGAGCGGCCTTCGATGACTGCTCTTTTTAAGGCGTCATCACAACACTTCGAAATATCTCCAAAGCTGAAGCCTTTCGCGCTAGCAACGATTTCGGATAGACCTAGGTCATGTCCCAACAGGTCGCCCCCCGAAAGGCCGATGCGGGTACTCAAGAGCTCTTCAACTAATTCCTCACTCGGCAATGGAAACTCTAAGAAATCGTCGAATCTGCGAAAAAGGGCTTTGTCGAGACTCGTCGCATGATTTGTTGCGGCTATCAGCAAGCTTGTACCCCCGACCTTTTCGGACAACGATAGGAACGTGTTAAGAATACGGCGCGCTTCGCCCACGTCAGATGATGCACCTCGTTCGAGCCCAATCGAATCGAATTCATCGAATAAATAGACTGCGCGTGTGTCGGAGATCGCCTGAAATACAAGAGCAAGCTTGGCGCTGGTTTCACCCAGAAACTTTGTTATAAGGCTTTCCATCCTGACGGTGAGTAGGGGAATTCCTAACTCGCCGGCTATGGCGGCCGCGGCCATGGTCTTGCCGCACCCAGGTGGGCCAATAAATAAAAGCTTTCGCTGCGGATGTAGATTCTGAGCAGCGAGCAATGAAGATCTTCTTTGCTCTTGCAGCGTCCGCTCCAGTTTCTTCCGCAGCCGAGTCGATAACACCATACTCGAAAGCCGAATTTCAGGTTGCTCAACGAAAAGCAACTCAGCAAGCTCCCCTCTAGGAGACGCGATCGGCATGATCTTCGGTCCCACGCTCGAGATCGCCGACCGCCCGCGGATCGAATCGACGAGCTTCTGAATTTCTGTTGCAAAATCATGTTTGCCTTTTCTTGCTTGGTCTGCGGCAACCTGCATTGCGACAGCGCAGAATCGAGCATCGTCTCGTTCGGCGTAGCTCCGAATCAAAGCTTTTATCTGTTCTGCGTTCGCCATCGAAGATTCTCAAAAAAGGTCTTTGAATAGCTCATCCCAACCCACTTAGGTGGTTGCAAGACTTTAGACAAGAAATTACGGCGTTTCTGTTAAAGATGCAATTATTTGCAATAATTTGGTGAGCTTCTCGCTCTTTTCCACGTCGCCTCCAGTGATCTTTCCTATCGCTTCGTTGAGAGTCGCGTTTGTTTCCTTGCGCTGAGCGAACGCTTCGCCAGGGATCTTCAGGCCAACTACTTCGCAGATTTGTCGCACTGAGCGGTTCAGCGTCTTGTGCTTCTTCCTTAGGAGTCGGCTCACCTGAGAAGGATGAACGCCCACTCGGCGGGCGAGTGCTACTCCGGACTCCGAACTGTTTCTGCAGTGTGTAGCGAGCTGATCTGAAAGCAAGCCGATTCTCGGATCCCGCGGTCGCGATCTACGCATTAATTGCAAGTTATTGCAGCATTATTGGCGCAGCAAGCCATTTAAAAGCAACCCAGTTCGCTTACGAGCGTCCTGTTTTGGAATTGGAACCATGATCTGTCGACAGGCGATCATCCGGGAACGGCCCAAGAATTTCATCACTTTGCTTCTCTGTCTCTTTGGAGAAAAGACTTTCTCCCCGGCGAGCCCCAAAAGCGGTCTCGCCTTCCTCTTTCTCCTAGGACGAACTCAGGTTCGCCTAAGACCACTCCTTAACTCCACCCGCTGCGCGGCCATACTCTCAAAGCCGGCGTAAGAGCGCGCCGCAAGAGTACCGCCTGCGGCTTAAACAGGCTGCGCCCCTCTCTCGGCAAGCCTCGGGGGTCCTTACTATTTAAATCCTCGACCCGTCTCGATAAGCTCGCGGCTCTTGCGCCCCGATCCTATTACGCCGGCGCTCAGGGCGGCGTCTCAAAATAACGCAGAAGGTGTTCCCAAAGCCTCGCGCTAGCCATAAACGAGGATGTGATAACAAAAGTCATAACATCCAGCGCCATCCGCAGCAGTCCACGCCTATTCCCTTGCTCGCGAATCCCCGCTAGCAGGACATTTGAGGACACCCTCGGAGAACTGTCATCGAAACAGGGGTTCGACTCCTCTCGCCTCCAAGTGCTTTGTAATCAATACGTTACAAATATTGAGTGATAACAGATGTGATAACATGTCCATCGTTGT
>Ga0306925_10005521_pt1 | contig 11609 bp, 8 predicted proteins | sample flu12Cox44000176_FD_203755 | JGI IMG/M metagenome (GOLD analysis project Ga0306925, IMG submission 203755) | Lab enrichment of tropical soil microbial communities from Luquillo Experimental Forest, Puerto Rico - flux8day.12C.oxic.44.000.176 (v2)... | ecosystem: Environmental > Terrestrial > Soil...
AGTACGGGCGCAGACGGTGGAGATGGCGCGCTGGGACTCGCAGTCCACCGGCTTGCAGAGCCGCTAACCAAGCGGGAAGAATCAGTGTCGCGCTTCAATCGCTTCAAGTCTCCGCGAAGTTCAGCCGCGGTCTGATAGCGGAAATCCGGGTCTTTTTCGATAGCCTTTCCAATAATCTCTTCCAGCTTCGCCGGAAGATTCGGATTCAAAGTAGACGGCGCGGCCGGCGTGCGGTTCAGGATTGCGTCGAAAATCACAGCCGAAGTGTTTCCGTTGAATGCGGCCTGGCCTGTCGCCATTTCGTAGAGAACTGCCCCCAAACTGAAGAGATCGGTGCGCGCGTCCAGTTCCTCTCCACGCGCTTGCTCCGGGGACATGTAGGCCACCGTGCCAAGCGCCGAGCCCGGGCTCGTCAACATCAAATTGCCCGTTGTCGGCTGCGTCGCCGTGTTACCCGCGCCAACCGCTTCGGCGACCCGGCGCGACGCGGTCTGCTTCGCGAGCCCGAAATCGAGAATCTTGGATTGGCCGCGCGCGGTTACAAAAATATTCGCCGGCTTAATATCCCGGTGAACGATCCCGCGCGAATGCGCCGCATCGAGCGCATCCGCGGTCTGAGCGCCAAGGTCGAGAAGGGAATCGGTCGCCACCGGGCGCCCGCCGATGCGCTCGCGAAGTGTTTGGCCCTCGAGCAGCTCCATCACAAGAAAAGGGCGTCCGTTGTGCTCGCCCACATCATAAATCGTGCAAATTCCCGGATGATTCAACGATGAAGCCGCGCGTGCTTCGCGCTGAAAGCGTTCGAGAGCAGCCGGATCTCGAGCCAGTTCCTCAGACAAAAATTTCAACGCCACTTGCCGCCCGAGCCGTGTGTCCTCGGCTCGATACACCTGCCCCATCCCGCCGCTTCCCAGCGGTTCGATGATTCGATAGTGCGATATTGTTTGGCCGATCACGCGATTTATCCGCGTGCAATCGTAAACAACTCACTGTGAGTGCGCAAGCCGCGAGAGCCGCTTGCGGCGCCGGATTGCCGCACAAACAAATACGCGGCTATCGCCCGGGCTTCGTTCCCCACACGATAAGCAGTCTGTGCTTTGATTTTTTACTGCTGGCCCACGAGAAAATTGGAAGGTCGTGGTATCACGGTCACTGTAACTGGCTGTTCGAGTTCAAAGTCCAGCCTCGTCTCTGCCGGGACTTTTACCTGCTTGCCTTTGCTCGCTCCCTGATAAATAGCTCCGCCCGCAGCTCCCACCCCGGCGCCAATCCCCGCTCCTTTGCCGCCTCCTGCAAGCGCTCCGATGATGGCACCCAGCGCCGCTCCGCCTCCCACCTTTGCTGCCGTGCCCTTCCCGCGAGAGCTTCCGGTGGCTGAATATGTGTTGCTGACTAGCGGATACGACCGTCCCTGAAACTCCATTTTCACCAGCTCCAGATGCAGTTCGCTTTTTCCCTTCATGCGCCCCGCTGAACTCGCGCTCACCAGGCGCACGTAAATGTCCGCGCCGCGCGGGACTACCACGTCGTTGTCCACCACGAGCGGCGATTCGAGCGACGCGTGAAAGATTTCGCCGGCGCTGTTCACCGACGAATCCACGCCGTCAATCATCCGTACAGTCAGCGTCGAATTTGCCGGAACATCGATCTGTCTTGGCTGAGGAGGAGGTGGTGCGGGCGGCGGCGACGGCTGAGCGGGGGGCGCGACGGGTTGCGCTTGCGCCTCTGGAGTCGCCGCAAGCTCAGAAGACTGCTCTTGCTGGTTTGGCGGCGTGCTGGCAGCAATCTGCTCATTGTTATCAGGGTTATCAGGTTCTTGGGGATTTTTGGCGGGCGCTTTGCGCGGCTTGTCAGGAGCGCGGGAAACGGGGACATCTTTCGAAGCGTTGGACTTAGGGGCTGCTCTGCTCGCCGGTCGATTGGGCTCCAGCACGGGTGGGGGCGCCACAGTTATATGGTCGATTACTTTCGTGACGCCAGGCGTTTCGTTCGCAATCTTGTAAGCTTCGTAGCGAGCCGCATCGTTCGGCACCATGCCTGCCAGTGTTACCTGCCCATCCCGCGAAGCAACCTCCAGATTTGCGCCGTTCAGCTGGGCGTCTGAAAACATCTGCGACTTGATCTGCGTCGCAAGGGTCGCATCGTCCACTTTCTTCGAACAACCCGCGGCACCAGTTAGCACCAGCACCGCAACGAAAAGAACTATCCGACGCCCCATGACTGCTCCCTTCAACCCTGGCAGAAAGTGAAGAAAAAGCGCACTGGCCCGCCAGCCACCCCCGGCGGCTTAGCAGTCTACTACGATGCCCCGGACACCCTAAGTGCTGTCTCGACAGTTCATTCTAGAGCGCTGTCTCGCGACGTCGCTTCGGCCGGATTCATAGTGTTCTTGCGCAACTTTCCAGTCGGCCCTGTGTTCATTCTCCAGCAGCTGAATCGGATGTTGGCCTAATTCAAAGGAATTGCGTTTGAAAAGGAGATTTGCAATGCGCCTTCCGAAAGCTATGGGTGTGTTCGCTTCGTTGCTCGCAATATTAGCGCTGTCCAGTTGCGGGGGAGGTTCCTCCGCCACGCAGACAAGCCAGCAGATGGGTAGCATGTTCACAATCGGCACGGATAGCCCCACGCTTCCGAGCGTCGTGTCGGTTCAAGTACAGATCACCAGCATTACTCTCACTGACGGCACCACAACGGTGAATCTTCTGAACGGCCCGCAGACGGTCGATTTCGCCAAATTAAACGGTTTGCGTAGCCTGCTCGATCTCGAGGACGTGCCGGCTGGCACCTACACCTCGGCGAATATCACGGTCGGCTCCGTCGTAATCCAATATCTCGACACGACACAGTCACCGTCGGCCCTCAACACGATTAACGCGGCGGTGTCGCCGATGACGGTCACTCAGGCGCTCGAGACGCCTCTCGTCCTGGCTGACAATGATCTCGTCGGCTTCTTCATGGATCTCGATCTAAGGCAGTCCATTCAGACAGATGCAAACGGCAACGTGACCGGCAACTTTACTCCCACTTTCGACGTGAAAGGTCTCTCCGTAGACGATGCCGACGCGCAAATTGATTGTTTCTTTGCCGGAGTCGTCAGCGTGAACCCGGCGGGGAACCAGTTCGTGATTCAAGGCCCGCACAGCCGTCAATTCACGGTCGATACTACGTCATCTACGAATTTTGATTCCAGCGAGATGCCGTCCAGCTTCGACTCGAATACCATCGTGGAAGTCTCCGGCACTCTCAATCGCGTTACGCGTGATATCACCGCAACCGAAGTGGAAGTTGTTTCGAAAGATCATTTCTTTCTCGAAGGTCTGGATACTTTCGTTCAGTCGTCCAACAGCCAGGCGAGCGGCCTCAATATCTACGCCCGCGCTGAGCTTCCCGATCTGGCCGGTTATCCGCTCGGTCAGATTGACACGATTCCTCTCACTGGAAATGAAAAGTACATGATTGCGGACCTGCAGATACCGCTCACTTCGCTTCTTTTTGGGCCGTCCACCCAGCTCGCCGGGCAGCGCGTTCTCTTCGGCGGCAAGCTTGACACAAGTTCGTCTCCACCGAGCGTGGTGGTCCACCGCGTGGTTCTCGAACGCCAAGGACAGCGCGGTGACTGGGTCGTGGGAAGCACCAACGTGCAGAACGGCAACAACGGCACGTTCAGTTTTAACGACAAGTATCTTGCCGGCGTGTTGCTGCCACAGCCGCTCACCGTGATGTCTACCAACTTCACAAATTACGTGAATTTGAGCGGCCTCGCGGCTCTTACCGGCAACCAGCCGATTCACTTGCGCGTGGTGGGATTCATCCTCATTAGTCCCGCTGCAAACAACACTCCGGTGATGGTTGCCCGGAGAGTAGAGGCATTGAACAACTAGCAAGAAGTGCCGATCAGGACTCGGCACAATGGTTGCTCTCGACATCTGCCGCTGTCCGGCTTAGTCAGCCGGTGCAGCGGAAGTTATTTTTAATGGCGGCGACGAAAGATAACCAAGGAGGTGAAAATGCTACTCGATTTTCTTCGCTAGCACCTGTTTACCGCGCAGCTCAACTTCAATCGCCAGCGGCGGGCGCACCGCCGCGCCATGCGCAATTTCGCCGCGGACCAGTCCCGCCGGCCCGCTTCCGTATCTTGTCAAGTCGAATACAGCGCGATTACAGGGATCGCCGACCATCGGATGCGAGGCATGAAATCCGTAGTCTGTGTGAAGCTTCTCTAGGTCGGTTACGAATTCCATCTCGCATGATCCGTAAGGTTCGATTAAGGAAAATCCCCAGTACACCCCGCCCGGAAGATGCACCACCATTGCGGGCACTTCCCGCGAAGTGAGTGGATCGCGAAAAATAAATTTCTTTGCCGACCAATCTCTCGCCAGTTCGCTAGCTGTTGCGATTTCACCTGGACCTACGGCGAGCGGCTCAGGAATTGGCGCAGGCTTGCTGTCAACATTGGCAGTTGATGCCATTGCTTCATTTCCTGCGTTACTTTCCCCTGCAGGCGTTCCCCGCATCCACCACACGGCAATCAGGCATATGGCCACCACTCCGGTTGCGGCGAGAATTAGCCATCGAGGCGGCATGCTCGATATGGCGAATCCGGGTACCGCCGGACTTGAGTCCTCTGAAGACGGAACGCGCTGTTGACGCGTTTCATCTTTGGACAGGACGCCGGGTATCTTTGGATCGGCGGGTTTGAATGGGTTGTTGTTCATTCCGTCTCCGGCAGCTTGTTTTCCGGAAGGGAATACTAAGGTTGAATCGTGTCAGACGAAAACGCAAGACGACAGGGTTGGGAGGTGTTAACCCTTAAGCAAGCGGAACGATGAGTGGATCGACTGCCTGCGCAGTGACTGAACCACAGGTCAAGCGGGTCGTTGCGCGAGGCGCACCGAATGATGCGCCACGTATTCATGCAAGTTGGCCACGATCAACAGCAGTTCCAGCATTCGATCACGCTGCTCCGGATTAGGCTCGGCAGCACCCTCTTCAAGATTTTTTACGGTCGCGAGCGCGTCGGAAAGCAGCCATTCCAGGCTGTTCGCGTTGACAAAGTTTCCTTCGCGACAACTCTGCATCGCGTGATCGGTGCGGATAAAGGCTTCATCCAAAAAATGATCGAGGCACAGCTGCTCGCCGGCAAGGCTTTTAGGGATCGGATTCGCACACCCGGGCCGTTGGCAATTTCCACCTTTGACAGCGGCTGTCATATGCCACCCCGTGGCCTCGCGGGGTTTCCCGCAAGGTATGTGCGAGAGAGACTAGCATGTTTTGAAGCGGAGCAAACCCGGTTGCGCGAAAACAGCAATAGCTTTCTGGCTTGGCCGGCCAAGTGAACCACCGCGTTCTAATTCCATACTGGTGCGCGCGCCTGGCGAGTTACAAGATCCGAATCGTGCCGGAACTCGTCCTCAATTCCACTCGAACATTGCCGCCGGTGCCCACTTTTCCACGCAACTCGTGCGACCCGATGTTTCCCTGCACGGAAATCGTGTGCTTGGTCTCGATATTGCCGGAGCTGGTCTGCGCGTAGAGCTCAAAAGCCGCGTTCTCTGGAAACTCCACGGTCACGCTGCCCGATCCTGTGCGCAACTTCCAATCGCCGGACGGGACGCCCTGCACGTTAATCTCGCCACTGCCCGTTGTTACGCTCACGGCGTCCTTCGCGCCCATGATATCTACATTGCCCGAACCTGTGGAGATCTCCACGTCGCCTGCCGCTGTCTGTTCCACTTTCACTTTGCCGCTTCCGCTGGACGTGTTCAAACCGCCCGCGATTCCGAGCGCGCGAATCGAACCGCTGCCGGAAATTGCCCGCGCTGGACCCTTGATCGAATCGAGTTCCACGCTTCCCGAGCCCGTTCGCACATGCACTTCGCCGCCAATGTTCGCCACCCGCAAATCTCCCGATCCGCTCGTCGCATCCACGGGCCCGGCGATGCCGCCTATTGATTCGTCGCCCGAGCCCGATTCCGAATGCAGTTTCGTCTGCTCCGGAACAGTCACCTCAAAGCTGATCGAAATGCCCCGTTCGCGGCTCCGGTCATCGAAGTGGCCAAGACGAATCGTGTTGCCGTTCTGCTCGATCGGCGGGTTGGTTTCAATATCGTGAATCCGCGCGCTGGTGTCGCCATTCAACCAGGAGTGGTCCGCACGAATGGTCGCATGAATCTGCAGGTTGCTTGAATCTCCCGGCTTCACCGAGATATTGCCCGACCCCGTTTGAACTGTGAGATCCACTGCGCCCGCCACGCTCAAGGTCCTGTCAAAATGCCCTTCTTGGGCCGCAAATGCTGATCCCGCGGCCACGGCTGCGGCCATCGTCCAAATCAAAAGAACACCGGCAACGCGCAAGCGCTTCCTCATTTCCATGCCTCCGGTCAGATTTACTTCAATCTGAAATGGAATACGCAAGGCGGGAGGGAAAGGTTCATTTCACCGAAGTGCCTGCCAGCATTTCTTCTCGGTTCCGATCTTGTGCCTGCTTCCACAACCAAACAGCCAGCGAGCCGTTAATCAGAACCGTGGCGGGGAAATAGATGGCGTCATTCACAGGAGCAAGCCACGCTTGTCCCATGAATCCCTCTGCGAGCCGTCCGGCCGATCGCACAGCATTGGCTGCGAATACGACCGCAATAAACTGGTTCCAGCGTTCGCGCCTGTCCCATGTGGCGATCGCAAAAGCCGAGCACCCGAGCAGCAGTCCGATCCTGATAAGGAAGTAGTATCCGGAAAAACTCTGGGTCCACACTTCAATTCGTTCCGCGATCGCCTGTCTGGCCGCCATCGAGGCTGTAGCCTGATACTGCGCCGCCCACTGCTTGCTGATCACGAAAAGGTCGATCGATCGGTTGACGATTTCTGCGATGACGAACAAAAGCGAGAATGTAAATCCCAGGACCGAAGCGGCAGGACGCATTCTCACCTGGCGCAAGGCGACGGCGGCAAACGCCACCGTTATCGGGAAAAAGCTCAACAGCAGTAACGTCAGGCGGAATTGATCGAGCGGCATTAGCCGTTGCAAAATCGCTTGCTCGCCGGCAGGCGAGTCGCTGATTCCGTGGTGAAACGTGTAATCCTGGATGATCTGTGCAACAAGGTAGACAGCCGCGCAAACCGACGCGAATCGGTAGAAGTTGGCCGAAGTACAAGATTTGATGGGAGAACTCATCGAAGCGCTGCCGAAGATCGAGAAAGCATACGATGCTTCGACTCAGCGTTGCCAGGAATGTTAGCCGCGACGCGCGACGGCTAGGACTCCACGCCGTGGCACTTCTTGTATTTCTTGCCCGAGCCGCAAGGACACGGATCGTTACGCCCGACTTTCGCCGCCGCTCGCACCGGCTTCGGAGGCTCGGCCTGCGCAGGTCCCGTTTGAAACTGCAAATTCTGTTGCTGCTGCCGCTGCCGCCGCTCGATCTGCCTGGCTTCGTCCTCTGGTTTTGCGGGCTGCACCAGGAATAGAAAACGCACCGATTCTTTATCGATGCGATCCATCAAATCATCAAAAAGCGTGAAGGCTTCCTTCTTAAACTCGACGAGCGGATCCTTCTGCGCATACCCGCGCAGCCCGATGCCTTCCTTCAAGTGATCGAGGCTGAGCAGGTGATCCTTCCACTGCCCGTCCACGATATCGAGCAGTATGCGCCTCTCGAGCCAGCGCATCACCTGCGCCCCAAACAGCGTTTCCTTCTCCTCGTATCGCGCGTTCACCTTCGCAATTAAAGCATCAGCCAACGCATCGTGATTCAAGTTGGCAATATCGATTCCCGCCGCTTTCGGCTCAAAACCGAACTGATTCAGCACTTCGTTCGAAAACTGCGTCAGATTCCATTGATCCGGATGCTGGTCACGCGGGCAATAAATATCCACCAACTCATATGCAATCTCTTCCGCTTTCTCCAGCACCAGCTCCTTCTGATCCGCGCCCTCCAGAATTGCGCGACGCGTGGAGTAAATCGTCTCGCGCTGCTTGTTCATTACGTCGTCGTATTCCAGCAAATGTTTCCGCGCTTCGAAGTTCTGCGCTTCCACAGCCTTTTGCGCGTTTTCGATACGCTTGCTGATCAGCCGCGATTCGATCGGAATCCCCTCGGTCATGCCCAGCCGGTACATCAGCGCCTTCACGCGCTCCCCGCCGAAAATTCGCAGCAGGTCGTCCTCGAGCGAAAGGAAAAATCGCGACGACCCCGGATCGCCCTGCCGCCCTGCGCGCCCTCGCAATTGATTGTCAATCCGCCGCGCTTCATGCCGCTCGGTTCCCAGAATGTGCAGCCCGCCCATCGCCACCACTTCGTCGTGTTCCGCGCGGCACTGTTCCGCAAACTGATCGTAAATCGGCTTCCACTGATCCAGCGGCACCTGATAAATCTTGCCTTCCTGCTGAAATAGCACCATCGGAGCGCTATTCGCCCCGCTCGCGCCATTGCCCGAAGCACCCGCACTCGCATTCGTAGCAGCGCCGCCTCCCGCAGTCGCCGCGTCCGCCTGCGCCGCCGTCTCCGTTCCCGCAGCCGCGCCAATCACGGCGCCTGCCGGCATGTACGGCATGGCGAGCTTATTTTTCAACGCATACTCGCGCGTCATCGCTTCCGGATTCCCACCCAGCAAAATGTCCGTACCGCGCCCCGCCATGTTTGTCGACACGGTCACCGCGCCCTTGCGCCCCGCCTGCGCGATAATTTTTGCCTCGCGCTCGTGCTGCTTCGCGTTCAACACCTGGTGCGGAATTCCAGCCTTCTTCAAGTGCTCGGCAATTTTCTCGGATTTTTCAATCGAGATACTCCCCACCAGCACCGGCTGCCCGCGCTCGTAATATTGCCGGATGCCGCCCTCTTTCGTGTTGTCTTCCTGCAAAATCCCGTTCACCGCCGCTTCGAATTTCTCCGCTTCCGTGCGGTACACCACATCCGGATGCTCCACGCGAATCAGCGTCTTGTTCGTCGGAATCGCTACCACTTCCAGCTTGTAGATTTTGTCGAACTCGGGCGCCTCGGTCTCCGCCGTTCCGGTCATGCCCGCCAGCTTTTTGTACATGCGAAAATAATTTTGAAACGTGATCGTCGCCAGCGTCTGGTTCTCACGCTCGATTTTCACGTTCTCCTTCGCTTCCACCGCCTGGTGCAGTCCGTCGGACCATCGCCTCCCCGGCATCTGCCGCCCGGTGAATTCGTCGACGATGATCACCTCGCCGTCTTTCACCACGTAATCCACGTCGCGCTGGAAAAGCGTGTGCGCCCGCAGCCCTTGATACACGTGATGAATGATGTCCATGTGCGCCGGATCGTAGAGGTTCCCCAGGCTCAACAGTTTTTCCGCCTTCGATACGCCCTCTTCCGTCAGCGTCGCCGTCTTGTGCTTCTCATCCAGCGTGTAATCGATGTCCTGGATGAGCTTCGGAATCATCTTGTCAATCTTGTAGTACTTGTCCGTGGATTCTTCGGCAGGCCCGGAAATAATCAGCGGCGTGCGCGCCTCGTCAATCAAAATCGAGTCCACTTCGTCGACAATCGCGAAATGATGCCCGCGCTGCACGCAATCCTTTAAATCGTATTTCATGTTGTCGCGCAGGTAATCGAAACCGAATTCGTTGTTCGTCCCGTAGGTAATGTCCGCGCCATACGCCGCGCGCCGCTGCGAATCCTCCAGGTCGTGAACGATCACGCCCACCGTCATCCCCAGCATCTTGTAGATCGGCCCCATCCATTCCGCGTCGCGCCGCGCCAGGTAGTCGTTCACCGTCACGATGTGTACGCCGCGCCCCGCCAGCGCGTTCAAGTATGCCGGCAATGTCGCCACCAGCGTTTTTCCTTCGCCGGTTTTCATCTCCGCGATTTTGCCCTGATGCAGCACGATGCCGCCGATCAACTGCACATCGAAGTGCCGCATCCCCAGCGTCCGCCGCCCCGCTTCGCGCACCGCCGCGAACGCCGGCACAATCGCCGGCTCCAACGCTTCCTTCAGCCTCTGCTTGGTCTCCGGGTCGTTGTCCTCCACTCCCTCCAGCCGCCCCTGCACCTCGGCCTTTAGCTTCGGCGTGTACGCCGCCAGCTCTGCGTTGCTGAGCTTCTGCATCCCCGCTTCACGCGCGTTGATTTCCGCCACGATCGGCTGGATCACTTTGATGTCGCGCTCGTGCTTCGTCCCGATAAATCGCGCGACGACGCTGTCAACTATTCTCTCGACGTCCATATTTCCTTGTTAGATGCCTCTGGGGCGTGAAGCGCGTTCGACGAAAGGACGCACAAGCAACAAGCGTCTCGCCATTCCACTAATTTCTCAGCCTACTATTCTATCCGCTCGCGCGATTTCGCGCAAAGCGCGGTTCCCGCTCCGGTTGCTGCGACGAATCGCTATGCCCGATTCATCCTGAGCCGAACCTTGCTGCCTCGATGCTGCCGGTCTATGATTGTTATTCGCAATTAACTCAGCCCTCTATCTGAAAGGACTCCATGCCGCCCGCACCCGGACAAGGACCAGGACAAATGCCAGGCTTCGGCCCCAGCCAGCCGATGGAAAGGAAAGCCCCGATCCCCGGCATCAAAAATCTCGTCGCTGTCGCCAGCGGCAAGGGCGGCGTCGGCAAGACCACCGTCGCAGTAAATCTCGCTCTCGCCCTCAAAGCCCTCGGCGCGAAAGTCGGCCTCCTCGATGCCGACGTCTACGGTCCCAACGTCCCCGTCATGCTCGGCACCGTCGAGCAGCCCCGCGCCCTCGACGAACGCACGATCATTCCTGTCGAAGCCTACGGCATCAAAATGATCTCGATGGGCCTGCTGAATCCCGGCGATAAGCCACTCATCTGGCGCGGCCCGATGCTCCACAGCGTGATCCAGCAATTTCTCCGCAGCGTGCAATGGGGCGAACTCGATTACCTGATCGTCGATTTGCCTCCCGGCACAGGTGACGTTCAGCTCACCCTGATTCAAAGCGTCGCCATCACCGGAACCGTCGTTGTCACCACGCCGTCGATCGTTTCGCTCGCCGACGTGCGCAAGGCCGTCGAAATGTTCCGCCAGGTGCACGTCGAAATCCTCGGCGTGGTCGAAAACATGAGCTACTTCGCCTGCCCTCATTGCCAGGGCCGCATCGACGTCTTCGGCCACGGCGAAGGCCGCCGCATGGCCCAGCTCTTCGGTGTCCCATTCCTCGGCGAAATCGAAATCGACCCGCAAATTCGCATCGGCGGCGATAGCGGCAAGCCCGTCGCCGCCATGGGCGAAGACGCCCCCGGCGGCAAAAGCATCTTCGCCATGGCCCGCAACGTAATCGCCGGCGTAGATCGCGTCAACGCCAACGCCACCTCCCCCGTCGTCCAGATCCTGTAGTTCAGGTAGCACAGGCATTCCTGCCTGCGCCCACTTAACAACAAGTTCGTTCGCCAATCTCAGCACAAACCGCCCCATCGTGTTTGCAGGTCCTGAATGGTTTCAGTCGTGTTTTGCTTTTTAGGGGGCCGGACCTTTAGGTCCGGCAAAAATTCCCGAGCGAAGCGCGCACCAAGAACAGAGCGAAGCGAGGCCCGCCGTCGCCCTTGCTTCCATTTGAAATTTCAAATTTCCAATTTCAAATTCGAATTTCAGATTGTGATATTTCCCGCCACCACACCC
>Ga0306925_10005522_pt1 | contig 11608 bp, 11 predicted proteins | sample flu12Cox44000176_FD_203755 | JGI IMG/M metagenome (GOLD analysis project Ga0306925, IMG submission 203755) | Lab enrichment of tropical soil microbial communities from Luquillo Experimental Forest, Puerto Rico - flux8day.12C.oxic.44.000.176 (v2)... | ecosystem: Environmental > Terrestrial >...
CCTTGCGGTGAAGCCAGTCGGAGAGCCGGACTCCGGAAATCGGGACCTCCGGTTCGATGAGCGGAGATGGGAAACGGGGTGATGGCCATAGGCCCCCAGCTACCGCGCCCATCTTCGACTCTACCCCGACAATTCTGGGGTGCTGGTCCCGCGTCTCGCGCGGGCCTGGTCTATTCCTCGTGGGAGGGAAGGCAAAACACGAAGAAAGCGCGCGGACCTTGGTTCGACCGCTTCATCCCCGCAAGCAGCCAGTCGCTCTTCAAATGAAGCGTCGGCTCTGGGAGCACTTGGACAGGGAATGCCCGCCCTCGGCCGCGGTCGACGTCTAGCGAGCTATGTCGAGGTCCTCCTATAACGTCGTCTCGACGACGAAGATCGAGGGGCCCAGTCCCAAGCGGCATCGGCTGAGCGCAACTAAAACGGGAGAAAAGACGTTCCTCCGAGAATGCATGCCGGGGTCATACCAGATCTGGTAGAAAATGAGGCAGCTGGGCCCCAGCACTTGGACAGGGAATGCCCGTGGTTCAAGCTGATGACGATGTTCGAGCGCGTTCACCCGCTCGAGGGTGGCGCCTTTCGTCGCAAGTCTTGGCGAGACCGTCGTTACGGGCTGCCCTTGGAGAGCCCTTTTGTATTCTACCCGCGCTATGCAAGTGAAATCGCTGATAAGGCTCGGGGATATTGGTACGTCTATCGAAAGGCGCGGGTCATTCTGAAGGAAGTTCTCAGTGCACCTGATCGCTGGACCTACAGCGATATTGCGATCGCCCCATCCAGCGAGGATGAATTCGACCGCCTGGACCTCTATCACGCGACCGCCGGCGGCGAGGAGGCCCTGGCCTACAAGCGTCGTCAGGATAGGCTGCGCCGCGTGAGGGGTGAGAGCAGCTGCGGACCTTCGCGGCGGTCGACTTCTCATTCACCGGAGGCTTCGACACGTCCGACGTTATAGAAGGCGCCGTGCGCCGCGCTCGATGGCGTAGCCGACTATGATTTTGGGTCCTCACAACTTTTTCCGGTGAGAACGGAACCGTTGACGTTAACGGACGCGCTTACAGCTCGGCGCCAACCACCCAACAAAGCTGTTTGGACTGCGGTCGGGGAATGGCCGCATAGGGGCATGAAGACTAATTCCCGCGGCCAAGGCCCAACGGCCGTTGTCTGTTTCGAAAGCGGTCGCTCTGCTGCCGACGACTTTTGGGTCGGGCTCTCAGCGACAGGGCACTTTCAGCGGGCACGGACTGAGTCCGGGAGCAATGGAGCGGCTTCCGAATGTCCCGTATGTGAGAAAGTTCGGAGAACATGTACTCACTGTGAGTTTTACCGACTGTGACCCAAACCGGACTCCCCTGCATCGCCATTGGAGTTGAGATCAGTGTCATTCCTCCGTCTTGGATAGAATTCGACCTTCCTATACGGACACCAGCGTGGCACGGTTGATCTAGATCAGGGCAACGACACGTTTTTGCAAGCTACCTGGCCGCGGCGATGAATGGGCGCTTGCCACCTCCGGGGCTCGGCAGGATCCTACGGAGCCGGGTCGGGTGTCCGGCAAAACGTCAGAACCATGCTTATGGACAGGAGGAGAACATGTCTGACGAGCTTAGCGTACAAATTCCCAATTCCGCCGAGCAAAAGCGCCTTGACGAGGCTCGGCAACGGGAGGTCCCGTGGAAACAATGGGGCCCGTACCTCAGCGAACGCCAATGGGGTACGGTCCGTTGAGGACTACAGCGAAAACGGCGACGCCTGGAACTACTTCACGCACGATCAGGCACGCTCGCGTGCGTATCACTGGGGCGAGGACGGGCTTGCCGGGATCAGCGACGATTCACCAGCGGCTGTGCTTCGCGCTGGCGCTCTGGAACGGCAAGGATCCGATCCTTAAAGAACGGCTATTCGGTCTAACAAACAGCGAAGGCAATCACGGCGAGGACGTCAAAGAATATTACTTCTACCTCGATAGCACGCCGACCCACTCTTATATGAAGTACCTCTATAAATATCCGCAGAATGCGTATCCCTATAGCAATCTGATAGAGACCAACCGTCAACGCGGCCGTAATGATCGGGAATATGAACTACTGGATACTGGGGTCTTTGATGAAGATCGATATTTCGACGTTTTTGTCGAGTACGCGAAAGGCACTCCGAGCGATATTTTGATCTGCATCAGTGTGGCCAACCGCGGACCGGAGGCCGCCAGCCTGCACGTGTTGCCGACCCTCTGGTTTCGCAACACCTGGACTTGGTGGCCGGACCAGCCAAAACCCTCCTTGCGGCAAAGGCCCGAGAACACTGTCGCGATCGAGGTGTCGCATGCTGAGCTGGGCGGCTTTCTGCTGCAGTGTGACGGAAATCCGAGCCTGCTGTTCACCGAAAACGACACGAATAACGAACGCATTTTCGGCCGCCCGAACGCAACCCCCTACGTCAAGGACGCAATCAACAGCCGTGTCGTGGCGGGCAGAGAGGACGCGGTCAACCCGGCTCAGACCGGAACCAAGGCGGCGGCACACTATCAGCTCACTGTCGGCGCCCGCGAAACCGCGGTCATTCGGCTACGGCTTAGCAATACCGGCGCCAGAACTCCGTTCGGCGCCGGGTTCGATGAAATCGTCGACAAGCGCCGGCAAGAGGCCGATACATTCTACAGGGCAGTCACGCCCGCCCGTGTCGGCGAGGATGAGGCCAATGTGATGCGGCAGGCATTGGCCGGGATGCTATGGAGTAAGGAGTACTTCTTTTACGACACGGAGAGATGGCTCGAAGAGCACGGCGCGGACCCGATGCAGCCCTCAGCCCGCCAGGTTCGCAACCGCGAGTGGTTCCACATGATCGGCGATCATGTCATCTCGATGCCGGACAAGTGGGAGTATCCCTGGTTCGCCGCGTGGGACCTCGCGTTTCACACGCTCTCGTTGTCGATTGTCGATAGCGATTTCGCCAAAGAGCAACTCGACCTGCTCCTGCGCCAAGTCTATCTGCACCCGACCGGTCAGATCCCGGCCTATGAGTGGAATTTCAGCGATGTCAACCCGCCGGTGCAGGCCTGGGCGGCGATCTTCCTCTACCGCATGGAGCAGGCGCTGCGCGGCCGGCATGATCTCGGCTTCCTGAAGAGGGTGTTCGGCCATTTGACGGCCAATTTCGGCTGGTGGGTCAATCGCAAGGACCGCTTTGGCCGCAGCCTCTTTGAAGGCGGGTTTCTTGGCCTCGATAATATCGGCGTCTTCGACCGCAGCGCGCCATTGCCGACCGGCGGCCATTTGGAGCAGGCCGACGGCACAGCGTGGGTGGCCTTGTTTTGCCAGAACATGCTCGAAATTGTCTTCGAGCTTGCGGCGCACGATGCAACCTATGAGGAGCTGGCGGCGAACTATGCCATGGAGTTTCTGCTGATCGCGCGCGCGATGAACGGGATCGGTCCGGGCGGCATGTGGGACGAGGAGGACGGCTTCTACTATGACGTCCTTCGCTTGCCGGACGGGACCGCAACGCGGCTCAAGGTCCGGTCGATGGTGGGGCTTTTACCGCTTTGCGCCACGACGGTCATAGAAAAGTGGCAGCGGGAGCGGGTCCCCGCACTAACAACCGCTATCTACAATCGTTGGCGGCGCATGCCGGAACTCCACGAATCCATTCATCCAACGGGACCGGGGCATCTGGGCGTCGCGGAACGCGGCATCATGGGGCTCGTAAGCGAGAGTAGGCTGCGCCGGATCCTGACGCGCATGCTCGACGAGAACGAATTCCTGAGCCCCTACGGGATTCGATCATTGTCGCGTTTCCATGCCGAGCATCCCTATGTCTTTTCGGCGGGCGGTCAGGAATACCGGGTGAACTATTTGCCGGCGGAATCCGATACTGGCATGTTCGGCGGCAACTCGAACTGGCGCGGGCCGATCTGGATGCCGGTCAACGCGTTGATCATCCGCTCCCTCTTGCACTACTACGCCTATTACGGCGACAACTTCAAAATCGAATGTCCGACCGGCTCCGGCAATCTGATGAACCTCTTCGAGGTCGCGCACGAGATTGCCAATCGCCTGACCCGCATCTTGCTGCGCAACGAAACCGGTCGACGGCCGGTCTTCGGAGGCGCCGAGAAACTCCAGCGCGATCCGTTTTGGCGCGACAATCTGCTGTTCTACGAATACTTTCATGGCGACAACGGCGCAGGCATCGGGGCCAGCCATCAAACGGGTTGGACGGGTGTTGTCGCCCTGCTTATCGAGATCTTTGGCAAGCTCGATGCGGAAACCTTTCTGCAAGGCGGAAGGGAATCGGCGTTCCGTCGAGAAAAAGAGAGGATCTAGGTGGAGGGAGGGCGATGCCGCGATACCCTTCGCTGTTTCAGATAAACACCCGGGTCTGGCTGAACCACCTTTCCCGCAAGGCCGGAAAACGCGTTACGCTCGCCGACATCGATGACGCGACCTTCGATGACTTTGCCGAACAGGGATTCGACTGGATCTGGCTACTCAGCGTCTGGCAGACCGGTGCCGCCGGACGAGCGGTGTCGCGTGGCAACTCGCAATGGCGGGCCGAGTTCAAGGCCCTGCTGCCAGACCTGACCGAGGACGACATCTGCGGCTCCGGCTTTGCGATCACGGCTTATGCCGTCAGCGATGCGCTCGGCGGCGACGCGGCGTTGGCCCGGTTCCGCGAAAGTTTGGCGCGCCGCGGGATCAAGCTGATGCTCGACTTCGTGCCGAACCACACGGCCCCCGACCATCCATGGGTCAAGGCCCACCCCGAATACTATATCGAGGGCAGCGAAGAGGCGCTGGCCGCATCGCCCGAAAATTACCTGCGGGTCGACACCGATTGCGGGCCCAAGATCCTGGCCTATGGCCGCGATCCGAATTTCCCCGGCTGGCCCGACACCTTGCAGCTCAACTACGCCAATCCGGAACTGCAGAATGCCCGGATCGACGAACTGATCGCGATCGCTGGCAAGTGCGACGGCGTGCGCTGCGACATGGCTATGCTATTGCTGCCGGAGATTTTTCAGCGCACCTGGGGAACGACGCCAGAGCCATTTTGGCCAAAGGCGATTCCAGCGGTGCATCAGAAATTTCCGGACTTCGCCTTTATGGCCGAGGTGTACTGGGATCTCGAATGGACCTTGCAGCAGCAGGGCTTTGCCTACTGCTACGATAAGCGGCTCAACGACCGGCTGCGGGACGGCCAGGCCGCACCGGTTCGAGATCATCTGCTCGCCGGGCTCGATTACCAGGACAAGCTGGCGCGCTTTCTCGAAAACCACGACGAGCCGCGCGCCGCGTCTGAATTTCCGTGGCCTCGGCACGCTGCGGCGGCAATCATCACGTTTTTGTCACCCGGCTTGCGCTTTTTTCACCAGGGTCAGTTCGACGGGGCGCGGCTCCGGATGCCGACCCATCTGTGCCGCGACCCGATCGAGCCGAGGAATCCCGACATTGCGGCTTTCTACGCCAGGCTATTGCAGGTTCTAAAGCAGACCGCGGCCCTCCGTGACGGCGCGTGGTCGCAAATCCAGCCGCAGCCGGCGTGGGCCGGAAACTGGACCTCAGACGATTTCATTGCTTACACCTGGACCGGAGACAACGGCACCCGCTTTCTCGTCGTCGTCAATTACGCCGGCCATCGGGGTCAATGCCGCCTGCCGCTGCCATTTCCCGAGCTTCGCGGCAAGCCGGTGCGCCCGACCGATGTAATGGGCACCGAAATCTACGACCGCGATGGTGGCGAGATCGTCGACCCCGGTCTCTACATCGATCACGCGCCGTGGCAATACAACGTGTTCGAGCTGCGCGCAATCTGACAGGCCATGGCCCGACGGCTCGCCGCCCCTGTCCTCGCGGCCCTTGTGGCGGCGTGCGCTGGCATCGGTCCGGGAACGGTGCCGCACGACCGGATCGACTATGGAAGCGCCATCGGTGATTCCTGGAAGGAGCAGACCCTCCTCAACATCGTCAAGCTCCGTTATGCGGACATGCCGATCTTTCTCGAAGTCGCGCAGGTCATCGCCGGCTACCAGCTGCAGAGTGCGGTTACCGGCAGCGTCACCTTGGGGAATTTCACCGCAAACCTGATCGACCGGTTGACGGCGGCCGGAACCGCGACGGCCGCCGGCACCTACACGGACCGGCCGACGGTCGTCTATTCGCCGCTGACAGGGGTGGATTTTTTGAAGCGGCTGATGACGCCGGTGCCGCCGAGCGCGGTGCTGTTCATGCTTCAGTCGGGCTATTTCGCGGATCGCATCATGCCGATCATGCTGGACTCGATAAACGGCCTCAACAACGAGTCGAACCGTGTGCAGCGGCCTGCCGATCCCAAATTCACCCGCCTCGTTGAGCTGATCCGCGAGGGCCAGCTTGCCGCCGCGATCCAGATCCGCATCGAACACCCGAAGGAGGGCGCCGAAAGCTCTGTGCTGATCTTCGGGCCGAGCAAGGACCCGCAGCTGGCGGCACGAGGCCGGGAGATCAAGAGCCTTCTCGGGATCAAGCCGGACCTGCGGGAGGTCCGGGTCAATTATGGCGGGTACTCGGGAAGAGACGACGAGATCGACATGATGACGCGCTCGATGCTGCAGATTATGCTTGAGTTCGCCGCGGTCATTCAGGTCCCTGAGGTCGATGTCCTGCGGGGAAAGGCGGGACCGGGGCTCGTCGACACTCAGTCCGCAGCGCTGATCGGCCCGCCCTTGCGCGTTCAAGTCACCGACGCGCCGCCACGCGATTCCTATGTGTCCGCGCAATATGACAAACGGTGGTTCTGGATCGCCGATAACGACATTCAGTCGAAGTACACATTCGGGATCATCATGCTGCTATTCTCGATCGCCGATACTGGGGTGAGGGGGTCGCCGCCGGTCGTCACGATACCCGCGAACCAGTAAGCCTTGGTCAGTATGGACGCCTAAGCCGCGCTGATCCCGATCAAGGCGTAAGGCCGCGATCGGCTCCACGAAGGGGAGCGGCGTGCCGTCGAGAAAAAGGGAGGGTCTAGGCGGAGGCCTGACCGAGGGCGACATCTGCGGCTCCGGTTTTGCGATCACGGCTATGCCGTCAGTGATGCACTCCATGGCGGCGCGGCGTTGGCCCGGTTCCGCGAAAGACTAGCACGGCGCGGCATCAAGCTGATGCCCGACTCGTGCCGAGCCACACCGCCTCCGATCATCCATGGGTCAAGGCTCTTCCTGCTCTAAACTCCGCTGGAGTCGCTAACTCCGCGAAACGGTCAAACTAAGATTCCGTGTGTCGGACGTTGGTTAAAAACGTATAGTAGTCGGCTTGCGCGGCGGACGCTCTGCCGGTAGTGCGCCTTCCGCGATCAAGCCGAGGGAGGAGAAACAATGACGATCTCGCGCCGGAGCCTGATCGCGGCGACGGCTCTGACCGCGTTTGCCGCGCCGCGCGCATGGCCCCAAGCACCCCAACCTGGGCCGGCGGCGGCGCCGTCGACGCGCACTCCCCTGCGGACGCGGTTCGCGCGGTTCACCGGCGATTTCGACGAGATGCTCGACCGGGGCCTCATTCGCCTTGTCGTTCCCTACAGCCCCACCCTGTTCTTCGAGGATAAGGGCACGATCTACGGCACCGCGGCTAACGGAGCACAACTGTTCGAAGAATGGGTCAACAAGACCTTCGCACTTGGAGCACGGCGGTTGACTGTGCCGTTGACACCGGTGTCTCGTGACAAACTGTTCGATACGCTGCTCGCCGGCGACGGCGACATTGCTGGGGGCGACATCACGATCACCGAGGAACGCCGTAAAAAAGTGGCCTTTTCGATACCGACCCTCAGTAACGTGCGCGAGATCGTCATAACCAGAGAGGAAGTCCCCGAACTCGACAGCGCCGAGGCGCTCTCGGGCAAGGCGGTCGCCGTCAGCCGCTCGACCAGCTATTACGAGAGCTTGACGAAATTAAACGAACGGCTCACCGCCCAGGGCAAGCCGCCCGTTACCATCACCATCGTTCCCGACACGCTGGAAGTCGCGGACCTAATGGAAATGACGGCTGCTGGATTGTTGCCGGGCACCGTGAGGGATGACTGGGTTGCCGAACTTTGGGTGCAAATAATCAAGGGCGTGAGGTTGCACCCAAAGGCGTCGTTGCGAGAAGGCGCTGAGATCGCCTGGGCGGTGCGGCCGGACAACCCGAAGCTATTGGCAACGCTCAATCGCGCGATTACCGCGATCACTGAAATGTGAATCGGTGGTCGGATCAGACGCGGTCCTACCTGGCAGAGCTCAAGCAATTGCACACCGCCACCCAAGACGCCGACCTGAAGCGCTTTCGCGACACAGTCGAGATTTTCCGGCACTACGCCGGCAAATACCGGTTCGATACCCTGATGCTGGTGGCGCAGGGTTATCAGGAATCTGGTCTTGACCAACGCACCGTCAGCCCCGTCGGTGCGGTTGGCCTGATGCAGATAATGCCGCAAACCGGCCGCAAACTCGGCGTCGGCGACATCCACAAGCCGAACCCCAACGTCCATGCGGGCGCCAAATACATGGCTCAGCTAATGGACGACCATTTCAAGGATGTCCCGTTCGACGACCAGAACCGCAACCTGTTTGCCTTCGCCGCGTACGACGCGGGGCCAGCCAAAATCCAATCGTTAAGGCGCGAGGCGCAGGCGGAAAAGCTCGACCCGAATTTATGGTTCAACAATGTCGAGCGAGTGGCAGCGGCACGGGTCGGGCAAGAACCAGTGCGATATGTGCGCAACATCTACAAATATTACGTCGCTTATAAGCTTATTGAAGACGCAGACGCGGCCAAAAGGGCCGCGATCACCAGCCGCTTACTACGTTGACAGCGTTGTGACGGTTTGGCGGCCGCGTCCCTGTTACCTGCCCGACGTGTCGGAGGAAATTCCTCGCTTGTGTTGCCTAGCGGCCTGGGGGCTCTTTCTTGTTCTTGCGGTTGCCGGAACCCTTGCCCTGGGTGCTGAGTATATGTTCGATGGCGTTTATTATGGAAAAAGAGTGCTGACAAAGGGCTCGGGTCCAACGTGTCCTACTGAAGAAGATGTATCCGTCACCATCCATGGCGAAACGCTGACATTTACGAATAGTGCTTTAGAAAAGTTCATCATGCCGTTTTATCCTGGCTCGGACGGATCATTCGGCCAGACTCATACTGGTGAGGGGCGTGCTGTTGTTCATTGTCATGGTCGTATAATTGGAGATGTTTTAGATGCGGATGTTACCAATCCCCCTTGCCGGTATCATTGGCATCTAACGAAAGGATAATCGAGGCCCGGACTCTGGTACCGTTTTGCCTGCTCCCACCGTAGCATTAGCGACGGTGCTTGGCCGATATCCCCATGCCGGGCAACAAGCGTGCAATCAAGGCGCTGTCGGAGGAAGAGAACGCCGCCGCGCTGCGCAGGGTTGAAGGCATCGGCAAAGACAATTGATGCAGATCAACGCACCACCGTGGTAAGGGGGTAGTTCTGGCATAAAAGTCTCGCTCCCGGAGGTGAGAATGCCTTCGAGCGTTGTCCGCACCTTTACCGACCCCGACGCGTATTTTGCGGGGATACGAAATCTGCAGATTGAGGGTGTCGTCTTACGGCGCGGCGAGTTCCAGGCCGAGTCGACGCGTATCGACCTGCACCGGCTATGGATGCACCGCTTCGACGAGAGCCTGCCTCGGATCATGAGAGTCACGCCCAGCGGGATGCGGGCGGGGATTGTTTTCGCGAGCGCTCCTGGCCAGCAAGCGATGCAGATCAATGGCATCGAGATAGCGGACGATCAAATTTCCAGAACCGGGGTGGATTGGGAATGATGGAACAGGGTTGATCCAGATGCTGGTCACCTGTTTGACGACCGCCAGCGCGGGCCGACGACCACGCCAAGCGCCGTCATGCCAGGATCATGGTCAGGTTCGAGGAGGTCTTGGCGGAGCATCTCAGCCGGCCTTTGCGGATGCCGGAATTGTGCGCGCTGGTCGCGGTCAGCAACCAGACCCTTCGCTTGTGCTGTGCCGAATTTCTCGGCATGAGCCCGACCCAGTATCTGCTGTTGCGTCGGTTGAAGGAAGTCCGCCGTGAGCTGCGCAACGCCGATCCCAACATGGTGACCGTGGCGGAAGTTGCCCGCCGCTTCGGCTTCGCGGAGGGGGGGCGCTTCGCCGAGACATACCGGGCGACATTCGGCGAGGCGCCATCTGCCACTCTCCAACGTATTCCAGGAGTGCGACTGGCCGCTCCGTAAATTTTCCCAATTTCTGCATAGCTGGCGAGGAAACCCACGGTTTAGCTTCGCGCTTGCAGAGGTAATGTGGTCAGAAGCCAAAGCTAGCAACGTTGCTCTGCCGACAACAAGGCGCAGACGACGCAAGGAGAGAGAACCATGAAGCGAGGAAACGTAATTCTGCTCACGAGCTGTGCAACACTGGCCCTGTTGCTGGTTGCTAACGCAAGCCCAGGCTCCGCGCAGGGCACCAAGATGAGCGATGTCGCCGACCAATTGAGAACCGCACTGGTGGGTGAGCCGGTGACGGTGACGCAGCAAGCCCCCGTGATGCTTACATCAAGCGCGGATTCTATGTTCCCGTCGGCGGGGTGGGAGCTAAACCCGGGAGCCCCAGTGCTCGGCAAGATCGTTCCGACCCTTTCCAAGCTTCAACGCACGGAGATTGTGGTTAGTGGGTACACCGACAATGCCACGGTCGGCCCAACGCTCCAGAGCGCGGGAATTTCAAACAATCTCGACCTCTCATGCAAGCGGGCGGCGAGCGTGGTGGTTTATCTCGTGTCGGAAGGTGTAAATCCCAACCTGCTGTCGGCTCAATGCTTCGGGGAGACGCGCCCGTTTCACCGAACGACACGCCCGAGGGAAAGGCGAAGAACCGGCGCGTGAATATCACCCTCACCGGGGATGGCACATGATCAGTTAGCGATTTGGCAACTCTAAACCAATTCCACGGAGAGAGATCCATGAAGCGAGGAAACGTAATCCTGAGCGCGGTCGGGTTAGTCTTAGCTCTGTCTGTGCCCAGCTGGGCGCAGCTCCAAAGAACGCTCCCGACGCAGACCGTCACGGTTTCGGGTACCGTGGAGACCATCGATCATCAGAAGCGCGTCGTGAACATCAAGGCACCAGATGGCAAGATCGTCACGGTCGACGTGCCCGCAGGCGCGACGCGGTTCGATGAGCTCAAGGTCGGGGACAAGGTATCGATCACGTATAACAACACCGTCTCGGCGAGACTGAAGGCGCCGGGCGAACCCGCCGTCAATACGCAGACCGGCGCCTCCACTGCAGGGCAGGGAGAGCGACCCGGGGGTACTGCGGGCGTGGAGAGAACACTGACCGCGACCGTCAGCGACATCGACAAGAGCGTTCCGTCGATCACATTCACTCGTCCGAGCGGATGGAAATACAGCCGACGTGTGCTCGACCCGACGGTGCTCGATAAGATTAAGGTTGGCGACCAGGTTGACATTACCTGGGATACAAACGTCACGGTCGCGGTGCAGTAGGAACGCGATACCGGCACTGCTGATTTCCAAGCTGCTTATAAGCTCGGGCTATGGCGCGGGACCGGCTGGCCGCGAGCTACCCGGCGCGGCGGTTGCAACGGCTGGCGGT
>Ga0306925_10005523_pt1 | contig 11607 bp, 10 predicted proteins | sample flu12Cox44000176_FD_203755 | JGI IMG/M metagenome (GOLD analysis project Ga0306925, IMG submission 203755) | Lab enrichment of tropical soil microbial communities from Luquillo Experimental Forest, Puerto Rico - flux8day.12C.oxic.44.000.176 (v2)... | ecosystem: Environmental > Terrestrial >...
TCCGCCTTGCCCTCGCGCTCAGGCACCGACAGATCGGCGCCGAGATCAAACAGATCGTTCTGGATCATGGCGAGCATGGCATCCAGTTCGCGCGCCTCGACGAGATGAAGCCGCGCAACGCCGATCGCGGCGTTGGTTTCATCGACCGTGCCGTAGGCCGCAACGCGCAGATCGTATTTCGGACGGCGCTCGCCGCTGCCGAGCGCCGTGGTGCCGTCGTCGCCGGTCCGCGTGTAGATGCGATTGAGGACGACCATGTCCGTCTCCCTTAGCGTCCCATCGCCCAGACCGCCAGCATGGTGATGACGATCGCGACGAACTGCAGCAACACGCGCAGCCGCATCAGCCGCTGGGACGTGTTTGGCGAACCGCCCCGCATCATATTGACGAGACCCAGCAGCAGCACCAGCGCAACGGCCCCAAGCGCGATGGGAAGTACGATCGAACTCAGGAAGCTAGCCATCAACGCTACATAACACCGCAGGGTCCGCCACGCCATCGGCGGTTTTGACAACGATCTGGCCTTTTATCAGGTATTATCAGATGGTAGCCCGGTCGAAACGCGGCGCGCCGCCTTTGGGTGAAATGTGAGATTCTTTCGCTACCTTTTCGACGTCTGCCTGGATGCGTTCTACACCTTCCTCGCCGATGACGGCTGGGCCATCTCCAGCCACATTGCGCTGTCGACGCTGATGGCGATGTTTCCGTTCCTGATCGTGATAACGTCGCTGGCGGGCTTCTTCGGTTCAAAGGAACTTGCCGACGAGGCCGCAGCGCTGATGCTGCAGACCTGGCCGAAGCAGGTTGCCGCCACGATTTCGGGACAGATCCACGACGTGCTGACGACCACACGCACCGACGCGCTGACCATTGGCGCGGTGCTCTCCCTCTATTTCGCCTCGAATGGTGTCGAGGCGCTGCGTGTCGCGCTCAACCGCGCCTATGCTGTGGTCGAGCCGCGCCGCTGGTACTGGCTGCGGCTGGAATCGATCGGCTACACGCTGATTGCCGCCTTCACGGCACTGGCCATGGCATTCCTGCTCGTGCTCGGCCCCCTGATCATGGAGGCGGCGCGCCACCACCTTCCCGTGATCGTCGATGCCAACCAGAACTTCTTTCACGTTTCGCGCTACAGCATCACCATCTCTGCGATGGTCGTCGCGCTGTTCATTCTGCACGCCTGGCTTCCGGCAGGTCGACGCGGCTTCCTGCAGATCCTGCCCGGTATCGTCTTTACCCTGATAGCCTCGCTGATTTCCGGCATCGTGTTCGGACAATATCTCGCTCGTTTCGCCAATAACTATGTCACGATGTATGCGGGGCTGGCCTCGGTCATCATCGCGCTGGTGTTCCTGTATTTCATCGCCGCAATCTTCGTCTTTGGGGGCGAGCTGAACGCTGCGATCATCAAGTCGCAGCTGCCGCACGGCGTGTCGATTCAAGCAACGCGGTCGCAAGAGAGCGAGGAGACACAGGTTTGAGCAGGAAGGCATCGGCGCCCGCCGCGCGCGCTGCAGCCGCGTCGTCGCCGCGGCCAGACACGCCGATGATTGCGATGTGGCCTGAAGGGGGCGAGAGCTTGCGAATTTGCCGGATGGCCTCGATGCCGTCGATACCGGGCAACACCATGTCCATCAGTACGGCGTCAAACGCGCCTTGCGCGATACGCGCCGCCGCCTCCTCGCCCCGACTGACGAACTCCGCTCGATGGCCAAGCTCGCCCAAAATCGTGTTCAGCACGACGCGGCCGAACGGATTATCCTCGACGCCCAGGACGCGCAGCATCCGCGTGGGCTCCGCGGCCGGGCTGCGGTCCGACCCCGATCGCGCGGGCTGCGCCGCTTCCGCGCTCGCCAACGTCACCGTGAGGGTGAACGTGGTGCCGCCGCCGCGGCGGGACGCCACCACGATATTGCCACCCATCGAGCGCGCCAGCTCTTTGACCGACGACAAGCCCAATCCGGCGCCACCGAAGCGCGACACGATCGAGACGTTGGCTTGGGAGAACGGACGGAACAGGCGCTTGACCTCTCCCAGCGTCAGACCGATGCCGCTGTCGGAAACGGCGAAGGCAACGGCGCGCTTGCCTTGACCCGGCTTGCCTTGACCTGACTTGCCTTGACCCGACTTACTCTGGCGATTTGCCCTTGCGGCTCGAACCGGCGAGACCTCGAGAGCCACAGAACCGGCATCGGTGAATTTCACGGCATTGTCGATCAGATTCTCCAGCGCGGCCCGCAACCGCACGAGATCGCCGACCACAAGGGAGGGCAGCCCTTCAGAGATTTCGATTCTCGATTGCAGTCCCTTGGCTGCCGCGCGCCCGGCCAGTGAATCTCCGACGCTGCGCGCCAGCGTCCGCAAGTCGAACAGATCCTCGCGAACAATGCCCGCGTCGTTGCGCTGCTTGGCGGCGTCGACGAACAGGGTCGCAAGGCTCGCCAGATGTTCCGCGCCCGCCTTGATGGTGTCGACCCAGCGCCGCTCGCGTGCAGGCAGGTCGGAGGTTGCAAGCAGATCGCTGATCGCGAGAATTCCCGTAAGCGGCGTGCGCACCTCATGGGCGAACACGGCCAGCGCCGCTTCGACCACTCCGGACGAGGCGTTGGACTTGCGCGTCTTGCCTGCGGCGGAACGCTTTTTCGCCGGTCGTTTTCTCGGCGCGCGCTTTGAGCGCACGGAGCGCGATTTAGCCGCCATGATATTCGGTCCCCTCGCCCTGTTACCATGGCATGGCGAGGCTCTCGGAGTCACGGGCGCCTTTCGGCGTGAATCGGCATTTCCGGAAATCCGCTCCATTAACCTTTTAGAGAAGCCCGACCAGCCGGCGGATGTCGGCAGGGCTTGCGCCGCCGGCACGCAGCTCGCGCAGGCCCGTTGATTGTGTCGACTTGGAAAGCTTGTGACCCTCCTCGTCGCGGATCAGGCGATGGTGCCGATAGGCCGGCTCCGGCAGAGCGAGCAGGTGCTGCAACAGGCGGTGCAGTGAGGTCGCATGGAACAGGTCGGCGCCCCGAACCACCTCGCTCACTCCCTGCAAGGCGTCGTCGACCACCACCGAGAGGTGATAACTGGTCGGCGTTTCCTTGCGCGCCAAAACGACATCGCCCCACCCTTGGGGGCAAGCAGCGATATAGCCCGTCTCTCCGCCGGGCCCCTCGCCACGCTCGGTCCACCCCGTTTCGCCGGTGCGGGCAAGGGCCTCGGCCATGTCGAGCCGCAGTGCGAACGCCACGCCGGATCGAGTGAGGCGGTCACGCGCATCGGCCGAAAGCAGTTTCGCGCTGCCCGGATAGACCGGCGCGCCATCGGGATCACGCGGCCACGCGCCGTTTTTCTCCCGTTGCGCAACCAACCTTGCAATCTCGGCGCGGCTCTCGAAGGACGGATAGATCAGGCCGAGACCCGCCAATCTCTGAAGCGCATTGCGGTAGGCGGCAAGGTGCTCCGACTGCCGCCGCACCGGCCGTTCCCAGGCAATCCCCAGCCAGGCGAGGTCCTGATAGATCGCCTGCTCGAATTCCTCCGTGCAGCGGGCCGGGTCGATATCCTCGATACGCAGCAGCAGCCGACCGCCCGCCTGACGCGCCAGGTCGAAATTCAACAGCGCCGAATAGGCGTGGCCGAGATGAAGGTAGCCGTTCGGGCTTGGCGCAAAACGGAAGACGGGCGGCATGATTCACAACGCTAGTGTGGTGGATTTGACATTCGCTTCAGTATCGCCGCGGGTCCTCAAGGCGAATGTCAAATCCAAAACCACACTAGAATCCAACGTTTGCTAGTGTCCCTTTGGTTCTGACATTCGTAAACGAACCCGCCGCGATAGGATACGAATGTCAGAACCGGGACACTAGTGGCGGACGGCTGATTGGCGCAACCGGCAATCCGTCCTTCATTCCTCAGTTACGATATGAGAGGAATGCACCGGTCAAGGCCACCCCAACATTCGCATTCCCAAAGGTCGAGCAGGTTCATGACGATCCACCTCAACAGCCAGGATGACCTCGAGGAAGCCATCCGACTTCTGGTCCGGCGCGATCCGCGGCTGAAACCCATCCTCGAGGTCGCCGGCATGCCGAGCTTGCGGCGGCGCGAAGCGGGCTTTGTCGGACTTGCGCATATCATCTGCGGCCAGCAGCTGTCGACCGCGAGCGCCTCAGCAATCTGGGCGCGCCTGATTGGCGCATTCGACCCTTTCGATCACCACGCCTGCCGCCATGCCCGCGCCGATCGGCTCGGCCGGCTTGGCCTGTCGGCGGCCAAGATCAAGACGCTGAAAAATCTCGCGCGCGAGATCGCCGACGAGCGCGTGAACCTCGATGTGCTCGCGGAAGAGGATGCCGACGCGGCCCACCATACGCTGACGGCGCTGCACGGCATCGGCCCGTGGACGGCCGATGTCTATCTCCTGTTTTGCCTCGGGCATGGCGACGCCTGGCCGGCCGGCGACCTCGCCGTGCAGGAAGGAGTCAGAATGGGTCTCGCCCTGCCGGCGCGGCCGACGCCGAAGCAGATGGTGCCGATCGCGGAGCCGTGGCGGCCGATGCGCGGCGCGGCGGCGCATCTGTGGTGGAGCTATTACCGCGCGCTCAAGAAGCGCGAGGGCGCGATCGCGGGCGAAGCGAATGCGGTTCAGAAAAAGTACCCGGTTGCAAAAACCGTTGCTACCGCAAGATCGCGGTCGGCGGGGGCTGCGACCGGCGTGCGAAAAAAACCGGCATCGAAGGGGGCGCTCAAGCGGCCTCGCCCCAGATAGTTTACCGCGGCTCGGGTTACCTCAACCGGATTGCCCGAGGTCGATTCTCGACCGGCCTATTCGACCGGATCAAGGCTACATGCGTGAGCCGGCTTTCTAGGCGCCGGCCGAAGGTATACGCTGAGCCCAGGGAGAAGCAGAAAGCAGAGGTCGCGCATGCTGGACAAGACCGAAGACATCGCGGTTTTTGCCGAGACCTGGCTCACACAGTTCGAGAGCGCGCTCGGCGAGGCCAGTGACGACGCGCTGAAATTGCTGTTTCTTCCCGACAGCTTCTGGCGCGACGTGCTGGCCTTGAGCTGGAAGCTGCAGACCCTCAACGGCGCGGGAGCGATCCTGAAGCAATTGCGTCCCCTTGCCCGACGTGCCGTCGCCAGAAATTTCCAGATCGATCCGGATCGCGCCGCGCCGCGCCGCCTGACGCGGGCCGGGACAAGCTCGATCGAGGCGATCTTCAGCTTTGAAACCGCTGATGGCCGTGGCCATGGCATTGTGCGGCTGATCGCGGATGCTGCCGACGGCAACCGGCCGAAGGCCTGGACGTTGCTGACGGCGCTCGAAGAGCTGAAAGGTTTTGAGGAGCGCGTCGGCAGCGCGCGCCCGCGTGGCCAGGCCTATTCGCGCGATTTCCGCGGCCCGAACTGGCTCGACCAGCGCAGGGCTTCCGCCGACTATGCTGACCACGATCCCGTCGTGCTGGTGGTCGGCGGCGGGCAGGCGGGGCTCTCGATTGCTGCGCGGCTGAAGCAGCTCAATATCGACACGCTGATCGTTGATCGCTGGCCGCGCATCGGCGACAACTGGCGCAAGCGCTATCACGCGCTGACGCTGCACAACCAGGTCCAGGTCAACCACCTGCCCTATATGCCTTTCCCGCCGAACTGGCCGGTCTACATCCCCAAGGACAAGCTCGCCAACTGGTTCGAAGCCTATGTCGACGCCATGGAGCTCAACTTCTGGACCGGCACCGAGTTCGCAAGCGCCAGGTTTGACGAGGCGCACGAGCGCTGGGACGTGGTCTTGCGTCGCGCCGACGGTACCGCGCGCAACATGCGGCCGCGCCACATCGTGATGGCGACCGGCGTCAGCGGCATCCCGAACATTCCGGAAATTCCCTCCCTAGTGAATTTCAAGGGCCAAGTCACCCATTCCAGCCGCTATGACGACGGCGAAAACTGGAACGGCAAGCGCGCGCTGGTGATCGGGACCGGCAACAGCGGCCACGACATCGCCCAGGATCTTTATTCCAGCGGCGCCGGCGTCACGCTGGTGCAGCGCTCGCCGACGCTCATCACAAACATCGAACCCTCGGCGCAACTTGCCTATGCCGCCTATAACGAGGGCACGCTTGACGATAACGACCTGATCGCGACCTCGATGCCGCTGGTGCTGGCCAGACGCAGCCATGCGCTGATGACGGAGCATGCAAAGACGCTCGACAAGGACCTGCTCGACGGGCTCGAACGCATCGGCTTCAAGCTCGATTTCGGCGAAGACGGCACAGGCTGGCAGTTCAAATATCTCACCCGCGGCGGCGGCTATTATTTCAACGTCGGCTGCTCCGATCTGGTCGCGAGCGGCGCCATCGAGCTCGCCCAGTTTACCGACATTGACACTTTCGTCGCCGAAGGCGCACGGCTGAAGAACGGAAACACCATCGAAGCCGACCTCATCGTGCTGGCGACGGGTTATCGGCCGCAGGAAGAGCTGGTGCGCAAGCTGTTCGGCGCATCGGTTGCCGATCGCGTGGGCCCGATCTGGGGTTTCGGCGAGGAACAGGAACTGCGCAACATGTATACGCGCACCGCCCAGGCAGGCCTTTACTTCATCGCCGGCAGTCTCGCGCAGTGCCGGATCAATTCGCGGTACCTCGCTTTGCAGATCAAGGCGATCGAGGAAGGCCTGTTGCCGCGCGCCGCACGGCCGGTCGCCCCCGACATGGCGGTGGCGTGATGATGGACAAATACGCGCCAACCATTCTCGGCTCGGGCGAGCATCGCTATCGCGTCGTGGAGAACTGGGCGAAGCTGCCCGAGGGCTGGCAGCTTGGCGACGTTGCCTCGGTCGCGGTCGACAGCAAGGACCGCGTCCATGTTTTCAACCGCGGCAAGCACCCGATGATCGTGCTCGGCCGCGACGGCAATTTCATCCGAAGTTGGGGCGAAGGGCTGTTCTCCCGCGCGCACGGGCTTCACATCGACGCCGACGACAACCTCTATTGCACCGACGACGGCGACCACACCGTGCGCAAATGCACCGTCGAGGGCAAGGTGCTGCTGACGATCGGTATCCCGAACAAGCCCACGCCCTATATGAGCGGCGAGCCGTTTCACCGCTGCACCCACACCGCGCTGTCGCCCAAGGGAGAAATCTACGTCTCCGACGGCTACGGCAATGCCTGCGTGCACAAATACACGCCCGACGGCAAATTGCTGAAAACCTGGGGCGAACCCGGCACCGATCCCGGCCAGTTCAACATCGTGCACAATATCGCGACCGATCCCGACGGATGGGTCTATGTCGCCGATCGCGAGAACCACCGCGTTCAGGTGTTCGACGGCAACGGCCGGTACGAAACCCAATGGAACAACCTGCACCGGCCCTGCGCGCTGTGTTGTTGCGGCGGCAGGAAGCCGAATTTCATCATCGGCGAGCTTGGGCCGGGCATGCCTGTCAATCTCAAGGTGCCCAATCTCGGCCCGCGGCTCACCATTGTCGATGCAACGGGCGCACGCCTGGCGCGCCTCGGCGGCGAGCATGGCGCGGGATTGGAGGCCGGCAAATTCCTGGCGCCTCATGGACTCGCGCTGGACTCAAAAGGCGACATCTATGTCGGCGAGGTCGGCGTCACCAACTGGAAGACGAGTTTTCCCGATACCGAAATGCCCGACGCGGTTCGCACCACCCGTTGTCTGCAGAAACTGGAACGGGTTGTCACGTAGCGCTCATTGCAAGCAGTAGCAACGGTGCGCTCCCTCTCCCCGCATGCGGGGAGAGGGCCGGGGTAAGGGGGAGAGCGTAGGGTGGGCAAAGGCGCAGCAAGCGCCGTGCCCACCATGACCATGCTGACCCGGTGGGCTCGCTTCGCTTAGCCCACCCTACGAGCTGCAAGGATCGCTGGATTGCTTCGCTGACCTCGCAATGACCGCTCCCCTCACTCGACCTTGATGTTTGCCGCCTTGAGGATTGGCCACCAGCGCTCGGTCTCGGCTTTCTGGAACGCGCGGAGCGCTTCCGGCGATTGCTGATCGAGCGGGCTGATCTGGATGCCCAGTTCGTCGAAACGCCGCCTGACTTGCGGATCGAACAGCGCTTGAGTGATGGTGGCATTGAGCTTGGCGATGACGTCCTTCGGCGTGCCCTTCGGCACCCAGAGGCCGTACCAGAGCGAGGCGAAGAAGTCGGGCAGTCCCGCTTCATTCACGGTCGGTATCTTCGGTGAGGATGGCAGCCGCGTCTGCCCAGTGATCGCGAAAGGTTTGAGGTTGCCACCCGCAAGCAACGCCTTGAAGTTCGAGGCCGGCTCGATCATGAAATCGATCTGCTCGGCGAGCAGGTCCTGCATCGCCGGCCCGTTGCCTCGATAGGGCACGAACTGGAATTTGGTGCCGGTCGCCTTCTGAAGCGCAAGGCCGGTGAGATGGCCCACGGCGCCGACACCGGCAATGCCGACCGACGCCTTGTCGGGATTGGCCTTGAGCCACGCGATCAGCCCCTTCAAATCATCCGCGGGCAGGCTCTTCTTGCCGACGATCAGGAGCGGCTCGTTGCCGATCAGGATGACAGGCTCGAGATCCTTCAGGAGATCGAACTGTAGCGCGTAGAGGCCGCCGGTCAGCACATGCGTCGTGGTGGTGCCGATCGAGAGCGTGTAGCCGTCAGCGGGCGAGCGAACCGCGCGGCCGACGCCGATGCTGCCGGCAGCGCCCCCGACATTCTCGATGATGACGGGCTGCCGCAAAATAGCCCGCATTCGCTCGCCGAGGAACCGCGCCAGCGTGTCGGTGGCACCGCCCGCAGGGAACGGCACGATCATGGTGATCGCCCGGGCCGGGTAATCCTGCGCGGTGGCCAGGCCATTCCATCCAAGCCCGAACGAGGCGGCAATCAGCACCGCAAGCCATCGACGCATAGGTCCGTATCTCCACTGATTCGTGCCCGTCAAGACGACGGCGATGTATACGAAAACGCAGGCTCCGCTTGACGGATAAGCGCTTCTGCGCTCTTCACAATCCCGTCACGCTGCATGTAGTATGTCAATGCATGCTGCTTCGCAGCCGATCTCTGGGGGTCAGGAGCGTTATTTGAACGCACATGTCTCGCAAGGCGGTTGGCCGGTCCTGGTGTTGAATGCGGACTTCCGGCCATTGAGTTATTATCCGCTGTCGCTCTGGTCGTGGCAGGACGCGATCAAGGCGGTGTTTCTCGACCGCGTCAACATCGTCGAGCACTACGACCGCGCGGTGCGCAGTCCCTCGTTCGAGATTCAGCTGCCCAGCGTCGTCTCGCTCAAATCCTTCGTCAAGCCGACCACCCATCCCGCCTTCACGCGGTTCAACGTCTTCCTGCGCGACCGCTTCATCTGCCAGTATTGTTCGGCAAGCGACGACCTCACCTTCGATCACATCATCCCGCGCAGCAAAGGCGGCCACACCACCTGGGAAAACGTCGTCGCGGCCTGCTCGCCCTGCAACCTGAAAAAGGGCAACATGACCCCGCAGCAGGCCAGGATGTATCCCAGACAAGCGCCCTATGCGCCCACCGTGCACCAGCTGCATCGCAATGGCCGGCTGTTTCCGCCGAACTACCTGCACCAGAGCTGGCTCGACTATCTCTACTGGGACACCGAACTCGAACCGTAACGGTGCGTCCGATCGGCAAATGCTCCGCGAGCGTGACGCGCGAGCATTTCATGCGCTCTGCCAACAATCTCCTCACCAATCCTGGCCGGCGCAAAGCATCCCGAAGCTTACAATTGCGGCGGCGCTGTTTGTAACGTTGGCGCCACTGGTGCGCATCGGGGCGGGAGTGCTAGGTTAGTCGACGAATGCCTATGAACGGGAGAGCCCGAAAATGGCCTCTTTGATGGAGTGGAAAGTGCCGCCTGCGTTTCAGCCGCATGCTGGCGATTTCGGTTTCGATCTCGAGCGCGCGCTTGCTTCGGTCGTTGGCCTGCATTCCATCATTCCCGCCGACGCCTTTACCGCGGAGACGCTGGGAACCGAGCGCGCCGGCAACGGCGTGGTGATCGACGACGGATTGGTGCTCACCATCGGCTATCTCATCACCGAGGCCGAAACGCTCTGGCTGCACCTGGGCGACGGGCGTGTGATGGAAGGACATGCGCTCGGTTTTGATTCCGTCAGTGGCTTCGGCCTGGTGCAGGCGCTCGGCCGTCTGAATATCAATCCGCTGCCGCTCGGCTCTTCCGCCACAGCGCGGATTGGCGAGCGCGTCGTGGTTGGCGGCGCGGGCGGGCGCACCCGCTCGGTTGCGAGCCAGATCGTCGCCAAGCAGGAATTCGCGGGCTATTGGGAGTACCTGCTCGATGAAGCGATCTTCACCTATCCGGCACACCCGAACTGGGGCGGCGCCGGGCTGATTTCGAACAGCGGCGAGTTGATCGGCATCGGCTCGCTGCAGATGGAGCGGGAGCGCGGCGGCCGGACCGAGCATGTCAACATGATCGTGCCGATCGATCTGTTGAAGCCGGTGCTCGACGACCTGCGCAGGTTCGGCAGGGTCAACCGGCCGGCGCGGCCTTGGCTTGGCATGTTCTCGACCGAAATCGACCATCGGGTCGTGGTGATCGGCATAGCCGGCAATGGCCCCGCCGCGCGCGCCGAGCTGAAGGCCGGCGACGTCATCCTGGCCGTGAACGGCGAAAAGTTCGAGGGCCAGAGTTCGTTCTATCGGAAACTCTGGGCGCTGGGGCCGGCCGGCGTCGATGTGCCGCTCACCGTGCATCACGAGGGCGTCACCTTCGACGTGGTGCTGGCCTCGACCGATCGAGCCCGGCTGCTCAAGGGTCCAAAGCTGCACTAGCGTTTTCTTATAACTTCCATCGCAGACAGGAACAGGCGAATGAGCGAGGCCGTGGTGGACGACATCGTGGCCGTGCTGCCGCCGCTGCTGCAATCGCTCGAAGCGCTGGCGTTCGTCGCGCGTCATCTCAACCCTGCGGATTTCGGCCGCGTCATGGACGAGATCGGCGCGCCGGAGGAGAAGTTACGGTCCGCGCGGGCGCGACTTGGCGAATGGCCGGAAAAATTCACTGACGTGCGCACCTCACTCGAAACCGCAAGCGATGCCGCGCTCGCGGCGCTTGCGGGCCTGCGCGCCGTGCAACGCGGCCATGGCGATATAGTGGCGGTGTTCCGCGCGCTGCGCCATAGCCCGCGTGCGCAGGAAGCCTTGTACCCGCTCGCGGCAAGATTTCCGCCGGTGAGCAGCTTCTTCCTTGCTTCCGCCATGCGCGAGGATTCCGGTCTGCTGGCGCGCCTGGCAAAACCCGCGGGCGACGACACCGGAATCATGCACGACCACAACGACTCCGGTAGCCGTGGCGGCTTCTCGCTTTACGTGCCGGAATACTACACCGCCGATCGCGCCTGGCCGCTGGTGATGGCGCTGCATGGCGGCAGCGGGAACGGCCGCAATTTCCTCTGGAGCTGGCTCTCCGATGCCCGCAGCTTCGGCGCTATCCTCGTGACCCCGACCGCGACCGGGCAGACCTGGGCGCTGATGGGCGAAGACACCGATACGCCGAACCTGATGCGTATCCTGGAGACGGTGCGCGGCCGCTGGAACGTCGATCCGAAACGGATGCTGCTGACCGGCATGAGCGACGG